>Ga0179591_1421940_pt1 | contig 12295 bp, 16 predicted proteins | sample CZOMad2_1_08_16f_FD_182891 | JGI IMG/M metagenome (GOLD analysis project Ga0179591, IMG submission 182891) | Vadose zone soil fungal communities from Angelo Coast Range Reserve, California, USA - CZOMad2_1_08_16fungal (PacBio error correction) | ecosystem: Environmental > Terrestrial > Soil >... | reverse complement strand
CTCGGATGTTGATGTTTTGTATTTTTTCTTTCCCTCCGCTTTTATCCTCCTCCTTTGGTCCTCAAGTGGTTTTTATCTTTCAGTTCTTGAAATGATTTCTTTCACCTCGGTTTCTGGGCGGGCGGACCCTGCATTTCTCGCCCCATTTTCCAGTTTGGCGCTTTGGCCAGGACACTTTGAAGGACCTTTTTTTTTTTTTTTGGACAGAGTTCGTTTTCTTTTTTTTTCCCCACTACCCACACCGCGATCCACCGCCCCTTTTCTTCGGTTTCTTTGGCCAAGGAGATTTCCACGGTCTTTTTCCCTTTCCTTTTCTTGCCGAAGTGTTCCCCCTATTTTTGCGGGAACAGGATTAGTTCTGGCACTTCGTTCGTCCTCTCCCCGAAAAATTGACTCCCTGGTCTCCTTGTGCGCTTCGATCCCGATAAACTGGAGACTCAGATGCCTACCTTTTCCTTCTTTTGTCCTTTTGGGCTTAAAACAAATCCCCTTTTTGTTCGTTTCTGAGGTGTTGGACTTTTCCTCCAATTCAAGCATTGTCTTTCCAAGTTGTTTCCCCATTCCGCGCTGTTCTTTCCAGAATTCCAGGGACCCTCCCCCATCGCGAACTTGACCATCCCCCAGATTGACGTTGTTTCCTCTTCGGCAATTTCCTTGTACCTCCCTGTTCCCGGGTCGAACCTCTGATTTTCCGTTCACCAGTACTTTTTTGGCCGTCGGTTTTGTCTCCCCCCCTCCCCGAAATCCGCCCCCCCTTGTATATTACTCCCTCCCGGCAAAACGTCTTTCTTCTCAACTCCTCGGCCGCTCTCCTCCCCCCTTTCCCTGCGCTCATCGGAGAAGTGTTTTTCTGGTCGAGGCCCAGCCCCCTTTTCAAGCGGAGGCCACTCCCTGATCTCTCCCATTCCCAATTTTCGTTTGGCCACCTTCAGCCGACTCCCTTTCCGTGAACTTCCCGTTTCCTAAGGCAGAGTCTTTCTTTTTTTTCGATTTGTCTCAAGCAACATACCCTTCCTTCTTTCCATCACGCCGTTTGAAATTGAGCCTGAGAGAATAGTTCTTTTCTCTTCTTGTGAGAAAAAGGAAACTTCCAATGTGCATCCCCCCATCGTCAAAAAAAAAAGTGCTTTTCGCCATTGTGGTGATATTTTTTTGGGCTACATATTGCCTCTTTTGATTGGAGGGGAAGAAGTTTTTCCCCCCCTCTGTTGCCTTTTGCGGTCTCCAAAATAGGGCTTCCCTTGGGCGTTTTTTTTTTCTCGACCCCTTTGATCCTAGCTTCTTCTCCAACCAATTAGATATATTTTTTCGTATTCTTTTTTTTTTTTCTTTTTCTAGGCTCAACCGTTTGTTTTTTAGGGGGGGCCCCCCCCCGGACGGAGATTTTTCAGGTGCGCTCGTCCCCCTTTTTTCCCCTGAAGCGGATGGTCCTGCCCATTGCTTCTAGATGATTCGCAATACGAACTTTCCCCGTGACAAAGAGACTCCAGTCTTTAGTTTGCCCCCTCGCCCCACACCCTGGCCCTTTTTTAATTTTCCCTGCGATCGGTCCCCCCTTTTTTTCTTTTCCCATCGTTGTGGTAGGAGGCGTTTTTCCCCGGACCACCGAGGGGAACCTCTCTGCCCAGGCCCATTCTTTTTCCCTTCTTCAAGAAACCGCCTCCCCTCTCCGGGTGTCTCGAGGATCCCTTTTTTTTGGGGCATTTGGGAGCGTTTCTGCGGCGACGTTCCTTGACCCCTCGGGCGATTCTCTTTTTTTTTCCCCCGATCAGCGTGATTTTTTATCCACGTCCAACTTCCCCAAGGCATTAGGAGACGTCTCTCCCCCTCTCTGGGGACATTTCCGTTCAACTCGCCTTCAGGCTTCCGCCGGTCGAGTTCAGCTTTGTCAGGCGGTTCGTAAGGCTTCTCTTAGACCACTCCTCACTTTTTTGTAGTTGGCCCCCTCCTTTCTTGGCTCTTTTGGCGCGCTCCCCCCTTTTTTTGGAGGAAAGACGGTTCCCCTTGGCATTCATGATCACCCCCTCTATGCTGAGTTGCGCGTTCTCTCAAGTCGCTTCGAAGCTTCTTTTTTGTTTATGTTTTCATATGGTATTCGGACCATCTTCAATAATTTTTTTCCTCCGGCTTATTTCAAACTGTTTTCGTCGGTTTTTTTTTTGCGCGGCACTTTTTTCTTTTTTTTCTTCGAAATTTGGGAGTCTCCCCTTTTTTCCCAACTTGTCCTTCCTCATCAGTCCGATGGAATTCTTTATGGCATTGCGGTTGCCCCATGGAGTAGGGTGAGCTTTTGGTAGGTAATTCTTCCTGGGGGTTTTTGGGTCTTTTAGCGTTTCATTTCGTATCAAAGTTCCCTTGTTCACTCGAAAACCCTCTCTTGGCTTTTTTTCGCCTTCCTTTTCCCCTTCCCCCCTCGTCGTTTTTACGCGTTTTGATAGTGAGGAAGTACCTGTTTCTTCCTGGAAGGTTTTTTTCTTAAAATGGGCCCTTTACGGAAGGCATTGCCCCTTTTCCGGCAAGGCTCTTTTCGGGCACCTTGTTTTCATCAGAAGAGAATTCTTTTGCGCAACTGGCGGTGTGCCTTCCGCGTTCCTTTGAACCAGAGTTTGGTACGCGCATAAATTCTTGGCGTTCGTTGGGTCCTTGGCCTTCGCCTTTTTTTATGTCACGGGGGGGGGATTTCCGGATATATAAAATCGTTTTTCCCCTTTTTTTTTTCTTTTTTTTTTTTTTTTCATGCCCAGGTTTAAGGGTGTATTTGTGCGCCATATGGAGGAAGTCCAACAGATCCCTTTTCCCCTAATGGCCTGCGTCATCCCCTCCCCAAAAGTTGAAGGAAGTTCAGCAACTTTTGCCTTTCCCTCCAGCGTGAAGCTCACCCCCTTTTTTCCCTCGTGCGCGAGTTGCCGTTTGTTCCGATTTTCCTTAAGGGCAGACGCTTCTTTTTTTTATCAGCTTTCCCCCTGATACCGGACACCGGGTTACGTCTTTTCTCCTTTTTTTTAACAGGCAGAAGGTCTTCCCCCAAGGATCCCCAGAGGCCTTTGCGTTAGCAGGGGACTTGGCTGCTCCCTCGTTCCCCTCCCTCTTCCCTTTTCTTTTGGTTTCTCTTTTCCCCGTGCTGACATTAGGTCGGCAAAGATCTTTGCCTCCTCCTCCGTTTTTTTTTCCCCTATTTGAATCTTGGGCCGGACCTCTTTTGAAGAGCCCCCAAAGCCCCTTCCCCTCGTGATGGAGCGATTATTTTACCTTTTTTCCGTCAGGCCGCCACACATTTCTGGAGGGCGAGATTTTGCTTGCCCTTCTGCTGTTCCTGTTCTCTTTCCAGGACCCTGCACCTGTCCTGATACCGTACCCTCCTGTCTTGGAACCCGCGTGCTTAGGTTGGCGTACCCCCGAAGTATTCGCCGAACCCTCAGCGCAAGGGAGCGTTTTTGATGCTCCCGTTTCTTAAGGCAAGTGGCCTTCCTGGCCCTTTTATTTTGGTATGGATGACTCCTTATCGGGTTTGGGACTTTCTCTCATTTTTTTCCAACACTGGGCATAGAAGGGGGCGTTCCCCCCCCCCTTCTCTACTATTTCTCGCAGCTACCTTGCGGAAAGGGGCCCCTTGGATTTCCTGACCGCCAGGGGGAGTCTCTCTGCCTCTGGGTTGCATGCGCGGGCCTTTTTTCTGCACGCAAATTCTATTCTACCCCTTTTCTTCCGAACTTGCCCTCCTCCTTTCCCCCGGCTGGCACTTTGTTCCACTCCAAGCCACCTATTCCCCCCCCACCGCTTCCCGCCGATCTCCAAGCCGGGCCCGGTCGTCCCCCGCGTGGGAACCCCTCACTATTCTCTCTCTGTACCGCCCAAAGCCCCTTCCCGTGAAACAAGGGTTAGGCTTTTCTGGCAAGGCCGAATACCCTTTTTCTCCCCGCCCAAAGGACCACCTCTCCAGAAATCATCTTCCTGCTTGACTCCATTTCCTCCCGCGCGCTCAGCTTTTTGAACGCCCCACCCTCCGAAAGGCTTTTCGTTTTTTTCCTTCCCTGATTTTTTTCCCTTTTCCCCCCTTTTTCACGGCCGGGGCCCTGGCAAATTTTCCGAAAGGAACCCCCTTCTCCTTCTTGCTCAGGCGATAGAGGAGGGCACTCTCAGACCCGATTTTCCGCCTTTTCTGTTTGGCTTTTGTCCCCTGTCTTCGCCCCCCCCCCCTCCGTCAAGTACTCGATCAAACGCAGCTTGGGCACCACTCCCCTTTTTTTGCCTATCAACGCCGGAACGAACCCCCTAGAGAGGGGACCTTAGTACTCTCCCTGGCCCCGGCGGAATTGAGTTCACTGGACTCCTTTATGCTTGGGAGGAGAAGTCCCCCTACTTTCCTTTCCCTCGTTTGACGTGGATTTTTAAACGCTGATCGGTTTTCAATAGGCGACTCGTCGCCCTCTTCCTTCTTGACTACCCCCTCTCCATGCCCAACGGGTTTCCTTTCTCCCACCCCAGTTGATCCTCGAGATTTTCCTGGCGTTGTCTGACTACGCTTTGATCGAAATTTCCTTCGTTTGAACTTTGGTTGCCCCCCCCCCCCTTCCTCTCCCCCACAACGTCCCCCCTTTCCCCCTTTTTTTTCCCCGATGTGACAGCTGCCTTCCTTTTTTTTCTCACAAACGGATGGGGCCAGGGTGTTTTTTTCCGACTAAGACCCTGAATCACCTTATCCCTCTTTTCTCTACTTCGGGAGCCTACGCATGCCAGTCCTTTTTCAGCTTCGAATTTTTTTTTTCTTTTTACGGTAGTAGCGGCCCCTTCCTTTTCCGCAGGGTTTGCTTACAACCACAGGGTTTGTCCTCGCTACCCCCCCGACGGCCCCAGCTTTTCTCCCAAACTATCTCTTTTTCCTTGTCGATCCCAAAGAGACACAAGCCTGAACTCACTCCTCTTGCTGGTACTCCTTTCCCCCGTGATTTCCTCCGCTCTAACCCGCAAATATCTCTTTCCCCAACCCTTTCCTCCGACACTTTCCCCCTTTTTCAGTACAGGGGGATCCCCTCCCGAAACCAGACCCCCTTTATTCTCTGGCCTTTTTCTCACCGGCGTCCCCCGGCGGATTGGCAGCACTGACATTTCCGGAACCCGCCTTTAGCTCCTTACCCCCCCTCTCAAGGAATTTTCTTCAACGGAGTTTTTTCTCTGGTTGAGGCTTTCACGTGGCCTTTGTCGGGAAGATTCATTCCCCCAATGGGGATGGGCTTTCTTTGACTACCCAGTTTTTCTCTTTTTTTTTTTTTGTCGGATGGGATGGCTTCCCTTCTCCGATGATGCGCTCTCTTCCGGACGCGGACGTCCGGTTTATTGAAAGATGCTACGTTCTTCCGGGTATAGCAAAGCCTTTGGGGATGAGGATTCTTTGCTTTTTTCTCCGTGATGGGAAGATCTACTTCTTTTTTTTTGAAACGGGAAATTTTGTGCCTTTTCCCGTGGGGGTCGACCGCTTTCCCCCCGACCCCTTTCCCCCGTGAACAGGGAGATTCCTTTCTGGCCAAGTTCGCCGATTTGCGTGGCCCGGGAATTTCCCTTCTTCCCCCTAACTGCTGCCTGTCTTTCTCCCCTTTGGCGACCCCTGATGAAGGTTTTTCCAAACATCAGAACGACCTTCCAGTCCAGGCAATCTTCGCCCTTTTTTTCTCATTCCTCCAGTTTTTCTTCCTTCCGGCGATCGCCCTCCTCCCCATCAGGACTGCGTAAAGTTGAGGTTCTTCCCACAAGAAATTTCCTCCGAACGTGCTTCAGCGGTTTTTCCTTCTATCTGTAGCCCCCAGAACCTTGCGTCCTTGGGGGAAGGCCCCCCTTGAAGTCTTAAAAAAATTTTCCCTCCCCTTCCGGGCTGGTGGACATCTAAGAGTCTCCCAGTGGCTTTTGCCCCGTTTGTTTATTTTTTCTTCTCGCTGAATGCCAGGCCTTTCCTGGCGGAGCACCATTTGCGCTACTTCCTTCGCCCCCTCCCCTCCATCTTTTTTTTCCTCCTCCTTCCGACAAAAAACGGTGACGTTCTTGTTGGAGTGCGGTAGAAAGCGTTTTTTTTCCCTCATAAACAGGAGTATCGCTTTTCTCGATCTCTTTTTTTCCCCTCTCCTTTGTTGGTGTTTTCCCTCCCCTCCTCTCTGTGCCTCGATATTCTTTCTTGGCGATGTTCCCCTCCGAAAACGCTTATACCGCCCCTCCTTTTTCTGTGTCATCCCCTGTCTCACCGTCAAAGTGTGGTATCCTTCCCAACTAAGGATGGAGGTAAGGCCCCAAGGGACCCCCCCTCAGACTGGTTGGTTCTTGCTTTCCGAAAACTGAAAGTTTTTCGGCTGATTTCAAAGCTTTCGAGGACCACACTTACCCCACCGTTCTCTTCACCGTCACTTGCTCTTTTTCACCCGACGGGAAACCCCTGGTATTGTCCGTCTCGGGAGCAGGACTTCCCCCTTTAGGTCGTTTTTGCGAATCCCCACCGCTGGGTGCCCCTTTCTGAGGTGTGTTCCCTCCCCTCACCCCTTTGACGCGGGGTGGAGGCGGCTTCGATTCTTCTCATCAACTGGAGAATTCTCCTTATAAGATGCCTTGTCCTCCCTGGCCCCCCCAACGACGGGCTTTTCTGATGTTGACCTTTTTCCCCATGTCCAATCATTGTTTCTGAACAGCCCGCTCGTCTTGTGTTTTCCAACGCCCTGTTTCCCGTCTCCGACAAATACGTTTTTTCCATCCCCGAGTCGGGTTTTAATTTTCCCTTTTTTGTGAATCGCCCCCTTTTTCCTTTGTTAAACGCACGTCTTCTTGCAAGGTATCCAATGGCCGTCACCTTCCCCCCATCCGTAGTTTGTCGTCAACTCCATCCTCATCCCCCCCCCCCCCCGACCAACGTTTTTCTTTTGCGTTTTCTAACCCGCGGAACCCCCCCCCCGCATAGTCACACGGATTTTTTTTTCCCTCTTCTTGCGATACCTGTTTCTCTGGCCGATCATTCCTGTCAGAAATATTTTTCCATCATAAATAGTATCCTGCATGGAGGCCCGCGCCCCCCAATGACCTTTAGGGCTAGTCAGGGACCGAGCGAGGACACTTCCCCCACTGCAAGAGAGCCCCTCAGCCGCCCCCCTTGAAAGTTTTCCCCCCGTTTCTTCTTGAACGGGCTCTCTTTTAGAGCATTTGAGGTTTTTTTTTGCGCGCGGCAAAGCAAAAACCTCCCTCTTGTCGGCCATTCTCCCGTTTGAAATAGGGGTGAGGCCCTCAGAAGCGCACTTTGTTTTTTCGGGGGCATCTCCCCCCCCCCCCTGGACTTTTTTTCTGGGACACATCCTTTACCCCCCAAAGGTTTGGGGCTCCCAATTGTTTGTTTTGTGGGGTTTAGTGGGGCTCTTTATGCAGAGTGAGTAAAAGAAGTTTCATTTTTAGTTTTTTCTCTTTCCAAGTCCCGTTTTTTCCACAGGGAATGTTGTCCTGGTTTTTCTGGTACCCCCCCCCTTCGTTTATTAGCCGGGTCTTTTTCTGTCTTGTTGGATAGAACTTCCGTTGGAGACCCCGGTAGGCCCCCTTCGTTTTTTTTAGTTTTTGGCGCACACGGTGTTTTTGTTGTCCTTTTTTTCCCCCCGATCCCCTGCTGTTTTCCTATTTGGGCTCTTTCGTAAAGTGACTTAGAAGGCGTGGCTTTTTCCCGGCGTCCATTGGCTTTCTAGATGATCGTTCCTTTTAGTTAAGGGACCCTTTTCCGTGATTGTTTCGAAAAGGCCTTTTTCGTTTTCTTCCACCTCGAACCACCTGTGGCCCATTTTTTTTTGTCCTTGGGGGGCCCCTGCGGTTCAACCCCGCTGCCCTGTTCCAGTTCCCATCTTTGGTAGAGGGCTCTTGCCACCCGGTTGAAGGTTTTTTTTTGAAAATGATTCTGCCCAATCTTTGTCAGTATTACAAAACGCCCCTTTTTCCCGCTTGACGGTTTTCCTCTTTCTCAAAAAATGTCTGCTATCAGCTGCTTGTTCGAGGTCCTTTTCCAGACTCATTGCTCCGACACTTTTTTGGACGTTGGACCCCCGCAACTTCCCCTCTTTCTCCGGAAAATTGTTTCTGATATTGGTGCCGGCCCCGATCATTTGTGACTTTGTAAGCAATTTCTCCCCCAAACGGAGTAACTTTTTTTTTGGCCCTTCTATCCCTTTTCCGAGTTCATTTGGTGTGCACCCTTTTTCCCTTTCAGGGGCTTCTTTCCCGGTCGAGTTCAGCTTTTTCAGGCGGTTTTCTTTCATTTCTTTGAGATAATTTCCCCAGCATCAGGCTTAGTGGGAAATTCCTCGGCAGTTTTTCCTTCTACAAGTAATTGGTTCCCCGGCAGTCTCCTTTTTCTGAAGAAAGGTTGGCCCCCCCCAAGATTCCCGGGATTCCAATCGGGGTCGTGAGAAGGGGGTTTCTTATATCCTGTCTTTTTCGAGCTTCGGCCCCCTTTTTTTTGGTTTATTTCTCATGTGAAAGATAGGTTTTTCCTGATCCCAGTTCCTTCCCCCATTGCGTTTCCTTCCCCCCGGCTTTCAAAATGTCCGGTTGGATCTCATTGGCGTCCGATGTAGCGGGTTCCGGTCTCCCCTTGCGACCCCCAGAATTCCTCCGACTTCACGTTCCCCTCTTTTCTGGGGCATTTGAGGTATCTCCCTTGGGTATTAGCTTTTGCGTTTTTCTAACTCTTTTCCGACTCCCCCCCCTTTCCTCCGAAAAACGGGATCTTCGGTAACATCTCGCCTTTTAGGGTTCCACGTTTTTTCATTCCCCTTCGGTCGTTCTTTTTCTAGAGTCCTCTTTGGTACGGACGGGGGTCCCCCGAGGGTTTGTTAAACTTTTTTTCCTAGGTGTCTTGGACGGAATTCCTTTTCCCCCCCCCCAGTGCCTGCTTCCAAGGCGTCCGGGCAGGGTTTTCCCTTGTAGAGCTTGGTTAGTTAAACTCGGGGTGGGCGTACGCCTTGAGGCGCTTTCCTGCGCAATAAAGATGGTCGCTCTTCCGTCGTTTTTTCTCATTGGGGCCTTCCGCAGGTATGATTGTGCTTTAAACGCGTCGATGCCCCCCCTCTATTTTTCCCTCCCTCCATAAAGACTCCCTTTCCCCCCCCCGATTAAGGAGAATGCGGCATCCAGCACCAACTTCCTCGATGGCGCTTTCTTCTCCCCGTTCTTACTTTCTCACCAGCTTTTTTTTCTTTCCAGCGATTTTGTTTCGATACGCGTTCCGATTTTCCCCTGGAAGGCAAGCGTCCGGTCTCTTGTTACCCTTGACTTTCTTTTCCCCCACGGGTTTTTCCTTCACAGCAGAAGGGAAACCAGTTTATCTCTCGAGCCTTGGTGGGCGTTTTTGTTGTTGTTGTTGCTTTCCCTTCCTCGCTCCATCACCGCTCCCTTTTTTCGTCCCGAATTCGCCAGTTCCCCAAGATTCAAATATTAGTTTTTTTCGTTGTGTTGTTGATCTCCTTTGAATCTTGCTTACTCTTTTCTCCCCTTTTTCCTCTCGGCGCCCAAATCCTTTTCTTCTTCCTCTACTTGAGGCCAAGGCCACGGCCCCCAAAGGCTCTGCGGGGAATTTGGAGGCTCCTCTTTAAATTATGCTGTCCTGATGGCTTCCCTTCCCCTTTTGTCATGGCCCTTCCCCCCTCTGAGGTCTGAACGAGTGCTTTCCTTTTTTTTTTGTGAACGCCGTTATCTTTTCAACATACGCGCCAGGCGCGTCCCCCCTCTTGGTGGGACTGTCTTCCCTTCCCTTTATTGGAAGGCAAAATTTTCTTCCTTTTTCAACTTGGAATTTGGTGCTAGGACTTTTTTTTTTTTTTTGGACTATCTATGGCACGCCAATTTCCAAACTGTTAACTCTAATCTTTCCCCCCAGGGGCGACTATCCTTTCCTGCGGAAGGCCTTGATGATTCTCTTGCGGCCATCTTTATGGTCCCCTTCCTAGGGTTAAGGGAGATCCTCCCCCCCCCCCACAGCTCGCTGTCCAGCAATTTCTTCCTGAAGGCCACCGACATGCGTCTTTTGGCACGTGTGCAATGCCTTTTTTCCCTCCAAGTTATAATCAGATTTCCCCAAAAAGTTCCATTGCTCCCCCGTGGACGTCCCCCCCCCTTTCTCCCTCCGCGTCCACAGGAATCACAGACGAGGTCTTTTCCCCTTCCGGCCCCTTCCTTCGAGTGAAACAGGTGTCTCTCCAGGCCGCTACTTGTCTTCCCGCATTCCCCTCCCGAGATCCTTTTCATCGGCGCTCTTACCGTCTGGGTCAGCGAGTTCCTCGTGATATTTTTGACGGCCCCCTTCTTCCTCACACGTCATCCCTCCCTCAGTTTGTCTTCCCCTTGTTAAAGCTCTTTTGACGGGCCGTGGCTAACAGATCGTTTTCTCTTTTAGTAACCTGCACAGACCCCCCCCGAAGCTGCGAAGAGATTTTCAGTCGAACTCCCTTCCCGATCCCTTGGTTGACCTTTTGCCTTCTTGAACCCCCCCTTGAAAGACAGTCCCACTGGAGGCCTCCCTAAAACTGCAGCCTGTCCCTGGTCGTTTGGGTCCCACCCCAGGCCTGATGCTTTTTCCCACGCCGGCCGCGACGACCAAGCTCCCTAAGAGGACCTTCTCCCCCCGGCTTCATCGGCCGCCTGACTCCTCGTCACTGACTTTTGAGAGAAGGGCGACGAATCGCGTTGACTTCTACCTTTGCTTACCCTCCTTTTTCCGGGGCCGCACTTCCCCCGGCCGATGTCGGCTTTTATCCCCGTCCCCTTTCCCCGCTGGGACCCTCACCCCTTCCTGCCCAACGGCGGACAGAGCGCCAAACAGTTGATCACTCGGGACCACCGGCCCTCCTTTTCTTTTCTTTGCACTTACGACCTTTTTTCGAAAATTTTCCCCAGGAGCCGTTTTCCCCCCACCTTCCTTTCCACGATGGGAAACCTTCAGGCGATGGGACCTTTTCCTCAGCAAACAGGCCTTTCCCCTTGTGTGTGCGGGGAGCAAAATACGGCTTCCCGTGCTATATGTCCACCTTACTTCTTCGCGATCATCTATACTTTTTTTGCGGCCGCTCTCGAAAGATGTCCCCCTCTGACGCAGGGATCGCTACAACACAGGGGGTTGATCCTTTTCCTCGACTACGACCCTCCTTAGATCTCTTTGTCTTTCAGGTTTCGATCCCAAGACAAGCGTTTTCCGCCTATTGGCGGTAACCGTACCTCAATGCCCCCTCGTCCTTCCTTGTGTCTTTGGACTCCCCCCCCCCCACAATGGCGACGTTTAGCAGCAGTCGGGTCGCCCATCTTTCAGCTAGGCGTGCTCCCGTCCCTCTTCAACTGGCGATGTCCGCACTGTCCTCTTTTTCCCGCGCCTCCATCTCTTCCGGGAAGTTCACGGCGGATTTGCAGTGGGGCCGTGGAACTTTTTTTCATTTCCCCTCCTTCCTGGGCGTGGTCCTTTCCCCTTCCCGATGGAGATGGGCTGGGCTCAAAACTTCTCCTCTTTGCACCCTGTATTCGCCCTTTTCGGCGGCCGTGGAGTTTTTTCTTGTCCGCGGGTATCGCTGTTTTGAGGGTGGGGTTTTTTTTCTTGCGACCAAAAGTTTCTTCTTGAAGTCTTATCCCTGTGTGCAACGGCCATGCCTTTCCCTCTTCTCCCGCATTGAACATTTTCCAAAAGGGACCGGTTCCCGGCAATCTCGGTTTCTTTTTTTTTTGCCGATGTGTCGGCTTCTTTTCCGGGCCTCAACAACTCACCCCCTTTTTTTTTTTTTTTTTTTTTTTGAGCGGCATTTGTTGACATTATTTCCTGTGTAAGGTTTTTTTTTTCCCGACGACGGGGCCTTTCCGGCAATCTTCGACTTCCTCATTCTACAGTTGATTCCCCGTCCTCCCTGATTGAACTTAGCAGCGCCATTTTTTTCCTTCAAGTTGAGTTTCTTACACGAAGATCGACGCTCCCTCCGCGGTGGAATCTCTTCTCAACCAACCGACACTGGAGTATGCAACTTCTGCCTTTCCAGACCGTGACTTTCCCGGCGGTGGACAGGTTTTTTTTTGCGGAAAGTGGGCGGTGTGTATTCTCTTGGTAGTGGTCCCCCTTTCCTGTGAATCAGACCGCTTTTGGTCGGAGCAGCGTCCCCTCCTTGTAGCAGAACTCCCTTTTTTTTTTTCCTTTTTCATCCTTTCAAGACTTCGCCCCCCCTTTTGACGGTTCTATGTTATCCAATTTTTGCGGTGCGGTAGAAAAGTCCTGGACAATAGCCATCCCCTTCTCTCCCGAGCACTCCCCCTCCGC
>Ga0179591_1261131_pt1 | contig 12295 bp, 11 predicted proteins | sample CZOMad2_1_08_16f_FD_182891 | JGI IMG/M metagenome (GOLD analysis project Ga0179591, IMG submission 182891) | Vadose zone soil fungal communities from Angelo Coast Range Reserve, California, USA - CZOMad2_1_08_16fungal (PacBio error correction) | ecosystem: Environmental > Terrestrial > Soil >... | reverse complement strand
TAAGACGCACCACTTCCCCATGAATGCCTTCGCAAATATCCCAGTTAGGTTTTTGACAGTGTCTTCTTGAGCCGCCCTCCCCCAAAACCGGAATCTCGGATCTTCCCCTCCTCTTCAGACCGATAGAGGGTTCTGCGCTTTTCAATGGCGAACTTCGATTGCCGCGGTCTGATCCCTTTGGATCCTCGCTTCCGCTTGTTCTGACCTTCCCTCTTCATTCTTTTCTCGAACCTACCAATAGAGCTGAAGGAATTTCGTCCCCCCCATTTCCTATTTCGTGTCTCAGATTTTCCCAATCCCTTACTCCTTTTTTTTGTTGCTAGTCTCTCAGCTTATATATGTAATTTCCTTCCTTGCCCCCTTTCGCCCCCAGGGGTTTATTATACCCAGAAGTGCGCAGCAAGAGCCTCAAATGCTCTCCTTCCTTAAGGTCTCCTCCCTTACCTCCCGAGTTCGGCCCCTTCCCCTCTTAACAATCTGTTTTCTACCCCTTTTTTCTCTCTTAGTTATCGAACTCGTTTTTTTTATTTATCGGTTGACGTGCTAGCCATCAGTCTTGTTTGTTTATAGTTGCCGTTTCTCCTATCCATCTCCTTTCTTTCAGGGTTTTGGTTGTCCTTCCGGCTCACCCAGTGTCTTGTGCCAGACTACTTTTTTTACTTAAGTTTGTCTGCGTAATCGGTGGTCTTTGCTGATCGATCTTCCCCTGTTCCACCCTAGAGGGGTGTCCAAAAATTGAGTTACAAGAGATGTGAACCTGTTTTGCCGTCCCGTGTTCTTCCCTACTTCGTCTGTTGTTCTAGTATGTGTTTTTAGAGAGAAGGGTCCGAGGTTGGAGGGGATTTCTGATTTTTGGCGAGAAACTTCGGTACAGACTTTTTTTCACTCCTTTTCTGCTCAGTCCTGTTTCTTCTCTAATTTTTTCTTCGCCGTTTGACAGCCGCAGATTCACTTTGTAAAGCGATTGTACTTGGAAGAACTCTAATTACCTGGGCCGTACTCCGCTCCTATTGACCCCATTGGATCACCCGCACTCGGTTGTAGAGCTTTCCTGCTCTCCCCCAGATTGAGGCTAGTCTTTTCCCCATCAAATCCCTCGAGTTTCTTTTTTTTTGACGATTCCCGCTCCTTTCTCCCCCACATTTCTCACTCCTAGATTATATTCGACTCCGGTCGTTCAATGGATTCTTCCACCCCCCCTCTTCTTAGATAGAATAGTTTTGGAGATTCGCTTTCCTTGTGACGAGGGGGTCTTCCCCTTTTTTTGACCCCACCAACCCCAGATATTTAATCTTTAGTTTTTACGCTAACCCCAAATATCAAAATTTAGGTCGACCCGAAGAGACAGGTACTCGTCCTACTTAATGCTTGAACCTTTATCAATCTTCCTGACGGATTTGTCTCCTTTGCCGGCGTGTGAAACGCTCTTTATGGGTACGTGGCTCCCCCCCCTCTCGCTCGATCATAATCCAATTATCCCAGCGCATTTTCCCCCCATTCCCAGGACCAAGATCTCTGGGTCATGACCCGACCCTTTTAAGCATCCTATTGTTTTATCCCCAGCCAGTTTAGCGCGATTCGTCCCCGTGCCGTTTTTTTTTCGCCTTGCGCTTTCGATTCGCTTTAACTTTGAGTTACGCGCTTTTCGTTTCCACGTAGACGTGAGTCTTCCCCGATCTCCACCCCTTGAAGCCAGCTCCTATTTCTGTTCCCTCTTCTAACTAGTTTTTATCCTGTCGTTTGCCATTCACCTCAGCCAACGAACCCGTCCCCCCTTTACTGGCTGTCCTTTGTTTCGCGAGCTGATTTCCCTTACGTTGAGTGTGAGTATTTCCGTAAAGCTGAGTCTTAAGTCTCTTCTTGAATCGTTTTGGATTTGACTCTCCCTTGTCTTTTCCCCATCCCGAGCTTGCCCCATTCGAGGCGCTTCCCCAGCTGACATGATGCGTTTCTGTCCCCTTTCAAACCCTTCTTGTTGCTTCCAAGACCCTCCTCTCATTAGTAACCCGCCCGCATCTGGCCGCTGAAGCTTCTTTTGACGTGAATTGTCGTTCCTCCGTCCGTCGACTCGTTCCCAGTTAGTCCTTTTTTCTTCCCTGAGCTTACGAAAATCGCCGTCTCTTTTTCCCTGTTGATCGATCATCGTCGGACTTTCTCCTCTCCACAACTTGATCAGGGTTCACTCGCCTGTTACACCTCTTCTCCCATTCCAGCCACACCCACTTTTTTGCGGCTTTCCTTTTTTTTTAGTGCCCATGCCAATCTCAGTTTTTGTTCTCTAGTATGTTCGAGGTCTCTTCTACCATCGCCCTCGAGGTTTTTCTCTGGACTCGCGACAGTCGGCGGAGGACAACTAACCCGCCCACTCTCTCCTCCGTCGTTTTTCGCTGAGCGCGGTGTTTCGCCACCCTTTACCCCTTCCCGCCCTCGTCCCCCTCTTAGCCATAGGCGCCAGCCCGGCCTGACCCCTAGATGACTTTCCGACTCGATCTCTTCCTTCGGCACTCCTGTTGATCTAATGTAGTGAATGCCGCCCAAAATTATACTGCGTTTCCCCTTAGAGTGAGTCCATTCTGGCGTTCACGACTTCGTGATCGTTCTTTCCCAATCGATTCTCGTCCGAAAATGTTCAGATAGATGTTTTTTTTCATTTGTTGCGCGATTATGGCTCTCGATCAAGATCCTTGTCGCTTTCTTGAGAAGCGTCCCTCCTTTTTCTCTTTGTATGCGCAGGTACATTAAATAGGCGCTCATCCTTTTCGGCGGCGGGTTTTCCTCCTCGACGTTTCGTTTCCCCCCCCGCGTTCCCCTTCAGTTTTCTAGCGCTCCCCAATGTTGAAAGGACATGTTTTTTTTTTTTTTTCCTTAAGTGGCTAACTGTGCGCTTCCGACCTTACCAACGATTCGAGATGGTGTTCTCTCTTTGTTTTTCTACGGTTTTGGCCTTCTTTCCCTTTATTAGAGCTGAGTCCCTTTTTTCCAGTCAATTTAGCAAGAGGCCCGGTTCCCTACTAGAACCACCAGTCCCGCAGATTCCCCTGGGTCCTTCGCGAAGTCGAGTCGGTGATTCTTACGTCCGGCATTGCGCTTTTTCTCCTCCCTCTTTAGTGATGTCCCCTCACTCCGCGCTTGTGAGTGCGGTGAGCGCTTCTAACCCCCCCCCTTCTTACGGAAGCAGAAGGTTTCTCAAATCCCACTCACTATCGCTTCATCTTAGGACTCTTCACAAGACTAGACCAATCCTTTTCTTTTCTTTCCAGGCCATATGTGAACTACTCCCTTCACGCTAGGAGCAGTAACTATCGAGTGTCGCGTTTTCCATCCAGTGTCGATTGGATCCTTCACTTACCCGTTTTCGAGCTTTTTTACACTTTTTTTCTCTCGAGTACTACTCGCTTTATCGTTCGCGTCTCTTCTCGCTCTAGTTTTTGACCCCCCCCCCCCTTCAATTGATTGGTTAGGATCTTTTTTTTTTGAGAGTTTCGCCAGACCCTCTAAGTCCGTGCGTTAGGAGGTCCTTTCCAAGTATACTTTGCCTGAGAGTCTCTTTTGAATGTTTTTTTATTCCGGACGCCCCATTTACGGATGGATCGGCGATTTCCATCCCTGCTGCCTTGTCTCGTTCCCCCCTTTTTTTCCCCCCAGACTGGTTTTTTTTCTCCCTGCCCCCCCCTTTCAGAGTGCACCACAAGTGTTTTGAAGTTTCCATCGAGCATTCGTGACCGGCGTTCTTCCGCACAGTTTTTCTCCCCGATCGTTCTTCGTTCTTTTTTTTCCTTCGCGCAAGTGAAGAGCGTGCCACCGGTCCTTTTCTCGTGAGACTTTATTCTCCTTTTCTTTTTCAGTTTTTCTTTTTCATACACGTGCCGCCGCTGCTTTTTTTGCCTCCAATTCGCTGCGCATACGACCTACAGAGTTTTTTCGGAATTAAGATTCCCTTGGCCAACTCTTTTCATCCTTCCTCCGGTGTTGGTTTCAGTTACTTGGCACTTTTCCTCTGTGCGGACATCGTTTTTTCGTGAGGTTGCGAGTTTTTTAGGGTGCCCACTCGGATCAGCGCGTGCCCGTTTTCCCCCCCAATGTCGCGCTGTCTCGAGCTACCTCTTTTTTTATACCTCGTTTGAATGTCCGCTCTATTCCTCCTAGAAAAATTACTTTTTGAACTCCTTTGCGTTGGACTGACTCCGGTCAGCGCATGTCTCGAGTTTCCGTTTTTTCTTTTTCTTCCCTGCGAATGGGGTTGTTCTCTTTTTTTGCGTTTAGTGGCCCAATTGCCGAGCGACTCTCTTCTTCTCTGAAATTCCTGACGATCCTTTCCGCTTTGGTATTTTTTTCTTGTAAGGTCAGTCTCTCGCCCGGATTTTTTACGATCCCTCGAGACTTTGCTCCTATTTCTTGGAGACGACTCTCAATCAACACCCTTTCTCATGTGGTCCGGCTGCTCTATAGGTTTCGTCTTTCTCTACCTGAGAAAGGTACTTCGATCTCGGTGTTTTCATTTGCCGGGTTTATAATGACTGCGTCAGAAATTTTCCCTTTCCTAGTCAGAGACGGAAGTCCATTCTCTTCTTTTTCTTTTTTTTCTTGTATCATCTGCCTTCCATTCCCAGAGAAGCTATATCTTTCTTTTCTCTCCTGATCTCCGATGTGTCCGAGATACTTCGTCTGCTCCCCTCTGCTTGCTTTCATTGGGTGAGGCATTCTCGCCTTGATTTTTTTGCTCGTTAGCGCTCCCAATTCCATGAGCAGAATCGGCGTATCTTTCGTTTCTCCTCGCTCGGACTTCTTTCCTCATGTACTTCTGCTCTGCGTCTCTTTCATACTCCGCGCCGCGTCATTTTCTGTGTCGTCAGTGACCCTCTTGAAGCAATCCATTTACCCTCCCCCCTTCTCAGCCGCCGTTCTCGCTGTTTCTGTTGTTGAAGTCGGCCGTCTTCTTGCTTACTCGTGCGCAGGTTTTAATTTCCCCCAGCTTTTCTTCCGAGGTTTTAGTCCTGACTCTAGTTCCACGGGGCGAGATGCTCGATCGAGGCGTCCAGATTCTCCACTCTCACGATGCTAGCGCTATGGTATGCCAGCGTTTTCAACTTACATCCCGCTGCTTTTGTCTTGGTCCAATTCTTACACCGGATATCGGCCGGCTCTTGGAGATATCCGCGGACGTTCAAACAATATCTCGACTTTTTTTAGGTACCCCCTTAGCATTTCGTCGAATTTTTCTCCTCTCCCGACTTTGCGCCAGATTTCCCTCCGCGGACGGTAGCCGCAGCTTCGGCCTGCTGACATTCCGCGAGCTTGAGGACAGATCTCGCTCTTTTATTCGTTGAAAACATTAGGCATCCGTAACGGCTTCTCCCCTTTAGAATAGACGCGAGGGGTGTTTTTTCATTTTTGCCCATACTCCGACTATAGCCTATGAGATTTCACTTCCTTTAGGGGGATTTTTCCGTCTACTTTTATCAAGGTGGCCAGAGATTTCTCTCTCTCTGTCAGATGTGTAGGCGACCGTCCCAATTACTTTTAACCCCGATGCAACGGGGAATCCTTGACACCCCGAAAGCCAGTTGTGCTAGGTCCCGCTTTTGTGATTGGCGAGCGTTATCGTATTCCTGTGCTTTATGTTCGACTTGACGATCTTTGATGCACCAGACTCGGGGGCGGTTGGCTCAGACTTTCTGCGACGGCACCCGTTTTTGTTTTTGATGGCGCTCTTTAGGAGGCACCTTCAGATTGGCCCCCCCTGATTGTCTTTCTCTGGCCCAGACCTTTTCGGTTTCCCCGAATGGGTTGAGGTCTGTGGTATATTACTTTTTGCGTGTAAGGCGACCTCGTCCCCCTTCCGCTTTCCTCTTCTTTGGCAGATGGTTATGTTTTTTTGACGCCTTCTAGTCATAAGATGCAATCGAGGGACTATCCTCCCCCCCCCTCTTTCTTTTAACCCTCTTTACTCGAATTCAGGAATCAAGTCCTTTGGAGGCGTGTGCGTTCGTTGGGTCACCCTACAGGTTTCTTTTAGTTAGACGATCTCGTCTTTCTTTCTTTTTCTGATTTGATGATTTCTCCGCCGACGGTTTACGGCGGCGTCGATTATTTTCTAGAATAGCCGGCCCTCCCAGGATGTGTCTCTCTAAATGGCTTGGGTCCCTTCTTTTTTCGGCCTCTCTCGTTCGCTGGACTGTTTCGCAGTCCCCTCTCTCGAGGCTTTCCCCCCAGCAGGCTCATATCTCTTTCACGTTTTTTTCCTTCTCCTCTAATCGTCGATCATAATTGTTCCGAGTTTTCCCACTTTGATATCGTCGGCCGAACGTTCGCATTTGTGATTATTTTGCCGCGCTAGGGCGTAGAGTGGTTGGGGCCCTCTTTCCTTAAAAACCTTCTTGCAAAATATTCTACTTCTAACCGATCGATCGAATGAAACGATTTTTTATTCCTTTTTTTTTGTACGAGTTTTTGGAATATCTAGTTTTTTTGCTGTGTTTCCCTGTTGTCCCTCCCGAACACCTCGGGTCAGCTGATCACCGATTTTTCTTCCTATTCAACATTTAGCTAATCCGTTTGCTCGGCCGCGCTAACCTTTTTTTCTCGTTTGGATCACTTTGACCCCGCTCGCTCGTGTCTCCCCCTTATTGCGTCGTGCGGATAATCCAAGTTGACCCCGCTTTTAGACACGTGGAAAGTGTATTATGGCCTTTCGTCCCTCACTCCCCTCAGATCGACATTCCTGAGCGAGAGGCGTCGGGGGATGGGTCTGGCTGTCCGAACTCCCCTCAACGCACCGACTCGTTTGCCCATAGCGACCAGTCCTCTCCAACCGCGAATAGGTACACCTGCGGTTCACCATAGGCCCTCACTCTTTCCTTCGAACATTTCATGTGTTGTACCTCCTCTCTCTCGTAGGGAAAGGATATTTTCCGACTCATCACAACATGTCCTACGCGACCACCCTGTTGTTTTACCCCTTCGCCCGGATATGGTGCCCCCCTCGCCCTTTTGTGTCGCCGTTAATGCCTCCAAACGCTTGCCACCCCCTTCTCTTAAGCTCTCAAAACGCGTCTTTTCTGACAGTTGGAGTGTCTTTGAGGAAACCCATGTACTTTTCCTCATTGACTCCTATCTGCGACCTTATGTAGCGTGCTCTTCCCCTTTTTCTCTTCCGCTGGTACGCCAGCGATTAGTCTATCTACTCCTCTCCCATCGATTAAGCCTTTGAGCCGGCCTGTTATGTTTTTTTCTCCTCACCCTTATCTATGACAGATGTTCGTTACCTCTCTTTGTCGTTTCCTCTTCCTTTCCCCCCCCCTTCCTCCGTTGTTGTTTTTTCATCATTGCGATCACTTCCTCTGAGATTATTGTATCCGCATTCCTGAGCTTCTTTGGGCTTACAACACATCCCGAGGTGCCTTTTCTGTGCTTTAATTCAGTTGACGCTTGTCTAATTTAGGCATAGATTCTCCATATGGTTCAGCCTAATAAATCTTCCGACATCGCAGCATCGAACTTGTTTTTTTCTCTTTATGATGATTTTTTTGTGCGTTATCTCACCTTAATCCCCTTTTTTATGTTTTTCTTAATGTTGGGCGTGCCCCCGTCGCGGTTTTTTTGCTTTTTGAAGTTGTTCTTTTTTGTGTTTTTTTTTTTCAGCTCATGGTTTTGAAAGGTGAGTGGGTTTCCTTAACACGTTTTTCCGAATCACCCGTTCGCCTTCTGCATGGTTCTGTGTCAAGGGTGTGGGGGTTTTTACTCTCTATTCTGTGCTCCTACATCTAGGCGTTTAGTTCCACATGATTTATTTTCAACTTTTTTGTCCTTTCGTTTGTCAGTAACGGTTGTTATGCTTCCGGTTGTGATCGTTAGGGATCTTTTCGCGGTCGCGCGTGTATTTTTCGTGCTGGTAGGTAGAAAGCGGCCAAGATTTTCCCGACAGCGATGCGTTAGGATTCCATTTCTTTTGCTTTTTCTCGAGGCGATTTCCTAAGCCGCAGATTTTCACGTTCCCATCCGATGTCTTCGGATCTCGTCCACATAGCACCCCCCAGTTTCAACCGACCGCCGCTAAAACTGTCTTCAATAATGGATCCCCCCGGTTCCGTTTTTTTTGTAGCGCGGCTTCTCCAATATCGTTCACCCATCGATTTGCTCGTTACATCCCTAGGTAGTTTCGCTTTTCGTTTTTTTCTGTTTTCCTCCCCAAGTTTATCTTTTTGCAACATAAGGATTGTCTATTTCTATCGCTTGTCATCTTTTTATAGAAGATCCCACCGTTTTTCTTAGATCGCGTGTTTAATCTTCTCCGGTCTTTGTTTTTGTGGTAGTTAACAGTTTTACCAGATTCTTTTCAGACCAGCTCTTCTCCTCAAAACCCAGATTCAACCCTTCTCGCCCTCCTGCTAGCCAATTCCCGTCGTGCAATTCCGATAGAATCTTATAGCGTCGGACGTCTTAACTTCGACTGGAGGGCTGCTGGTTTACCTCCTGCGCTCGATCTTTCCTACCTCGTCAGTCCCCTTTCCATGCCCCCGTAAAGCAGCGGACAGAAGTACATTCGTGTGTTGATCCCAAACGCCCCTTTTCGAGCTTAGTAGCGCCCGGGGTTTCCCCAGTTTGGGTCTCGCTCTTCCTCTTGAAAGTATGCGATAGAGCCTTGCTTTCCCTTACTTGCAGCCAGATCCACCGATATCCCCCCCCCCTTGAAGACTCTCGAGCCTCGTCGAAAGCTCGAACCTTTTCCATGACTGACCCGACTTTGATTTTCTCTTCCCTTCACTGTCAAAGGCGTTGAGGTTGTGTGAGTTTCAATTTGAGCCCTAATATCGACCCGATTCGATTAGTTCTTTCTTGGTGAATCGGGTCCTAGACTCTTTCACCCAGCCCAACTAGAGCGCGAACCAGTTCGATGCCGTACCCCCCTCCAACCGGAGGCCATTCTTCCCCTCCCAATCTCCATTCCATTCGTGACACCCGCTTATTTTGTTCCCGTAGCCTCGACGTTTGAATTGCTTCCAGTGCCCTCTTCTCGCGAACGTTTTCCCCGTCCACCCCGGCCTCGAGCTTCGCCAACATAAGACTCTTCCTTTATGTTGGCCGCTCCATCGTAGCCAGTCGGCGACCTCCCACCCGCGAGCGTCTTTTCAGGCGTCAATTCCTCTTCTAATAACAAACCAATGAGCGGACTCGGATGTCTGACTTTGCCCAAATGTTCCATAGGGTTTTTGTACTGTTCTCGTTTCCCCTCTATCACATCTCAAGCGATTGGCGGAGTCTCGGTCCAGGGTAGCTTTCGGCTATGATTGAAACCCCGCAAAATCGTGCTGCCTCTCGGTGCGCCCCTCCTTTTCAACCCTGACCCTTCCCGCTGTTTTATTTCGAAAATAGCGAGACGTTCCTGCACAAATGTTTTTTCCGACTTCCGCCTCATCAGAATTCCCTTAGGCTTCATCCTCTTCTATCATGAGAAAGTAATGAGGCTCACCCCGTTAGTGTTCTTCCCCCTCTGTTTCAGAAGTCAAGTCGGCGAGCTTTTACCCTTACTCCCCGCTCAGTACGATCCTCTTCAGTCGCGAGATTGTGTGCTCCGAGCTGATATCTCGCTCTAGCTACCTCCTTCCTCTTTTCGATCTGTAAGATGACATCGCCGATTTACAGGTTCTTCGCTGGTTCAATCAGCGGAGCGCGATTCCCCATCTTTAGGCGGCGTTTATGAACGAATCGACCCTCTTTACAGATTTTCCGCTTCAGTTCCCCGCGTATCTCAAAACGCGCCACCGGAATTTCAGTTCTCTTCCCTGAGATCACTTGAGGCCCAGAGATCGCCATACCTTTAACCAACTCGCTACCCATCTCACTTCGTCTGCTTTGCTACTTCTTGGGCGGAAAATGGGCTCTTAAAAATGGTAATTGCTCGAGCTGTTTAAACTGACTCACTCCCCCCTTCTAGATTCGACGACATCTTGAGAGAGGCCTCCCATTCCACCAGTAGAGTAACCCTTATTTTTTCTGATCGTCTAGTCGTTTGTGCAGAAGCCGGACCTCACGATCCTGTGGACGACTTCCCTGCCGACCACCAACCACTCGCCTGGTGCGCAGCTTGCATCCCCCACGTCGTTGACTCCCTGTAGAGCCCATGACTGCCCCTTCTTCCCGTCTTATTGCGATTTCTCGAGCCAGCATAGCCCCTGACGGCTTATATCTTTCCATTTTGCCCCGTTTTCCAGAAGAATACTCGATTCGACGGAACTAGTGACGGGCTCTCGCTTCGCTCGCCGTCTGGTCACCTTTCCCTTTTATAAACACAGTTTTTCCAAGCTGTGATCCCGCAAGTAATCCCTTCGATTTCTCTTTCCCCCGTTTTTCTCGATATATTCGGTACAACGTAACTAAGTTTTAGTTTTTGCATTGAGTCTTCGCCCCAGCCCCCTTTCCCTAGAACCGTCTCGATTTTTTGCGTCACCCTTCATGCCTGCTCTCTCTCTGGATTCTCGTACCCCCAACGCGGACGGATCCTTTTTGTCATTCCTCCGGCTATTTCGCTAGGGACGTTTGTGCCCGAATCCCTCGGCATCTGTCAAAACCCTTACTCCTTCCCCCGCTGTTTAAACTCTCCTTTCGCTGGAAACTTAGTGATTCCGCATGTAGGACCGCTTCTTCGTGTTCGCGCGCCTCTGCCCTCGTCCTTCCCTACCCTTCCTTGAATCAATTCTTTGTTCTTAGCCTCGCGACCACAGCAGCGTCCACCTTTGTCCATTTCCTCAGTTGCACCCTCTTCCCTCCTTTGCTGCCGCCCTCTCCTTACGAGGCTCATTACGATTCCTTTGCCCCCCTCTTTCTTTTCCCTCCTCCTTTTTTTTTTTTTTCTCTCGATTGGCACTTGACTGCAGGCCCGGTGCTTCGGGAGGCGAAGCAGGCTGTCTTGGTGCACGCGTCTCCCTGCGGCAACGGGTTCTCCCCCAATGCTTTTTTTTTTCTTTGCTTTCTCTCTAAGAGTGGGACTTTGGCCTCCTGGGCAGCTGAGTCTCAAGTTATTGTTGTTTCACCTTTGTATTGGACCTTTCTCGTCTTCTGCTATGTGGAAGCGCGCCTGTTTCCTTTGACTCGGGGTGCAGGGCTCGTGAGGGCGTTGGGACACCTTGAAGATATCGTAATACTCCCGAGGATATCTTTCCTCTCCCCCCCCTCTCCGATTTTTCTGAGATGTCCTTTTTCAGTTCTCTCAGGCACCTTGAGGTGTTCCTGTCTTGCTTTCGTACAGATTTTTTTTTCTCCCTCTCTCACACCCCAACCCTTCATTCTTCAACCGTCTCACGTGTTCGGTTGATTTTTGGCGCGGGCGCGGCGAGTAACGCCCTCCTTCGTCCTTTTATCTCTCTGGACTTTTTGGGTGCTTTCAGGAGGGGCGTTTCAAGTCGACTCGGATCTCGTGCCGTCCCCCCTCTCTTGTCTCTTCTGTCTGTTCCTTCTTCTCCTCATTAAGGAAATTCGCCGCTGTCCGGGTGTCCGAGTGTGGTTCCAGCTCATCCCGCCTATGGACAGGATACGTAGTATGGCCCTTCCACTTTTTTTTTCCGATACTGTGTTTCGGGCAGCGCTCACCCCGCGAGTTTTTTATCGGGCACGCGTCACTCGTCGAGCTTTTTCTTGCGGTCGTCTGTTTTCATCGCTTGAGGACCTTCGAGTACGCGTCTAAAGACGGTCTTGCTAGATTTTTTTTCGATGGGAATCCTCGCGCTGCTTTTCAGATCTTGAGTTGTTAAGTCACCCGCTCGTAAGAAATTACATTCCGCCCCCCGCCTATTCCAATCCGACGACGTCTAGCTGGTCCGTGGTTTCAGTCGGCTGAAGCTGATTCACTCGTTGAGTCTCCCCCCCTGGAAGGGCACTGATGCAGTGCCCTTTTGGGAGCTCTGGACGCAAATGAGCTGAATTCCTCTCTTCTGCGATCGAGGCGCATTTGTCCCGCAGACGTACGACACCGCTTGACAGTTTTTCCCTGTCCGTGGATGAACGCGCTACATCCCCCTGAAACCGCGTGGAGCGGCCATGAACCAATAGTCACCGGAGATTTAGCACTCTCTCTCCTCCCTTGCGTGCACCGTGAGCCACCCCCCCCTTTCATTCTGAAACTGAGAGTGTTAGTCGTTCTCTTCGCTTTCTCGTGGAAATGAATGTCTTAGACATCCCTTCCATTTGAGTGCATGATCGACTCACAATTTTCGCCAGAGATTAGGAAGATCCCTCTGGCGATAGTCGGGTTTTCACCCAGGTACGGCGCCCTTCAGGGCTCGTATCTTGAATCTACGAG
>Ga0179591_1275129_pt1 | contig 12296 bp, 14 predicted proteins | sample CZOMad2_1_08_16f_FD_182891 | JGI IMG/M metagenome (GOLD analysis project Ga0179591, IMG submission 182891) | Vadose zone soil fungal communities from Angelo Coast Range Reserve, California, USA - CZOMad2_1_08_16fungal (PacBio error correction) | ecosystem: Environmental > Terrestrial > Soil >... | reverse complement strand
GGCAATGCGTGAGGCCCGGATGCCGACAGCATAGGGTGGGCAAACTTGGCCCCCCTCCGTTGCTACGCAAAGTGTTTGGTTCTTTTTTTTTCTTCACGAAACTCAAAAATAGGCAGTTTAACAATTTTTTACCCGGAAAACCTCCCCCCTTTTTACCCAGGACTTTACATGATTTCGCGAACACTAAGGGTGCAATAGGAGGTGTCCATTGCAAAAAACTGCATCGGGTCTCTCCCTTTCACTCCATCGACCAACTATTTTTCTCTCGGGTCTTCTTCCCCCTCGTCGAGCGGAGGTTCTCCTTTCCCTTCACTTCTGGTCACTCATTCTTTTCACCGAGACCGGGCTACGGCTCGTCTGCGGGGCTTGTTTGTTGAGGAGGCTTGGCCCCCTGGAGAATCCGCACTTCATCTTTCGTGATGACTGGTCTGTGTGCCTTTGCCTGTTTTCTACATCCCGCATGTACCAGTCTGAGGTTTCAGAGAGACTTGGTCCCCTTCTCCTCCCGGAATTAGCTAAATGGTGTTGAGCTGGGGACTTCCCTCCAGTCCATAAAAATTTTTTCACGCTTATTTCCATTTCTGTCAAGAGCGGTCCACCAACCGTCCCTGGAAGGTCAAAGAGGTCGAACGATTAGAATGGGTATTCAACTTTTTCCATCTCGCATTTTTGACATGGTCGACTCTCGTCAGGGAAGCTACCCTCTAGTCGCCTTCAAGAAGTTTTGTGTTCCACTTACCCCGTTAATCCTTGGTCTCCCAGGTAGTCTGGGAAGTTTTTATGTAAGTGCTGCCTGAGCCAGGTTTCCCTTGATGTCAGTGCAAGAAGGTGAGCACTGATGGTCGGCCCGGAAAGAGCAATTTCTACTCCTTCTAATTATCGTCATGTGAGGACCATTCAAGGAAACTAGAAATAATGGATCCCAGATCCCTGCGGGCGTTACCCCCTCCCCTCCCTAGATTCCCCCCCGTCAAGCCCGTACATGACCCCATTGGAAAAAGACCCGTTCCCCGCCTTCCCGACTGGGAAATTTCGAGCGCCCTAATGGAATGCGACTCTCTAAGAAATTTTTTTACTTGGGGGACTACCTACTTTCACGTCCCCTCTATTCCCTCACGTCCCGCGACCAAAGCCCCTCTTCCTCAGTTTCGCTTCTTGCCGATAGCGAGGTAGACGTCCCGGTTTATTGATGCTTTTGCGCCTACCCTCTCTTTTGTGTTATCCTCCTGCGGGACTGATATGAACGATTTGCCCCACGATTCGAAGAATTAGGAGCTCTCTCCCCTTTCCACTTCGAGGCCCTTATGTCGAGAGTCCTCTTTGAAGGACGTAAGGCCCCCGTTCCTGGAAGATATGGATGTGGTCCCTGTGTACTGACTCCTTTTTTTGCCTCCTCGTTTGTGAGGGACACTACCAAGCACTCCGGGTCCATTCCTTGCAGGTTGATTCGAGAAAAGATCTGACGCGTTTTCTCCCCCCCCCCTCCTCACTTTTTTAACCGTCCCTTCCGGATAGGGGCAGGACCGGCCTGACGGGGAGGGTTCGCATCCTGGGCTGGGGCTGGTTCAGCCTCCGATTTTTTTTCCGAATTCTTTGATCGGTCCCGTTGGCCTTTTTCTTAGGGGGGAGTTCTTTTCCTTCTGGGGCAAGAGATGGTCGTTCTCCGTTTTCATGATACGCTTTCTCTCCCCTCCCCCCCTTTGCTTGGAACGCACCTTTTCTCGGGCGTCTTGGCTCAGAACGTGCACGACCCAAGGTGGCGCCTTTCACTTAAGAGTCTTCCGTAGTCCCATGTCCAAGCACCCTTCTCTCTTTCCACCCCCTCCCTCTTCTGAAACTGTTTGGAGGTTCCAACACCCTTACCCAGCAGGTCCGGCTTGGTATAGTTCTCACACTCTTACCAAAGCCTATGATTTTGTCCCTGTTTTTGTCTAGATGATAGCCACTTGACAGCCTCAGGCATGTCTGGACACCACCTTGAGCTCCCTTTTTAAGGTCTAAAAAATTCTCCCCCCCTCTTTTTTTCTTTATTTTTTTTTCCCTTATTCCTCCTCCTTTTCCTTTTTGTTGTGGGCTGCTCTCTTCATTTTACCCCCGGCCTGCAGGATTGTGTGTTCACCCGGCACATTCTGGAACGTCCTCCCCTGTTTGGCCCCCCCGAACTTTCGATTTTCTGATACTTTTATCTCACGACTCGCCTCACCGTGACTGCTCCTTGGGCCGGGTGCGAACAAAAATTTCCCCCTGACATGCTTTCATGCAATTGGGACCGTGCTGAGAGGAGGCTTTACGGCCCCCCCCCCTTGCCCGATTGATGCTGAAGGTATTAGGAGTTTTACAGTGAAGATTCCAAACTGTTTAGTTACACCTGTGTTAAATCTTACAGCCCGAGGCTTTCAATGGTGGCCGGGAGATAGAACACTCTGTCATCTCCCTGCTTCTTTTCTTGAAAGCACCATCCCGTGTTTTCCCCTCGCCTGCCCCGTTCCCGTCTGAAAAGAATGCCCTGTCCAAGCCCACTCGCTTTAGTGGGTTGATCAGGATGGAACAGTTAAGAAACCTTTGGCATTCCTCTCCCCTTCCTTCCCCTTTCTTTTTTCCCTCGTTGGTCTAGTCTTGACAGGACCTTTAATTTTCTTTTGGAAAATGTCGCTAGCGGATTTGTAGCCACTTAGACCAAGAGAACTCGGGTTAATTTCAACTCCCCCCCCTCCCTCGCCTCAGACCTACTTCTCCCAAATCACATTCTTGGGAAGCTTACCCATGAGTGAGCGACTGGAGCTCCTAATTCCGGCCGATGTCTCCTCCCATCCGATGCAGTATGTGACTGGGGGGACTAGTCTTCAATTTCGATGCCCGGTCTCTGGCGACTTCTGTTTCGACCAGCTCCAGAACCGTGCCTGCTCCTCCTCCTTTCTCGTTATCACAGTCCCTCTTGTCTTCTCCCTTCATTAAGGATGTGCTCCGCTTTCTCTATATACGGAGCCCTTTCCCCAGTTGTTCCGTTTTCTAGTAAGCACTTTCTTTTCGGCCGAAGGCAGGCGCGGTCCCTATTCAAAGAGCGTCCCCCCGAAGATTGCCCCTTTCCTTCTGTGGTGGCTATGACGGGAGAGGGTCCAGGGATATCGCCGGCGTCCCTTCGTTCCGGCCCGCATCGGTCTGATCAGCCCTATAGGTCACTTCTTTCCAGACAAGAACCGCCCCAGAATAACACCCCCCCCCCCACCCCTGGGCGCCTTACTGAAGCGTGGGCGTTGACCTTCTTCCTTTTAAATTTACCCGACACGGGTGTTAACTAGATGAAAGAGGCTTTTCGCCCACGAACAACGTACCTTCTTGCCCGGAAATACTCAGCCCCCTCCCCTTGTTCCTATTTTACACTACAACTTATAGGAAATATGGCCGCGCTTTTTTGGCGGCAGCGTTTTACGGGAAGAAAGGGCTTCCTTTTTTTTCCGTCCCCTTTATTTCACAGTTTCGCTTTTCAGTGTGACTTTCACCATTAAGATGACTAGGAAGCAACCATTTTGAGACGCTTTTCCTTTGTAGAAATCAGTCAGCAAGGAACGAATCCCTCTATTCTTCCCTTTCCTTCTTCCTTTCTTGGAGAATAATCAAGCTCAACTAGGGGTTGGGGGCTTTCTTTGCCGGCCCGTTTCCAACGGTCAACGAGCGACAACCATTCCCTAATTCAGAACCGGCGGCATCCTTGGCTTTCCTTTTCCACCAAGCAAGAAGTCGGCAGAAGGACAGCCTTTCTCGGGCCCCCCAGCATCTGAGCAACCAGCTACAGGATTCCCTTTTCCCCTCCTCCCTCTGCCTTCCCAGAGACGTTGGGTTGGAGATGTCTATGCGGCTGGTGGCCGATTCCAAAAGGCCGCGTTTCGCCCCCCCTTCGGTAGTAACTCCCTTTTTTCTCGCCCTCTCTACTATTGGGCGGCCGGGCCGAAAGTTGTTGCTCCTTCCCGATTGTTGAAAGTCCCTTTCTACCCTAAGACCTATTGAAGGGCACTCCGTCAAGATGGGATGTCCTTCCACGTCTTTTCCTTCCCGATTCTTGTTTTGCCACCGCCTCCTCAGAGATGTGTAATACTTTTTCCTCCTCCCTCCCTCGTTGCGGAGGATCGAGAGCTATTTCACTCCTAGCGGCGGAGTCGCCTTGAAGAAGTGTCCTGCCCTTCCCCACGTCCGTACGGGGGTCGCGACTTCGCCGTGGGTTTTTTTTGCGCCGACCGGCCATCATGACCCGGCCTTACAACCAATATGGGATGAAGCTTCCCCCCCTCCACTGCCCCCCTTTTCAGACATGCTTTATAGCTCCATCTGCCGACTGAACCGTTATAGCTCACCCCTAACGATGACTGCTGAGACTGCCAAAAGACTCCCGTGCTCTTTCATCCCTAGGAGAGATTAAGTTTTTTTTCCCCTTTTTCGACCGCCTGGGGTGTTTGCCTGAGTCTCTAATACTGAGGAAGGCGACTCTTTGGGTTTGCTTGTTTGGAGGATTCTTACGATGACAGTCCCCCCCCCTCACCCCCCCGCGATTAAGTTGTATTCAAGGAAGTGGTCCTCCCAGCCCCTCGCCTCCTTTTCCCCCCTCCCTGATGGGAGACCCTTTTCTTGTTTGAAGGGATTATCACCCCCCAAGAGGAGACAGATCATTCCATAGATGCGTATTGTGCGAAGAGGCCCCCTCGCGTGAGAAAGAATGTATGTCAGATTAAGGGGACCTTTAAGACCAACTTTGCCCCTTGAGCCCCTCCCCCTTACCGCTCTGGACTCTTTTTCCACGGGTCTTTCAAAAGACTCTTCGTCCTACCATGGACAGAATCTTTGATTCACCGTACCTACTCTCTTCCACTCTCTGTTCTCATCACCCCGATTCTCCCCCGATCTATTTCAGATCTTAGTTTTTCCCCTTCACGCAGTCGGACCCTCCGGTGTGGAGTATTCTTTTTGTAGTTTTGGGGGGAAGCTTGGGGTTCACGTCACTTGGCAGACTGCATGTGCGACTGGTAGAAGACCCGAGTCCCCGGCAGCAGGCTTAGACCCCCTGCTTCTTCATTTTCCCTGGTCTTTTGGCTCGACGCTCATACACGGAGCCTCCGTCATTTCTAGCCCCCCGGCCAATAAGACTTCGTAGCCCCCAGGCACCTCCCCTCTCCCGGTCTCCAGCAGGATCGGAAGCGCTTTTTCGTAACTAGAAGACCGGACTCGCCACTTAATACTTCTTCCTCCCTCCTGATCTCCGCTTCCCCCGTGAACCTTTCTTCTCCCAACAACGTCTCAATCTCAAATATCTTATTCGAGTACGTAAGAACTCCCGTTAGACGCTACGTTGTCTCCCCTAGAATGTGAGTCGTCCCCTCATTCTTTTTCTAAACCGCCTCCTCATATCCCCCGCCTCCTAGCGGCTTTTGCTACTCAGATCCAAGAACCCGTTAGAGATCCAGGGCGTACCCTGACTGGATTCTCGGCGCCCCTCCTTGTAGCCCCTCTCTGCGTTTTTTTTCCGTGTACTACGTGAGGAGGCCTCTTCGGAGGACCGTTTACTTCAAGGCGACTGGCATTTCCCTTTCTTCTTCGAGTACCTTCGGCCCCCGGCCTTCTCTTCCTCGAAGAAGCATTTTGGAACCCGTACTGCCATTCAGACTCCGATTTAGGCGAAAACGGGTTTTGGTGAGTTCATCCCCTCTTTCCTTTCTTTTTTTATTTGATGCGCTAGGTTGACCATATGGCGGGGAGGCCGGTAGGAGGGTTGGGTTTTTCGACGGCGGTGGCGTCGGATTCTTTCTGCAACCGAGCTGGTCTCAGATGTTCTTGCTTCCAAGGTCCTTCCCAAGACCTGGTAACCAAAATTCGGAAGGCAACGGCTCTTTAATTTTTCAATCCCCTTATTGTCCCCCGTGGTGGATACTATTTAAGAGGTCGTAAGTTCAGCGTGGGACTCCCAGGAGATTCCCCGGTGCTGTTGCCACTCTTTTTCCTGACATTGCTCCAATAAAGGCCACGGGTATTGCCCCTTTTTTTCATTGTAATCGGAATGGTTCAATGTGCTTTTTGACAAAGTATTGTTTTCTTTCGGATTCTCATGATTTTTCTGACCAGGCCAAGAAATTATCCGGTTTTCTTTTTTCTTCCCTTCCCCCACTGAGACGTTCTGAGCTGCTCTTTCCCCAAACCTTTACTCCTTTTGACATCTTTCCGGCTCATATATTCAATCATCGTTTGTGTTGTTGTCTTTGAGCGACCAACGTAGTCTGGACGGTTTTTCCTGCCTATCAATTCAAGGACTTTTAAAAGTCGACCCGGTGGCCAGGCCCCGAAGACCCGTGTGGAGCCCAGTGAGTAGAACTTATGGAGACTCCCGGCACCAGTTCCCGTCCTATTGAGGGCCCACGGTGCCGGTGACACCCCTACGCTGGCCCGGCAAGTGCCCCCTGAACTTTTCCCAACCATCTTTCCCGAAGAGACTCTGGATCCCTATTTTTTCCCTTTTTTCCATTCCTAACTCAAGCATAGGCCGTTGTTACTTAGGATTCGTAAAGCAGGTTAACAGCTGCCGGAGAATATGGGCGCCTCCTTTTTCTTCCCGGCGTGTCTTCCGAACGCAATCTTTCTTTAGAAATGATACCTATAGTCGAAACCCAGCAACAGATGAAGAGAAGAAAAAGAATCTCTAAAAGATATGTCTAAAACTGCGTTGCGGACCCCCAGATTTACCGAACCTTTTCAGTTCCAGATGACTACGGTCAGGGAACCTTTAATAGACTAGTAAGGCAGGTAAGGAAGGTTTCTTTTCTTTCCCTCTTCTTCCCTTACTATTCTGAACGCCTTCAAGAAAGTTTTTTTAACGACCTGAGGAAGACGCATAACAACCCCGTCCCAGCCCGCCATTTTTCCAAAGGTCCTCTCTGAATGTGGAACAGCAAGGAGTTGGACTATCTTTTCGAACGGCGACTACTTTTGTCTGAAGGGACTCCTCTCCCTTCGCGTAAGTTGCCTTCTCTTAGTATGTAGAGAAAGCAGGAAACTCTTTATCGACGGTCTTTATCTGGGGCGTTTTTTTTGAACACATCCTCATTCTTGCTCAGTCCGAATGGGGTGTAGCGCACGCCTTCGCTCTGGAGTATGTCATGCTTGCATCTGGAGGTGTTTTCCTCCTGTTGTTGATAGTGCATCGTACCCGGTCGCGCCAGTCCAAGTACGGCGTAGGCGTCGTTGCCGAATGCGTTTCGCCTTTCCCCATTTTTCTCTGTACCTCGCACCGGCGGTTTCCCCTTCTTTTTCCTCTTGTCTCTGGACTCTTTTCTTGGATACGTCGAGATTAGGCCCTGTCGAGACGGAGGGGCGTAGAGGTCTTTAGAGGACACGCGGCCATGAAGTCCTCCTCGCCGTCGTCTGGTCGTCCCTTTTTGACCTTAAAAGTAACCCATCGGCAGGTGATAATGCCTATGACCAAGACAGGGCCCCACATCGGCACGACAGCAATTACATCGTGCTTTTCAAATGAATAGAGACGAGGGTGTCCCGACTTCGTATCCTCCCCATTTCTCTTGATCACTCCTGCGTTCCCTCTTTTCCCCTTTTCTGCGGGAGGTTGCCGAAGCGATCAGGTCTCTCTTTAAAGAGGCTGTTGCGTCCAGTCCTTCTTCCCCTCTATGTCGTATGGCTTCTCTTCCTCTTGGCTCTCCATACGTTTAGATCGTAGAGGCCTTCAGCATAGGTGGTCCAGAACGTGCCTGGTTCGGTCTACTTCCTCTGTCCCATCATTTTTCGCCTGCAGGGAATGGGGTCCCCAGGCGCTCCCCCAGTGAACCTGGAAAAGCCTGAGAAGCACCACTTTCCTTTCCCCGAAGTTATAATTCCGTCGGCCATCGCCCTGCCCGATGCCGCGAGCCCGCCGAGGGCCAGCCCAGCCCTTGCCCCGGCTTTCCTCACATTCTCCCCCTTGCCCGATTTGGGGCTTCTTTGTGCTTTGAGGAAGCGGTCGCTGTTGGTGCGGACCCACGGCCAGTCTCTGTCCTTTTTCCGAGCTTGTCGTTTCCCCCCCCCGGGGGTCCTTTCCCAGACTTTGTGGCCGGTCGTTCGAGGAGTGGTTCGGTGTCATTGTCTTTTTAGTCACTGTTTGTCTCCCTCACTAGGGCGCCGGGCCCCGGCGTTTTTTTTTGGTGTGGCGACACGGTTCCGTCTCTGATGTCGTCACCGAATTAAGCCTCGATCGTCATGATCTCTTTACTATGTTTGGAGACCACTGCCCCAATCTTCTTTTAGAATGCTTGCGTGGTCCTCCCTCTACCGTGTCGGACCCCCTCCCCCTCCCTCACCTGGAGGTGCCAGAACGCTACCGTTTTCGTGCTGTGTTGCTCGCCCTTTTTCCCCCGTTACCAATAAGTGGTCGAAGACGGCCGACCTTTCTGCCCCCTGGAATTACCTACATGGATTCTTTATCGACCCCGTTTCTCCCCGGTTTCGGCAAAAACAGAGCAGAATACCCTAATATTAACCCAAAACTATCTCTGGTGGTAGAGCCCCTGCTCGCTGTATCGGATCATGTCTCCTTTTTTTTCGATGGGGGTGAAGAGTAATCCGGCCAGTAGGATCGACCCTCTTGAGTGATTCGGTTCATTTTTTTTCCTACGATGCCTCCCCCCTGAAATATTTGATCTCTTTATGTTGGACACGTTTACGGCCCCCCTCCCGTCCCCTGGACCTAAAGGCCTTCCTCTTTTTCATTCCTACGATTTCTTTGGGTTCTCTTAAGAGCACAAGAGAAACCTGGCCTAGCTCGATGAGGGCCTTCCTTACTACTTTTCCCCTTCGCCTCTGAGGACTGTAATTCGATGGGCCACAGTCGTACCCCTTCTTTCAACGAACGACGCCGAGGGCATTTTCTCCCACCTACCTTTCCAGACTGTTGGACACCCCCGATTTAACCCTGCGACCTGTTTCTGCTTCGAATCCTTCGTGTTTCCTTAGCTTCCCCCTTGTGCGGCGCCGTTGCCCCGCTTGGAAGTGCTGTCTCGAATTGGTCCGTTTCACTTCCACGCAGGCTGTTTTCTTGCTCTTGGAAATGCTCCCGAAGAGTACCCGGCCCCAGGAGACAGGTGATTATTTTCGGGCGGTTGCTTCGCCTCCCCATATAAGCAGCTCTCCTCCTGTTTTTACTTTCTCCGCCGCCTACCTGTCAGCGTGCAAGTAGACAGATACTGACCCCGATGAAGGGTATCGAAGGTGACCCTTCCCTCGACATTGCCCCCCTCTCGGCGACTTCCCCCCCGAAGAAGGGAGTCTGACTCCTACCTCTATTCGCAGCTCGGCAAGTCGTTCAAAACGAAACACCCGAGCCTTACATCTCGGCTTCCTCGTACCCTCTTTCCTCTGACGGTCGCGACGGGTTTCGGGCCCCTGATGAGAGCCATCTAATGATTGAGTCAAACAGAGCCAAATTCTCCCCCCCTACTCGACGTTTTCTTCTCGTCTCCTGCTAAATAGTCGAGACTGTTCTTTCAGAGTAGAAAGTGAGCGTCCCCCCCTCCCTGGACCCCCTCCCCCTTGTCGGGTGTAGTCATCAATGAAGAATGTTTTCTTCCTACAGTCGCCCCAGGAGTGGCAAAGACGTTTCCCTTTCTTTTCTCCTTGCCCCCTTCGGCCATCTTCCGTTATCACTGAAACGCCGGAGTGCCGCACAGTCCTCTTCCTCTAGAGAGGGCACTTTGCACGGGCCTACCTTCTTTCCTACTCTGTTGTTGTTCTTTTCGGTTCTTTCCTAATTTGGTCGATTCTTTGGATTTTTGGGCGGTGTCGGAGGGGGAGGAGTCCGTCTTCTTGGACTCTGTTCCCCTCTGAGTCGTGGGTTGGGCAGCTTGCCCTTTTCTCACCTTGTTTTCGCAAGACGGCACCCGTGGTCATTGCGACTTTAAGGAGGTGAAGCCCCTTCTCAGAAGCGTTGCGCTACCCTTCGGGTCCGCTTCCTTCCGTCGACCTTGTGGACCCGCGAGATACCCGTGATGGCAGGTTTTTCGGACGGGTCCCACCGACAATTCCGGCCCACTCTGGGCGCACTTTCCTCGGATTTTCCCCCCTGGGAGCCAACTTTCAACTGCCTGCTGGTGCCCGGTGTTCTTTTCTTGTGGTAGAACAATTCCCAAGCACTGAGCGGCCCGGTCCTCTCATTTTCCCCCCCTTCGAAGGTCGCCGGCCTTTTTCCAACCGTCTCCTTTGCGCCCGGTCCATCGCCCCGTCTCTCATATCTTATACTTTTGTGGTTGTTGAGCTCATACCTTTGGGCGCCCCAAGGATGAGCTTTTGTCGCTTCCCCCTGTTCAAAGCGCTGTGGCCTTTGACCGTGAATGGGGATTTCTTGGGCTCACCTTGCTCTTCCCTATCCATCAGGCCCGACGCCCATGACGGTTAAACCGTTGTTCCCCCTTTTGACACCCCCCTTACGAAGTTCTGCGCCCTGCTTGTCTTGTCTTGGGTTTCCCACATGTTTCCCTCTCGGGACCTTTTTATCAGGTATCTTGCCGCACTCTCCGTCTTCGTTTTCTTTATTTGCGACCTTGTCCCTTCGCCTTTTCTTTTCACCCCCTGAACCGATGTCGATCCATGTTTTTTGAGTGCTATCCCCACGAGTCCTCTTCCCTTCCTATTACCTTTTACCAGTTTTGTGCCCGAGCCGTCCACGGTTCCACTACCTTCACCCGAATGACTCTATACGATTGGTCGGATCAGGACCATCCCCCTCCGTTCTCTTCCCTCGATTTTTGCCTGTTCTTTTCCTAAATCGTAGAGACTTAGCTTCTTTTATGGGTCCTATTTCACTCCTCCTTTTCTACCTGACATTTAGAGCAGGTCCCCTCGCCCGACGCCGTTTCGGTTCCCTCCTGGTCTCCGCCGGCGACTTGAAAGCACTCTTTCCCCTCAGGAGCGTTCCGCAACTGCCCCCGCATTCCAAAGCGCTCTCCCTGGAGAACATCTACTTCACCTGGCCGGCGTATTTCCCCTTCTTAGATACAATTAAGACCTCTTTCGGGTGAGAAGGAGTTTCAGGACCCAAAGAAATCCGCTTCTTTATCGATCCTTTCTCTTTTTTTCTCTCCTCCCCCTCCCAGCGCTTAGTCGAATTCAGATCTTCTGATTGGAGTTCTCTTGCGCCATGTCTTTTTGATTCCTCGTGCAGCGCTTTATCCGGTCGTATCCTTTAAGCTTCCGTCAGAAGTAGGGAGTTTATTCTTTCTTACTGCCAGTCCGACTCTTTCCCATTCCATCAAGAGACTCCGCCCAATTAGCGTAATGGATTTTCCTCTTCTTCTTCGGGGTACTCGCCCCCCGTGTCTTTTGGTCAAGACTCAGTGGCCTTCTGCTTCTGTAGTTTTGCCCCCTCCCCTCCCTTCCCAAGTTGCTCCTTCTGACTTTTTGTTAAGCCTGCGCCCAGCAGGTCGCTGGAATCCATGTGGCGCCGGGCAATTCACCATCCCTCTCCTCCCTTACCTTCGTACTTCCCCCCCATCAGGCGAAGATGCGGTACGGAAAACTACTTTCTTCCCGAACTCTCGTCCAATTCGGCGTCTCCTCTTTCCTTTCCCTGGATTGGACGACAAGGGACCCGCGCCGCAGATTTTCTTCTACTGGCTGCCTTTTTCCCTCCCCTTTGCCGCCCAATTTGATGACCCGGGGCGTACCTGCCCAGACTCAGTGAATAATACGAGGGGGAATGTTTATTTTAAATAGTTGACGCCTCCCATTTTCCAGCAGGCCCCAAACAAGGCGCGCCTTCCTCGTTCTCTAATCCACCTCCAAAAGACCCTGAACTCAGACTGGGAACCCTCCGTGCTCTTTTTTGCCTTTGCCCTCAACTGTCACGGATTTTCTTTCTTTTTTGTGGATAGCACTCAAATCAAAACTGAAGAGTCTTGCCCTTTCGTTTGCCAGCTCACCGCCCCCTCCCTCAGGTTTTTGCGCTAATAACCCCCGACCATCTCCCCAACCGGAGACAAAAGGTGACCAAGGAGAAGATTCCAGTCTCTACGAGGGGGATCAATTTTTAGTCTTTGGGCATTCTTCTGCCCTCGTCGAGAGATGGTGGATTTAAAAAGGAAGTCCCAGCGCTGTCTCCTTTGTTCACTACTGGTTTTCCCTCCGTTTGCCTTATAGTACCTTCCTTTTTCTGTGTAGCCGTGAGTTTACACGTCATTCGCTAAAGTTTAACATCCTCAAACTATCAGCTCGTTTCCCCGTTGGAAACTTGGGGCGTGGAACAACCTATTCTGGCCACTTCCCGAGAGAGAAGGAGT
>Ga0179591_1547018_pt1 | contig 12298 bp, 21 predicted proteins | sample CZOMad2_1_08_16f_FD_182891 | JGI IMG/M metagenome (GOLD analysis project Ga0179591, IMG submission 182891) | Vadose zone soil fungal communities from Angelo Coast Range Reserve, California, USA - CZOMad2_1_08_16fungal (PacBio error correction) | ecosystem: Environmental > Terrestrial > Soil >... | reverse complement strand
ATGCAGTTAAGTGGAATTTAGGATTACGGTAGCGAAGGAATGCTAGGTTTATGCAACTATGAGATTTGGTATACCTAGTTATACGGTTTGTTCGTTGCATGATGTGTATGCTTGAGGGTTAGTTTATTTCGTTGTTGTCTTCGCGTGCAGGTGATGGTTGTGAAATCTATAACCGAGAAGGGCGGATGCGGCGGATGTGTTGACTTATTCCCACGACAATTATGTTGTCCGAATTATATGAGACAGTCTGGGGTTGCGAACTCTTGAGGTTCAGGCGATAGCATGTTTTCCCTAGTCGGACCGTACATGCCGATTAATGCTTGAAATTTTAAGGGTGAGCAAGTGAGTATGGATAGTGTTGTAAGTTGGAATAGTGGATATGGTCGCGACTTAATCCTGTATGTCTTGAATGCACCGTTTCAGGCGTTGACTCTTAGCAGTAGTACGTAGTGTGTTAGGCTATATTTTAATGCTCTATTTATGCCTCTTATATATCTACTTTGAATGTTATTCTTGACCTATAAACAGAGCAGCGCATCCGGCTCGTACTGAGTCACGGGTCCATTTTTATCCGGGTTCTGCAATACTCTTAGGAGGCTTTAAGTACACGACGGCTGAAACGTCGTATACCTTGGCATAGTTTGATGATCGCAGACCTATTTTCCGCTATTCTCCAAGCCGATGGTGCCATGTCTGAAGTATAGCGCCGGTGTAATCTTTGGCAACATTTGAGAATTTGTGTGTTGCCGTATTTTGCGCATCGTTCTTCCACGCTAATAGTATGGTTCAAGCAAGGGTTAGACATCTAGCGTGAGCCGTGGTATTCAGGCGCACGAACGACCTTGTACGTTTGACTTAGATGAAATACGCACGGGGTTGATCTATGTGTAGATGCTATTTGACGCTTAATTTTTGACTTGAGTTCAGATTATTCTTCAGTTTGATCGGCTGTTGGATTACCGGGGAGTCCAGAGCGTTTAATCTTACAATTAAACATATATTTCTACATGAGCGTGACCAGTTTTCCGCCAGTGACGAGGGGGGTAGACAAAGGTGGTGGGAGCGGCTGAAGGGATTGTCTGAGTAGGGCACAGGCGGGAGGGAAGGGAGCGTGAGGGGGGGGTGGGTAAGCACCCACAAGCATGATTGGGGGGTGCGAAGGCGTGGGGTTGGGTGAGGGGGGAAAAAATAAGGTAATTGGGGGAGAGGGGAGGGGCGGGGTGAGAGAGGGGGAGAGTAAAGGCGGCAGTGGAGCGACAGTATAAAGAGGGGAGAAAGGGTAAAAAAGGATCGCGTAGGAGGAATGGAGGATAGTGAGAGATAGGGGGGAGGACACGGGGGATATTACTGGGAGAGGTAGGAGAAAGGGGGTGATGCGCGGAAGAATGGAGAGGGCAGATACTAGGTTGAATCGAATTCTGTGATCTAAGTTTGGTTTTCTAGTTTAACCGGTCGTAATTAATGCACCTGTGATTTTGTGAGCACCTACCTTGTGCTCGAACGTTTTACTCATAAATCTACACTTCTCTAATAAACTCGACAGTGACTGTGACGATCGCACAGATTTTCTTAGTCGGTGAGCTTATCGTTGGCTGTGATGACTGGAGAGCTGAGGAGAAGTGAGCGAGTTTCTGGGAGTTGCAAGAGGTTACGGGCCTTAAGGTCGTTGGGGCTGGGGTTGGATTTACAGATCTAGTCATGACACTAGGTATTTAGCTGAAGCTTTTTGGTGGGGACGATTCGCATGTTATATATTATATGTATTTAGTCGCATGCACTGATGTTGAAAGGTAGATACTTAATCAACGTGTTAATTAGAAGTGCGTGTCTGCGGGAGATGAAGTCCGTCTATTTCGTTTGGTGTAATCTTTTACTTACAGTGATAATTGAGCACAGTTCTTACTTAGACTGTAGTTCTAGAGCTAGGACCCTTACTGAGACTTGAGGACGACTGGGTGAGTCAGGAAGTACACTTATATCACGGGCGGGCTACATTGTAGGGCGCTCGGGATGTGGGGGGTGCCCCGGAGGTAAAGATACGTAATTCATGTCGTTAGTCGGCAGCGCCCTGCAATGCGGATATATGAGATGTAGAATTTGGTCATGGTTCGTATGACCTCTACTTCGGAAAGGAGTCAGAGGACGAAGAAACTCGTATGGGGTGCGAGAGTATTTAACCCGTACAGGCAGCAGCCTTGTTATTCGTGGTCAATATTATATCGGTATCTTGAATTCACGCGGAAAGTTTCAGTACTTGCTTTATTGTTGGTGAAATTACGAATTTGCTGTTCTTGTAGGGAGAGTCGTGCCATTCGTGATCGATACGTTCTAATCATTTCGGATCTTTCTGGACGGTCATAAGCATGTTCGGTTCTGGATAATATTCAACACCTACTGAGGCGAACGCTCAAAGGATGTTACAGTCACTGTGATGTTTACCATTTGTCGGATTTTAATTAAGAAGTAGATGTAAACGAAGAGATTGGGCAAAGATAGGAGTCTCGGATAGCGTATGTGAGATGGGTCGTCGGAATTCGATCCTAATTTTCTAGTTAAACTGTGACAGCCGTTGTGACTGAACGGATCTCGTTCACCGGGTTAGGGGGAGTGGAGGTTAGGCTGGACAAGATTTCAGATGGCTGCGTCGCATCGGAGGGAACCGATTTTTTGTTTTGTTGTAACATTGGAGAGGCCCGCCATCCCATTCGCGAAATATTATATTAATCTACTCGGCGGCCCGCGATCACGGGGTTTACAGGGGTACTGGTTTTGAAGAGCCTGGGCACGACAGACCAACACGGGAGGCCTAGGTAACCAGCGCGAATCTAGTTCGGTGTGTAAGCGATGATTAGCATCATCAAGGTAACATCTACATTATTCGTGAGGTCAGTGACACAAGACACGCCCATCGCAGAGGTTGATACTATCGCACCACAAGGAGCATAGTGGGCAGCACGACGACTACCAGGAGACGAAGGTTATCCGCAGCAACAATGCTCTACGACAGTCGCAAAACGAAGCTGTACCGGAAAGAAATTCGGTTCAGCGACTATTGCTACTCTCCGAAGGAGGGGTAATATTATAAGAGAAAGCTTGCTGTATGTGGTTGTGATAGTGTTTGGAGGTTTGTCTCTACGGGCCAGACCTTCTCTTGCACCGGAACAGCGGTATTGTTCCATTGACGGCGCTCGCTGCCTGTGACTGCAGATAATAAGGACTGCCCTAGTCGGCGCGGAGTGCATATAGTTATGCAATCTGTGCACCGGTTTGAATGCCTTTCGAGCAATTAGGAAAAGATTTGATGGTATATAAGGAGTAGGACACATATGAAAGTAGTTCTGGGCTTTGTTCATGGGTTTCACGTCCAGCTACGATCGGTTTCTGGGTTGAATTATGATGATAGAGAGGTTGTTAATATAGGATTTGGACTGCAGGCAATTTGATCATGAAGGTGACAGGAACTACGCCGGTAGTATTTTGGACAGAAAATAGATCATTTTTATTAACTCGTTTACAAATCTTTTTGGAGAATAATATGATAGGATGTATCTATTTGTCCATGATTAATTGTGGGTGTATTGTGTGGCGTGCTGCAGCTTGATCTTGCTTTTCTGTGTGGGATCCTATCGGCCATTTAGAAACGAGACCACCCACATGTTGCGATACTACTGCACGATGTTTCGACGTCTGCCTCTGAACGTCAATGGACCCACGGCGGTATCCCCATGCCCTGAATAATGCCCGCACGAAGACGGTGATTTGGCTGGGGAATAACGAGTGGAGAGTAGATTTGGTAAGATAGAATTATGTGGCCTATTTGTTCTCAGATAAAGTCAATTCTTTATTGTAGCTTCTCTGTGACGAGCACACTAAAGGTATGTTTCACGGAGTGTTAGCGCACTTCAACTTATTGGGCAACCATTGAAAGGAAGTTTGCATTTCTTATCTCTGTCGGTCTTGATGTCTTATTGGGGAATTTTCCTGATGTGGTGTGTGTTGTGAGGTGTTTGACGTTCTTTGTGATGATTTGGTTGACGTTATGTGGGTCTTCATGTGTGATTAGCTTTTTTTGTAATCGGAGGGCCAATATGTACGTGTCTGTGACTTTATCTCGGATTTACGTTGGGGGCTAGGTTTGGGCGATGTTTCTTTTGCTACACATGTCGAGCTACTATTTGAGCTCGGAAAGTTTTGGGGCTATTTATTCCGCGCAGATGTGAGACACTGTATTGTGCTAGCTGTTGTCACGTTAGGAGCATAATTAAAGTTATTGAGTGTAGCTTCGGCATATCAGATGACGTTGAGAACGCAAGTCTTTTTTTACCTTCATGGACTATTGGTTGCAAAGGTTATTGTGAACCCCCGAGCAAACCGTAGGAAGATAATCTCTCATCTATCTTATGCTGGATTAGGGTTTCACGATTATTAGGGTTGTTGTATTGAGATTATTAGCTTGGCAGTGATAGGAGAGGGAGTAAATTGTCTGCAATACCACTGTCACACGTGAACTGCATTTTAGATCGGGTGTGAGCGCTTGTGTAATTCATGTGGTGACGATTTCTATTTCCGTATTCTTTTGAGGATATTTGACGGTGGTAACGAGATCCTGTGATGGATTCACCGGGCGCTTCGACCTATGTTGTGAGCCTGTTATAGGCGTTCGTAGGTGTGGGGCTCCTACGTTGGAGTCATGACAGATGTACCAACGAGCTAGTGGGAGGCCCGGGCGCTAAGGTTCATGTCACGACGTCGGCAGGAAGAATCTTTAGAGTATGGTCGTTTAGTTGCTTGTCTACCATTATTCTGGAATGTGATCTGTTGAATACTTTTCCTTATGAGTGTGTGGTAGTGTAACTGTTAGGATGACTTCGATATGTTTTAGTATAGTGGGTATTTGCAATAGTATTATTTCGAATATGGCTGTTTTCCTCATGCTTGGTCTTTTCGGTTCTGTGATGTATTTACCGCTAGCTTCACTTTGTTAATGGAGAGTATTGTTCGCAGACACATAGGAAGTGTTCTTTGTCTTGGTGTTACAGCAGTCTCGGGACTTGTTTTTATCTAGAAGAGCCTATTGAGACCGATCGTGGGCCTCACTGGAGACGTTGTGATCGTATGAGGGTCTCTTGGTAATGGCGGGTTGGACGGCGGGGGAAGACGGGGGGCAGATCTTCGGTGTTGAAGGAACATGCTAGGGGTGAAGGTGGGATCAACCGGTTGTGGCGGGGTAATGCGTTAAGACACCGGGATACAGCGAGAGGGGACAAGTGGTGTGAAAGCCTGACAGACAAGGGGAGGGGGGGAAAGGAGGGGAAGGTGAGGCGCGGTGGGGAATGAGAAGGGAAGCGAGGGGGAATGAAAGTCGTCCTGGCGCCTTAGTACCAGAGTTCTAATTGGCCCTTGGTTAGGGAGCTATTTGTTTGCCTCGCTCGGAGCATGGATACGGAGGCCCGAGATACGTTCTATAGTTTACCAGATAGCTTAGTGCTCCAACAAGTTATGTTAGACGCCTCTTGATACGGGTTGAAAAGGATTTGTCTTAGGTAAGATCTGTTCCGCTGTTGAGCGATGCGCTCTATTTTGGTGTGAGTTTAGACGGTAGGAGCTGCTGCTGGCTGTTATGACAGGCGATTGGTCAAATATGACCGTTTCGACTGATTGTGGGGGTTGGGGGCGGCCAGAAATAGCTAATCCTGCCTTATTGTGTTATGGTTAGGTTGGTTGTGCTGGGGGTGTTTTTTGGTCATCTAATGACACACGTTATCGGAAAACCTATTTTGTGTTGAGTCGATTGGTTAGTGACGGTTTCGGAATATGATTCGGAGGGTTCGTGTATATCCACCACCTTTGACTGCGCTCTAGAGGGGAGGGGGGGGCGCGGTGTGGAGGTGGGGGGGAGGTGTGAGATTGGATTGTAGTTTGAAGGGGGTGGGGGATGTAGAGTGTGTGTGTGGGTTGGTGTCGTTTGCGAGGCTATGGGGGGGACTGGGGAGTTTATATTGCTGAATTTGGTGACTTAGGATCATTGTCCATGAATATTACTGCGTTTGCTGACTTCTGGGGATTGTATGCCATCGGGGATTGTTTGGTTGTTGCCTGTATTGTGACTGGAATTGATGTCGAATGAATGTCTCTTCGAGAGAGTTGAGGAACAACTGGACGACTAGTGGAACATGTGTGTAATATCATTATGTATAAAGTCCAAATTTTCTAGGTATGATAGCGGTTGTGGGCGGGGGGTTGGTTGGGTGGGAAGGCAGTGGAGTCCTGCTGGGTATATCTCCCCAGGAGAGTGATGAAAGTCATGTTGGTGGGCTTAATCTATTATGTAACTTTAGTTGTTTACATAATTGACATTGCTTTCTGGGCGTTTGATTCAATCCTGGGTGGAAGTGGTCGGATGTGGCGCTTATGGAGATCGTATTTAAAAAGGGGTGAGTTGAGTACCTGGTTACTGACTTAGGCGGATTTCTCAGGGACAGGGGAGGTGTACTACCGAATCTAGGGGTAGCTACGGAGTACATATCAATGCAGCATAAGGTTGGGGCCTAGTGAGGGGATAGGCCGGAAATGGGGCGGTTTGTTAAGAGGGGTTAGCTGTAGCAAATGAGGGCAGTGGGGGCCAGCAACACGAACGGGGGCTTACGAGGTAGATTGGGTGTAAGAGGTTAGAACCAATGGCGGAAGGGGCCAATACAACGCTGGGGGGGACGAGTGGAGGCACGGGGATGCAGAGGGGTGTGGGCTATGCAAGAAAGAACGAGGAAAATGAAGGCGGGATAAATATGACAGTCAGGGGGGTGGTAAGACGGAGTAGAAGGGGGGCTCGTGGAGGGGGAGGAGGAGAGGGGCAGATAGGACTAAGGGATGGAGCGGAGGGGGAGCAGAGGGCAGGAGGGTTGTGGGGGGGGGGTCGGGAAAGGTTGAGAGAGAAGGTAAGAATGGGAAGAGATGGGAACGAAGGGAAAGAGGGGATGGGCTGAAAGGGGGCGACTTTGGTGGTCGGCTTGTCAAGCTGTGTAGGGGGGCGGAAAGTTATGTCTGCATGAGAGTAATTGATTTGGGGAAAGAAGGTGGTTGTAAGAGTTTGTTCGAGAGCCTCAAGAATGGTTGTTTGAGTCGCGGGTAGATAGGAAGTTGGTAGAGATTGAGTGGATTAAATTTATTTTTAAGAGATTACGTAATTTTCCGGTAGAGTGTGGATGTATGGGTGGGGTAGGAGGTGGCTTCACTGGGCTAGTTAGGGTAGGTGAGGTGGAGGGGGGGGGGGATTGGTGGGGGTAGTTGTATTTGTGGGATACTCTCGTATTTCTATTGGGAGGGGCCGGCGGAGAGGAGTGGGGGGAGTCGTTCGTGTGGGGATATGCGGTTGCCGTGGGGTGTGGGTGTGGGGGGGGGCGTGTGCCCTGTCTAGGACCTGTTTCTTATCGCAGTATTCCCAGGACTTTGCAGTGATGCGCGACGGGGGGGTGAGCGGATTGGTTTTGTGGGGGGGTTGTCGTAGCGAGATGAGTAGGCATGTATGGGGGTGGGTGGGTGTGTAGTGAGTGGGTGCTGTGGGGGGATGCTATGGAGTGGTCGCAGGTAGGATGGTGTTCGGCGGGGTTGGGTGCGTTGGGCGGGGGGCTAGACGGTCGACATGGGCCTGGTTAGAGGTGGTGGCGAGGGCGAGCATGGCGTGTGTTGTCATTTCTGTGGTTCAAGTGAGGAGTTTGCCACTGCAGCATGACGGATGATTTAGTGTTGGGGACGGTTGGGTAGTCTGATGGAGTGGCGGAAGTTTTTTAGCGCCTACGTTTGATCCAAAGGAAGGTATCCGTGGCTCCGAGAGCTCTGCGAACAGTGGATAACCGACCATGAGCGCGGGAGACTTTCGGAGTTATGCGTATGGACGGGTTGTTGGTTGTGGAGGCATGGGTTTCAGCCATTTAAGTTGTCGGGAGATAGATTCCGGCTTAATTACTGGAGAGTTGGGAGCCACTAGTTTGATTCCGTGACTTGGTAGAGTATTCCAAGGCATAGGAAGTTTGTTGAGCGACGTCTAAATTTGTAGCACTGGTGCTTAGGGGAGTGTCTGTAGCTAGCTTAGTTGATTATTAGGTTGTTGTCTGCTTGTCGGACGGTTAGGGTTTTTGACGATTGGATTGCGTAGTTTCGAGGGCTTATGATCCCAGAGACGAATTTATGAGAAGTTGAGTGCTCAGGAATATTTGGTCGATTGATCTCTTACGATGGGGGGTCGGGTTATATTTGTACGTGGTAGGTCTTAGATTGTGCGTGCATAAGTATGTTAGGCGTTCTCAGGGTTAATTTTACGTTTGTTTTAGTTGACATCTGGTTATATGGAATGGAATTGATTGGTTAGGCGCTGGTGAATACGTTGGGGTACCATAATTAATGTCTTAGTCTGGTTCCGCGTTGAGGTAGCTACGGAGTGTCAGGTATCGGTGTTTTGAAAAGTAGTGGGAGGTCAATTGGTAGTGGAGACGGGGTTTTTGAGTATCGGCCGGGTTTCATTAGGTTGACGTTGAATGAGGGGTATAGTCCTGGATGTTGATGTGGTTAATTACTCGAAGAAAGCCTTTACCGTGAGAGAGCTCTCTTTGTTATAGGATTTATAAAGTGGTTTTCGTCTGATTGATATAGGGGAGTGTTGGAGGGTATGTTGCGTATCCCGTTTATGCTGTTTTATTTGGGGGGGGTGGGCGGGGGGAGGGGTGAGCTGGTGGGGTAGGGCTGGTTTCAGGGTGTGTATGGTTAATCAGGACTATTTTTGGTATTTCGGATTAAATAGCCTTTTATGTACTTTTGTCTACGCGTTTCGACTTTATGTGTGCTTCTTTCTGTGGCGCGGTTGTTTTGTGGTTGATGTCCGATTAGATCTCGAGTCATTGTTGCGTTCGGTAAAAGCTGTCATTTTAATCGAAGTTGACCCTTGTGTGTAAAATTTTGTATGTATCGCGTGTTTGGGTGGTGGATCAGGGGTGACGAATATACGCTCTATGTGATTTTCGTGGCGTAAGGGGGTATGTGTTTAGTAGATGTTTTTCACTTTCGCTTAGTTGTCATCCCGGTCAATTATAATATGAGGGTCGTAGTGGGCAATTCCTGAATTTTCAACACAGTAGCCTTATGACAATTATGACGCCGTGTTTGCTCGTGTCAAAGGTTCTGAGTGCGATTCAGGGTGGTTTATGATTAGTGGAAGACTAAGTCCATCATTCCGTGTTTTTCCGATAGTCCATGAGAGTTCTTAACACTTGATTTGCGTGTTGTTTTAGTCGGTCCTCGTACAATTATTTTGAGGATATATTAGATGCATTCTGGATACCGTTGACGGGCTAACGTGAGTTTAGTATAGGTGGGATTTCTTAGCTATTTGTTCGGAAATGAGGTTACGTGTTAATTACTCCGGATACGATTACGGTCGTTCTAGTGTGAATTCGCCTAGGGGCAGGGGGAAAAATTTTCGGAGAATGGTCGGTTCAGGAGTCTTGAGTATAAGGGATGTCAAACTTAGAAATTTGGGAATAGGCGAGAGTAAGTGTAGCGGAATGAGGTAGGGTAAAATGAGGTGTAGGTCGTTGGGTTGTCGAGAAGGGATGTGGTAAGGGGGCATGATGTAGGGACGTATGCGAGGGCATATATAAGGGTTGCGGAGAGGGCGGTGGAGTGGGTTGTGGGAGGGCGTACATGTCCTGGACGGGTAGGGATAGGGAAAGGTATAGATAATGCATCCGGCGTGTATGATTGATTTGTCATTAATCTAACGAGGTGGAATTTCGTCATCTATGTTGTGTCATCCTGGAAAGTGGTTGTTCTAACATATTTTGAAGTCTTGGTACTCAATAGTGGGATGGTCTACTTTACATAGTTTGTTGGAGCTTTATGTTTTTCGGCATGTTGCATACTCAGTAGGAGGCAATCTCTGGATGTTAGGTGCATCGACCTTCGCGGTTTTCGTCAATAACCTGTGGAATTGGTGCTATCCTCTGATATGTTTCTTAAAGGTCGTGGTCAGATCGCGTTAAATTATGCTGGCCCGGTTTTTTAGTATATTAGGGCATCATTTTATGTGTCTGTCCAGTTGTAGGGGGTGCTTTTTGTGGGTTCTCTTAGAACTTTTGCTAGTCATTATCGAGTGATTGCTTCGTATTTTTTGATTTGTAGGTTTTGTTTGGAAAAAATCGGCCGGGCTAGGTGCTGAACACAAGTTGGTCGTCCGGATCATGTGGCTGTCGTAGTCAGCAGATCTACACAGTATGAGTGGTACTAGGATTTGTGGGCGAATGGGTAGGGTAGATGACTTCCATGCCGCTATTTCGACGTCTTGCTTTGCTATGTCTTCTTTTAAATGGTGTTATCTAAGTGTCTTGGTAACTGTGTCGAATGGGCTGGTTATGGTTTACGATTGTTTTTAGAATGCTGTTATGTTATTCAATGTGACGTATTTTGGTTTATTTACTTTGCGTCATCTCTTGTTATGTATAGATTTACAAAGGTTCTCGGTGTGGCAAAAAAGGAGTTTAGTATATCTTGAGGCGACAATGGATATTCTAAGCATAGCGCCGCGCAGTAGACTTAGTCGCTATCTAGTAAGTGCTGTTAATGCCGGTTTTTTGGGGGGGGTTCTTCTTTCAACGCCAGATTTGTTAGCTATCTTTAGTTAAGTCGGGATGCGGGGGGAGTGAGGGTGGATGTCGTGGAGAGTATTTCGGGACGGGATGGTGTTGTTTTTGTTGTGGGTGGGGGTGCTAGTGGGCGCTAGGTTGTTGGTTTGACTTTTTCAAGTTTCTGAATGACCGTTTGTTGGTGGTGTGTTTGAGACGGCGGGGTGACTGCTTTGACCTATCGGGGTCGCAGACGTGTCGGGTCGTACATGTTGGGGGCGAGGTCGAGAGGGGGTCAGGTAGCGTATGTGTGCTTTTAATTTTTGGGTACGTTGGCTCATTTTGGCGTCAGTTCAATATGCATGAGTTCTGCCTTCCCTCCGGCGTGGATTGCGTGATGATATGCGTAGAGGGATCATTTATGCTTTCTATTAGTGTGGTCGGTTGGAACAATTACTATGCAGTGCTATCCTCGTATCTTTTTAGTGTGGTTGAGTTGTTGTTTGTACGTATGTTGTACTGTGCCGTTTTTACGTTTTTATTTATTGTTAAGGAGTATTGTTAGTTCGAGGTGAATTTGGCGTGGGTTCCATGAGTTGGATTTTTTAAGGTAGTGTGTTGTCGCAGAAATACATGATATACGATCTCGTCCTTGTTTAATGGAGTAAGTCGGTTTAACTCGTGGTAGCGCATTGGAACTTAGCTTTTTTTATTACTTATCGATTTTCATCCTATTCGCCCACTCAGTGTTTTTTTTTTAAAAAGAATTATAATTAAACCTCATAGAATCCGGGGTAGGTGATGGATGGCTAGTGTTTGTTGGGCGGTGCTTGGAGAGTTCGGTGGGGTGGTTGTGCCAGGATGGGGGCGAGCGGGCGGGGGGTGGGGGGTAGGGTAGTGGGGGGGGGTCGTAGGGATGGGTCATGTGAGGTGGGGTTTTGATGGGGAAGGTAGCGAGCTGTGTTTGATTGTAGGCACGGTGGGGGAGGGCGGTAAAGGGGTCGACGAGGTGGAAGGGGGGTTGCAAAGAGGGGTGAGGTTACGGTTGCGGTCTTTTTGACTTGTGTTTTTACCACAGTTAAATTTCGGGCACACTATCAATTGAGAGATCTGATTCATTTATAGATTTGGATTGGATGGCTTAGTGTATCTTCTTTTTCCGTGTTGTAGTGTCTTGTAATAGGACCTCACAAGTAGAGTGTAGTTTGGGTGAAGCACGTGTGCAATGATAGCTTGGAGGAATTGACGGTTATCTAATTTCTTACTGAGCTTAGTTATGTGAATACTACTGGTATTGGACGAAAGCTTACTAGTATTGCTTGGAGGTTCAGATTGTACTCAGATCAGCACTTTTGCGGATCTACTCTATATTACATGCTGATATTTATACTATTGAAATGATGTCCAATAGTGTGTCAGTTGGCGATCTGTATCCATTATCTGTTGTGTGTTCAATGTTTTCGATATTTATCTTCGAAACGGTACATATCATGACCCTGAGTTGGTTCTTGGGTTTTTTAGACTAAAATAAGTTTAGCATACTCCCCGCTCGGTCGCTGTGACTCTGTCGCTTGTTGTTAGAAGTGTCGCAGTGATGGGGAGCTGCATCTGTTCCGTTCTCTCGACATGCGAGTGCGTGTCATTCTCTCGTCTGCAGCTCTATCACTCCTCCGTGGCGTACCGACGTA
>Ga0179591_1293544_pt1 | contig 12298 bp, 9 predicted proteins | sample CZOMad2_1_08_16f_FD_182891 | JGI IMG/M metagenome (GOLD analysis project Ga0179591, IMG submission 182891) | Vadose zone soil fungal communities from Angelo Coast Range Reserve, California, USA - CZOMad2_1_08_16fungal (PacBio error correction) | ecosystem: Environmental > Terrestrial > Soil >... | reverse complement strand
ACCCCTCTTTTTGTAGTGATGATTCGGTGATAATCGTGCTGGGGCTCCTCTACATCTACCCTCGCCGCTCCCTCCTCCCGAGATATCCGGTACACAGGATTCTTCTTTCGTTTAGGAATATCCCACGAAGTTCCTGAATTTTTTCTCTTTGGAGACCTCAGCTCTGGATCCTTTCATTTCACCTCCAGTTGCCAACCAAAGTCCTTTTTCAGTCTTGTACACGTCTTTTTGCTCTACCCGCAATTGCTCTTGGATGCTCGAGAATTAAGTCCTTCTCCCGAGATTCAGCTGCTGATCGATGGAAGTCTTCTCTGACTTTTCAGGGCTGCTTTGGTCCTTTCGAAGTATAAATCTGACGATCGCGGCCTTGTTCTCTCTCGCCAGAATGTTCTTCCTCGTTAGTGTTGGACCAGATCCCCCTCCCGGTTTCCCCCCTCTCCCCCCCACCAAGGTCTATAGACCCTTCCCTTTCATGGGTTAATGGAGATCATCACCCTAGGGACCATTAATATCTCGAATCTCCCTTAACGTTCCTCATCTCGATAGACTAAGGAGTGAATCGGTGGATCTACAAAGAGAACTCAGAATGGAGAAGGTCTTCTCGCCATGTTGGTCCATCCTCCTGGAGCAGCGAGCCCCCAGTTAATTTCCTCTTACCCCCAGCAGGGAATAAAGGGGTCGCACCTCTATACAAGGCTTTCTCCGTTCGCACCTGCTGGACCGGCTCGCTTCCTAGTTGATTTCCTTCCAGGATAGGGCAAGTCCGGGACCTCCCCTTTCTTTCTCTTACTGATTGTCCCTAGCTCCTCTATCCTTTTGTTGAACTCTTTCACCCTTCGAAAGGATGGCACACGGCCGCTTCCCCTCCCCCTCAATAGAGGTCCAAGAAACTACGACTCCTCTCACTCATTCCTCTCTGACCAAACGATCACATCGGTTCTCGCCGCCCCTGTCACCGACGCAGGAGGAGTCCACCTTCCCCTCTTGCTTTCGTTCCCCTCCCCTGGACTTACCCTCGACACAAGCAAAATTCAATATACGTGGCCGCCGTCTCGTTTTTCCCCTATTGCAGCTTCTCTCTGCTTTCCCGTTACGCTACCTGATGACGAGCCGTCGTCGAAACCTTCCTTTCCCTCAGATGACGAGTGCAGTACCCGGAACCCCCTCTGGAGTTGATCCCCCAGATTCTTTGTCGCTTGACAATAGGTTATTCCAAATCCCCCGTTTTCTTACCGTCCATGACCATGGTGCTCAAGAGTGTTTCTGAAGCACGGGCCCTGCCAGAGGTCGACGCCCCCTTTTCCGATTCTACCACCTCTCCTCGTCGAACCTTTTCCCCCTTTGTTACTTTGTAATAGCTCGCCGCGATGTAACGATTTAGGTTTTTTTCTGAAAGGAAGGCCAGGTTATTTGGAACTCCCTGTTCTTCTTTACTGCATTCCGCCTCTCACTGAGGGGAAGGTCGATGTCGAACCTTCAAGTGTTTTCCCTCTTCACCTCGGGGAGGATTAGATTCCCTTATCGGGGATTTTTTCCGACGTAGATTCTTTTTCCGGTGATTTCCCACAAGTTGCGTCGATTTCAAAACAGTTCGCAACCCTGTCGCCGTCCCTCATGCTTATAAGACTTCTAGTGGCTCTCCCCGCGCAAGTCTGACCGAGCTCGCCTCCCCCCAAAGCATTTGTTGACAGGTTTTTCGTGGTCATACTTTCCAGCAGTAAAAGAGTTCGTTCTTTCTCCTTTATGAGCTGGCTGCATGTCCCCCCCCCTTCCGCTGCCCTTTCAATTCTTTTTAAGACTGATTCTCCCTGGCTCTATTGGTTGGTAGTTTCATCAACGATCCGGTCGCTTCCAGTCGAAGCCCGTGATCTTCCCCATGAGCATTCTTGGGCGTTCGATTCTGTTTTCCACAGTGAAGGACTACCATCCCTGCCCCTTCTCTCGAGAGTGCCCTCTCCGGCCCAACACCTTGTCCCTAAATCCGCTTGTTTCTCTGGATCCCTCAAGCCCGATTTCGCCTCCGCTAGTAATAATCTGAATCTCCGAAAGAAAGTCCGTGTTCTTACCAGTCCGTTCCCTTCCGAGTGAAGCCACATCTGTTGTGTGCTGTGAAAGGAAAACTTTGATTCCTTCTTTTTCAATCATTACGATCGCACTCGATGTCTGGGGTTTTCTTCTCAAGGAGCAGAACATGTTTTCACCTGAGTTTTCCCTCCATCCGCCTTTATCTTTGACTAGTGAAGGCTTGAGCCTCTACGCGCTGAAAACCCCTTTCCTTCCTACCTCAGCGCCTTTGCGTACTCGGTTCTTCATAGTCACGGGTCCCTCCCCCTTTTGACAAACAGTCGGGCCGCCTAGGAGCCCCGGTCTACGCGATCGGATCCGTTTTCCCTCGGAGTCCCGCTTTTTTCCAGATTTATCGCACCCTCCCCCCCTGAGAACGATGCGATCGCCGGCCGAGGTGATGACTTTTCCTCCCCACTCCGTGATCGCGACTCTGCAAGTTCTAAAGATCTATCTTCTTGGGTTTCCTTTGTCCCTCGCTTATGATCCGGATCGTCCGGTCTCTATCTCTCTGTCCGAGGGGTTCCTTCTAGTACCTTGGAACACCCAAGCTCCGGCCCGTATTTCTTCCTTTCCCTCCCAAGAAATGCACCTCGGAAACCGCGGCAATGATTGAAATCTTTCGAGAACACGGTTGGTCGGCTACTGCTGGGCCCCCACGACCTTTGAGGTTATCGATCTCTGCTATCAGGGAACAGAGCGGACCACCTCTCGTTGGTATAAAGGGTTCAAGGTTTTTTCCTGGAACGACGAGTTATATCTCCAGCTTATTCTTCACCGGTCCCTTTGGACTTATCTGCTTCAGAGGCGTCCCTCAGAATTTTAAAACCCTTCGGATCGCATTAGTCTGGACCCCATTGTCTTAGCTTCATCGACCCTATCCGACTACGACCCCGCCCGCGTTTCTACACTCTAGACAAAGTGGGGTATTCCTCCCCCTAATATACTTTCGCCCTTTTTTTTGGCGCAAAGACTTCCTCCTTTTATGGGAGAGCTAAGATTTAGCCTCTCTAGGTAAAGCCCCTTTTCTCTCCGAGGACCCCTCCGAATTTGCTTAATTCCTTGTACCTGTACTGACTTGGTAGCCCTTTTACTCCCTCCTGATTCCCGTGTCTAACAGAGTGCCAACGCTATCTCTTACAATCACTTTAAACTACACCTTTTCCGGATTGAAACCCCTTTTTCGCTCTCCTTTAGATTTTCCATTTTGGGGACTGAGATCTTCTCTTTTCCCTCCTCCTCCTTTTTTTCTTTTTTCTATCCATTCGGTGAAAAGGCTTTCTTCTCCGCACCCCCCCACCCCCCCCCCCCACCCCCCAATATTACATCTGTCGGACGGTCTCCTCTCCTTTGGTAGGATAACTTCGGTAGCTAATTTGCGTTCTTCCCGTATGTGAATAATTCCCTTTCTCCTCAGAGCAGGTCTTTCACTGTTCTTCCCCCTTATTTTGTCTCTTTGGAAGGGTATAATTCTAGTTCCCCCTTCTTTGCTGTGCCTCCCCCCCGTGCGAGCTGATAACGTGAGTCTACCAGCCATTTTGGAAGGTGTTCCTCTCAACCGAGGGTATATTAGGGGTTGTACCCTTTTACTTGCCCCCCTTTGTGCCCGCGTTATTAGGCAGCTGATTCTTCGCTCGTTTCTCGCGAGTGGGGTCCAGGACGCGATGATGCCAAGTGGAGGACTTCCCCCTTTTCGGAGGAAGCATGAGGCCTGCTGCCCTCAACTTCCTTCGACCCTCCCCTTTCTCTCAGACAAACTCTATGACGATTCCCCTTTTCAGTACATGGAGCACCGTCGAGGGTGGCTTTTAAGGTGGTTCGCCCCTCTTCTTAATAAGATCACGCTACCCGTGGCTTGTTTTCCGACCTTTTCCCCCCTCGCAGACCACCCGTTTCGCCTTTCTCTTGTTAATCTTGCCGTCGGTTTCCTTTTTCTTTTATACCCCCCCTCCTGCGTTGTCAGAACTTGAACTTCCCTGCGCCGGGATGTGCTCTTGTTTCGGTAAGGAAAATCTTTCCTCGCTCGATGAGACCTCACGGTGATCATAGGTCTATCTCCCTTTTGCCCACAGCGACCTCTAAATTTTGCCCCCCTTTCTTTTCCGAAGAGCCGTCCGGGCGGTAGTTTATTATCACCCTCCTGAGATCAGAGCGTCTAGTGGTATCTCCCTCCCCTTCTTCATCTAGGGTCTGAAACCACTCATAGGTCGAGCGTCTCTTTTTCGTTCCCCCTCCCCCCTACTTTCTGGTTCCCAACATGCTCTGTTGCCTCCCGGAGAAAAGGCTTCGACTTCTCTTCTGATGGGCGCAGGCGGGCTAGAGGCCTTTCATACTCCATAGGGCTCTAGTTGTTCTGAAGTCTCTTCGCCCGTCCCCCCCTAAATGAGTCGATGCGTATGATTCAGCAGCAGTCCCTTGGAGTCGAATGCGCAGAGTTCTCCCTTCTCCAGAATTGGTTTTTCTCATAACGTTGTACTTTTTCCCCCATCCCCCCGGCTGCGGCGACTTGGGTAAGGACCGGCTCTTTAAAGATGGCGCCGGCCTGACCCCTCTTCACCCCGTATGGTATCTGGCATCCTTTTTTTATGCCACACCGATTGATAGTAAGAGTTAAGTAATTCTGACGGTTCTCTTTCACCTCTACTCCAGACAAATGATGGCCTTTCCCCTCTCTTCGATGCGGTAATACTGTTCTGTGTGAGCCTCACCCACCTCGGTATGTCGGGTTTTTCCCCCCCTTCTTTCGGGCTGGCATCGCCTTTGTTTAAAGTTGCACCTTCTTATCGGACTCGAAGCGGTGAGACGTCCGCCTTCCCCTTCACAAGTCGCCGACCCCTCTTTTTTTGCTGCCCCTGATCGGTAGTTCTCCGGTTCTCTCCGCGAAGGGATTTTACATATGGCACGGAGACAGTGTTTTCTTTTTATCTCAACCAAAACGTGTTTTTCCGAATTCCCGTTATATCTCCTTTCTGTAGGGATAAGCCCAGCGGCGTTTTGTACGCTTCACCTTCCTGTTCCTAGATGTCATGGTCGCCCCTCCCCCCACCCCTCTCTTTCGACCGCGAGACCAGTTCGGTCCCACCTCTTCTTAATGGTTCCACCCACTAATTCCTTTTTCCACGACTGCGAGCATTCCCCTTGAAGACCTTTCTCGTGAGGTAAAGAGTAAACAGTGGCTGTAGAAATGAGGTCTCATCCCAAGTACCCCGTTGCCCCCGCAAGCGTACCCATGGTTCTTTTTAAAAATGGTAGTGCTTCTTAGAAAATTAAGACGAGACGGTGATATTTTCAGTACCATAGGGTCGACACTGCGATTATTTTCCTCTTTTACAGGTGATCTTCTCTTCCATCCCTTTATAGTGCCTTCCGCCTTTCGATAGAGAGACGCAACCCTCTGGCGCTTTCTGAAGGACTAATTTGGGCTATTTTTCAACCCTAGAGCTTGCTCTCTTCACAACGAACGAGTACCTTCTCTTCTTTCCTACCCAGAGGAATTGCGGCCTCTTCTACTCAGATGTTATAGCGACAGTAGAGATGCGGGCGAGAGCGTCTCCCGGAATCACCTTCCTTTCCCCACGGGCTGTTATTGAGGAGGTCTCTTGATAACCTTAGAAGATCGCTCTCTAACCGACTGATTAGAGGCCGAGCATACGGAGTTCCGTCCTCTGTAAAGATAAGGACGCTCCTCCTAGAACTCTCTTTCAGCGCGTAAACTATGTTATGTGAGTCGTCTACCTCGGGAAGATTCACCCTGTAACATATATCTTCCTTTAGATAAGTAGAGAATTGATGCCAACAAGAAGTATCCTTTTTTTTCTATTATTTTCCCCTACCCCCATTCTCTTTCAAAGCCCCGTTCTTTCCCTGAAGCAAGATCCGCTTATATCTTGCCATTCATTAAAGAGGGGCTTTCCCTTTGAAACCAGTGGCACGTTCTATCCCCCTCGAAGGGTGCTGACTGCAACGCTTTTTCCCCTACTTTTTTCTTTTCCAAAATATATCCTTTCTTTCTTCTCCCTGTGACGCGAGGCTAAGTATTTCTTAGTCCCCCCTCCCCCCGTGCCTTACTCCTTGCTGCCCCCCCTCTCATCCTACAAAGTGGATTTCTACAAAGGGAGAAGATCCCCTCTAACTTTTATTTGCTTTACCTCCCTCCCTTCCTACCGGCGTGTGAGAACGTTCTTCTAGAAAGGCCGATAGGACATCGCACCTCCCTTCAGGACTTCGAGATGGACGCCCCGCGATCTCCACTTGTGTAGTTTTCCCTCCTCTTTTCTATTCTTTTTCAGGAGGATAAGCCGCAGTCCATGATAAAAGATCTCCTCCCGCTTGGTCTGAGCTCGAATCATTTTCCCATTCCTTTTCTTTCTCTCTCGTATCGAGGACTTAACCACCTCTCTTTTTTGGTTTCAGTGATTTTTGATCATCGTTGTGCTGGAGTCTTTCCCTCTCCCATTCCTTACTGATCCACTTACAACCCCCCTTTCGCCGTCTTTCCTCCTCTCCTCCTTCAATGAGCCGCCTCGTCTGCCCATATTGGCTCCTGGCTCTTAACTCCCTTGGACAACCACGCGGCCCTTGCGCTGACCCCCTATTTTACACCGGCATCCTTCCCTTTCCTCATCGGATGATGACTCCTTCCCCCTTTACTGATTGTAGAGATGAGCTGATTCAGAGATGTGACCTAGTCCGATTCTTTTGGAGCGCGGGGGACTCTTCCCTTTCTTCGAGAATGAACCCCATCGCGGAAACCGGTATGAGACAATCACGGTCCTTTTAGATTTCGCGTGGCGTTAATTTCCCCGTCTCTACCGGTAGATTTCTGTCCTTGCCCAATAGTTTCCTAAGGATCAAAGAGTTAACTTCCTTGTGCCGAAGTCCCCGGCTGCGTGTCTTGTCCTGTCTCAGATTGGCTAGCAGCCGCAAATGGGTAGCCCTTGTTTTCCTACAGGCATCCCCAATGATTTGGCAAGTCAGCGCTTTCGCTTAGTAGGTTACTCTTCTTCCGTAGAAATAAGGTCGGATGCGGCGGGAGACTCTACTTTACTGGCAACCCTCCTCGGATGCTCTTTCTCTCTCCGTTCCACTCAAGGATAGTTTCCTCAAAGACAATTTCTTGCTCTAGCCAATATTCCTCCCCGCTAGAAGGGTTTTCGGGAGGGGATTGACCCTCGGGCTGCCGGATTCTCTTTTTTTGCAATTCCCGATCTACGCTCCATAGAGATGTGCAACTACGCAAAGAACTCCTCTTCTTTCTTTGAGAACCGCTTCTCCCCAGCCGGTGCCGTCCTTCTTCCTCCTGAAAGGGGAGTGGTGAGATGCGAATCACTGTTGCCCCCCTCTCCGACGCCTTCACCACAGGGCCGCGGCCCGCCCATTTTTTTTCCAGAGCGCGCCTCCGGTCAGCCTTTCCTTTCCGATGGAAGAGACGTCGACCCTGGCGCTCATCTTTTCCGTACCGGTTCCTGGTCTTTGAAGAAAGGCCGGCTTTTCCATCCGTAAACACGTCAACTTGAGCCCTGGTACACTCCGCGTGGCGTCTGAATTCTTCCTTTTTCTTCATCAGGTTCACGCCCCTTCTAACCTCCACACGAGAGGAGCAATGTTAGTCTAGGTTCATCCTCTCCGATGACTCCTTTTTTCTCAACTTCGGATCGGTTCTGCCGAAGGTGTAGTAGATTTTACGACCCAGAGGTGTCAGGTAGACGGCCCTAGTTCTTTTCGGTTGATTGATTCTTTCTCCAGATTCTGCTGATTTCATTTCTCGAGCCTCCTATTGTCCGTCTTCTCCTTCGTTGAGGCGTAGGCACACCGAGAACTGGCCGTTCATTGGCATACCAAGTCCCCGGAGCCCGGGACCTCCTCTCCTCTCTTTAAAAACACTCTTTCATTGAGACTGGTTGTGGTACCGTCCGGCCACTCTCGAGAGTCTTTTTCTTTCTCTCGGATGAGAGTCATTCGGGACACTGGTCACCGGCGACATTGGGCGGCTCTTTACTTTACCTTTATGGTTTTACTCCCCCCCTTCCGAAAACCTGTCCGGAGGAAAGCTTCGTCAACGCCAGTTCGTTACTTCCTCTTCTTATAGGGAGTCGAGGTGAAAGCAACCTCCTATTGAAGCGACACCAAACGGTCGTACTCGTGGCTACCCTTGACCGCACGTTTCCCCTCCATAATGGTCGCGTTTCTTAGAAGGCTCCTAGCGAACGTGACGCCCTACTTTCCTCGCCTTTTCTGGAAGTAAGGTTTTTTCTCATTTTCAGATCCCCCCTTTTTTTCGATGATCAAGCCGCCGGAGCCCTCTCATCGCTACGCTCTTTGGTTTTCCTTAAATCCTGCTTCCTGACGGGCCTCTCGGATTTCGAAACGCGTCGCTTTAAGTCCCTCGTGTCTACTTTTCCCCCCCACGGCATGAGCCGCTTTATAATGATTTTGCCCGGGCGCCATGTTTTCCCAGGATCGCTCTCGCAGCTCTTCCTTCGACCCATTTCAATACGCTTCCGGCTCGTCTTCGGTCGCCTTAGGAGGCTACATTTCAGCCTGGATCGCCTCCCAGAGTTTGTCTGACGTGCTACCTACGAGGATAGAGAACTTCCTACCAAAGGCCTTAGATCGGGCCTGTTTCTCATTTGGCCCCTCTCTTTCCAACAGGCGAGGCGGATCATCTGATATACTCGCTTTTAAGTAGCAAATTTCTTTTCGTAGCATTAGCATTGTGAATAGGCCCTCCCTTCTTAGGAAAGGCTAGCGCCCCACGGGTTTTCTGGTAGGACTCCTCTCTTCACAACCGAGAAACGCGTCTGCGCGTATTAGTTCGATGCACCGAGTTTTTTCCCCCCTCGAAAGTGGTCTAAAAACCGGCCCCTGCTGCCTTTCTTGCGTTCCTGCCTTTTCGGACTGCGCAGTGGAGAGCGCCGAGCCAGAAGGCGTACCCGCCCAGACGCACCGGCCTTCTTGCCACCCCCAAGTTTTTCGTCTTTTCCTCGAAAAGATCTAGAAGTGCCGTGCTGGGCTCCCAAGGCAGAGCCCCCTCTATCCTTAGTCCCGTCTGGGCGGCACCTCAGGCCCTACTTTCTTTTCGTAGCTTTCTTTCTCCAGGCCGTGCCACAGCCTGATTTTACCTCCTCATGGCGATAACAGGTTTCCGTGACGAGTGGAGACTTGGCAGCCTTGTAATCGGCTTGAGGTCGTAGGTCAATACTGTTTTTACTCCTCACTCTAGAGATGATATCCGCTTCGGGTCGACCGGTAGCGGTTGTTCGTCGACACGAGGGCGGGAGAGATTCAAATCTATTATTTTTACCCTTGTGTTGGAGATCTCTTTTGAACGTTCCTTCCTCCCTCTCTTTTTTTTTTTTTCAGGACTCCTGCGATTTTCTCTTTGATATGCGGTAGGTAGCGCCTTTCGTCCCGTTTTCCGAAGAAGAGCTTCTAGTCCTTACACTGGCTGCACCCTTAGGTGAGCGCGCGTTATATCTCACCATCGGTCTCTTGGCGACCCAAGATTTTTTTAGCTGTAAAGATGTGTATGGATGCTTTTGCCTCGTCCTCTGGATCTTATCGTGTTTGCGACCAAACCGTCCTCTTTCGTCGCATTCTGCTCTCTGGCCCTTTTTTTTTTTCTGGTCACCCAAACCACCTCTTTCATGCTATTAAGTGATATGCGGGGGCGCTGAGAGATCGCTGATACACCGCTCACCTTTATCCCTCTGATTCACGAGCCTGCCGGGGTCATTGGCCCCCGGGAGGGTGGTAGGGCTCGCCGCGTTAAGATATCAGCCCTGGCCCTTTGTATTTTCCGTATTTTTCCCGACTGTCTCTCCGCAGGGAAATCTTCTTGAGGTTGATGCGCTCAGCGTGGAGATACCTTCTGGCTTTTTCTCTCTTCTCAAATTCGTTACGATTTGATCGCCTCCGCCGATTGATCAGAGCCCTATCCCCTGATTCCCTAGATATAGAAATCCGTGTACGCTCGGCGATACGGCTTCGTCTGTGTCTCCTTAGACACTTCTCTGCCCTTTATCCTCTTTTGAAGCTCTCGATAGATTGATTCGACTCCTGGTAAGACGGAGGGCCTGTCCCTTCGCGTCCTTCGTCTCTGATATGGTGGGTTTTTTTTTTTGTGTTTTTTCTTTTCTCTTTTTTTTTTTGGTTTGTTTGGTTTTTCCCTTTTTGTCCGATAAATGCAGTCAAGCTTCCTCATTGCTAACTTCTTGCCTCTCTGGATAGCCGGGTTCTGTGGATAAAAGCGAAAGATCCGCTGCTTTCCTAAGAATATTTCGGAGTCTGAGTTCCAAAAAAGCCCTTCTTCTCTTCGCCCCTGACCGAGAGGAAGGTCATAATACGTAAGCCTTTTCTCCTTACTCGTCCCCGAACGCCCGTTGACGTACCAAGTAAAAGGAGTGAGTCCGTGTATTCCTTCCTTTCCATCTTTAATCACCGCCGAGAAAAAACCTTCCCCCTCTTTCTTCTTCACTTGTAGTTACCTCGGCCCCCCGGACCCCCTTAGCCAAAGTAGGGCCCTTGGTCCCCCCCTCCTTCAAACCCCAATGAGACAGCGCTTAGTTAAGCTTCCCGCAGCAAAGTTGGGCCCGATGTCAGCTCCACATGAGCAGACCCCATGTCGGACCGGAGAGACACTCAAGGTATCATTCCTTTTTTAAAATCCCCCCGCGAAACCCTCTGTTCACTAAAACCCCGTTGCACGTGCTACTCCCTGAACCGCCAACCCCCTCTACAGTCAGCCCCCCAGGCTAGTCCCCCTGTCCTTTTTATTTTTTCCTCCTTTTGTCTATCACGAAATCCTTTCACTATTACAAGAGATGGAACGTGGTGTATGAAGCCCGCCTCTCCTCATGAACACGATCCCGCGTGAATTATGCGGGGCTCTTCCTGACTAATCCCAGCGGTTCACTCCCCCCTTTCCCGTCGCCTTCCCAGAAATCCTTATAGTAGTCTTCTCCCTTCGAAGACCATGCTCAAAGAAGACCCCCGGCTTCCCCCATTCCACCACCTCCCCCCCTTTTTCATTAGGATTTGGAAACCGGCGCACGTCCAATGTCTCTGATCGTGGAGAGAACATGGCTCTAAATGTTTATGCATCTACCGGTAACCAGACCTCCTTCCCCCCTGGCTAAAATGTTTTCGTGGTTGCTCGAAATTCCCTCCTTGCATGGATTGAAGCGAAGAAATACCATTATCTTTCACTCAGTTTCCCCCTCTTCAAGGGATTCCATTCACAAGGTCTTTTAATGCCATTGCATCTACAGAACCACTTGGAGCTTGAGCTCCTTGGAATTTTGTTTTCCTCTCCCCTTGAAGAGGTAAAGGTATTTTCTCGTGCTTCCCCTTCACTTAACTTGAGTATCAGGAATCCCCTTCTTCTTCTCCGTCTTTTCCCCTGGCAATCTCTTTGTGAGTCTTCTAGCGTCTGCCACTACAACTCTCCCCATGTCAGGCACCGGAATTCCTTTCTCCCCACCCCACTTAGCCTCTCGATGTTCCCTATTTAAAATTTCCATTTCCAGAGTACTCTGGCATATTTTAAAGACCAGGAGGGCCCCTCCCTGCCCTACCCCTTATACTCATAAACTTCCCCTTTTAATGCCCCGTCTACGCGGTGCACAGGTTTCCTTTTTTCTATCTTTCTTTCCTGACTAGCTATCTCCTCCCACTCTATTCACCCCGGTGACGACAACATTAGATTTTTCTTACTAAAGCCCAGAGGTACAGAGGGATCTCCCCTCATTAATGTTACCCCCGTTTCTACTTCAGTAGTACCCCAGATTCTAATTTTCTCTACACCGCGACGGGTTTATGACACTCCTCTTCCTCATCTTTCCACGCTACTCTCTTTTCAGCACTTCAAAAGGCTTCTGGGAGATTCTTCCGTTTCTCTTCGCGTCAGAATGCCCCTGAACCCGGACAGTCTTCTCCTGGACGATTTTTTATCGCCCCCTTTTTGAAGCTCTAAGATAGCCGCCGCCCACCTGATCTCCACGTTCCTTTTTTTCTTTGTCCAGATTACGAGCGTGTTGAGCCCTGAGACTTTATCAAGTATCCTAGGGATCCTCCTCCCGAACCCGGCAGGACACTTCTCGCTGCTGGACTTCCCTTAAGTTAGATCCGGGTACAGGTGAATCTCGCCGCCTAGTTTTTTTACCTACAGCACTATGATTCACGAGCGCCCCCCCCCCCCCCCCACCTCCCCACCCTACCCCCCAATTAGAGTTGA
>Ga0179591_1260740_pt1 | contig 12298 bp, 16 predicted proteins | sample CZOMad2_1_08_16f_FD_182891 | JGI IMG/M metagenome (GOLD analysis project Ga0179591, IMG submission 182891) | Vadose zone soil fungal communities from Angelo Coast Range Reserve, California, USA - CZOMad2_1_08_16fungal (PacBio error correction) | ecosystem: Environmental > Terrestrial > Soil >... | reverse complement strand
GCTCATGCGCTGACAATTCCTCTTTTTTTTCTGTGCCCCGCCGAATGGTGGCCTTTTGGTTGCTTTAATATTTCGTTACGCCCGAAATTTTTTGGCCATTTTCCCCCCGATGTGTGATACTAACCAATTCCCCCCCCGACTGTTAAGGTCCTACGGGTAAAATGTTTGCATGCCAAGCTTTCCTGAACTAAGAAAAACCATGCTGATGACTCTTCCCTGTGAGACGGCCACTTTTGCCTAGACTTTATTTTATGCTTCTTCATTGAAGGCCCCCCCTTCAGACCCTGGCCCACTTTGATTTTAGAACAGACCTTGCAGGCCTGCGGCTTTCATTGATGGAGTGCCGCCCGGCCCCCTCTGTACCGCCGACTTTGATTCGGATGAATGGTCCAATATGTCTGGTCCCTACGCCTCCGCCCCCCTGACCTATAAATCTCTCCTGTCCCCCCTTGGATATGCCACATTGCGCGACCTGACTTCTTCATTCTTTTCCCCACGGTTTTGGAAAAATAACCCTTTAAGACCCCCTTCAATCCAGCCCTCGTTTAATCTAAACCTTGTCGATTTTTTCTCGTGGAAATGTTTGACTTTGACTCCACAAAAAAATAGGTGGGCAACAGGCTTTCATAGTCAACGAGGAATCTTTCGCTTTTCTTCCCTTCTTAGATAGCGCCACCGCACCGCCTCCCGCCCTCCCCTCCGGAGACGTGTCCCGGAAAATCCCCTTCCCCCAATCGATATTTAACGGAATCTTTTCCCCTAGCTTAACCCTCCCCATCTGCAAGTTGCATCGGCCCCATAGCCCCTCTCTTTTCATATACTTCTTTTTTTTTTAGTGATGGAAACAAGTTATTTTTGTATCTTCCCTTACAGGCAGAATTTTTCACTGCATTTCCCTCTTTCCACCCAGACAGTAGCCGCCCGCGATCATGATCCCTTGACCTTCCAAAAGATTAGATAGAAAGGCCTCGTGGTTCCAACATTTCTACTGCCAACTTTCCCCCCCTTCTTATCAAGGGCCACTTTTGCAACACGCGTCAGTAATATTTTCATCTCGGTTCTTTTTATTTTCCTCTCCCCTTTCTTACCACAGCACTCTTACTCTTTTAATTTTTTTTCTTCCCCTGCGGTGAACGTTTTTCCATCCCATTTTCCCTTCCCGGCAACCCCTCGACTAGGAGCCGTCAGCCCATCTCTTCCCGGTATGATTTCCTGCTCTTCCCACCTTTGCGCTTCTTCCTGCCATGAAGCCCGCGCCCCAAGTCCCTTCCCTCTATCCAGAGAAGAGGGGAACTGACGTTGGACAAGCATAGCTTCCTCTCTCTATTCCCTTCAACGTTGAACCCTGTCTCCCTTTCCTCCTTTTTCTAAGCCTCTTGTAATGCGCCCATTCCCAGATAGGAGGGTTTTTCATACCTTCATTAATCTTCCTCCGGATTCTCATGGTCTCTGATTTAAAGTTTCAGCATTACTTCCCTTTTTCGAGAGCTTGGCCCTGAGTCCTCAGAGACACGCTATCACGCACGTCCCCCTTTTTGGCTTGCGATTGAGATCCTTTTTTGTTCAAGCGCCATAAGCCTCGTCTTTTCTTTTCTTTCAGGCCAAGATAGGCAAGATGGCGTTCTTTTTTAGTTTCCCTTTTAAGGTTTTCCTTCTGACCCCTTTCCCTTGGTTGAATGTTGTTGTTGACCCTTTATTCTAACACTCCTTCCCACAATTTCGGGTGGGAGAGCCCTGAGATGAAATCCGGAGGGAAGAAAGGCTCTTTCTTCGTCGGCCTTTTTTTCCCCACGCCTGCAGTTTCATTCTCGGATCTGGCAGTTTTAACCACAGCGAGAAGATTTTCGGAGTTTGTTTCCCCCCTCCCTCCCCGAGTGCGTGAGCAGTAACAAATTTAATTTTTCCATGAGAGGAGATTCTGACTGCAGTAAACCCTTTTATTTCTCAGAATTAAGATGAGAAAAAACGTTAGCAACTTTCTCCTCCCTTTCCGGTCGCGCAAACCCTAGATCTCCCTATATCTTTCCTCTTTCAAGCCGTGGTTTTTTTTGCTACTTGGATACGAGCTGAGTTTTCCCCACTGCGCACTGTTTTTCTTGGGATAATCTTCTTCGTTCCCCTCCCCCTCTTATTTTTGGGTTTTTTCTCTGCTAGACTACAATTCATGACATTTGCATTTTTTCCTCACGCAGGTTGTTACCAACGCTTTTCATCGATCAGCCAGGAATTTGTTTTTCCCTCCCCTCTTTTTACGCCGACCCGCTGAGAGAGCCGGAACTTTCCAATCGGGAACTTAATCAGACGATCGACATTTACTTGGCATTGAAAGGCTCCTTTGCCTCCCTTTCTTTCTTTTTCCTGTGTTGCGGGCAGAACCCTTTGCTCTATTACCCCCTCGGTCACGCCCGCTTTCTATTTACGGCTAACAACCCAGTGGAGTCCCCCCTCTTCCTCTTATGGGAGTTGAATCCTCCTATTCTTCGACAACGCCAAGTTTTTTTTACGTCATTGGTCCCGTTTCCTTAAGGAGTTCCTTTCCTTTTTGTCCAAGGGCGCGCTGCAAACGTTCCTCCATTTCCCTTTCACTTTCAGGTCCACCCCCTTACGGTGTGGCGGATATGCCTTAGAAAAAAACACGCATCTTCTTCCCCCCTCTTGGCGGAATTTCGTTAACAAGCTGGCTTTGATGCCCTCTTCATTCAATTTTTTTCTTTACGTTTTCCATTCTCTCCTTACAAGTGCCGTCAAGACGACCCTCCCACCCCTTTTCCTTAAAACGGAGCTTACACTGCTTAATGGCGTCAATACAAGTGTTAGCATATGCAAGATAGTCCGGCTACCCCAAGCCCCTCTTCTCTTAAGTCTCCTTTCCCCCCATTCATTCTTATCTTGCCGCGTCATGAGTATTGGTCTTCCCTGGGAAGCAGTTTCCTTTTGTCTTGTCGCAATTATTGTTTTTTCTTCTCGAGGAAGCCCGGCACGAGACAATCACGTGCAGGTCGTGATATTCCGTTGTCCCCCAGTTTCGGCTATGATCTCTAAGCTTTCGTACAATTTGTAATTCAAACCCTTCCGTTTTGCCCTCGGCTCTTCAGCGGTCATTTCGGTGCTGGCCAAATTTAGGCGGCGTTCAGTTTGTTTTTCCCCCCCTTTCGTGCTCCTAAAACCGAACCATCGAGGCCATTATTTTTTTTTGCAAACTTGAGAGCTTTTCAAGCGATTCCCCCTTTTTCCCTTGAAAAATAGCGGTTGGGCAGGTGCTTTTACTTTCCCCTTCTCCCTTCGGTTCTGTGACTGTCATTTTTCTTGGCGCATATCTCATCTAGACCCCTTTGAACTAAAGATCGAGTTCTATTCCCATTTTCCTTTCTGTTTCTCTTATTCAAACATGTCAGGCGTACCTATTTTTTTTGATTCTTTTCGGAGTCTTTCTCGGACCATTTCATCTTGTTTCTTTCCCGCGAGCCGCCTCTTAATGTCGCGGCCCCCTCCGGTCTCTTAGCAGCGTCCGTTTGCAGATTATGCGCTGATTTTGCGGTCGCAGCCTGAAGCCAGAAGTTTCATTTTCCTCCTTTTCGTTGCGGCGCCAGCTAAGAAGCTCCTTAATGTCCCCCTGCCCCAAATATTCTTTTCATACAGCCCCTTGTTGTGCTTGCCCCTTCCATTCGAACGCAAGCTGACGCATCCTGGTCCCCCACGGTTTCTCTAGGCCGTTGCTTCCTCCATTCCTTTCATTTGTTTCTTCTTTTTTGGTTTTTCCGTGGATTTCTGTTTAACGCTTACCTTAAACTGTCCCCATTTTTTTCCCCTGATTAGTACTCCTTCCCCAAGTGGCGGGCATTTTGTATCAAGAGCTTCCCCCTTGGACATTTGTTTTTCGGCCTGCGCATACCGCCAGAAGTCCAGTACCGGGTAAAATACGCCCCCCTAAGGAATGGCATAGTTTGAACCACCCTTCTGTGTTTCCTCCATTGTTGTGAGGCTCTGTTTTGCAGCTAGGCTTCCTCTCGGTGATGAGTGGACCTTAATGCATTGGCTTTGGGTTTTTATTTTCTTTTTGGCGACCCTTCCCGTACAACATTTGATGGTAAGCTGGAAGACCTGGAACTGCCCGCCGACTTCAAAGGGGTGGTCACTTTTTTCCCTCTCAGAGGTAACCCAAAATGTTTAAGGGTACGTTTTTCACCGATCCACCCGGAAAAACCAGTATGTATTTGACTCTTCTCTACGCCCCCGACCCATTTATTCTCCCTTAAGACTTACTCGCTTGCTCCAGGTAGGACCGTTTACACCTCCCGGTTCCTCTCTTACCACGCAACGCAGCTTGCCTCCTGACGGTAATCTCTTACGAGTTTTGAGCCCAAGCTCCCCCTAGTATTTGAAGGGGATTCTCCTTTTTGTCATCCCCCCTCCATCCATTTTATAATGACGCCCACTCCTCAATGGCCCCATCTTCCCCCTAATGACTGCGGACAGGATAAAGTTTCGTGTTCGGTCTGACACGTTGTCGGCCTTTTTCTTTCCAAACCCCCCCTACCGCATGTCCACGAAATCTCAACGCCTCTTATCTTTTCCCTTCCTCATGTTTTACCTCACTCCTAGCCAGGCCCCCCTTCATAGAACTTCTAACACGCTTAGACTCTTTCACGGCCTTCCTTCTCTTTATCCTGCAGTCGATTTCCTGTCCAACGATCTTCGATTAATCCCGCATCTTAGCCGTGTCGCAACTGACACCACCCAAACTCTCTTTCCAGCCGACGGCGTCCCTCCTTTCAAAAATCTCTGCGAGTTGCCTCAAAATCGACCTCTTTTTAGTCTTTCCCTCCCCCGCTGTTTTGTTCTTTTTTCGGGCATGCCTAAAGGATCCAAGCCTATTGACACCCTTTGCCTCCCTTCGCAGCCTTTCCCCCCCTCCCCTTCCGGCCGCGCTCAGAGCCGAACGAAAGTTCTTTTGGCGTTTTCCGGCCCCCCAATTATCGGCACGCACCAAGCTATCAGTAAATAGACGAGCAAGGATCGGCCGTCCTCTTTTAAGCGTTTTCATCCTTGTCGTTTGTATGTTCTCGCAGCCCCCGACCTTCTCCCCCCAGCCCACGATTGATATCCTTTAAACGTTTTCTTCGATTGAGAACCGTTTTTACCCCCTTCTTGCAATAATCCCTCATGCATTTCCCTCCTTTTCCTAAGCCTCGGATTTTTTTTAGGGTGTCCCCCTGTTCCTCCCTCCCGTTCCCTGATATTGCAGATCATTACCTGCCTTGCTCCTCTTCCCCACTGAAGTCCCCCTTCGAAAGCTATCCGTGACTCCCTTTGTTTTTTTGGCTTCCCCAAGCCTGGGGACTCCTCTGTTTAATCGGCTTTTTCGAATGGGTATAAACGTCCTGTAAACGAACGCGCTCGGCCTTCAAGCCACTCTTTTACTCCTCCAGTATTGTAAAAGCCCGTCGGCGGGTTTTTTACTCTTTTTCTTTCGATCCCCACAACGGCGATGCGAGGGTTTCCTTATTTCAATTTACTCCTTTTTTCGCGCCCCTTGGCTCTGACAGCTCCAGATATTCTGCTTCCCTAACACTCTGGCATGCGACTTCCTAAGTTCTCGCCTAATCAGTCGTCCGCTGATTGTGCGTTTAGTACCCCCCTCCTACTCCTGGGCGGGGGAACAGAGTTATCGCCCTTTGAGGCCTGCCAACCGGTTTTAAATGGAGGCCATCTTTTCACTACATTTCGGCTCTGGTGTTGGTTTTGTTTCTTTTTTTTTTTTTTTGGTTTCTTTTGTTTGTCGGTTTGTGTTTTTTGGGTTCGTGGTCGTATATTTTTTGTTTTTTTTTCCTTCACGCCTTGTGTGTGTAGATATTTATTCCGGTCTTGTTGCTGTTTCCCCCTTTCTTTTTTTTTGTTTTGATAACCTGTTCTTTGTTTCAGTGGAGTATCACCCGTGTCTCTTTTAAACCCTTCGACCAGCGTAGTTTATCCGCATCTTCGTGAGCGTAAACAACCTTTCATACTATTTTTTTTTTTTTTTTCTTTCGCGTTTTTCCAGTAGGCTTTTTTTTTTGTTTTTGTTTTTTTTTTGTATTTGTGTCCTCCTCCAACAAGCAACCATACTTTCCGCCCTCAGATTAGAACTTCCCTTTAAGCTTTTTCGACTACAGCCTCGATACCGGTCTCCCCCCTCTCCCCCCTTTTCCCCCTTTTGTTGTTGTGGAGAGATGCATCATGGATCTCTTCGGATCCTTTCTCCGAAAGGTTGTTTTTCCCCTGGAGTGCGGATGGCCTTCCCAAGACATTTCTTTTTGGAATTCCTAGCCGCATTTCAGCATCTTCTCCTCGCCTTTCCCTTGCATTTGGTTTTTCCGCTAAAGCCGCAGGGGATGTTTCCCTCAAGACCCCTTCCCTCTATGTTTTACAGCTCCTAAACTACCGTTTTGTTTTAAGCACGGCTTTTTCATTGTTTTTTGCGTCCCTCACGGACTCTCCCTCCTCCTTAGGAACCGCGCTCGACCAAAGTGTTTAGTTTTTTTCTATCAAGCAACTTTTTTCCCCGATTCGCACTTTACTTCTTCATCTTTTCCCCGCTGTCCCGAAAGCTTATTCTTCCCTTCCCTTTCTCCCCAAATACCCCTTCTGACCGAGGCAGATAGCGCGGGCACCCCTCATCTTCCCTTATGCACTCGTCCGGATTTTTTTCCCTTTGCGGGCTAGGGCAGACCAGGACTTTCCTTTTTTTTTGCCCGAGTGGACGTTCGCCCTCTTGCCACACTGGAAGTATCCGGCTAAGCGCCCCTCCCAGCACATTCCTCCTTGTTGGCGCGATGTTTTCACACAAACCGCCACGGGCTTACCCCCCTCTTTTTTCCGCCGTTCTTTACAAGCTGGATTGCCGCGCGCTTCCGGGTTTTGGAAGTGATGTTCCTATCCTCTCTTTCTTTTCCCTTCTTCCGCCACGGCCCCGATTTTTTTTTTTAGCTTCCCCACTTTTTTGGGGCGCGTGCTTCTTTCCTGTCATTATCTCAATCCCGGTGAATGATCTTTCAGAGTCAGTACCTTCTATTCTAACCCCCCTGCACCGAGGTCGGCTTCCGTTTCCGCAAATTGAAATGTTCTTGTTCTTTTGAAGGTTTTTTTCCAGGATATCCGTTTCCTCAGGGTCCTCCTAAACTTACTAGGTATATCACTGGCTGGGGACCTTCGGCGTTTAGCGCTTAACCCCCCTGCTTGATACACACGATTTTTGCAGTTTCCCATTCTTTTGATCGCCGTTGTTTCCCTCCCTTCTTTGCCCCTGATTTCTGTGATTCCTTTCACCGTTCGGACATATCGTGAGTTCTCTTCTGATCGGATGCTTTTTTCATTTTTTAGCTTCCGGCCTCTTTTTTCTCCTCGCGCTTTAATTTTTTGCAGGCAGACCCCTCCCCCCCCCCATAGATGTCCCAGCGCAGGGAGTTGAAGATCTATTGAATCTCCCCCCTGAGATTAATTTTCCAATATCGAGTGAGGGGCTTTCTTCCCGGCGCGGTGCTGGAGTCACTTCCCCCTGAGAGAGTTTCGCTTGAGGAATATACTGCAGTCCCTGCAGTTCCCTTACCTATGTCGCGCCACAGCCATTTGACGTGTTAATCCCTAACAACTGTAGAGTGCTGCTCGGTCCTCAAGTTCGGTTTTTCTTTTTTGCGTCAGCGGGATTTTGCCGGTTTTTTCAAAGGTTTTCTTTTCCGTGTTCCGCCTGCGGCATTCTTCCGCGCTTTTTATCTGCATATAGTAACCTCTTTTTTCTATTTTTGCCATTATTCAGGAGGAGTATGAGCCGACCCCCGCCCCACTAGCAGGCTGGACCCAGTTTCCCTTTGATCCTGAATCGGGCGTGACTTGCGCCCCTTCTGAAGCAGTTCCTTCCCTACCTGAAATTTTTAGTGCAACACTCCTTAGGGTTTTTTTTCAGCCTTTCAGGTGACCATTACTTCCCCCAATTCGTTTACGGGATTACCTCTGCTGTTGTTCGCCCTCCTCTCCTAATGAGATTGTTCCCTGCTTTTCTATTACCTGACGCATTTTTTTACCTGACTTCGACCCCATCCCCTTTTTGGAGTTAAGTGTGGTTAATCCGCAGACGGCCCCTTTCGTTAAAATTTGTGGGTTTTTTTACGAAGTAATTCTCAGTCTGACAGGGTTCCCGCCACTCATAAATTTCTAGCTTTGTATGAACAATCTACTCTCATAACCTTTCTTTTTTTATTTTTTAGATGTTCTCCACGCTGCTCCTTTGCTTTTGCCCTCTTTTCTGCTGGGGAGAATGTCTCTCCCTTTAGAGTTTCCCAAAAATGTTTATGGCTTCGCCGATGCTGATTTTTTTTGTACTAACCCACCCTGCCCGCCGCTGTTCCCCCTCCATTTGTGCTAAGCCTGTGTAAACTTTCCCCCCCTGGTTTAATGTACGCGGTTCCTCTTCCCCTTAACAACAGAAGATTTTCCTGATGCTCCTCCCTCTCAATGTAATTCCTTTTTCACGGCACTTCGCGCTGATTGCGGCAACTCACGCCCCACCCCCGGTCACGGGTTTTCTGTGTGACCCAACGTCCTTCGGACCATTGTTTCCATGCAGAAGCCCCTGGGTGGCAGCACGTTCCCCCTTTCTTTCGGGGAACTTTCTGGGCTTACGATGTCCTCTCCCCTCCCAGCCCAAGCAGGCAATCTTTCAATCCTTCCACTCAGACTAAGTTTTATTACGGTACAGTGCCCGTCTCGAGTTTTGGAGTGTTCGAAACCCTTTAATCCCCCCCCCCAACGATTAACTCCCCCTCCAACCTGCCTCCCTCGGTAGCTCGCTTTCCTCTCATTTTTCCTCGCGAACCCCCAATAAGGGCCAAGGTTCTTGGAATCTCTCCCCCACTCGAATTTTTCATTTTTGGTTCTCTGTCACGAGAACGCTAGCTTCCGCAGCCCCCCTCCGGAGCGTTAGGAAAAGACTGCCCCCCCCCCACTCGCTTACCCTTCCCCTGATGCGTCATAGAATTTTCAAGTCTTCTTTCTTGCACCCGCCTGCGATGGGCATCTCTTTTTTTTTTTTCTCTTTGAACAAGTATCAGGCGCTTTAACACGTTTCAGAGACCCTTTTTTGCCTTTCATTGGAAAACAAACCTCAACCTCCTCGCTCCCCCTTAAGAGCCGAACTCACCGATCTGTTCCCTGATTCCCTTCTTTCAGGCCAAAAGTTATAACTGACCCCTTTCTGTATCCCCCGGCCTACCCTCTCCCCCCCGGCGAGGCACCGCCTATTCATCAGCACGTAATCTTGATCCTGTCTTTTCTCCGCCGACGACCGTACACACCCTGATCTCTTCGTTCTCTCTTTTTTTTTTTTTTTCAGTTCCCTGGGAGATGTTGGGCTATCCTTGCGGCCCATAATCAATAATGCATTTTCCAGGAATACCTATCTTTTACCCCCGATTTTTTGTCCCTTGTTAATGATTCGTCCATTTTTTATTTCCTCATGAAGGCACGCGCCCCAGCACCTTCATTGAAAGCTTACCCTTTCGCCCGCTTGTTTTCCGGGGGGCTTGACGGAACCTCGGCTTCACGGCTCTCCTATTCCCCATAACCGTAAAGGCCCTTTTACTCCGCGACGCCTTTATCACCAACGCCTTCCACATTTCTGTCAGTTGGTTTTTTCTTCCTCGATAATCGTGCCAACACAGGGCGTCATTGAGGCTTGGTTTCTACGCTATTTTTCTTTCATGCAGTTACCCACATTCTTCCCCCTCCCTTGCTGCACCGCATCCCTTGACTTCTTCTTTGCAAATCGATCGACACTTTTCCCGCTGCGTCTTCTGTATAGGCGTTCTTTCGCCCATACTCCCGACTGATGTTGTGAAGGCTTTTTTAAAGGTTCCCCTCGGGCGGTTACCTGTTTTTCATCATAGAGCCTTTTGCTTAAACATAATGTTTTTTCCCCCACTGTTTATGACCCCCGCGCATTTTTCAAAAACCCCCTTTTCGGGTCGGTAGCGGGTCTTTCACGCGTTTTTGAGATCCTCTTCTTCACAGTGTGCTTTCCCCCCCCTCCTATTCGTTTCCCCCCCCCCGTGAGGGCTGGAATCGCTGAAAAACTTCCTCCTATTTGAGGAGTTTGGTAACTTCTTTGATTTTCGGAACCCCTTCACCCCCCCCCTGCGCTCTGTTGGCTTCCTGCGGAAAGCGGTCATGCTCAGTCCACCCGCACGCAAGTCTCCCTTTTAGGAAGACTTCAGATTAGACACACGAGTGCAACCTTTGGCCGGTCTTTCCCTTCAGTTAGTCTAGTCCTCTATATTTTAAATACTTCCAGTAATGGTGTTGGATCTCTCTTTGCTATATTTCCCTGCGGCGAAGCCGGCTTCGCAAGGTTGCACGGTTTCTTACTCGGCAGAAAACACTCCCCCTTATGGGGGAGTTGTTCACTCTGGCCTCCCGCTTTCAGCTTACTTCTTTTTCCTAAAATTGCTTTTTTCGATAAAGACCCTTTTCGGATTTTCCCCCCCTTTCCTCTTCCTTCAGACGACCAGCCCGACTAACTTCACCTCCCTTCCATGTCGTCACTCTGATCTCAGAGAAGGACCTTCTCCGCGTTGCGCCGCTTTCCTTTTCCTGGGGTGAATTCAGTAGCGTCCTCCCCCCTTTTTCCCCCCCTACTATGTTTCTATTGGCAAGCATGCGGCTAATCACTGTTCACCTCCCCGTTTACATACTTACTAATTAAACAACCGGCGGGGCCCGATTTACTTGATCTTGCCTTCACTCCCTATTTTCCTTAAGTGGCGGCGGGGGCGATATACGGCACCGCTTGGTCGCGAGCTTAAGGGTCAGATGACCCCCCCCCTTCCCAGGGTTTTACACTGGAAAGCTCCCCACGTCCCGTCATTATTGTCCTCTTGGCTCTTTGATCTCCACCCCCCATCCTCCGTTCACACTCCCCCCTTGCGAAGTTTTTTCCCCCGCTGGCTGACCGCGCGCTTTTTCTTTTTTGCATTTTATGTTACATTTTTCTGATTGCCGCTGCTTTTCCCTTACGCCCCCTCCCCCCCGCTGATGAACCCCCGCTTTCCTCTTTCCCTTGTTTTCTTCCTTCATTTCCGGAACGCAAGCCAGGTGATCAACTTCTCCCCTTTTTGCGCTTAGCCCCAAAAAGACCGGCCCTTTATTCCGTTTCAATCATCTTCATTTCCGTTCATGACCGGCTTCTCCACTTTCCTTGATCAACGTTTTTGAATCAAGGTGTATGGTTTATAGACCTTTTTCTGTGGGAAAACCCCAAGTTCCTCTCACCTTTTCCTTTTTTAAAATTCCTTTGCCGCGCCGTGGGTGCGAGTACTGATACATTTTTAACAGTTTTCCACCTCCTTGGCCTTTCGCTACCCTCTGTGGTTATGATAATGCTTTTCCGTCTTTCTTTTTTTTCCTTGCCTTCTTTTCGCCCCTTTCTGTGCTAATTTTTTCTACGCCGTGACTTTTTTCTTCCTTTGCCAACACCCTCCCCCCTCCGAGCTCTATGTTTTTGGCCGATGCACCTTCTTTTACAAGGAGCCGGTCTCCACTTTTCCCCCTCATCGTTTCCTATGTTATCCGGATCCGGCCGGTTGGCGGTCCCCTTTCCTAAGCGTTGGTTGGTCTCTATCGACGATCACTGAGTGAAATCTGCTTCTCTTTTTTTTCTAAATGGTTCCCCATTTTCATTTTTTTCGTCCTTTCAAATTCGAGCTCATCGGCGGGCTTTTCTTGGTCCTTTTGGATGGCCCTTTTTCCATTTATTCCCATCACTTGTCTTTCGCTTTCTATCCTTTCGCTCCTTCTTTTCTCCTCCCTCGTTCGAGATGGCGGCGATTTGCATTTTTTTCTTGCGTCTCTCAGGCACCTGTCAGAAGTTTACACTTCGCGAATAGTTTTTTTTTGGAGGATCACTTGAATACTTCCTGACCCCCCATTTTCGAGTGGCGATAAAATTCCTTCCGGGGTGTCGCTTGAAGTTGTTCCCCTGCTGACGCGTCCCTTCTTTTTCCACCCCCCTTTTTAAGTAAATAGGCGTTGCGTTGCATCTTTCAGTTGGGACCTTGTTTTTTTTACCAGGGTGGTCGGCGGGACAGATTACATTACCCCCCGTTTCTTTCCCGTTTTATTCCGCCCATTTTCTTTTTTCCCCCTTTCTTGGGTTTGGTGGTTAATTTCGAGCGCCATGGTTTTCAACCGTTTCTCTAAGAGAATCCTAACCCCTCCCCCCTACTCCCCAGGGTCCCAACTTCCAATCTTCCTTTTCTTCTTCGACCCCTTT
>Ga0179591_1236035_pt1 | contig 12298 bp, 15 predicted proteins | sample CZOMad2_1_08_16f_FD_182891 | JGI IMG/M metagenome (GOLD analysis project Ga0179591, IMG submission 182891) | Vadose zone soil fungal communities from Angelo Coast Range Reserve, California, USA - CZOMad2_1_08_16fungal (PacBio error correction) | ecosystem: Environmental > Terrestrial > Soil >... | reverse complement strand
CGACAGCCGCCCTTTCTTTACTACTCCTACACGGCACGTTGAATGGAATATATTTTCTTATTCTCTTTTCTGTTGTTCCTTCTTGCCCTTCCCGTTTCCATGTCGTCTTTTCGTGAGATGGTAAAGGACGCTGTGTCTTCCCTTTTTCCCCGCCCACCTGTTCTGCCCTTGAGTGAATTTATATAGGTCAGTTCCCTTTTTCTCCCGCTCCGGTACTTTAAGACCTCAATCCCTCCCCTAGATACGGTTTCCTTTCGCTCCCCCCTTGCATAAGGCTCCCCGGGCGGGGCCGACCAAGTTCCCCATGAAAAAAACTGGGCAAGAATTTTGTACCCCTCGAGGGCCCGCATGACTCCCCCACTTGCGCCAACCTTCCCCCTGGGAAAGTATCCCAACGAGGTCCCCCCCCCACTCCACTTCCAGAGGGCGGCGAGTTCCGACCACCAAAGAGTGGAAGGAACGGCGAGAGCAGCCCCAGAGAATCAGGATGCCATCTACGTCGCCTGGGCACCTCCTTCTGATACCCTCCAAAAGATGCGCGGGTTTTGAAGTCCTTTTTGCATCGCCCTCTCGGGTAGTTTCCCACAAAACGTTCTCGATGCGGCTCGGGCGTAGATCCATTGCGCAGTCATTTTCCCGCTGCCTTCCCTGCCTACCCCCTTAACCAGGGGTCCCTCCTGTTCCATGGAATGGGGTGGGGTTTGCCTCGACTGATGGAGGAAGTCGGCCACTCGGTGCCTTCTTGGATTTCGGCTAGCCCCAGTTTTCCTTTTCCTTGCGCTTCTTTCTTCTCAGGCTAGAGGTTCTTCTTTAAGGCCTGACGATGAGGATGGCAGCCTGGATTTTTCCTAGTGAGAGCAGCTTTTTTCCTTTCGCAACCAAGGTTTCCTGCCAGGCCCACTGTCTCCCAATCGCATTTGAAGTTCTCCGGGCTTGGTCGTCCTCAGGTTTTCTTTTTTTTTTTTTGATTGTTCTCCCCACACACAGCGGCCCCATTAGCCCGATGGTCGCGACTTTCCAACCTTGAGGTCCCTGCTCGCCCCCCCCAATTGATTGGCGTACTGTTGCCATCCCGGCCGGGTTTTCCGCATTTTGTGAGTTGATGAGTTTTAGTGCCGCGATAGACCAGCCGTTTTAGTCATCCTGTCTATTTCTCGCACTAGTTGCCCCCAGTTTTCAACAAACCCCTGGTTTAAGGATTTTTTCCTGGAGGACTCATTGCCCTGTATGCTTCCTGGCTCAAAATGTCGGGGGGCAAGCGAGGATGTTTACAGACCTTCCCCTTTTCCACCTCTCGTTTCCTTCCCACGACCATAGTTAGTTCGCTTTTCCCCTTCAGTCCTTTTCTTAGGGATCAACTGTGATGCGTTCCTTCGATGATATCCCCCGGATAACTAGCAGGGGTCTTGACCCCTTTCCTGTTCCTTCCTGAACACCGAAAAATGTTCGCTCTTTTTTATTTCAACCCCTTCCAACCTTTATGAATGATGGTACTATAAACCTGGACCCCGCTTCCCTTTCCCCCTTCGTCCCGCCCCACCTCTACTTCAGATTTTTTTTGAAGCTTAAGAACGTTAATGGTGCCTAGTGATTTTTTCTGCCTCTTCATCGTCCTCCCCAGACTTTTCGCTCACTGGTATATCCCCGTTCTCCCGGTACTAAATGATTTATAATCCCTTTACAGACTCCCTCACGGTTTTCGCCTTCTTCAGAGCATTTAACTGGATATGGCCCCCCTTGACCTCCTACGAATACTTCCATATGATTCCCCTTCTCTCCTCCTCCCCCTTGACCTGACCAGTGGATTTCCTCTTGATTTCAAGGGATCCCTTGTTATTCCATGAGTGATTGCCCGACTTTTCCGCCTCACTCTGTGACTTTCCGCGTTGGACTCTTCTTTCTTGGATCTCCCTTTCTTTTTTTGATAAGCTCCTAGCGGAACTGTCACAGGAAAAACCCGTCATGCTCAACGGTCTTCCGTTTCCTTGCCCTTGATCTGGTTTTCCTCCTTTATGTCATATCTATCATGTGGTCACTCACATACCCCTCCTTACCCTTTTGAACGAAGAAGGTGCCCGGTGGAAGGTGGACACGCAAGACCCTGAGAGGGCAATTCTAAACCCCCAACCAGAGGACTAATCGTCCGCTCACCGGTCCTATGGTGCGGGCACAGATAGAATTGAACTTTCCGGCCCCTAGTGTCTGGTCCCCCGGCTCCCCCTCGGGAACCACGGCCTTTTGTCTTCTCATGGTGGAAGAGTTCTCTTGTGCCACTCCGACACTTACCTCCTTCTCTCCTTTTTTCTCGGGCCGGTTCTATAAGGGACACCAGTGGCTCTGCCCAGTGCCCGGGTTTTTTTTTGGGTGGTTAAACTTGGTTCGCCGGCGTGGCTGATGAGTGATGTTTCTTTTAGGGTCGTGATTATCCTCAAAAGATTGCCTCCGGGTCAGTGTCCGGATGATGTTATTTACCAGATTTATCTAGTTCTGTTGCGGGAACCGTTTTCCCGTGGTTCTGCCGGATGCCCTCGATTGAAGCTATTCGCTCTTTTTGGGTTTCTTTGGATTCTTCGAGCTTTTTTTCCGCAACCTTTACTGAAAGAAAACTTGATGGGGGTGTTTTGAACCGGGAGAGGGTCGTTTACAAACTCCTCCTCCTCTCCAACCTCTTTTTGCCCGCCCGTTCAGAGGAAGGCCAGTTTCGTCATGATCTGGCCCCCTTTTTTTTGTTTTACCTTTTTTTTTCAGGACCTTGAGTGTAACGGTGTCCTCTTTAGACCATTCAGGGTCAGCGGAATTTCTAGTTGATTGTATGTCTCCGCCCCTAACCGTTTAAGAGATATACCGTTTGCGGATTCGCTGGTGTCCTTTTCTCTGCATCAATAGCCTTTGCCCACAGCTTGTTGGCGTAAGTCCTTTTCTCTTCCTCCCCCCAGTCCCTTTTCCTCCGGCCCTTCTCTTGTAAACGTTTTGAGAACGTTTGCGCGTTAAACGGGCTTGCCTTGAATTGGAGAGCGATAAGCTGTTAATTCGTTCCCAAGATCTCACTTATGACCTGGCCAGGGTTTATCTCTGGTGGGTATCCCTTTCCTCTTACAATTTAGTTCTTAATTCTGTTTTCCTGCCATTTCGGCGCCTTCCCACGTCAGAGTGCTGCAAACCTCCATTTTCCTTTCGCAAAGTTGACCAGCGAGGAATTTTTTCTATATTTCCTTCAATACTTTTTCTTCGTCAGCCGGGCGGGCAGGCCGCTGAAGAGTGAGTACTTAGGTTGGAAGAATTACCGTGGTAGACTTCTCCTTTCCTTGTCGGTCGCCTTCCGTCATCCCTCTTTTTCATCTTCCCCCCCAGAGAAACAACCCCTCGATTTTTTTTTTTTTTCTTGTATCTTTCTCGTCTAGGGTACTTTTTTCTTGCCTCCCATCTGTCCTTTTCTCAGTGTTCCCATCCGGAGAAGCACCGTGAGCCGGTTCTCCGTCTCCTTGTACATCCCTCATTTTACAGCTCCCTTTTGCCGGCCAGTCCCCAGAGAGTTTTGAGCCGTCATCGCCCCCCGCGATTTCCCCTCTTCTTCTATTCTCTCATTCACCCTGGTAGGAAGCAGGAGTACGACCAAGCGAGCGCTGACCAGGTCCAGGGTAGAGCACACCCCCCCCAGAGAACGACTCGAAGAAAAAGGAAAACGCAGAACGCGTCCGGCTCCAGCCAACACCACCGATCCTAAGCCCCCCCCCTCCCCCCCCCCTAATCCCTAAATCCACATCCGGCCCACGCCGGATTCATTTACTCCTTCCGGAATATAAAAGGCGGGAGCGCCTTTGTTCTTCTGGTTTCTGAGGGCTTACGAACTAAGGCTGCAAACCCCCCACATGTTCACCAGGCGGACTTCCAGTTCGCCTTTAATTCGACGAAACTGTTTTGTCCTCCGAAGGTCGGCAGACACCGCCTTTCCTGTTCCCCTCCTCCCCCCCCCTTCTCGTCGCTCATAGGAGAGCCTAACCATCGACAGAAGCGCCGGCCGTGTCCTTTTTGCTTTAATCCCACGCCCTTGCCCCAACCACTCTTCAGGCAGATACCAAGCCGGTTATGACCTCCTCGGGGCCACCCCGCTTCGGCAAAGTCTTCTTCCTCCCAGTTCACATTGTAAAACGGACCAACGCCCCTCCGATTCTTTTCGGAATCCACCAGTTTCTTTAGTGGAATGACCCTAACCTTTTTTCCCCTCTGACCCACCCTCCGTTTTCCCCCCCCCCTCTCGTTTGGGTAAGAATGCGTGGCCGGTCTCCTTCCTCTCTCTGGCGCCGCAAATCGGAGAGTGCTCCCAGGGAGCAGACGGTGGGTAATTGATTTCGCGTGGAAGGTTTTTATACCAGGAACGTGGACTCCCTTTGCGGAGAGCTTTTCCGGCCTCTGACTCCGATTCTCGTGAGCCCTCCCTATCCCCTATGCCTCCAAGGACGGCCATAGTTTGAGCAGAGGACAGCGTCGGGTGGCTTGTGACTGCCTTTTTTCTCACCTCCGTGGCCAGGCTCCAAACCAGCCGCGGCCACTCCTTTTTTTCCCCTCCCCCATCTTTTGATTTCCTCCTCTTCACATCACCTGGACCCAAAGTTTCCTATGCACAGCCGATGAGAGCCCTGGTTGTTACAGGTGCCGATTAAGCTAACCTCTTCCCCGATGAACCCTTCCTGATCCCTCTAAGTCTTCGGCTCGGAGATTCCACACCCTTCTCAGTTCGAAGTGAAGGAGATTTCTCCCACGATTGATGCAGAGCATGCACGGTCTCAAGTGAGGACGTCGGTTTTCCGGCGCTCGGATTATAACTGATTCCCACGATACAAATCCACATCGGCTCTCGGCCCCAAGATCCGTCTGTCCCCCCCTGGCCCCTAGTTCTTCATCCTGAGGGCAGGGTTGCATCCAGACTGCTCGAGTGGCCTTTGACAGACCCTCCTTTTCCCCTTTGCTTCGGTTCTTACCTGGAACGTTGTAAGAAGGTCGCCCTCTGTTGTTCCTGCTTTTTCCCTGGGAGTCTTGAGATACAGAATCAACGGGTAGCATTTTCGATCCCGACGTGTCCCCCCTCTACGAGCATTTAAGGTCCTCTATCTGTCTTTTCCAGGCCTTTGGCGCCCCTCCTCCGCGGTTAAGACACGAGTGGAAAAGCCGGACACTTTCGCCATTATTTTCTTCCCGCCCCAGTAAAAACGATCTTAAGACCGTGTTTTTTGTCAATCAGATAGTTGCAGGTTAGTAGCGCTGCTTATGCTTTATCATCGAACTTATCCCTAACGCACGTTGTGGGACTTGGAAACACTTCCTCCCATCGAGCTCCCCTCTTAGACTTCTCATAGGGGAGCTTAAGAGCGATAATCTCCGACTTTTGCAGGGGCATTCACGCCTCGACCCGGTTTTCTGAAGCCCAATTTCTTTCTTAAAAGGCGTTCCCTATTTTCGAGGAAAGGGGGTCGGCTGTCTCTATTTTGTGAGGGTGGAAGTACGGGACCCCCCTTCGGCACGGACACTCCTTAGAAACTCAAAGCTGCCGCATCCCCCCTAGACGCCTCTCTAATCTTTTTTTAGTTCTCCCATCTCTAAGTGATGAGGAATTGAAGACCTTCTTAAGGTCAAGATTTTTTCTCGCCTACTTCCCCCGAACTCCCGCCTCCTGCTCCCGGGCATGTTCCGTAGGCCTTCCCGGGTCCGCGACAGCCCGGCGCCTTGCCCCCCCCCCCACCCATTCCCCTTCTGCAGCTTGGTGGATGTGAGCCCTGGTGCTAGAGAAGGCGCCTGTCTGCTTTTCGCACCCCTTGTTCCTCTAACGCCAGAGTCGCCTCCTCGGTTTGCCTTCAGCTTTTTTTTGTCCAGACTTCTCGGTCCCTATGCCCGCTTCCCCGGGGGGGAGCGTTAGGAATTTTTTCCGTGCGGTAGTCCTTTTTTTCGCCATGTTTCAAGTCGCAGGGATGCTCTCCGCTCCGGTTGCTTCCCACGGTGGGTTACTTTCAACGCCCCTCGCCTAGCCTGTTGGTGCTTCATTATGGATGTGAGCCCTTTGCCGCCGGTTCAAGTGCCATATGCGGCTTATGAGCTGACCATCCTTTGGTGGCAATATTGCAGATGTTCCTCCCTCCCGGGGGTTGCAACTCTTCTTTTCAGCCCCCCATTTCATCGGCTATAGGTTCCCAGAGAGCTTCTTGGATGCCTTTTTTTCTTTACCAGCTGACTTCCCCTCCCAGAGACCGCCTTTCCTTGGGTCCTCCATTGTCCTCTTTTTACGTGGCCCAGTTATTTCACGGTCTTCAATCCCCGGCCGTCTGATCTCCTCTCCCCCTTTCCTCCTAACGTGGTGTTTCTTTCTAGAGCTCTTTCATGGCCCAGTGCGATTCTTCTTCCTTTCTTGAGTCACGGTCGCTTTCCCTGACCCCGTAGAGTTTTCTTTTAACGCGTTCACCACCTTTTCCAGGCGTCGGCTGATCGTTCTTTCCCTGTGTTTTACCCCCTGTAGGTCCTAAGACGCCCTCCTGTGAAGAGATCTCTTTTTATTCGTCCACCCGGACTCCTGCTCCCCTTGAGGGCGGACCCTCGGCCTATGCTCCACCCCCTCCTTACCAGAAATCGTTTTCCTTTTTTTAGATTTCAATCCGGCCGACCCAATTTCTCACGCGTCCCAATTGCCTTTCGCAAGCTTTCGCCACTCGACTGATTCTGACAGACGGTCCAATACCAACCATCGTGTCACCCTCGTTAGGATAAAGAAGAATATCACCTTCTCCCCGCGACATCTCAGGGCACCCCCTAATAGATCACATACAACCATCTTCCTAGTGGCTTTGGTAGGTTTCATCTTTTCGATTTAAACCCGATGAAACTTGAACCGTGGGTTTTCTTACGAGGATTGCTTCCCAGCCTGTGCTTTTTCTCTTAACAGTTTTGCTATCAAGAAAGGGACTTCCAAATGAAGCCTGCTCCAGCTTTAGACTGCGGGGAAATTTTTTCGTTTCTTGTCAACGGAGCTGTTGAGAAGTACCGAGGGGTCCAGCTTGCTCAATTCATCGAATTTTCTTATAGCACTCTGAACTGAGGCACATCTCCCCCCTGGGAAGGAAGAGATACCTGAGGGGAGAGCAAGATTCAGGTCACCCCCTTTTGCTGTCTCATTTCTTCAATTGATTCGATGTCCGCCTCTCTTTTTTAAGTCCTTGCGCATGGTAAAAAGCTTTGAAAGACAGTTCCCGTGCCATCCCATCGCCGTTACCCCCGGATTGGGAGCTCCCTGACCCCTTGCGAGCTATTACCCCCCTCTGCCCCGACAGGCCCCTTTTACTTTCTACGTGTAAGCTCCCTTGGAGTCTAGGTCTCGCGGTTAGTACTTTTTGCCCATTCCAGACTTTTCCGCTTCGGGGATTTCTCTTTGGATGGCTACCCCTACAGCCCTCAGCGTCCGGAGATCAATGTCGATGGAAGCGGCCCACAATTTTGCTTCAGGTCCTTACCGGTTCGTCAGACTACTCTGCGGTAATGGTATTCTTCAGGTTTCTTGTCACCCATTGTCAGGCTGCCCTTCTTCTGGGCGACCCACTTCGGACAGCAGCCCCCCTAGCTTCCACCTTCCTAGTCCATTGCAGCATTACGTACAGCGGAGAGGCATTCAGGCTTCCTGTTACTCTACGCCAAGGGATACCCCGTCTTTGACCTTTATGGTCCCCCCCTCTTTCCCCAAGTTCAGGGTGCGAAAAACACTCCCAACCTGGTGCCTCTCACACCGTTAAAATCCCTCGAATGCTGGTCCCCTTTCCAAACAAGGGCAAATTCGATTCCGTAAAGTAGGCCCCCTCCGGCCTTGCCGCGAAGCCGTTTATAGTCGTACGGTTCCTCTGGCCATTCTTCTGTTCCCACCGGCTAGATAAACCTGACGCCGTCCTGCTCGATCATGTCTGATCATCTCGGCTCTCGAACTAGCATTTTTTTTCTACTCCGACGCTCTGTCCACGCTTTCGATCGCCGGCCGATGTATCGTGGTCGGGATTCCGGCCCCGAACTGAAAAGAGTCTCCTGCATTCCACTTTTCACTTTCCTCCTTTCCTGGGCGTTCGTCCGCCCCATTGATTGACTTAGTACCCTCGGGGAACTTTTTTCATGCGTCTTCAGTCTAATCGATTTTTCCTTTTCAAACCCAAGTCCCCCCCTGCTGTCCTCAGATAAATTTTCTTTTGAAGTAATGTAGGTCCTCTTGGTCAGCCTTATTCCTACAATCTTTTTTTCTCCCGCCAAGATCCGCAAGAGAATACTTCCTATTTTTTACCCCTTGGCAGGTTAAAGAGCTCAAGAGGGCATGATAAGAAAGATGTTAAATGTCTAGCACGTCCGCTTTTTTCCGCATGACCGTCCCGCACACGGGGTCTTTGCCCCCCAGCGCCGCTTCCCCCCCGTGCAGTTTCGTGAGGTGGCATGATAGCCCTCCCCCCCTTCAAGCCGTGATGTTTTTGATCTTCTCTGATGATTGAGGTTCACCTTCTTTTCCTTGACAACGTTTGATGTCTGTAACGGACGTTCGGTCCCTCCTTCTGTTTGTTCACCAGGCCGGTCCGTTTTTCATCCTGCCGTGGCTGGATATTTTTTTGCGGAGGCGCGAACTATTCATCAGAGGGCCTATTTACTCCCCGATTTCTCAGCCCGATCTGTCTCACCCTTATGGCTCCGGGACCTTCCCCTTTGGTTTTTCCTGCGAATTCTTCCTCGAGGTGCGTTTGCCGTGTTTGGGTAGCGGCGTCCTTTCCATCGACCGCTGAGAGCGGACAGGTATGGTTGGTCCCCCTGCACCGGTGAGCGGTGCACGCCTCACTTAAACCTTTCCCAGGTTCCTCTTCCGGCCTTCCGTTTAATGTACTGGCCGGGCTGGTGTGGGGGTGGATGGCCTTTTCTATGAGGTCAATTAGTTCGTTAGAAACGGCCAGGTTCTGCGCTTGGTTAGTTTCCCTTTACACGCCGGTAGAACTTTTCGCACTCTTTCTCCCGAAGGTTCCTTCCGCTTGTGTAATTTCCTCTTCTGATGGCGACCTCGCTTTCCTGAAAGTGATGAATGGGGTTCGCTCTTTACATGATGAAGAAACAAGGGCACCTCTCCCTCGCTTGTCACTTTTCTTGAGACGGCGTCGGTGTACCACCCTTTCTTTCCCCTTGAATTTGGGCTCTCTAGATTCGGCGCTAGGATAAACGTTTATTGCGAGCCTGAATTTTTGGTGTTGCTCTACCTTATGCCATTTTTCCGTAGCAGAGGTTCGGACGGTCTACCGCACAGTTTGGACGTCTCCCCTTTACCTAGTGCTTGACCCCCCCGCCATGACCCCACTTTTTGCACCTCGCAGCGTTGCCGGACCCCTTTCTCATAGAATTTTGTTGAAGGAGCTTTGTTGCGGCCTGTGAGCCCGTGTTTAGGTTTGGCAGCCTTTGACTTTCTCCCCTTCCGACTAAGGTGCGTTTTCCCTTTTCTCCGCAGGCTCTCCCTTTCAGCGTCAACGCGACCCACCCCCTTACAAGCTGGCGGACCGAGGTAGTTATTTCTGGCTCCGCCCGAGCTCTTTTTAAGGTTCTGACGCTGTGACATCCGCGAGGCGCCTCCCCTTTTTCCCCCCCAGCTCCGATCTTCTCCCTTTTTTCCCCTAAATCAGGCTTCAGAATAACCACCGGGACTTGCGGCCAGTTTTTTTTTCGATTCACCAAAGTACCCTTTTAGGACTTTCCCCTACTCCCCATTTTTTCTCTTCTGGAGTCAGCCACTCCCCCCCTGCGCCCGTAAGAGCCTGAAGGGGCGGCCTTAAGCCGCCGAAGGCACCAAGGCCAGATGAAAAACGCCCGGCACCCCCCGCGGCCCGTACTCCCCCTTCGACTCCCCTGTTTCTTCTGGGGTACTTTCGGCTAGGTTTCCTGACCCGCTCGGTGCAGCACCCCAAAGTCCCGCTCTCCGGGAGTCTTGTTTTCTGCCGCGCACAAACCCCTGTTGAGTCAATCTATTAAATCCGGCGCCCTTCCTCACCCCCTCACTTGTGTGCCCCCTTCCCCCCCTAGCTCTCCCGAGGAAGACCCTCTGACGTTCAAGTCCACGGCGGAATCTCGCGTTTAAAGACCCGGCCATAAAGACACGCAGCCTCTCCGGCGCTTGACACACAGAAGGGAGGGGAAACTTCCTGTCCGGAAGAACCCGTTTCCAGGACCGGTCCCCTTCCCGACTCGAGACGATGCGGGCTTCTTCCCAGGTACCGTCCCCTCTGCCCACCAGAAACCCCTCCCTTTTTTCCCGCTCGCTTTCTTCAGAAATGAGGGGCTTAGTTTCCTCTCTTGGCTCCCAAAGTCCTCCTTGCCTCCTGCAATGCTATCCATTCTTTTGGCGGAGGCATGGCGGAGGTACGGCCGTCCTGTGTCTCAGTGAGTTCCCTCTGGCGTTTGAGGTATGACCCCTCGATGATCAGCTGCTCCCCATCCCGCTCCCCACATTCCCTCCCAGTCAGGCCCGCCTCTTAGAGAGGACAGTGGGGCGGTGACACGATTCCTAGATGATGTTTTTATCCGTCCCTATCATCCCCATTGGCAAGCGGCCCGGGCACGCCAACCGATGCCTTATCCCCTTTTGGCCCGACTTTCCACTTTTCTCCCGAGAAAAGGCCTCTTCTCTCCTGGTCCCCCCCCTTTTATTGCTACAGGCCCCTCCCTACCAACGATGCCCAGCAGTGCCGCTTTGCCGATCATTTACCGGTGCGGTCTTCCCTGAACACCCCCGTCTCAGGTCTTTGAAGATTCCTTCGACTTCTCCGCCTTATGCCCTTGCAGACTTCTCTCAAGGAGCGAGACCCTTTGTTGGGACGCTTAAGTTCCGACAGTGCGTTCACCCGTTCCCCCCAATTTTGACCCGGTCTTCTCTCCCTCTTTTTTTTCATGACTTCCCCTTCAATCCTTGACTGAAGCGATTCCCGGGCTAGACCGCTTTACCACAAACACAATGGTCCCCTTTTTACTCCCTAGCACCAAGGGTTTTCTTTTTTCGGGCGTACCGGGAAAGTTGGTCAAGAAGCTGCTTCTTTATCCTCTGGCGGTGAGAGCTCCCTTCCCAAGGTCATCCTCCCCCCGACGTTAGTTTTCATTCAAGGTCCCCAGAGCCCGAAGTTATTTGTAGGTCATATGTTTTTTTTTTAGCCATAAGCTCTTTGCCCGGCAAACTCGACAGAAAGTCATACCTTTCTCCCCCGTAGTCGCCTCCCCTTTCCCCCCTCCCCTCCGACCCCCCAGGTGGGTTTTGTTTCCGAGGTCACGTTGCAGGAGATCTCTGACGCTGCTTCCGATCCGCTCGCATCAAAGATTCCTTGCTTTGAAACCTCCTCCGGCTCCCCTAGTATCTCAAGCATAGGTTTGGAGATTACATCTTCTACTTGCCTTTTAAAAGTCTTTCGAGGAGGCTCCCCCTGACCCGAGTCGAAGGGTCGTGGTTCATCTCCCACTCGTGATTAAGGCGTTCTCTGGATCAGGGGGGAATTTATAAGGTTTTTTTTCTTTGGCCCCTTTTTCCGGGAAACCGATTTTACGACCGCATTCCTCCTCCCTGCTTTCCAACCCCTCTCCTCAATTACGCGTTTGAAACGATCCTGCTGGTGAGGACGGAAGAGCGCCGGCATACAGCAGCTTCCAGGCCAGCTCTCTTGTGAGTTTCCTTCCGAAGGAGACCGTGCAACCAACCCTGCCAGGCGCTTTCTCCCCCTGTTGCTGTCCTGGAGGCCGCGGCGGGATGAGCACTTTTTTATACGTACGCCCCTCCTCTTTTCGCAACGGTGTGGTTGTGTTCCCCCCCCTCCCTCAATTTCCCTGAAACTTAACCGTCTGTCAGCGGGGATGTGATTCGAGGAGGTTACCTGGAGGCGTTCCATCCCTCCTCGCGGGTCCCGCTCTTTTGTCCCCCTTTTTTTTTTTTTTTTTTTTTTTTTCTACTTCCTCTTTGGGTTCTTAGGCCGGCTGTCTTTCTCCTAGTTTTGATCTTTTTTTTTTCTAGTTGACGAAGTGACAAGCCTTACCTGGAAGTTTTTTCCCCCTATTACCTTTTCCGGACCCTATTCAGATGTACTGCCGCCCTTTTTCTCCATTCTTCCTTTCTCCCCTCACCTTCTACTTTTCTTACGAGTTCGGTTCTTCTTATGTCCACGGCTGGTTCCCCAGCTGGCATTCGCCGATAAAGCCTGCCGCGGCATTTTCCTCGTCCCCGGTCGACCTCTACCTTGACCGGCTATTCTCCCCCCTCATCCCTTCAGTTTCTTCC
>Ga0179591_1336683_pt1 | contig 12299 bp, 13 predicted proteins | sample CZOMad2_1_08_16f_FD_182891 | JGI IMG/M metagenome (GOLD analysis project Ga0179591, IMG submission 182891) | Vadose zone soil fungal communities from Angelo Coast Range Reserve, California, USA - CZOMad2_1_08_16fungal (PacBio error correction) | ecosystem: Environmental > Terrestrial > Soil >... | reverse complement strand
TCCAGCATGGACCAGCGTTCCGCGGCTATCGCCTTGGTGATTCCCTTCCTTTACTCTCCCCCCCGACGCAGCATGCTCTCCCCTGTTGCACTCCTGTTTTTTCCCCCCAAAAAGGGCGCCTCCTTGGCGCATTAAGCATCGCTCTGAAACCCGATCTTTCGGTATTAAAACTTTCCAAGCTCCCCCCCCGATCGCAGTAAGCGTTTCAGCTCGAAGTTGGTGTTCCTGACAGCGTAAACCCCTTCCCCGTTGATAAATCCCCCTTGCAGACGGAAACTTAGCCGTCCACTGCGAATCCTCCAGCTTTTTTTTGTGTAATCTCTCACACTGGTTGTCTCGATTTGCCTTTTCCCAATAAGGGCCTTCTTGGTCAGCAATGCCTCAGATAGAGCTCCACCCTGGACCCCCGACTCCGTGCAGGTTGAAGACCTCGCGCTGAGTGCTCCTTTTCTTTGCCCTGCCAGTTTTTTCAAAGGTTTGGATTTTTTCCTTTGCCTCTCTTGCCGCGCTGCGTAATGGCATACTCAAAGGACTTGACGCCCCTTCCCCTAGGTTTTGGAAGCCCCCCCCTTCGATTGCTTTCATTCGCGATGACGTTGTTCTTCCTAATGAGAGGCTAGTTTCGGTTTGAAATGCTCCTTATTCATAAACTATACTTTACCCCCCTTGCCAGATGGATAAATCCCTCCCACTGCGGCTGGCACCTTAGGCAAGAATTCGGAATAGCCCTCACACCCGGTTATAGAGGAAGTTTTTCTTTTATGGAGACCCTCCCTACCCCGGTACAGCGCCGTTCCCAATTAGAAAACAGACGCCTTTCTTCCCCCTTTTTTTCCCTCTTCGGGCATTTTTCTTATTGCATTAGCCTGATCCCTCTAGGGAAAAGAACTCCTTATAGACAGCGCTGGTCTCCCTACACCTTCCCCTCTTGATCAAGTGATCCCCTTATGACGATACCCCCCATCTCTGGGAATAATACACCTCCCCAATTGACGTCGCATTTTTCCCCCTCAACGAGTCGGGCCCTTCTAATAGGAAACACACTCCTCCATTGCCCCCTTTTCGGATTTTTTTTCCAGAAAGATTTCATCATGTGGTGAACCTCCCCCCGGGAACAGCCTCCCCACCTTCTTGCTGCCGGCTACCTGTTTTCATCAAATTGGATCACTCACCAAGCCATGTCACCCCGAAAAAAGAAACCCCTTCCAGCTGCCCTTTTTTTCTGGTAGACATTTCATAGTAAGGGGATGTCCTTTGATATTTCATGTTCACACGGAATGGCTCACTCCCCCTTCAATTTCCTCTTATCACAGGTTCCGCTGTCCTTCGGAACACCATACCTTTAGTGTCTCTTTCCCATGGGACCTCTCGTACCTTCAAAAGTGGAAATCCTCATTTTTCCCCCCTTGCGCATGTGCAGCCCCCACTGGGTTTTTTTTTCCATTACGAAGTAACCTGTATGGGCGTAGCCCTGTTTCATGTCTTCCTTTCTGCAGAGAAGAGGGAACCCCTCCTGCCGTTTGCACCCCCTTTTTTTTATAAACCAACCAGCCGGAAGCTCCCCTGCAAGCCTTTTTTCGCCCTTTCTTCCCGTAAGACCCCCCTGCAATTTTGTTGGGCGGGACAAACAACCCGCGCGACAGATCACGGTACCATACCGAACCTTGGAGATGACAAAAATACCTTTCGTCTGACCGCCCCCTTCTTTCCTTGACTTGCAGAGCATCACCCCACTTTCAGCACCGACACAGTGACACCCCCTTTGCCAGCCACCTTCTGAATGCCACAAAGACTTTTTCCCCCCTTTCAGCACAATTTTTTTATCACTTCTGACCACGTGCAGAGTTTTTCAGTCGTTTCTCTAAACTTGGCCATCGGATAAATCGTGCCAAGTTCTCCGAGAGTTCCTGCTTCCGAAAAAATGTAGTGCCCCTGGTCGATTTTCCCCTTGGATCTAAAGGTCCTTATTAATGGCGGAACTTCTCTTTTAAACAGACCCTTGATAATAGGATGAACCTCTTTTTTCTCCTGATTGACCTTCTTCTTCCCCTCAGGTGCCACAGGCCCCTCTAGAACAGTCGAGGAACGGAACCCTCTCCAATCGACCTTCCCTTTCCCCCCGGAAGTTGAGCCTTTCTTCCTACTACGACACGGTCATTTCGCCAACACCGAGCGTCACCCCCCCTCATGGGATTTGACAACTTGGACACCCCTTCCCCCATCAAACCCCTAATCTCGGAGGATGGGGATTGCTTTACCCTCTTTTAAGCGCCTGCATCCGTGAGAATTCGCAAACGCCGCTCCTTTGAACCTCTATAGCCTTTGAAAGCGGCCTTTGATGACGCAAATTTTGCAAATTTCCCTGGCATGCTTTTTTAACTCAGACGTCAAAAAAACGTGATCTTCGTTTTTGTTTGTGAGAGATACCTTTTCTTATTGATTGCGCCATCAGCTTCATTCAGGAAATTTTGCCCCTCCTGTGCCTTTGGGCAAGGAGATAACTTCTAACCACTGTCGGCTCCCCCCCTTTTTCTCAGGATGCAGGAATGTTGCGCTTTTAGAGAGGCCCCTTTGTCAGCAATCGACTCCTCCCCCCTCCGGATTTTGATGTTTGAATGGAGTCATTTCTTGTAAAGTACACTCTCCCTTTTTTGCAGGACAAGATCCTCCCCCGGTGTTGGAGCGGGCCCTACGATCGGCTCGTTATCCTCCTCCCCTTCGCCAAAATTTCTTCCTTTCGGCTGTTGGGGCGTTTTTTTTTTCCCCTTTCCGCGACCCCCCCTTTTTCCTTGGTGGCGGAACGGTGCACCCTTGCGGTTACACATTTGCCCAGGAAGTTTTTATATTTTTTTCATTTTTTTTTTCCCGGCACGCGCTTTCATAGAATATCGGAGTTGTCCCCTCCCCCAATGTCGTCTTTCCCTATACAGGATGCTCTTTTCCGAGCCTCCCTCGGGCAAAAAGATCGGCTATTTTTTCCCGAGTTAAACAGGGACCTCTTCCTCCAACGTCTGACAAATTTTTCCTCAAGAAGTGATCCGAACCTTCTTGGATGGCCATTTTTTCACTTTTTTTTTTTAATTTTAACCCCCCCCCCCTCCTTTACGAAAATGTTTTTGGGGCAGTCCCTTTCCCCTTCATTTCGGTGATGATTGGACGTTTCCTCATTCCAAGCAAGCAGTCGTGGGCCCTTTTTTTTAGGAGAAAAAGAAGAGGTAAATTCTTATGGTGGCCCCCGGAATTGTGAATGCTCCAAGGCTCATGTCAGATGTGCTTCCCCTGAGGTTTTAGCGTTAGATTTGCCCCTCAAAAAGCAAGCCCCCCTAGCGGCTTTTCGCCAGGAATGGAGAACCTTTTGCGAGTGCGCGGAAGGATGGTTGGTTGATATCTTGTGAAAACGGTCCTTCCTCGTGTTGTACGTTTTCCATGTTGTTATTTCCCATGACGGCCACGTGCCCATGACGCTGTCCCGAACTTTTTTCACCAGATGCCACATGTGTCTTTTTCCATGCGCCTTTTTTCGACACAATTTTTATGCCATGTTTTTCCGACCTGGCCACCGTACCTCAAATAGGCCCGGTCTTTTGGGACAACGGTCTGCCCTTTGGAAATCCGCCTTTTGAACTGGAGTTTTTTTTTTTTGTATGTAGGCCGGTTACTTTGTAATGAATTTTTCTTTTTTGAGAAACCTTTCACAGAAGCCGAGATGACTTTTTTCCCCCTCCAAAAAAAGGCTTTTAAAGCTTGATTGCCTACCCTTAGATTGTGCTTGCAAGCGGGTGGTGTTTATCTCAAGTTGATTCCTGGGTCAGAAGGAGTCGCAACCGGCCCCCCCCCCTCTTCAGGTGTACGGTCCAAGGGGAAACCTCTTTCCGTAGGCGTTCTTTTTTTAAAAACCTTTTTGTTGACTGCTTATGAATAGGGGTGCAGATTTACCCTGCCCGTGACTCTTTCCCCGTGATTTTTAAATGAGTGAGGATGACCTACGGGGTCGGACGTAAGAACCAGCAAAGGATGTTCCACCTGTTTCAAAGTTACCTCCCTCGATCCATGTCCGGCCTTTCGGTGCTTTATGGATTATTCCTTTTCGCACATTTTCCCCCCCCCGGCATCGGCAAAAAGAAGGCAGCTTCTGAGAATTGAAAGTTACTCGTAGGACCACTTTTCTGAAGTTCCCTCCCCCACGAGGCATATACTGATGCAGGTGTGGCTAGAAAATTCCTTTATGTGGCCTTACTCGGTCCCCCCTGAATGGTTTCTGGGCATTGAATTTTGTCCACCTTTTTCCCCAATAACGATTATGAGCATTCCACCCACTAGAAGAGTCATATTGCTTTTTTTTCTGTTACTTTTCCCCCCCGGAATCGCCGAATGTATTCTTCCCTCCCCATTCTGTTCCTCGTAATAGGTCAGGAACATCTTTTTTTATTTTCATTACCCTCCCCTCTCCATAAGCGGAGCCTTGCTGCCCTTGCGTTTTTCCCATGGGCCCTTTGTGCGCCCTCCTCGCTGCGTCCCCTGAGCCAGTCTTGTCCGTCGGGCGAGGCAGCTTGTTCCCTGTGAAGACAATGAAGTATGGTTTTAAATACATGCGTTTAAGTAGTGTCCCTTTAACCTTCTTTTCATCAATTGACATAAGGGCCGGCGGCCTTTTTTCCTCCAGAAGTTGATGTAGGCCGGAATGATGAACCTTTACAGTTTGTCATTTTTCTTTTTTACGAAAAGGAATTGAGCCTTTTCGCAGCGCTGCTGACTTCCCCTCTGGGGAGGCTTCTAAGAGAAAAAATCTTCGTGGCCCAGCCCGATCCCTCAGGCTGCGTTTTCTACGATGCGATTTAATGAGGAACACCCAAGGCGATATGACGCTCATGCTGGACCCCTCTTCCCCCCCTTTTTTGTTGAGAGAGCTTTTTCTACCCCATCCTCTCCTTGGTGATTTTGACAATTTCCCTCGTTTGCATAATTAGAAGAAGGCTTTTCTACCGAGGTCTTTGCCACGATGAGTTTAAGGAGCCGTCCACATCCCTTTCTAACGCTGAGCTTCTCAATTAATGGGCAGGTCCCGTGCCACAATCCTTTCCGAAAACTCGCCCGCCATTTGTCAAGCCTTTTTGAGCGTGGTGGCCTTCCTCTGTACTCACCCCCTCAAACGGGCCGCGGACCTTTCCCTCTGATAATAACTCCACGCTGTTGCCTAAGTGCGTAGAAGCGAGGGTCTTCTACTCATTGGCCTCCATTATTTTCAATGCTGCCAGATCTTCCGTGGTGACACGAAGTATGGCCGCAGGTTTCTCCTCGATCCTGTGCTCCCCGTGGTATTGCCCAGTTTCCCCAAAAGAAAGGTAGGGGGGTTTTCCGTACAGGCCTTTTTGTAAGAAACTACCTTCTCGAGGGTATTGTCCTTCCCCCTGGTTTTGGCCGCACTTCTTCCCCTCAGGTTCGGCTTATTTTTGTTTTCCCGCAATGAATGCGCTGACTACCTTTCCCTTTGAATTGCTCAGAATCTGATTTGACAAAACGTCAATGCCCTCCTTAAATTTCCATGATTAAGGGAAAGAATCCCCTTACTTGTCGGAATATCCCCACTCCCTTTCTTGCATTAAGGATGTTGAATCGTTGCGTATGCTTTTGCAGAACCGGACGAGTCTCATTAAAGAAAACAGCTTGCCGGGAATTTGGTTCCCGTTCCCCCCCTAGATTATTGAAAAGTAATCGCATGAGCCCTTGCACCTGACCTCACCCAGGTCCTTAGAGGGTATTAAAAAGACTTCAATCCTGGTTGCCTCAACGTTTTCTTCCCCTACGTATAAGTTCCATCCTACGCCTTCCCCACTTGTCTGAGAAATTTTAAACGATTCCGGTTGTCCCCTTCCTTCCCCGACTTAATAGCCGACCCAAAGCAGTTGCTTTCATTCCTCTTCCGACTCCTTTAATTGTGTGTTTGGTGAAGACCGGACGGCTGCGCCTCCGGATGACAGTTCCACCCCCGGATCATACATTCCCCCCCCCGATGAACAATGCCGACAAAAATTGTCTTTTAACCGATGCCCTCCTTTGGTTTTTCCAAGTATATTCATCTTCTGGATGAGCGTTTTATCGGTAATCTTCTCTTAACGATAATGAAACCCTTTTCATTTTTCATAAAGCCCCCCTCTACATCTTTACGAGATGCAGGTAAGCTTCCAGTCTTGGAACACCCTTCCTATTTGAGACTTTTCCATGGGAAATATCCCAAAAGTGGCATACCCTTTAATCTCTTCTCTGTGCATTTTTCCCTGGGCATCCTTCCCTTCTTGTGGGACAGCGATTCCCTTAATGGTCTACTGGCATTAACCCCTTGATCACCCCCCAAGATTGATTTAATGCCTAAAAATCCCTTTTCCCCCCCCAGCCGGTCCCTCAAGGATTTTTTAGCCAGTCCTTTCCCCCCGTCCGAACCGGAAAGAGACATGCGTTTCGTGACAAAGCGCCCTCGCACACATCGGTACCAGTCTCCCATTCGCATGAACCCCTTTTGCCCTGCCCTTCCCCATTCTTGCTTGACTTTCAGTATATTCTCCAAATCCGTCCTCTTGAACAAAATAGCCCCCTGCCACCACAACCCTTTTGGTTCTATTTAAAAAGACTTTTTCATATACTCGGAGGACAACTTCTAGGATGTTTTTTTTCTTTTGCTTTCGGCAAAAACGGCTCTCTTACCGCGAATAGTAGCTTGTTTCTCTTGTCGATGACGCCGAAACCCATTTGCTAGAGCCGAGTATTCTTCTTTTTTCCGGGATGCTTATTAATGGAGGTTCCCAAATGGGCTGTGTCCCTTTTTCATGAACAAATCTCATAGGCTTTTCTATAAATTACCTTGTTCCCCGCCATTCTTCCCCCGTTGCACCAGTCCAAGACATCGATTCGGGACCCGGGAAAAAATGCCCGCCACAGCCGCCGGCAAGTGACCTTTAGAATTGAAGATGCTCTCCCCCTCACCTCCCCGGAGCAGCCAACCCTCTCCCTTGCCGCAAAATTACTCTTTCTTCCTGACAAAACTTGGACAAAAACTTCCTCCTGAAAACTGTTGCGGTCTTTTTCTTGCCACGCATCAACATTAATGGGAATCCGTCTCCCCCCCCGCCGAAGACCCGTTTGCCCCTAATTGTATCGAATTTGTTAGCAGACGCCACAGTTGTGCCTTGTTTCCCCCTTCCAGGAGCCTGCCCCCTTTTTCTGACCGATGGCGCATCCTGTCTCCTTTTGTTGTTTGTTGCTCTTTTTTGTGATCTTGATTGCCCATCGTTCAGGGTTTTTCAGGCAACCTCTGATCCCGTTTTCCTACAATGAATATTTTCCGTTCCCTTTTTTTTGATGTGGAACATTCTTAATGTTTTCGTGGACGAGTTGAATTTCAGCAAGTCACCCCACGCCGAAAAAGTTGCAGGATTTCCTTTCGTTTCCCCCTTTTTGTCACGATCGCGCTTCAATGGATTTCCCCCCTGGTTGGCGCCGGGACCTTGATGAGCCGTGTAGATTCTCACCCTCGATAAAGGAGAAAATGCTTTGCTTGTTCTTTCTCTCCCCCGAGACGGTCTTTTTTCGGTGCAACCTTGAGTTCCCCTGGAGGTTAACTACGGAAGTTCATTTTTTCCTTGCTGTTACCGGGTCCCATTTCCGACATCTGACGGCAAGAAAGGGATTCCCGGAATCCTATCAGCCCTTTTTAGCGTCATTTCTTTCCATTTAACAAGCTCGGCTATGTTCGCCGATTAAAAGTACGTCAAAGCATGCCCCCGCTGAAGCTTTTTTAATCACTTTACCGAACTTCACCCCCCCCTTTGTGAAAAAGGTATTGTAAACGTCCCTTTAGTCAACTTTTTTTTTCCCGGGGCGAAGACGATTTTGGCTGATTTGGCCGTTTTTTCTATACGCGCGAAAGTTCACTTTTATGGCAGGGAAAGGCGCCCCCTCCGCTGTACGACCCTTTCTCTCTGTTGATGATCCTTTCGGTACGGATGTGTTTCGTGGCGATTTGTCCCCCCTCAGCTCACTATTTGATTTCTTTTCCTCAGGAATGGAAGCACTTTCGTGAGGACGGGCCTTTTTTTGCTTATTGCGGTGTGCAAACTCCTTTCCCCTCGTGTTGTTCCGATGAGCGTGCAATCCCCCCCCCTTATGAAAGTAGAAATGTCCTGCTACAGCCCCTGCGCTGGCCCCCCCCTGTACGAGAATGGAAACATCGTGGGTGATCATCTCCCTTCCTTTCCGGGTATGAAAATGTGTAAGCCCTATATGGCCTTGGCTAAGAAGCACCTTTTCAAGAATTCCCGGTCTTCTTCCTTTGATCAGCAGTTTCTTTTCATTTTGTTGTATGAGACCCTTTTTCGGTAATTCCCTTGCATGAAGCAGAGATCAAGCAGCCCCCTCTTACTTGCTTCGAAAACTTTTTGCAAGCTTTGCATTGCATTTTGTCGATGGGTTCTCCTAGTTGCTCCCCCTTGGATGATCCAATTACTTTAAAGTTATAATTCCGAAACCCCGACTGTTTTCAGGTATTCCCCTCCCAGGTTACACCAAAGTGATGGTAGCAAGCTTGATGCAGACCATATTAAAATTGCTATGTTGACCCCCATGGAGTTTTATGAAGGCGGTGGCAGAGACTTTTAAACCTGCCCGGGACCGGTTCCTTCTTGTTTTTTGTTTTTTTTCTCATTTGAGCACATCCCTTATACGGTTTTGAAGAACGTTTCCTAAGCAACTGATAGTCCCTGTTTACCGCGCTGTCGCTCTTTTATGGACGTTTTCCCGATTACGTTGCAAAAGATCCTGTTTCTTACCAAAATTCCCCCTTTTCGTCAACCCGAGGAGAGCGTCTGTTGTTTCAGGTAAACTTACGTCTCTGAATGTTGATTTTTTTTTCCCCTATGAAAGTCCGATTCTCTCTTGGGATATTCCGACAAGTGTGGTTTTCGTTTCGGCCCCTGAAGCAGGTGCCCTTTCTTGTGTATCGGCTTTCTCAGTTTCCGTGTTGGAAAGGTTTCATCACGAATTATGATCACAAACCGAAAAAATTTTACTTACCCCGGCATCGCCGACTTCTTTCCCCTCGAGGTTCCCCACGGTCAGGAAAAGAACCTCGTTCCTTAACGCAGCGCGGCCGCTTTTTTCGCTCGACCATTACCTTTTTCCTGTCTGGTCTTCCTCATAGCGAGGGGAACCCCCCACCTGCGGCCAGACTTTCTTTTCTTGCTGGGAGGCGCGTTTTTCAGCATTGATGACCCCCCCTAATTACGTGTTTTTTTTCCCTCCATCACAAGTAGGGAAGAAATCCCTTGGAGGTATGATTAAGATTTTCCCTTCTTTGAAGGGCCGGATTTTCACTCCGTTTGTCTTGATTCAGATTTTCCCCCAGAGGAAAGGCATTTTCCTCCCTATGCGCTCCCCCCCTTTTCGGCATTGTGGACAGGCGGACCTTTAGACGGATCGTGTTTTCTTTTCCCCTCACTGCTTGTGACTTTTCGAATTTGAAATCGACAACCCTCTCTGATCGCCAACGCTGCTGCTCTTTTTTCCCTGAGAATATGACGAGGTCAAGGGAATTTCCCCGCGATAGACGATCCCCCCTCTTATGGAAGCTTCTATGCCCCCCCTTTTGGGTGTGCTCTCCGAGGAAAGCCAGCCTTTCCGTCAGCTTATCGCCTTTTCTTCCCTTGACCTCTTCTCGGCCGCTTTTTTGGTTGGCGATACGCGGTTTCTTCTGTGGCGATTTTCACCCTGCGCCGCCAAATCTTTTTGTCCGTGTACGCTGTCGCTGCGACCCCCTCTGCTAATCTTTAAAACTCCAGCCGTTTTCCAACGGTCGCGCTCGCGCCTGCCTGCTTTCCGTGTCAAAACCTGCTTTTCCCCCGTACCGAATTTTTCCCCGCCCTCCTTTCTTAATACCTTCAATTCTTCCCCCCGGGTAAAGGATTTTATTACACTATTTTCTTTCATAAATGAACACTCTCTGTCTCCATATTGGTCAGCCTTCCCGCCGAGTAACATCCTCCCCGATCGGCTTTTTCTCCCCTTTAGCGCGAGATGATTTTCTCCTTGTGGTTTCTTGCCCAGGCCCCCTTGGCCAACAGCATTCGATGCATCTAGCCTTGAAACCCCCCCCCCTGTAATCCCCCCTCAACTGTTCTCCTGACGATGTACTCTTTTTTCCCCCCCCCGCCCTTTTCCGCTTCTTTCCCGTGACAGGTTTCGCAGCAATAATGTCCCGCTCTTTTTTAAAAGTGTCGGTTGCTTAATAATGTGATTTTTCACCCTCCTTGACACCACACTAAGTTTCTGATAAAACACTGAAGGCTGGCCCCTTTCCGAATCGCTTCCGCATGCACATCTCCCTTTAAGGATATAGGGAAGTTTTCTATGAGGCTTTTCCCCAATCTTCCCCAAAATTTTTTTACGCGGAGTTTCACCATCCCCATTCCCCCCAAAGATCTGCCGGCCTCCTGTGAATTTGGGAAGGCCGCCCCCCCCCCCCCCTCTTGGCACCGTAATTCCTTTCTCCTCTTTCGGGAAAACGACAGTGCCGTCCTCTAGACCTACTGGCCTCCCTTTGAAAATCCTGATAAGTTTTTTTTCCCCTCACGTCTTCTTTCTTCCCGAAACCGTCTAATTTTAGTTCCTCCGCACGTTTCGTAAGCGTTTCACCTTGTTTTTTCCCTTTCTCATACGGAACCACCTCTCTTTTTCCCAGTCAACCAGCAGTTTCGTTTTTTTTTTCCCGGCACTAGATTCGAACCCTTTTTCCCCCTGTGGTGTAACCTCAATTTCTTTCGTTTCCTACCCCCCCTTTCGCGCAAAATTTTCCCCCCGGGACATTATCAAAGTGGCTTCCTCAGGAACCACCAGCTCTGACTTCCCCAAACATAGAACATGACCTCCCTCTTTGAAAAGACTTGGTCTGCTTTCCGACACTTCTCCCTTTTTTCTGGGGATGCAGTTCTTTTCTCTGGAATTCCCTACTTTCCCCCCGGATCATGACCTTCCTTCATAAAAAACAATATCCCCCATCACTCTCTTTTTCCGGTCAGATGGAAGAAGCCTTTCCCCATCCATTTGGACTCTTTTTTTCCGTTAGCCCCTCCATTATCGGTACACTTCCTAACCCTTGCTCCTTTCCTCCACGGGCCACAGCATGGGCAGCAATCCTCCACTGGGAATCTTTCCCCCTTCCCTGTTGGCCAGCGAATGGGCTGTATCCTTTCCCGGTCATCTACATTCCCCCCCTTTGAAATTGATGACACAAACAACGATGATTTCCTTCCTTTTGCACACCTTTCCCCCCCCCCCCACCAAAAAGCCCTGCCTAGCCGTCACCCCCTGATTTTTTAGCCAGTACTGCCCCAGACAAGGACATCTCCCCTCTGCTTTCTTCCCTCGAAAAGAAAAGCGCATCCGCATATCGAGTACGGCAGACTTCCTTCCTCCCTCCTTCTGCACCAATATAAGGTACCCCGTGCACTTCACTCCTGCTTGCTGAATGTCCTATTAGTATATTCCGCCCCTCACCTTTTCCGCACTACTTCCCATGAGAACAGTGCATGACCCCTGTCGAATGAGGATTGACTTGACCACTTTTTTCCCCTGCAGAACCCTTCTTTATCACTTAGGAAACGCTTCATCTTTTTTTTTTTTAAGTTTGTTTTCCCCCTTTCGGAAGTTTAATAGTGCCCTCCTTTTATCTTGTTGAAATGCTTTTTTCTCTCCTCCCCTGTAGTGAGAAGCCTCTTTCTCATTGGATATAACGGGTATTGCAGCCCCCCCCCTTTTTTAATGGTGTAGATTTCTCCCTTCTCCCTTCTGAAAAAAGAACCTTCTGTCCGGAAATCTATCATTTTTCGCATTGAACCGACAGTCTTCCCCCTCTTCCCGGAAGCAAAAAGTACCCCCTTCTTACAAGTGAAGGCCCCTTTTAAGAAAAAGAAGAAAAGGACAGTTTTTCCTTGAGACTTGATAGATCCTAAACTCGCAGAACCTCCCTTCCCGGAAGTCAAACACCTATTAGCACAATTTTCTCTCCCATTTGACCAAAACTGGAAACACTTTCCCATGTTCCCCCTTTCCCCCCTTCTCTGGCGTAGGCTGTTGCTTGCTGACGACCCCTCTAACATCATGGCATAGGAGACTGTACCCCCCTTCCCCTCCCTCCGTAACGTTTGAACCTCCCCTCCCCTACATTGCCAAAGAGGAAGTGCTCTCCCTCCCATTTGTTTGCCTTTTACCTTCCCCCCTTTTCCCTGTTTCACGATGGAGGCAATAAATACTTT
>Ga0179591_1290704_pt1 | contig 12299 bp, 15 predicted proteins | sample CZOMad2_1_08_16f_FD_182891 | JGI IMG/M metagenome (GOLD analysis project Ga0179591, IMG submission 182891) | Vadose zone soil fungal communities from Angelo Coast Range Reserve, California, USA - CZOMad2_1_08_16fungal (PacBio error correction) | ecosystem: Environmental > Terrestrial > Soil >... | reverse complement strand
TTCGTTCCCCCCCATCGCATTTTTGCTGGACTCCAACTCCCCTAAAGTTCTCCCGTTATTAGAAGTTTTTTTTTCCCTTCTCTTCCCTACCGCGATAGTTCCGTTTCTTCCCTCTAATTTTTGGATTGGTAATTCCCGGCATCTTTCTCCGTGTCTTTATTTTCGCGTAAATCTCCCTTTTTTTTTCCCACCCTGATTTTGTGATTCAAGGGTTCGGCAAGTCCTTTCCACTTACGAGGTCTTAAAGCTTTTATCTTCCGTTTACTTGATCCACCTTTCCTTTTTGACCCCTTGCCCCCAAGTTTCTGGCTTGGCCCCCCTAGGGTGTTGCATTTCCCATAGAAGGTGCCGATTTTATTCCTAGTCCGATTCGAGCTGTAGGGTTTACCTCAACTCCCCCCACCTGTATGCGTTCATTCTTTTGCCCGTCTTGGCGCCTTGCCCTTTCCTTGACTCGCGGGTCCCCCAAATCCGTTTTTTCGTAAAACCCCAAGCCACCCTTGTTATCTTCCGTTATTTCCGGCTCAGCATTTGACCTTGCGCGATTTTCACATGTGGTTTGGCCTGGACTTTCCGTCTGTATTAACCCCAACTTTGCTCTTTCGCTTCTTCCTTTTATCTTCCTCCATGAATATCTTTTACCTTTTTTTCCACTTTGAAATTTCCTGGATCTCGGGTTCCCTCTCTTCCTGCGTGATAGTGGTTCGTTTATCTTCTTTTGAACGCACAACTCTTTTTTCTTGTCTCTCTCCTTCGCGTGTGGTATTTTGATACATGTTTCCACCAACCTCACTTTTCGCGTTAACCCTGTCCTTTTCTCTCCTTAGCCTGCGCCGGTGGTACCCGCCCTGGATAAGGCCCGCCCTCTAAATTCTTTGCGGGCCTCGTTTACCAGGGATCCTTTCTGCCACAAACTTTGAGTCTCCCCCCCGGACTCGTCTTAGGGTGTCTATCCTCTTACTTTTTCCCGCCGATCGCTCAATTGCCTTCATAGGCATCCGTTTGATTCCGCACCATCCGTATCGTCGCTGCCTCGAACCGGGTTGTGCTTCTTCACACGTTCAAACAGAATCAATTCCGTCAGACATACTCTCAGCATCGCATTCTTTAATTCTTTGGGTCTTATTTTGCCCAATAGTCTTGACCCACTCTGCGGCAGGAGTTTCCACATCCTCCAAGCCCCCCCCGACTTCCGGTTCCAACCCAGATGCGGTTTAGCTTTTTCTTTCTGCATTGCGAGTTACTCTTCCAAGACGTTCTCCCCGGCTACTCTGTTCGCCTGCTTCGTCGAGGATCCCCGGATAATGCCGTTCCTTCTTTGCTTCTCCTTGATCTTCCGTCTTCCCCGAGCCGTCAACTTGCTTTTTTGAGTCTTGATCCTTACTGCTTTTTTATCACCAAAGCCCATTTTCGATAACCACCCTTTCTCGTCCTTTTCTTTCGAATTTTTGGCTGCGGATCAGGAAGAGGGGACTTCCTCCTCCGTTAATTCACACTCGCCTGCCGCTTCCTCGTCCGATATCCTGCATTCCCTTTTTCCCCCCGCCGGGTACTTCGGTCGCTTCCTCCAATCTACCCGTTTTGAATTTAAATAGTGATATGAGTACGACTTTTGGGTCCGACGGCTGGTTCACCTTTTTTTATTTCCTCCCCCCCACTTTCTTTTGGTTCGCCGATCACGTTGTTTCCTCATTCTTGTTTTTGTGCTTTTTGACCACGGGCGCTTTCTGTTTATGCGGAAGAGTTTCTTGTTCGAGGTTCCCGGTTCTGCAGGTTGTGTTTATAACGTCCTTCGCAAACCGCTTTTTACTGGGGTGTCCCCGCTTGGATTCTTCGCTCTGGTTAATTCCACAATATGCAGTTTTCCGATTTTTTCGCGGAAACTTACCTCCCGAAGACATTCCGCTGTTCTTTGACAAGTGTCATTCTTCGTGCACCCTTGGGGTGTTCTTATTTCTCCACAATGTTTTCCCCCAAGTGCGTGGAATTACCCCAGTCGTGATGACCCTTTTCCCACATGGTTTGTTTTCGCTGCATCTTACTATTTGTTCAGCCTGGACGACGTGCTTACCTTCGTCCCAGGGACATTTTGTTATCATTTCTGCCTCTTCGCGCCTTTCCCCCCAATGCCCTTTCAGTTTTTAGGTTTTCAACGTTTGAGGATCACACCCTCGACCGATCGCACGGTAAGAGTGCGTTACCTTTCGGCCCCGCCGGATTTTTTTTTAACTCCCGGCTGGCCCGTGGCCCCTACGACTTTTATTTCGTCCAACTGAGCAGCTGCTCCTGGTTCTTATGCAACACCTGATTAGAAGTTCTGCAAAGTTCTTTTTTTTTTTTTTTCCCCCGCTCTCCCCCACTTCCCCTCAGGTCACTGGCCTTCCTTTTTCATTCTTTACTCTTCCAGTAATCTTTTTTGGCCACCAGTGGGTCTATTTTTTTTGCCGTGAACTCAACCCCACAACCTGTGCCGTGATAATCTCAACTCTTTATTTCCTTTACTCGAATTGTTTTGATGATGTCCTAACCCACGTCTCTCATTTTTTTTTTCCTTTAATGTGACCCCCGGTCACCCTTCGGACTTTAAGCGGCCCCCCGGTTCATCTCTCGCCAGGGGTTTCAGCCAGGCACCTTTCCACGGTCCGCCATTCGCCTTAAGAACTTTATTGCTTGTGACTCCCTCGTGCCCCACCCTTGCCATGACTTTTTCGCTCTGCAATGGAATCTTTGTGAGTAGGCATTCTGTGATTTGTTTGGCAGCCGCCCAAGCGCTCCCCTTCCCTCTTCCGTTCGTGTTTGGGGGTCCCCCATTTCCACCACGCGCCGACTTGGCCATCTTACCTTCCGTTTTTTGTTACGCCTGTTGGATAATCCATCAGTTCTCAATCCGTTCCCCCCAAATACAACATCACACCCCCCCTAATTCCGGCGTTGTTTTCTTCCAGTCCCAGTCTGCCACCATCCTCTCTTTTCCTTCTTTTTTCGAGGTCCTTTTGCCACCCCAAGAAAACCTCCAGTCTTCATCTGGAGTGGGTGTGGCCGGTGTGTTATTTTTTTTTTCTTACCTATGGATATCCTTTCGTCCTTGTTTAGCCGGAAATTTGATCGATGTCCAAGTCGTTGGTGTTTTGACGTTGCTTGACTCTGTGCGCTCATTTCGGCTGCCCCCCCGCTCAGATCTTGACGCCTCGCTGAAGCCCCAGTCATCACGCTGGTGGTTTTTCCTAGCTGGCACGCGTTTTTCCAGTTGAGACTGGTGGCGGTTCGTGATGTTTTCTGGCCAAACTGGCGCGGAATGCAGCCTCCCCAGCGTTTCCTCTGTCCTTGATCCCCCCGGAGTCCAGCGGAAACGGTTTTGGCTATTCAGTTTTTTGAGAAATCAATGCAAAAACAGTGCTAGATACTTTTTAAATTTTTTTGTATTTTCTTCGCCATGGATTTCGTTGACTGCCCTCGTGACTTCCTTCAAAGCAACTTTTTCCCACGGTGCTTGACCTTACCTTCACAGCTCTTTTCCCCAAATTTCAGTTTTTATGGTGGGCGGACTGCCGGTGGTCCCCTCTTTTGTGCCCCCCGAGCTTTGTCTTTTTGCCGCCAATTTTTTGCATCCTATCTTGAATCCTGCTCCCTGAGCTGTGCTCAGTTTGGACAGCAGCGTCGACTAGGCCCCCCCCCTTCGAGTTCCATTCCCCCTTCTTCCTGATAACTCCCTTTCAATCCCCGCGCTCGATTCTTCTCTCAACGCGTAACGCTTGATTTTTTCAAGGGTTGAAGTCTACACTTCAATCCCTTTTGTCTGGTCTCCACCTCGGCCGTACCCTTCGTCGTCAGCCACTTTGCCCCATTACTGTCACTGAAGCGCCTTGTATTCAATACTTTTTTTAAAGAACGGTGGTCACGGGGACAGTAACCCTTTGCTTATCCTTTGTGCAATTGAGCAGAATCTTCCTTCAGCGGCCTTTCCTTCCTTGTTCTTGGTCCTCAGTTCGATTCTTTTCTGCTGTTTTGATTTTCAGATTCAGGACTTGCGAATGCGTCATCCGATGCCAGGCCATGATTTTACTCCCCCTTGCTTTGCTCACTCAACGACCCTTCCCGTTTTTGACACAGCCTGGATCGCCTCCTGATGGCACTCCTCTCCCATCGGACTATCAGTGCCATTTTCGACCCCTCAGAACGTTAGCGCTTTTTATCGTGGACGCCAAGGAAAGGGAAAATCTTTTCTCGCGACCTTGTCGTACCGCCCCCGGTCTCTCTTCCGTTTGCTCTTCCCCAACTCTCATATTTTTTTTTTTTTTTTTTAGGCGGATAATTACCTGGCTGGATGGTTTAACAATAATGCTTTCTTGATTTTTCCGTTTTTTAGGGACTCTTTTTTGCTTATAGCTGTGCTTACGTTCCACTCCCTTTCTCCTGCCAAATTTTCTTCGGATGCGCGGCTTCTGGTTAGTTTTGCCTCCCCAGTTTAGGAAAAGTTTCACGACCCAATACTTCTACTCCCATCTTCCTTACCTAGCCTGCTTCTTTGTTTTTACTCTCCGTTCCAGACCTTTCCTTTGCCCGCCGCTATTGCACTTTCTGATCCGGGTTACGACTGTTGGTGGTCGTTCTGCGAGTATTGACGGTCTCAGTCTTGTCCTCTGTGGGCGCATTTTTTTTTGAACAATGCTCTTTTACTCACTTGTTTGGACCCTGGTCAGGGTGGCCCTTTGCGTTGTACCCTCCCTTTCGGTTTGTTGACTTCTTTTCAAAATATATTACCTCTTCTTTGAGTTGACCCAAAGTTTTTTCGCCTTTCTTGTGAGCGGTTTGGGTGTTTGCCTTGGTGTGTAATCACAGCCCTCCCTTCGCTTGCAGTTTATTATGTGTGCTGCGGACCTCCGCTGACTCCTGGAGTCAGCGAGTTCTCTCTTCGTAATTCACGGCATTATTGTTTAGGCTTTTCTCTCGCTCTCTTTTCCTTCTCCTCCTCCCCTGTTTCTTCTTCCCCCTTCCCCCTCTCCCCCTACTTTGCCCCTATCTCGCGCCGTTCCCTCCCTCCCTCCTCCCCTCCTTTTCCTACTTTCCCCACCCTAACTCCCCTTCCCGCTCCCCATCCGTTTTTCTTCTTCCCTTTTCTCCCCTCTTCTTTTCTTTTTCCCTGTACCTGCATCCTACTCCACCCCTTTTTCCTTCTTTGTTCTTCTCCCTTTCTCCCTTTCTCACCCTCCTTCGCTCCTTTATTCCCCTTTCTCCACCCCCTATCTTTGCCCTCTCCTTTCTTTTTCCTCCCCTAAACTATCCCTTCTCTCTTCTTCCCCCCTGTCATCCCCCCCTCCCCCCATCAGACCCTCTTTCTTCTCCTATCTACTCCCTCCACTACCTCCCCCCATTCTCTCCTTCTTTCACTTCCTTCCCCGTTCCCACCCTCCCCCCCTCCTCCTTACCTTCCTTCGTTTCCTTTCCCCCTTCCCTAACTTCTACCTCCTTTCCCTCCACCCCCCTCTCCCTCTCCCCCCTCCCCGCCTCTCTCCCTCTTTTCTCTTCTCTCTTTTTCCCCATTCTCTACTCCGCCCTCCCCTCACCCTTCCTCTCTCCCCTTTCCCTCAATCTCTTCATCTCTACCTTTCTTTCTCCTCATCTTTCCCTCCTACCCTTACTTTTCCCTTTTCTTCCATGTGTCCCTTCTCCCTTCCCTCTCTCTTTTTTCCTTTTCTTTCCCCTCTCCCCAAGGCGACTCCTTTTTGCAGTCCCTTTGTGTCCTCTCTTGAGTCTCGCAGTCGGCCTCCTTGTTTTTTTGCGGTTGTTGGACCCCCTGCGCATTCCCCAGTGAGTTTCCATGTTTTATATTGACGCGAAACCCTTTTTCGAGGTTTCCTGGCCCTAGCACTGGACCACGCTCGCTTAGTAGAAACGAGGATTTGATTGGCACTCTCCATTCATTAAACACGCTGGACGTCCCGTTTTCTTTTTTCCTTTGTCTGAGTTCTGCCCCTGACCGAGCTTATCCCTGCTTGAGAGAGAACCTTTTAGCGTTTAATGGATCCCCGTTCTTTGAATTACGAAGTTTGACTGTCCCTTCAGACTCCATGTGCCCGTTTGTTTCTGGAATTTGGAGCGAAATCTCCCCTGGTTCCCAAGGTTTTTTTGTTACTCCCCTTTTTGTACGCCGCCTGTCTCACTTGAGTATTTCGCATTTTTTATATCCTTATTGCGCTCCCGTTCGGATCGCACGGCTTAACCTCTTTCAGCTGAGCGAGTAAGAATCGCCGTTCCTATGGGACCCCCTATTGGCAACTCCTTTTTTCGGTGCGTGTCATGAGTGACCCCCGCCGATTCTCGAGAGGTTACCGATGACTTTGTTGTTCAAGGGATTCCTACCCTGCCCCCCAATCTCAAGAGGATGTTTCCTACCCTTGCCTTCCCGGTTTTTTTTTTTTTAACATGCCAGTTAAGCGCCTTGAACATTTTCTATGCGTAAACTCCTGATCTCTTCGTTTTGCCGAGACTTGCCCCCACCACGTGCATACGCGTTGCCTTCTCACCTTTAGTCTCCGTCGTTGCTGTCAAGCAAGAGTTTCTTTTGCAGTGACCCGTTTACTTCTTCGTTGTGTGTTTGATGCTCTCTTTTCGTTTCACTGCCCATCCTTGCTGTACCGACAATTCCTCTACCTTTACTCGTATCGAACGTGTGGTTACCTTCAGCTTATCGTTCTTTTCCCGGCAACCTGTTTCCTTTTCTGGTAAATCTCCTGTCTCCTTGTTCGGACTTTTCGCGCATGGGCATTGCGCCTTTTCAAAGGTTCCCCTTTCCTCCTTTTCCACAAGCTTCGGTACGCAAGCTTCTGCGTTTCTCCCTTCGGAGCTGCGCCACCGTTCTGAAGCCTGACCTACACCACGTAGTTCTTGCCGGGCCCTTTTTTTTGTCTTCCCTATACAGCGGCGGATTTTTTCCTCCGCCTCCGTCTTTGAGATGTCAGAAGGTGCGACGTCCCCCCGGTTGTTTTCTCGTACCTTACTTCTTAAGCCGTCCTTAGCGCAATAACTTCGTTTTGTCCCAGTTCCCCACTCCGGGTTTTCGTCCCACACCATTGAAGGCTGCCCTTGCTGATTTCTGATCCAGCCCTCTCCATATATGGCTCTTTTTTCACCTTTGGATCGTTCCGGAGCGCCCTCGTCCTTCCAAAAAAAGGTCTCCCATGCGCTGCTTACTGATCGCCTACCGCTATTTCAGCTCTTTTGTCCCCCCCTCAACCATGTTGGCTCTCAACCGTCACTCTTCGTGTATTTTGTTTCTGTGAGTACCTTCCCCCAAACGGGCTTGTTCTCCTCCTCCCCCCCAGCTCACTTGTGTGAACCTTTTCGTAGCGAAACTCAATTTTCGTCAAATGCTTTTCTTTTAGATGGCCGGGTGGGTCCCTAGTCTACGCCCGTTTCCTTTTAGTCCCTTCCGTTCTTCTATCGAGGCCCCTTATCCGTACCAACAGGAGTCCAGGAGCCTTCTCTTCCTTTCCTGACGCTCCTGCACCTCCGCAGACCTTTTTTCATTTGCTCACTGCCCATTCGCGTACAGCGGCACCTCCGGTTCTCTGTGATCAGACAAGTCTCCCAGCCCAGCACGCCTATGACGCAGGCCCTAGCCCCTTTTTGCGGTTTCCCCCTCGGCATTGGGTTCGACCCTTCGTTGCCAGTCTTCTTTTTTCCGCCTTCCCCAAATCGCGAGAAGTCTGGTCATCTACGCACCTCCTTCCCCGGTCCCCCCCCCCAGCGCGGTAGCCGTGCTCCTCGGCCGCCATCGATTCTCGTTCAAACTCTCCTTTGTTGCGGCACGTAGGCGTTCGTCTCCTTCATCCTTGATAAATCCAGTGTTTCGTCTCTTTGGGACTGTCCGGATCCCTTTCCTTCCGGCCCCTAGCTGAACTGCTCCGTCTTTGTGCCGAGTCTGGTCTTACGGCTTTTTTTTCCACGTATCACTGTCCTTTGTAAACGTCACCCGCGTCCCCTTTTACTTTTTTAGTCGACCGAAGTAGCTTTGTCCTTCTGATTTTTTTTTTCGTTTACTATCCTCACCTGAGAGAAGCCAGTTTTGCTGCCTGCGCCCCGACTACTTTTTTTTTTTTTTACCCATCCCCAGGGTTGTAATTTTGCGGAACCTCTTACTTTTTTTTTCCCTCTTGTTGTAAATAGGATACTATCCCCTCGCGGTTAGAATTTTCTTCGATCCACCCTCATTTGTCAATTTCCTCTCTCCCTTCCCGACTTCAATCAATTATTCGTCTCGTGCTGGCCCCATGTCTCTGATCTGTGGGATGTTTATTCTGCCCTTGCTCCTTTCTCGAGGTCCGGATCGGCGCGCCCGTTGGTCGTATCCCGTACGTTGAGCACGTTACTGCTTTCAAACATTTGGCAGCATGGGCTTCCCCTTCGCCGTCCTGGCCTTTTTTCCTCTTTTCCCACTTATCCTCCATTGGCGAATCCTCCCTGTCTTCAATTCCTTTTGCAGAAGACAGTTGATGTTTGCCCCGAACGGGACTTTGAATCTTCAGCTTGCTCGTCCCAAGGTTTGCTACTGTGACCTGGTGCCCCCTTGTCGTGCCAGATTCCCCCCAGTCTGATTTTTATTGCCCCCCCCTTTCGGTTTTCTGTCGGCGCACGGACTCTTGTTGTTTCTTTCTGACGTGAAGGTTGCTACCTTAATTTTTTCTTTTATCCATTACCAGTTTTTCTGCCATTCTTTTTTGCGTGACTCTCAAACCCCTTCGCATTACTGCACTTACGCACATATCTTATATATCGTTCTTTAAGATGTCTGTTGCCAGTGATCGGGCCTCTGATTGGAACCTGGATGCTGGTGGCCCTGCGGATGGCGAAAAGACTCAGCTGCTTCGGTCTCAACAGATTCTTCCCTTTTTCTTCGCCCCCAACCTTTTTGGAATTGCCCCTCTTTCTCCCCCCTTGCCCGAACAAATGTTTCACTTTCCTGCACACTTCGGTTTCATTTTAGTAGTGGTCCCCCTTGGTCGTCTTTCTGCGCTTTGTGGTTCCACGAACCATAACTTTCTACCTCCGTCCGGTCTCCCCCACGAGGGTTTTTTTTCTTTTCTCCTTGTTTTGTCATAGTGATTTTTCTAATCCAACCTTCTCCGCCTTCCTCTTTGGTCACTAATTTTCCCGCGCCGGCTTTGCTGCGCCTTCCTCGGGTTTTCCCGGTTCAAAATTCTCCAGGTCCGACCGCTTTGATTGTGCCTGGTTTTTTGCCCCTGCGCTTTGAACCCCACCAGTTGCATGCCTTTAGCCTGACCCTTCTGTGCCCGGCCATCGATGAGTGGGTTGTCATCCCAATGCGCCCCCTATAAGTCCCGATTCATGCCCACCACCCCAATCCTCGTTGACATCCGCTCCCCTTTAAGGGCGTCTCGCCTGCTTCCCTCTCCCCCCATCCTGACCAAACCTAACACCGGCCACCCCCGATATTTCGGCTGTTGTTTACAGGCGATCTCTCTCTTTCTCCCGTTTTGTTTGAGTCTTCTTTCTTTGCTGCCCTTCCAAGCAAACAACATCCTTCAACCATATTGGCGGGGTTTGGCGTTTTTATTTTTTCGGATGACCTGAGGTTCCTTGCGTACGGAATCGCCCGGCTTTTGATCGGATGAATTCTTTTTGGTGGTTGGGGTATTGCAGGGGACTTCTGTCTATTGTCGTGCATGGCGGGGCCTCAAACTCGCATTTTATCATAATTCACATGGACGTTGGTTTTCGCCTGGAGGCACGGCACTTAGTTCTTTCCATGCTAATGGGGCCCCCTTGGACCTTTGCGTGTTTTTTTCTGCCACCTTGGGCGGAGTTAATTGCGCCTTATTTTTTTTCGTGACTTTGTGCTCCCGGGTTTAGTCAGCGTCCACTGTGTTTCTATCGGTTTTATGTTATTCATCCCTTCCCACCCCCTGCTTGTAAACCCGTTTTTGTTTCCGGAGTCGCCCCAGATTGTTTTGCACGGCTTACGACACTTCCCCACTCCCACCACACCGGTGCTTGGAAGACTTGCCGCGCGGTTTCGGAGTCAGTCCTTTTCTTTTTGGTGGTCGGACACTGAGGTCAGGTTGAGTACTCGGGCAATTCCGTATCTTTGCTGCCCATTCATAATCTTATTTTTGAATAGCCACTTTGCTTTTGGCAGTTTGCAGTCACCCAGCGTTTTTCATTAGGACCCCCCCTCTTTTTGCCTATTTCCCCACTCCTGCGGAAGATCACTGTCGTTGCCATTTACCCTTTTCAGTATCGATGACTCTCTTTTCGTTGGATACTCATGCCTTTTCATCCTTGCTTTTTTTAGAATGGTCGCCTGCAAGTCAGTCTCTCCCGTTTTTTCCCGTATACTCCGTTGCCCTAGTCCCTGACACAAGCCAATAGTCCATTGCTCTCACGCTTTACGATTTATTCGCGGACGGGGTGTTCTTCAACGCCGTTTTCACCATTGTTCTTTACTTTCCTCCCCCACTTTGCTTTTCGTGACGATTTCTCTGCCCTTAATTCAATTCGGTCATGTCTTCGTCTTTCGATCCTCCCTCATGTTTTTTAAGTCAGCCCATTCTGACGGCCTCCATTTAATTTCCCCTTGATCCAGGCCATTTTTAGTATTCATAAGTTTCTATAATACAGACACAGAAGAGTCCCAGCGAATCGCCTTCTCCCCCATTTACTCCTTCAATACCCTTCCCCCATCGTTGCAAGTGTCTTCCCCGCCAAGAAGACCCCAGTGAGTATGCGTGGGATTTCGGGTCCGTCAAACTGGTCCCATTGAGGAACATTTTGGTTGTAAGCTTCGTCTTCACCTTTACCCCTTCTTTTACTTATTAACCCTATTTACAGTCCCATGTTAGTTTGACTTACCCTTTTTATGGTTCCCCCTATGCGTCTTTTTGCGGGGGAAGCCTCCCGTTCCTTTGCTTCTCTTTTTCTTTATCCGTCACGCTCCTGATCGCCGCCAAAGCTCTGCTTGCCAATTTCTCGTGCGCTGTTTTTTTTGCCCTTGAACAATTCTGGCCAACGTGGTACGACACTCCCCCCCCCCATCCCGTCTTCATTGTGGCCCGGTTTTTAGCCGAAATGACCGTTTCCGCCGCATCGCTCTCACTGGCACTTCTCCTACTTCTTGACCTACGATTCTGTCCTGGCCCCTTTCTTTCGTTCCGGCTTGGTTATATGTGGTCTTGCAATTGCGAGTGGCCTCCTCTCCCCGCACCTTTCGTACTTGAGTTGCTGTGCTGTGTACACCTTCTTCGCGCATGTTGTCTGCTGCAAATACTTTTTTTCTCTGATGGTTTTTACCCCCCCCAAAGTGCCGTTATTGTCCATCTTTCGGGCTATGCGCCGTATTTTCTGATGTCTGAGCTGTTTTCCCCCTGTTGCTTTTGCGCGACTTTACCCGTCATTGTGCTGGGACCTACTGACGCTATGAACGAGCGAGTGAGCCTCGCTTCTTCGTCTCGTCCGCCGTTGTGGGGAGCGACCGCGACATTTTGGGGAATCATCTTCTCGCTCTTCCGTTTTCATGGAAGGCGGCGGTATTTTTTCCCCCCTGTTGTTTCAATTTTACATGTTCCTTTTCGCGCCAACTTGTCCGTCCCGCTTCCTGCCTCCCTCGCGGTCTCCCCAGCGGATTTTTCACTTTTCCACAATCCTCACGGCCACGGCCACCCATACACAGAGTCAGGGATTCTTGGTTCTCCAGGACGTTTTTGTTTCGGGACCCTGAATTTGAAGAGATTCTGGTAGTTTTGAATTTCGCTCCACCCCGTTTTGCCTTCGCCCTTCGAATTGAGTCAGATTCCCACCTGTTTTTCAACACCCCTTCGTTGTGATCTGTGTTAGTAAGGGCCTTAGTTCCCAGGGGCGTTGTACGTCACCCCACAGGACTCGTTACTTCTTTCGTCCAACCGGAGTTCGTCCTACTTTTCTTTTTTGCTTATTCGATAGGACCCCCCCCCCCGATCTTGTTTCGGCGCGCCCCGGCTTACCCTCCGCAGCGAGGCGCCCTCTTGCTTCTCTGTTACCTGTCCCACACCCACTCAAATTTGCGGTCCTCCTTTTCGTGTTTTCATCCTGACGGGCATGATCGCGAATTTGTTCCTGAGAAGACTTTTTCAGTTCCGAACCCCTTTTGCACCAAAAGATGGTCCCGTGCGCCTTAGCACACGGAGATTCTCGTCTGACACCTTTTTTCTCCTGGCGAACCCTCGACGATCGTGCGGGGCCGCGCTTTAAAACCTACCGTTTTTGAAGAACCTAGGATCGTCGGCCCAGTTGTCCATGACGCCCCC
>Ga0179591_1265735_pt1 | contig 12299 bp, 16 predicted proteins | sample CZOMad2_1_08_16f_FD_182891 | JGI IMG/M metagenome (GOLD analysis project Ga0179591, IMG submission 182891) | Vadose zone soil fungal communities from Angelo Coast Range Reserve, California, USA - CZOMad2_1_08_16fungal (PacBio error correction) | ecosystem: Environmental > Terrestrial > Soil >... | reverse complement strand
TTTCGCGTTTTTCTCAGCTCGACCCTTTTAACTCTTTCTTCTTGTTGTGACTTTTCTGTTTTGTCGCGTTTTTTACTTTTTCTCCCCCCCCCAAGAAAGCGCCCTCCTTCTTTGGTGGCCCCAGCCGCCGGTCGGAACCTCCCCCAAATTTTGTGGACTTCCCCCTACTTCTTCACTTATTCCGTGCCCTCCCAACCCCCCCCTCCTCCCTTCCCCCCCACCCCCTTTCGGGACTCGTCTCCCGGCTCGGTTTTACTAGAAGAATTCCGTCTTTTCCTTTGCCCTGCCTCTGCCCCCTTCCCTGGTAGAAGTCTTCTGCGTTTTAACCTGGTGGGGCCTGAAAACCAATCCACCGTTTCGCTCCCACAACAGATTTGTTTTCAACAGATCCTTTTTGTTCTATTCCCCATCCTTCTTCTCCTGTCTCCTTTGAGTCTTCTATCAGGCCGGATCCCGGCATACCATACCTTTGGTTTGATCTTTTCCCCCCTTAATGTCTGTAGAATTGTGCTTCAAGATTTGTCTCGACTGAAAGACGGCAGATCCTACATGCACCTCCCGTTAGTTTGACCCCCCCCTCCCCGGTTACCTTTCGGTAGCCCTTTCAATCCTTACTCTTTAGCACCTAGTGGACGACCCCATCCAAAGGTCCTTACCTTCCACTCTCCTGATGACCACCCTCTCATTCCTTGGTGGTTATTCTCCTCGGATGCCCCCCCACAATGCTCGGTGAGAGGAGGTTTTTGACCTCCTTCTTTCTTCCCCCCCTTATCTCTTTACTCGATACCCCAGAGCGTCACCAATCACTGGCTTTCTCTGTAATTTTTATTTTCCCTTTCCTCGGATCCCTTCACCTGTGATCAGAACCATCCAATAGAACCAGGTATCTTTTCTTTGATCCCCCAAAGTTTTCATCAAGGTCTCCAAGTTCACTCTTCCCCCTCCCCTTACTGAGCTCTTTTTCTCCCAATGATCTTCTTGTCGGTAATAAGGTCTCGCTACGCTATTTGAGTTCTCACTACTTCCATCTTCTTCATATTCCCTTCTCACACCTGAAAGAATCGGCTGAGTGTTTTGCCCCTCACCCTTGACAATTCTTCTTTCTGCCTAGTAGCCTTCACTATCCCTCCCTTCCACCCAGGAACCCGTACAATCCTTTTGGGCGGCCCCCCTGATCCACTTTCCCCCCTCCAGCGTCACCCCTTTCCCCCCTCCCCTCCCTAGACCCTTTCCCAGAAATTCCCTGGTCTCCCCTGGTCAGGCAGACGCTCTCCCCTCTTTTTCACTACCTCCCCCTCTTCCCAGCGAGACGGCTTGTTTTTGCTGCAGCTATATTCCTTCCTGGACCGAATGTCTTTTCTTTGTTTTAATTCCTGCTTCCAATTAAACTCTTTTACTGATTTCCCGGGAATAACTCTGATGGCTTTCAGTCCTCTCCTCAAATTTTCCCTTGTCGCTTGAGCTCCTGGCCACATATTAGCCCCTAACCACCCCTTTTCTTGCCCCGCTGTTGTTTACCGGACTGCCGGCCGGTTCCATCCTCCATCCTCGATCCCCCGACGCTGCCGGAGTATACTGCTTTAGAACCTCTCCTTGGTTTTTTTTCTCAATTCCTAGTTCTGCACCCGTCCATTCTGAAGGCTGATGCAGACGGGCCGATATTAGCCCCTCATCCCTCGGTCCTTCCGAGGTGACTAGTCAGAGTACACCCCCCCATGTCATCGAGGGATCTCGCCTTTGTTGGTTTTTTTTTTTCACTGAAGACCTTTATCAGTTGAGTTGCCTTCTTGACGCATCTAACTAAGTAACTCCCCCCTTCCCTTCGACCTGAAGTGATGCGTTCTTCATTGCTCTGAACCTTTTTCTCTTGTGGGCCCCTTTTTCCCCCTCCGCGTCTTCTTCCAGGCCCCAGAAGCCTCCCGCCTCCTGAGCGCGTTTTGGCGCGTCTGCCTTCCTCCTCTTCCTTCGGAAGTTCTTTGTCCCCTGCCTTGGAGAAGACCTCCTTTCCTTAAATCCTTGTTTTTCTCCCCCCCCTCGCCCCCCTCCAGGTCTTGGATTTTAAGGTTCCATCTTCTCTCCTTTCATTTCCATGCTTCCTTAAACCGTTCCCTCCTGTTTCACTGCCCTCTCCTCCGTTCACATCCCGCGCAACGAGGACGTTCTTTTGTCTTTTCAAACCCCCCCCCTCTGGTTTCTGATCCCAGATCCTCGCTCACGTGGATCAAGTCCGACCTGCGCACTAGGTGTTGGGTTCTCTTTGATCCACCCTCCTCTCCCCCCGGCAAATCTTTATACCCTCTTGGTTTTTCCTTAAAACGCCCCCCTTAGCCTCGGAGTTCGCCTTTTCTAAACCCCATGATCATCATCAACAACTTGACGGACGTGCCTGCTCCTCTTCTACCCCGCGCCCACCCCGCACAGCGGCCCTCCACTCTAGTGCCCCTCGTCAGCCTTTCTCTACGAGGACGCAAGAGACCACCAGAAGCACCAGGCTTCCCCGATTCTTCTTCTCCTCTCCCCTGGTCTCGACAACCCCTATACGGCATATTACCCATCGTCCTTGTAAGCAACAGTACCCTTGTCTCTCTGACGGGTAAACGGCCACCCCCCGAGCCTCTTCCAAGGCGGTAACTCTTTCAGAACATGCCGAATTCTTGGAAGCAGGGTTAGGTTTTCCTTCACGAAAACCACCCTCTACGTTCCCCGAGTTTTAGACTATATTTTCCCCGTTAATTATCTTTCTTGTTAAGCCCTCCTGAGCCAGAACTTTCTTTATTTCAGAAGAAGATGTTTTTATCTCTCTTTTCCCCTCCCCTGTTTACTTCATCTTGCGCCGGCCTAGTTCCCCTCGCACTGTCAATCCACAGAGTGCGAAGATTTGTAGCTCCCTGCAGACTTTCCGCCGGTATTGGCAGTTCTTGTACTAGTTCTTCAAGGGCAACCACTTACCTTCCCCCATTTTCTGACTCCCAACAAAGGCAACAGTTCGGCATCTTTAGTTCAGACAGTGTTGAGTTAATTCCCCCTCCCTGACACCCCTTTGTTCTTCTACCACCCCCCCTTTTACCCAATTTGAATGCGAATTTGACAGATTGATTCTGACTTCCCCCTCCTTCATATATTCTTTCTGATAACTGCCTCTTTACGATCTGTGCCATGTCCCCCAAATTGTTTCTGGCTCTGTGTTTAGATCTACGCCAACTACGCAGGACATGTGGCTTTTCACCCCCCCTTATCTTCGTTTTTCTCTTTTCTTAGTAAGTCCCCCTTTTTATCCTTCCCCCTCGCCGACTAGTTCCCTTTTTTCTTACTTGAACCCTGATACCGCGTTGCCGGTGGCTCCTTTGCCTTGGCTCTAACCCTCTCCCGAATCCCCTTTGAGATTAAAGGATACAGTTTTCCCCGATTCCCCCTTCCAAGCTTCCTTTACTGCACCCTATTTTAATCCTCTCCTTTTTTATTGTTTTCTGTCTCTTGACTGTGGGCCTTGGTACTCGTTTCCTTTTCAGCCGGGGATGGAAATTTTAGCCCCTTTGACTGGTCCAAACGTGAGGGATTACTGAAAGGGAACAACACTCTCTTCCAGACAGTCTGCATTTAGATACTTTACTCAGTCTTCAACGCGCCTTATCGGCCCGCCCCAAGCTTTAGATGTCCGTCGGCTCCCTTCTAAGAACCTTAGTTTGATTATCACACTCCTTTTTTTTCACAGTTCTTTTCCCGGCATTCTCTGATATTCCTGAACGATGGCGGCGGACCGTTGTTCCTTCTACTTATTTGTATCCTTTCGGAGAGATAGGTTGTTATCCTAATGACTGTACTTGCAGGCCATATGGCGTTAATTCCCGGAGTTCCTTTTTTACTCTTTCCTACCCCGTGTGGAGTTTTTAGTCCCTTTTCTCTAACCTCTTTCACTTATCCGAGCCTGATTTATTAGACGGTTTTTCCTGTTTTTTGCTAGTCTTGTTCCTTCCCCTGTGTTCCCTGTGACCTATAAGTAAAAGACCTGAGGACCTCCAGAGTCCGAGCTCGACCATTCTCTTCCTCCTGTTGTTTGTGTTCTGTCCCCTCTCAGATATCTTCCCTTTTTGCCTCCCTTTCCTTTAGAGATATCAGTTTTCTCCACTTTGACTTAGGTTCAGCCCTCATTCTTTCGGCCCTCAGCTGCGGAGACGCCTAAACTCACTTTTCTCCCACTCCCCTAGTTTATTCGATCTCTTGCTACAGGTTTGACTTCCAAAATGGTCCCGGTTTTCTTGTCCCCCTTCATTTGGCCTCCTCTTTCTTCGAGTCTTTTGGCCTTGATCGAGCCTTGTGGTTTATCCTTTACACTTGACGGGCAGACATGAGGCTTTCTTCCTGTTTTCGTCAACCTCTTTCCCTCCTTCCTAAGGTAATCCCTTCCCCCTGCTCCGTTTTGATGGATGATATTGCTCACCGAGTCGATGCATGATGTCCATGTGTTTTTTTCGCTTACACTTCGGTAGCTCTTTCCCCTTTCGTTGGACGGTCCCACGTCAGCAGTACCACAGTCTATCTTGAAACATCGGCGAGCCTTTTTTGTCCAGTTAGGTCTACACCGTTTTAGCCTGCCTTATTTCCCCTCTCCCCATCTTCTTCTTTGATTCTCTCCTTTCCTTGGGCCTTTTGAATCTGTTCTATGACCTTGATTCTATTGAATGACGATATCTGAGACATCGCTTCCCCCTCTCTCCCTTTATTCTCTAGCCATAATAGAACCCCTTTCCTTTCTTGATGCTGCGACAACTATTATTTTCAACTTTTTGCCTCCAATCCCACCTCCCATTTCCTCAGATATTCATTTTCAGTGTGGCCTTGACAGATCGCGAAACCCTCTCTCTTTTGTGTCCGATTTTCGGGTCTTTATCTAGTTGGGACACCCCGGACCTTTCACAACCAAACTCCTCTAGTTCCTGGCTCCTATGGTTCTGGCCCTTCAACGCAGCTATTGTTCTTATTCTCATTCAAGTTTTTTAGGTTCCGGCCTCCGTCCCTTAGCGATGTTTCTTCTCCCCCCAACGGACTTTCGATTTTCACATTTATTTCCTCCCTAGTTTCAATTCATCGTGAAACTGTTGCAGTTACTTTTCTCTCCCGTCCTCCCTCTGACCTCACTCTCGGGAATACCTCGTTTTTATTTTTGAACGCTCTCTTTTTCGTACCCCAAGTGCTTTCTCAGTTTCCTTTTTTCTCCCTCCTTAGTCTCCTATGTCTCCCTTATCGATGTAGAGCAGTTCTCTCCACATTCACGGTTTTAACTCCCTTGTACACAGTTCTTTGTGGCTGGAGCAGCTGCGAGTCTTTGTTCCCTTTTTTTTAGTAGTCCCCTTTTTCCGCTTTCATAACCCTCCTCCCTCTCTCTCCTTCTTTACCTTTCTTATGATTCCTTCCTGTGCCTCAGTAGCTCCCCAGTCCCTTTTCTTTTTTTTGAACCATGAAGATCTTCTCGCAGAGACTTACCCCTTCTCGGTCCTTTCTCCTTTCGTTCTTTTATCTTCCTCTTTTTTTCTTTCTCCCCCGTTCGCCCCCTCCCTTGGCTTGTACCCCCTCGTTTGCAAGGCGATGTGAAGCTTTTGCGCTGTCGCTCTTCTAGACCTTTCTTCGATCCATTCCTTTTTTTCCTTGCTGATTTTTTCCCCCCCTCTCTGTTGAGATTACTGCTTCTTGTTTTCCGTCTAATATTATTTTGCCTCGTCTGTTTTCTCCTTTTCACGAGGTCACTTTTTTTTTTTTTACCTTTTTAGTTCTCCTCTTTCCTTCTACTTTTATTCTCCTCTTCTTCCTCCCAGAGGAAGTTGAGGCCAGTAGTTCCTTTTCATTGATGAGCCTTGACGCGGGACCCGGGTTCGTTTTCGATTTCTCTCCCTCCCGTTCCAACCTTCCCCTTTTTTCGAAATTTCTTTCCTTCCTTTATTTTTTAGTTATCCCCCCTGTCTTTTCCGATGTCTCCTTCCTGAATCTCCTTCTCCCCAAAATAACCTCCCCTGAAGCTACACGAAAATTTGAGCTTACCCCCAGTTCTGCTTTCACTTAAGGTAACTCCCCCCCCGTTGTGGATTTTCTTCCCCTAGTGTTAGTAAGTCCCCCTTATTTCCAGCCCTCTACTTTCCCCGTTGAAGGATTCCCCCGGTGCGCCTGTCTAGTTGAGTCTTGCCGTTCTTCTCCTATTTAGTTTCCCAGTCTTTTCCTCTTTCTAAGATTTCCTTTATCTTTCCCGGTTCCCCTTCTGATCAGCTCATTTTGAAGGAGTTAGACGGGAGTTGTCGACACACAGCGGGCTGTTTTGATCGTTCTCCTTTCTTTCTCTTGGCGAACTGTTTTTTTTTTTTCAACCCCTTTTCTCCTGCCAGGACTTCCATCCTTTTTGCTTTTCCCGGTCGAAGTATCCCCCCCAGAGCGCACACCTGTTGTTGAGCAAGAGTAGTAACGTTCTTTCTCTTCCTTCTTTTACAGCTCTTTCCGTTCTTTTGTTCTCCTTACCTTTTTCGTGTTCCAAGGCTGTCACCTCGGTCTCTTTTCTTTCTGGGCCTGAAGGACAATTACCAATTGCTTTCCCCCCCTTCCCTGTCAACTTTTTGTCCCCTTTAGTTTAGAGTGAGAAAACCCCCTTTCCTTTAGCTCCACCTTTGGCTAGCCGTTGTAAACCTTTCTTTCGTGTAATAACCTCATGAATGTTCTCCCCTCCTCTAGACCTTCATCCATTTCTTCCCCTTGCGGGAGCCCTCTTCGAATTGGGAGGGCACTATACTTTTTTTCTTCTTAGTGGGCGACATGGCTCAGATTAGTCTTTCTCGCGCTAGTAGATTAATGAGGATTTTTTTTATTTCCTTTTTCTTTCCCCCCTCCTTTCTTTCTCACGAGGACCATCGTTTGGTGTGCGGGTCGCCGATCTTTTTTACTATTTGGTCTTCGACCTGTACCGGCGTAATTTCCCTTCTTTATGATATTTCCGATTTCGTTTCCCTTCCCCCGTCTTTTTTCGGCAACGAGTTTTCCAAGCGACGAGCCGCTTTATGTGCCAAACTGTTTTTATCCGCCCCCTGTACTTCCTCCTCTTGTTTTTCGTGTGATGAGATACAAGTATCTTTTTTCAGCACCGCTTTTCTTCTATTCTCCTTTGTAAGTCTTTTGCCCCAAACTTCGCGGTACTAGTTTCCTTCTCCCTGCCCCCCGAATTTCTCCCGTCTTCCCCGTATCTCCCCTCTCTTAGTCATTCGCCTATCGACGACAAGCTCAGGTGCCGCTGATCCCTTTATTGACCCCTGTTTCCACTCTTCTGGTCCTCCCTCCCAATTCCCCTTGTGACTCTTTCGGCATAATCCGATCTTGGTTTTTTCGGCGACACTTCTCGTCGTGACCCATTTTTTTTTCCCTCCCACCCACCCCCCATTCCCTCATCCACTTGCCCTATCCCCTCTATAAAGCTTCCGAGCGCCTTCTGGATCTTTTTCGGTGATAAGGCGTCTCCGTTTTCGTTCCCTGTCCTAATTCAGGGTTCCTGCACTTACTCTACCGTCCTTGATAGAATTTCTTTTGCAAAACTCGACGCATTGTAAGATCTAATCCGTTTTTTTTTTCATTTTCTGTTCTTTTTCCTTCCCCAGATTTCCCCCCTCTCTAAGCTGGTTGTTAACTTTTCCCTCTGTTTTTTGCAACACCAAGGATTTTTACCCCCCCACCCCCCCACCCAGATCCTAGCGCGGCCCTTCACCCCCTTCGAACATCACCCGCTTTCCTACATAGTGCAACCCTCTTCAGTCTTTGTCTCCTAATGCAGGACGGTACTTTTTCTCTTTTTCCATATGACGGAGGACGGTTTTTTTTTTTTGGCGAACCCAACCAACGTTCAGCTCACTCCCTCTCTAAAGGATCCCCCCTCTCCTTTTTTTCTTTTCCCCCCTTTCCTTAGACATTGAGTTTTCGATGCATCTCAGGCGTGAACCTTTGCCCATCCCTATTTTTTTTTTTTTTTAAAGACTTTCGTCTCCCCCTTCCTTTCAGATTTCTTCTCCTCAAGTCCTGCCGATCTCGATTTCGCACCTTTCACTACGGAAGACCCCTTTGACTTTCCACTCCTCTGTCACTCTTCCCCCTTTTATTACACACTTAAAAGATTTTACTGTCCAAGTCCTCTCTTTTCCTTCCCCCGCCTCGGTTCTGTTTGGATTGCTTTGTGGCCAGCGCTTCGTTGAGCTGCGGAGTTCGGGCTATAGTCTTGTAAGGTCTTTGTACTTCTGTGATTTCCCCCCTCATTTCCTCTTTTTCCTGCCCCGTCTTCCCTTTCTCTGGATTGTAAATTTGCGAACATCCCCTTCCCCGGTATCCCTATCTTCCCTGTGTTCTATGGTCTCTCTTTTTTCACCCTCCAGTGCCTTCAAAGAGAGATTCTAAGCGTTTCTCTCTCGCTGAGTATCTCATCTTTTGACGAGTTCCGAAGTTAGTCTCCCTCCGTCATCGCCTCTCCGCCCGAACGATGCACCGAACGCTTTGAAGTCCCGCCCGTCCTCCTCTCCCCTGTTCCCCCTACAGGATTCTCCCCCCTCTCTAATGGCAACAACATTTCCCCTGCCAATCTTTTTTTTTCCCTTGAAAACCAGTGCTCCTCCTTCCACTTACCTTACAACTCGCCCTAAGCCTGGAGTCCCGAGGACCCCCCTGATCCGTCCCTTGGTCCCATTCCCCTTCTCTTTTCAATGAAGAAGTTTTTAGTTTCTCTCACTACCGACGCCAGCCCGAGGACGGCTTTCTCCTTCGATAATTTTCGGTCACCCTCTGGATGTTTTGAGTTCCTAGCCTTACTCCCCCCACTCCTCTTTCCCTCTTCCACTTTACTCTGGTTTTAGCTTTGCGTTTTTTTTACGCGCCTCCACATTTCCTTTTTCTCCCCTCCTTTCCCCACTATTCTCTCCTCCCCGTAAACAAAAAATATTTCCTTTCCCTTTTTTGGGTACGACGCCTGCTCGTCCCTCCTCTAGTCTCTATCTCACACCACTTCCTCCCTGCGCCATTCCTTTTTTTCCTCAACCTCTTTTTTTCACCCGGTAATGCCGAAGTAGAGTTCCGACTGATTGCCGAGACGAGGATCCGCCAGCCGGCCCTTTAGTTCTCATTTCCCTTGTTTACGTAGGTAGCCCTAGGAGTCCTTCTTGATTATATCCTCCCTTTGATAAGAATAATGAGCTCTGAGTTTTTGGAGAGTTCAGCAAAAAGGCCCCTTTAGAATCCCTATTCTCCGTCCCTTTCCTCCCCCTACAAAGTTCTCCTTAATTTATTGGTTTTCCTTTCCTACTTCCCTCCCTTATCTAGTAGTTTTTCCATACGAGTGTGGCGCGAGCTGAGTTGAACCCCTTCCAAGGGACTTTAGTTGTCTGACTGGTGAGCCAATCCTCCTTTCAAGACCTTTTTCTCCTTGATCCTTGTACCGAGGCGTCGCTCCGGAGTGGATCATCGCGATGGCGAAGGCTAGCGGGCCAAGGGCATACATTTTCCTACGGTCAACCTCCTCCTTTCACACGTCCTCCCCCCTGATTCCCCTGCTTCTATAACAACTCCTTGGTTCTTCCCCTTCAAGAGATCCAGTTGATCCCGCCTTTCCTGAGCTTTTGTCAGCTCGCAGGTGTCTTTCTTCGCCTCCACTCCCTCCCCTACTTTCCCCCCGTACGTTTCCCCTCCCCTCCCCCTTTTTGACTTCTTCTCGACCTTTGCGCCCCGATACCTCATAAAAAAAGAGAAGTGGCTGCAGGAGGAAGCGCGCGTTACGGCCTCCCCGATGTCTCCTTACTGTCCCCCGGTCCAACCTTCTCTCCCTTTTCCCTTTTCTTTTCTCTTTTCTTTCCGGCACTTCTGCCGTCGACTACGGGTCTTCCTTGTCGTAGTCAGTCCTACGCTGCCGACTAGCCCTTTTGCCCCTTGGTTCTTTCAGCGGTTTTTTTCCATACTTTCATCTTTTTTTTCTCCCTCGATTTCTGCCTTTCACCTCCAAGTTTCAAGCGTTATGGTCGCGTCTTCTGTCTCAGTTTCTTTTTCTGACTTTTCCCCTTTCCCCTTGTACTGTCAAATGCCAACACGTCCGGGCGATACCCCGTTTTCCGATTACCTTCCTTCCCCTTTTCTCCCCCTTTTCCCCTCTACTTATTCTTTCCTTTTTGTCCCCCTTGCACGACTTTTTCTTCGCCTTCTTCCCGTCAGCGGCCTTGCCTCGGCACACGGTCGACCATGGTCGTCTCCGTCAGCTTGACGCTTTTGACCTTATTCTGGTCATAGCCTCTTTGTCGTAGGAGGAACTTTCGAATTTTTTTTTTTTTCTCCCTGACGCGTAATATTTTTTATTTTTCCTCCCCCCCCTGCGGCCGGCGGCGTATCTTGTAGTGTACGTGGCGCCAAGGTGCGATTTTCTGACAGGTCCCGTTCCCTTTCCCCCCCCTGCTTTTTTTTCTTCACCCTCTTTTCGCCCCTCTTTTTCCTCCCCCTTGTTTTTCTCTTCTATTTCCTCGGTTTCCTCGGAAGCGGGAAAGTGGTTGGCTGTCGACGTTGCCGCGCCTGACGCGCGTGCAAACTTCCAAATCGCTTCGCAGTTGGCGCGTAGCGGTCCTTTTATTCTTTACTTCTTAGTTCTCTCCCCCTCTTTCCTTCTCCGAATTTCTTTTTTTCCGTAGTACACTTCTCCTGTCTCGTCGCGGAGAATTTGAACCCTCTGGAGTGTGGAGTTAGCAGGGCCGCATCGGCCTTTTCCCGATTCCTTGGGAAGTACGGCCCATTTGTACCCGTGAAAGTCCTTTTTTGCCCGTTTCGACCAACTTGTTGGCTTCTTTCCCTTTTGCCTCCCTACTGAGTTTTTTTCTTTTCCAACTGTACGAGACGGTTTTTTTGTTGCGCGTGGAAGTGTTGTTTGCTCCTTTGCTGTCCCTATTAGATTTCTTCCAAGAATTTCTTCCGCTCTGATGACCCCCCTTCCCTTTTTCCTTTCCTTCTTTTAGTTCTCTCTTCCGCTTCTTCCTTCCTGACTTCTTTCCTTGCTCTTTTTCCTCAGCTAGCTAGGTCTTTCGCCACTTTTGAGGCGCAGCGGTAAGGCGTCACGGAATGAACCAAGTAGCCTCCCTCCGACTTCCGAGAGGTTATGACCTTTTCCTCCCCCCCAATTTGTCCTTTTTTTTTTTCCTGTCGGAGAGACTTTATCTTTTTTTTCGGGACAAGTCTTTTGTTCGACCCGCTGCTTTAATTTTTCGTCACCACCGCGTCACTTCAATACATGAAGCTCCCTTGGACTTTTTTTCTTCTTCTCTTCCTTTAGACAACCTCTTTCTCAGTCTTTCCCCCCAACTTTTTGTTGATTCCCTGTACGGTAGAGCTTTTTTACTTTGTAGAGGTCTGCTTTGAGCCCCCACCGGTCGTATCTGCCAAATAGTAGTCCCGTTTCCCCTTTAGTTCTCCCTGTTCTTTCTTTTCCGTCTGGGCCCCCTCGTGGTTCTTTGATTAGCAGATACTCCTCCTTGTTTTTGAGCGGAGATTTCCTTGAGGCCGATTCTGTCCCCAATTGTTCCCCCCCTCAGATGGTCTTTGCTTCTTTCTTCCCTTGTCTTCCCCTCTCCAATCTCTTTTTTCCTTCTTTCTCTCCAATCGTCCTTTTTTCTGCGCCCCCCCGCCCGCAGAAGTAATTAGGAATCCCCCGAGCTCCAGCGCTCGTAGTCCGCGACTGTTTGCTTGAGCGCGAGGAAATTTGTCCACCCCCCCCTCTCTAATTTATCCCCCTTTTCTTTCTTGACGTCTCCTTCTTTTCTTAGACTTCTTTTTCTTTCTCCGAACGCTGAGATGTTCACCGGCTATCGAGATCCCTTGAATACAGCTGTTGATTCCTAGATCGGATTATTTGATTATCTAGTTCTCTTTCTCCCTTCCTCCCTTAGTCAGCATATCTTCCTTCATTCTTGTGTGAGATTTTTTTCTACCACTGTATCTTTTTTTCCGCTTAGATGGATTTTTCTTCTTTACCATGTAAATCCAGAAGGGCTCCCAAGTCACAGTTTTCTCTCCTTCCTCTTTCCGTCCCCCTTTGTTGCTTATCATGAGTTTCTTCTTTTTCCCATGAGTCTGCGTTTACATTGTTGCGTGACGCCTGTCCAGAGATGCAGCTGGATCCCCCCTTTTTCATCTGACAGCTCTTCCTTACGACATTTTCCCCCTCGTGGGAAAGACGTTCTCGAATAAAAAAGAATGTAATTATATTTCTTGATATCTACTTGATATTGGATACGGCTTTTATCGTTTGGACTCCCGTCCCC
>Ga0179591_1223692_pt1 | contig 12299 bp, 12 predicted proteins | sample CZOMad2_1_08_16f_FD_182891 | JGI IMG/M metagenome (GOLD analysis project Ga0179591, IMG submission 182891) | Vadose zone soil fungal communities from Angelo Coast Range Reserve, California, USA - CZOMad2_1_08_16fungal (PacBio error correction) | ecosystem: Environmental > Terrestrial > Soil >... | reverse complement strand
GGACTGCCCCGACGCCCGGGTCTTGGTGCGTCCGTGCTTTTAAGGTCACCTGCCCCTGCTAGTTGAGTAGATTTTCCCCAATGGCGTGTGATTCCGGACCAGCAGTTTCCAACAGAAGACTTTTTAGTGTTTACAGGTTAGGCTGGATCGGTTCCACCTTTGTTCCCGCCTCTTCGGGTTCCCCACGGGGTCGTGATGATGCCCCCCCGAAGTCCTATTTTGTGCTTTCTTGTGCTTTCTCGTCGAGCTCAGCCCTTCGCGCCTTGCTTACCCTTCCTAGTTTTGCTTCGCCACGGTCGGTCCCAACTTCTTGTCAGGCAGCGCGATGACGTTTCCTTTTACACAAGCACTTCTAGTCAGGGTGAGACGAATGTTTGACGAACCACATATTTCTGAAGAATTGCCCGGCGCCCTGACCTTTTTAGCGTGCCAGCTTTTTTATTTATCTCTTCTTGGTGGTTAAAGACAATTTTTTGTCACCTTCCAGTCTCCTTAGTTTGCACAAAAATCTCCGTTCTGCCGTTCATTTCCCTGCGCGCCCCCTGGTCTGTTTTTGTTCTGTCTTTGCGAACCGCTGGTATGATGGAGGGGGCTCTTCTCCTCCTCGGACCGGCCAACCGGAACCTGGGTTTCTACTTTGCGATCCGTTAATTGGCAAGACTTTACTTTCTCCTTTAATTTGATGCAGAGGATGTTTTTATCTCCCCGTTTTTTTGTTGGCTTTTTGTTGTGGGGGGGGTTTTTCCCTGTCTGAAGTTCTTCCCCTTTCATATCAACTCCATGTTGGGAACCCAGACCTTCCCCTTTTTTTTTTTCCTGCCGCTGATATAGGAGTTACCCTTCGGTTGCTACGGAGACCTCTTTGGCATTTTCATCATGAATCGCTGAGCTCTCCCGCTCCCTCCGGTGAGAAGATGTTTATTTCTCCCCTCCCCCTCGTCCGCTCTTCGAATTTTCAGCTCGACGTTTTCTGCGCAACGCTCTCGCTTCTCGTGAAAGCTGATCCTCATCGAGTCACGTTCTCTTGCCGTCGGCCGTGACGGTCTACCATCCCGAAGCTTCTGCATTGATAGATCGTTTTGCCCTTCGACTTTTCATTGTCGCGTGCTGAGCGCCTTGATTCTTCTGTACCCGGCTATACCTGCTTCCCTTGCGTGAACCTACCGTCCGATTTTCGTGTTTTTGCTTACTCGCCGGGACATTTGTTCTTTACCCGCCCCATAGATTTCCGATACCTTGTCCGCGACGCGAGGCCCCCTGATCCCCTCCGTTTTCTAACAGTGCTGGAAGTCGCGTAATATTGTTCTTTCCGGTTTAGTCTGGCTGAATGCTGTCCCCTTTCGGTGCCTATCGATTTTGTTCTTCTCGTCCCGTCTTTGACACCCCTTTTTCGTAAAATCAGCTTTATATCTCTTTTCTCGCCCAGTTTTCGCCCTCAAGGACCTCTTTTTCAGCTCCCCCCTTTTCGAAGAGAGGCCCAGCTTTCCCTTTCAGACATGGCCCTTCACCTGCGCCAGATGATTCTTTCCGTCAGACTGCCGCCTGACCCGTCTTATTCGAGGCGTATACTTTTTTGCCTCCCCGCAAATGCGCCGGGCGTAGCTTTTTCTTTGCTCTGTCTTGCTTGTTGGGCTCGTTCCCAGTCCTCCTTGAAGCTCCCCCTTTCCCGTCTCCACTGAAGCGAAAGGCCCCTGTTTCCACGGAGGGAGGACTGCATTTCCCCCACACGGAATTGTCTGAGGCTTCTCTTCTTTTCACCGCAAGCGGAGAAAAAAGGAATCCTTTACCCACTTACTTTTACTAAGCGAAGGTTGGGTTGTTCTCTATTTCGACATCTCTTACTGGTGTTTTGAAGAGGGCTGTCCCTCTGATCATCACGAGCTTAAGTTGGGACAAAGGATTTTTCCTTTTCGGGTCTAAACCTCATTCCGTCGCAGTCCATTTTCTCGCATGAAATGTCCTCTTAGGAGACAGAGGTACCACCAGAACGCGGACAGAATCTGACCGCCTAATTTTTTTTTTCCGCTGCGCTTGACGTCTTTTTCCCCGTTTTCCTCTGCCGCTCCTCAGATGGTAAGGAGCCCGCTCTTCAGAGATATAATCTGTTCTCCCTTCACGCCTGTCATGTCGTCCCGGCCATCGTCCGTCTGTAGGCAAAATTGCCCGCTTACGCCGATTCTTTGATTTGAATTGTCGTCCTAGGAGCCTCTTAGCGCGGGGGTGGTGCCGAAACAACGGGGGCCCTCTTTTCCTCCTCGAAACCCACCGCGATCCGGAACCCCTTCCCCCCTTCGCGAGAAGAACCGACGTTTCCCAATCTTTCCTCTCCCCTCCCTCCAGCGATCAAGCGATCGTCTGATCCCTACCTCCCCCGATGCTCTTCATTTTTATCTGTAAGAGCTTGATGGAATGAACGTACTTGTCCCAGGTATAGACAAACATCCGGACTCGTCTGCCCTTTCCGGGTAGATTCATTAAGGATTCCGTTCTCCCTCTCCCCCCCTTCGCCGCAGAACAGAGAAAATCCTTCCTCCTTCCGCCAGCTAGCATCCAAATGAGACCCAGATCTTCTCTTCTCTGACCCCGTCCCCCTGCGTCCGATCCTTTCTTATTGAGCCAATGCGGTATCTTTTCCTCCGTTTTTTTGACAGAAAACCTTTTCGCTCTTTTCAACTTTCTTCCTATCTTAGAGGCTTCTCCATCCCACTTCCTTTCTTTAGAAAGCCATTTAGGTAGTGATAGCGCCCAGCTTTCCCTTCTTAATGCCAATCAGTATCAGGATCTGCACTTCTTCCTTCCACCCTCCCCGATTCTCCTGACCGGTTTCGTGGTTTTCCCAAACATCTTTTTCCCCCATCTATTTCCCGAACGTCGAGCGCACGATGAGACAACATCCTGTTGCCTTGGCTTCGTAACATAGTTTTTTTTCCCCTTCCCCCGCTTCTCCCGTCCTTTCCCAAAGCCCAAGGGCAGTGTTGAGTCCCCTTATTGATTGCCACCTCTACCGCAGATCCCTCCTGGTTAGCCCCTGCCCCGACAACCCCTCTTTTTTTCGAGAATGATTTTTCGCCTTCCCAGGAGAGTTCTTCTTTGTGCAAGACAGAGCATTTCTGTGCTTTTGGACCCCCCTGTGTTGACGGGCAAGATCTCCCTTTTCCCCGACTCCGGGTCACCGGTCTCTCTAGAGTTTGTGCTTTTTTTCCTTTCGTTCGCCACAATGCCCGCTAGACCCTCCGTTTTGCCGTTTTCCCAGTCAGGCTCGATTCCCCCATGACAATGCAGGTTTGCCGAACTCTCCGAGGTTCCAACTTGTATTGGTCACCATCCCGGAGACTTCTCCGATTTGTTCCCGTCCCCACTAACTCAAACGCTTGGCTCCCCCCTCCCTCCCGCGTTCTCCCCCTGCGAGGAGCCCTATCTCCCACGATCAAGCCGACTGCCCCAACCCCTTCCCAATATTTGTGTAACTGCTGCGTTCCTCCCAAGTCGCATTGACCCCCTCCTCCGAGACCCCTTCCCCACAGCTCAATGTACGTTTCCCTCTTCCTTCCCGAAGGCACGCAAAGAAAAGCGCCTTCCTGTACAGTTCGCACGTCGGTAGTTAACGAAAATACGGCCTCCACCTTCTTCCCCCACACCCGACAGTCTTCCTCCCCACTAGGAGAAGGTGCATGATGCCCCTCATCTCCTTTCCCTCCATGCTCAGCTTCTTGAAGAACGCCATACCCCTTTCTCCCCTCCCCCTCGACCCTTCTGGCTTTCGTAAAGTTGATATCTTGCTGCACCTGAAGGCAACTGTCATCTCCCTTCTTTTCTACGAAGTGCTTACGCAGCGGTTTGTTGGAGGATTTTTTTCCTTCTTCGATCTTTTTTCCTTACAGAAGTTTCTCGAGTGCACCCCCTTCCCCCCCCTCCCCCTGGAGAGGCAGAGATACAAAGGACGCTCTCCGCGCTGCGCTGATTCAGTTCCCCCTCTCCCGTTGCATACACCAGTCAGATTTTTTCTCTCTCCCCATCTTTTTTGAATTCTAAAAGGGCCCCCCTCCCGATCACTCCCCGTCCCCCCCTCCCTCTTCTTTTTGCCCCGACTAGCTAGACACGTCGTTGGAGAAGATGATCCCTTTCTCTCCCCCTCTCTTCCCCGGGCTTGGATCCTCCAGCCTTTTCCTCTTTTTTTCGAAGTCCCCGGTCTCCATAACTCATCTTTCCCTCCTCAAGAAGCAGAAATCTTGGAAGGCGTCCCACTTCATTTTTTAGCGTGGAAGGTTCTCTCCCTCCCCACCAGCTCGACTCGCCCTTCCCACGTCGACATGGAAGAGGCCCATTTTCTGGGTTCCAAACCAATTCCCCCCTGATCGCTTTCCATACCAAATCGACTTGACCTTCGCCGATGACTTGAGAAAAACCCGCAAGCCGTTAAATAATTTCGTCTCTTCTCTTCCCCCACGATTCAAAGGCCGGACCAAACCCCCCCTTCATAACCCACCCGATCCCCCTAGGCCGTATATAACGACCGGTCTTTTTCGCCCCTTTTCAAAAAAGGAGACGGTACTCTTTAGATTCTTCCTGTTCCATCATAAAGCTGCACCTTTTTTTTTCTTCTTTGTCCTCTCCTCTATTTTGCGTCGCCTGATCTTTCTTCGAGCATAGTCAGAGCCAGGATGATGATAGGCTTCTGTCCCTCGGCCCTTTCGGTCCTTAAGAGGTGACTTCTCTTCCTCATTTTTAGAATCTCCGATTTCCTTGCCCTCCGATCTGCCGCAACTTTTCGGAAGCGTTCCGCTCCTGCTCGGTCCTTCGGAACGCATTACCCGTCCTTCCTTGTTCCACTTCCCCTCTCGCGTTTGTTGGCCTCCCAAGCTTGGACATGACCCAATCCCCCTTTCCCCATGTTTTAATTACCAAATGCATTCTGCGTAGAGTCCAACCCTTCCTCCCCTCGAAAAACTTAAGAACCCCATCTTAAGGAAATTTCTCGTGCCGTCAAGAGAACATCTTTCTTCAGTGACGCTTTCTGGCACCCGACTATCCCCTTCCCCCGTTCGACACCCCCCCACTTCCCACTCCCCCCCCCCAGTAACCGGACTCCTGAAGGACTCCCATCTGGACGATCTCCCTCTTTTCCCCTCTTTCGTCTTACGCTACTGAACGTACACATCCCTCTGCTCTCTACGTTCTCGAAAAGAGTTCGAAGAGGCCTCCCTTCTTTCCCCCGCTTTCCACAAATTTCGGACTCATTAAATGTCAGACCCATCTTCTCCTTTCCCACGATAATCCTCTGAGACCTACAGACCTGTTGTGATGAATGGCGTACGCCATTCGCTTTCTTTCCGTATCAGGATGCACTCTGGTTTGAGCCTATTTCGTTTGCCCCTTTTTCGACCTTGTTTCACACAAGTTCGAATTCGCACCCCCCCCCGTCCCCTCGTTTCTCTCCTTTCCCTCCATCCCCTTTTGTTGTTTTTCGCTTCTTTGTCTTGTTTTTGCAAGAGGAAATTCGAACCTTGTGGGTCAGGACAATTGCCAGTTCCTTGCTCCCTCCCCTATGCTCCCCCGCTTTCATCTGAGCCGTATGAGACTCCTTTTTTTTCGTTAGCACCATTCCTTTCCACCAGGTCGCTTTTCCCTTTAGTATCTTATTCCCGTTCCCTATACCTTGTCCCTTTACTTTCCCTCTGTATGCAATGCCTTTTCAACCATTCCTTCTGGGCCGATTCCCCCTTACTTTTCCGTCGAGAGAGAGTTTTTTCCTTTTCTTTCTAAGTATTTTTCCGAATTTAACCCGGCATGCTTCGATTTCCTTTTTTTGCTTTTCCCTTGTGGGAATGTTGTTCTACTTCAGAGAGCTTCCCCCTTGAAAGTTTTCCGATAGTTATAGGGAATGCTTTAGGGTCCTCCTAGGTTTTCTTTCGCCTACCATATTCCCTTTTTTTTTCGTATTCGCAGACGGCATGGGCTGGAAAGCCTCCTTTCTGTCGTAATTGTCAAGAGTTTTGCTTTTTCTGCACACCCCTCCGTTTAGTTCCAATTAAGTTTGGTCATCCCGTACTCTTGATAGAATCATAGCGACTTCCCTTTCCTCTTCCCCTTTTCTGTTAAGCATCAGGAGATACGGTATATCAAGCCCCTCTCCCAACTACCTCTTCGAAAGCTAATTCCTATTGTACCTCCTTCTCTCAGATCATAGCATCAGACTTCCTCTTCCTCTCTTTCTTTTACGAAGAGGTAATGCCAGCCTTCTCGAAGGACAACTTTTTGACCCGAGCCACCCCATTCTGGAGGCTTTTGAAAAATCTTCTATCAAGAATTAATCCATCCCTTTTATTTCTTGGTAGACCATCGACATGGCCTGATACGTCCTTATTTCCTTTTTGCAGTGGGGTGGTTTTGGCCTTTACCTATTTCATTATCTTGAATCGACTTTTTCTCATCTTGCCTTCTTTGAGTTGTTTCTCCTTATCTTGAGAGTTTCAATTGAGAGCTATGCAGGAGATCCCCTGTAAGTTGCTTGACTCCCAGTTTCCCCCTAAGTGCTGAATCTCCTTGGAGGTGTTAGTGTGTTTTGTGTCTTTTCTTTTTCTCGTCTCTGTTCGTATTTGTCTGTTCTCTGACCTTCTTTGTTGCTTCGGCACATTCAGCCCTTTGTCCTTACCTGAATTATTTCATGGGAGGCTTTTAGCCCTCCCTTTCCCCCAGTACTCTCTTGTCCAGATTTTTTTCTTCACACTCTTTTTATTAAGGTTCCGTGATTTTCCCTTCGTACTCGAAACATAGCACCCTTCTTGCGCATTCCCTTGGTCCTTAATCGCATCCGTCACTCTCATTATCCCCCCCTCCGGTATAGCTAGGTCTTTTCCCCCTTTTCCTCCATTAGATGGAAGTTGATGTGTTATTTGTGGGCCTTTTCGACTACCCTCTCAGAGTGAGGACTCGCTCTTTTATGACTGATGGGTGCCCTATTCCTATTTCTTCCCCCGTCGCGAGGCTCTGTTTATCTCGTAATTGGGGATCTGCGCATCTCCCTTGTGTTTGCTTTTTCCCTCGAGAAGTTCTTTTCCTCGCTCTGCTCTAAAAGCCTCACACCACCCTCGGCGAAAGCCCTTTATTAGTCCAGTGACTCTATTAACTTTGACTTCAGGTTATGGTCTTTCCCTTTCATCCCACCTTTTGACGAAAAGCCCCACGCAAGTCCTGTCCTTTTTTTCGTTCGTCCAGCATCTTCATCTGTTCTCTTCTATACGGGTATGCAAATGCCTAACCACCTTCTCCTCAGTGTGCTTTACTACAGGTGGTTTTGACCGTCTCTGCCGCGTTCTTACCTCCCCCTCGGTAGTCACGGACAATGCACCCGCAGTTCTGGGTGTTTTCCTTGCGTCGCTAAATTTCAGATAGGTTATCTTCTCCCTTTCCCTCTGCCTGGAGAACGACAGCAGTGAAAAACCTTCCCTTTTTTGTGAGTTTCGTCTTATCGTTTAACCGCTCGCTCCTTCTAGGGGATAACAGGGTCGTTTCTTCGCCTCCCGTTGCGTATTGTTCTGTCTTCCCCCCCTAGTCCTCTTAGTCTTGTGGCCCAGGACTTAGTGGCTCCGCTCTTTCGGACCCACAAAAATGAATGTCCGTGCTGAATCCTTCCGTTGAGGTCACCATCCCGTTCGATCGTATAGGGCAGTTCCCTTTTGGTACCTTCATACATCCCATATAGAGTCGTGGAACGGCGCTCTCCTTAAAGAATATTCCAAGGCAAGTAAAGTGGTCACGCCAATCCTCCCTCTTCTCTACTGTTCACCCACCTTCCCCCGTCTCGTGGCATCATTGTTTCCCTCTATGTATGTGTACGGGAAGGGGCAGAACGCGTTATCCTGTATTGTTGGCTCCTGACTCATTTGTGTCCTCTTCCATCTTCTAACACCTTGTCAAGTGCGTCTTTGTCCCTGGGCTACGTTTTTCGGGTAATTGAGGAAAGACTCTTGAATAATGGCATGCCGTCTTTGTCCCCGCAGCTCTTTCTCTCTTCGGCGATGACTCTTGCCCCAATTTTTACCCTTTTGTTGGCAACCACTAAGACTAATGAAGTGACGCGGCGTTTCATTCAGTTCCGTGTGATGAGCCGATTTCATTCTCTTACCCAGCGCTGCGTCCCCCATAGAAGAAATGGCGTCGTACTGATGAAGGTGATTCCTTTGGAAGTCTTTTGCACTCCCTTTTCAGCTGATACCTTTTTTCCCTTTCCGATCGAGCTTTCTGATCTTGATTAGTTCCTCTCTTTCGACAGTGAGCGCCGCGAGACGTGGGATCATCCCTCTCTCAGATCGGCATTGGAGCGATTTTAGACTTTCTATTATTTTGGTCTTTTTTCTCGTCCGGGATAGCCGGTAGGCGATTTGATTTCTAGAGAACCTACAGGCCCCGACGATTTTTCTGATTCCCTGGAATCCTGTTTTAACTTCCAATATATTAAGATACATGGCCGTAATGAATTTCGAGGTCTCCCACGCTCCTCTTGCTTCTTTTAATTCTATCCACCCCTTTTGAGATCGGTTTTTAGTATTTACTTGTTTCCATTGAGCCTTGGCTCCCGCTTTTCAGATTACCCTTAGTTGCCCCCTTTTTTTTCCCCTTCCACCTAGATTGTAGACTTTTTCGCCCGTTTAGACCACCAAGGAAGCATTGAGGGAATGTTTCGCACCTTGGCAGCAGCTCTTTTTACCCCCTTCATGACCCGAAATGCACGCTGACGGAAAGATGATATCGCTTACTCTCCATATCTCTTCCAGCTTTCTGCTTCTAATGTAGCCCCGCAACCCGCCGCGGGAGTCGAGTTCCTCGCTCTGATTGACGCCTGGGGAGTATGTACTTCGGAATCCTGGACTCCGACCAGTTCTTCCCTTTTATACACTTTTCCTGCGACTCCACTTGGAACAGCAGTGCTGAACGCATTGCCCCCCAACCTGAATGGTATCGCGAGGCATTTTCCCAGCACGCTCTCCCCCCATGGTAATTTCATAAATACCTAGATTTACCCTCCTAGTTGTTTTTAGAGCCGATGGATAAAGGGAAGTCCTTGTGGTCCTCGCGGGTTTCAAGATGGACGAGAGTTTTTACCAGTCTGTTGTGAAATTAGGTCTCACGCCTGTTCCAGCATTACGTTCTTGAATTCAGTGGTCCTGAATCTAGGTTTCACACAGGATTCCGGGAGGTACAGCCCGATTTAACCTTCTAGAAATCTTTATCAGAGTGCGGTCTAAATTAATCCGCCTCCTCGCTGGTACTTGAGATACGATCGGACTGATATCCCTCGTCTCCTTTCCCCTCCTTCTGTTTCCTAGGACATCGTCCGTCTTCCGGCCCAATTGCAATATTCCGACGCTTTCTTGATGTTTCCTGGTCTATCTATGACATCCCCCCCGCGATAGTTTGCCTCCCACCTGGTGCCGCTCCCTCTAGAAACAGCGACTCGTCCCCTTGACCCAGCTCCAGCATTGAGCAGAAGTCAGTCTGCCCCCCCTTTCTGCTGCCCTCGCGAGTTAAAGCTAGTTTTTTCTATCTACCTTCGATGCCGCGGCAAGTTATTCTCCTTATCTGGTTTCTTTCTTTCCGGCTTCCGGTCCCGCCGCCCACATAATTATTCCGTTCTGCTACAGATTTCTCCCTCCTGACCTTCGCTCCGTCCCGTACGAGTCTGTTCCCTCTTTCTCTTCCGAGTTCAACATTTTCTCGGCGCTCTTACAGCACATACGACGAAATCAGACGCCCATTCGTATCCCCCACACCCTTTTTGCCCCCCACCCACTCCTTGAACAAGATGTTCCAGTTTTTTTTTCCCGCCCCCCCGACCACACGCTTACCCACACAATACTATCTTTTTTCCAGTACCCCCCCCATAATTTTCAATCATGGCTTTTTGACCCACTTTTGACCTCCACGGTTTCGCAATAGAGGCCTTTTTTGTTAAAACGCCCCTCTTCAGAGTCGATTGAGATTTCAATGAAAAGTACCCCCTACCTTGAGATAGCTCCTTTGCTTTGTCTCCCGATCCCCACCCGTCTTCTGATGCCCTTTCGTCCCTGACGAGTCGACCCAACCTTTTTATGTCCACGCCATGTGTGAGTCTTTTCGCTATGTTCCTCTTTTTTCCATTCCCATGTCTCAGTAGCCCTGAACTTCCTCTCAGCGTCCAGGAAGTGTTTTGGTGTTTTAAACCACAAGTTCATTTTTACGTGCATCTCCGTCTCTCCTTCTGTTTGTTAGCTGAGAACACTCCGTCTGCCCGTCATTTTTCAGTCGTATTGTCAATTTCCCCCGCTTCGCGTTTACAAAGTTAACATTTCCCTTTTTCTTTCCGGTGTTTGCAGCGAACAATCAAGAGCCCTCGTTTCGCTTTCAAGACACAACCCCGCGAGTTTTCGCATGTCTATCCCCAGGACAGGAGCTTCGAATTTCTTTTTCCCGACTCTATTTTGTGTATGATTTCGGTCACCACCTCTTTGCACGATAGACCTTTCTCCGAGAAGGGTACCCGTCTCGATTATTTTTTAGCTTTCCTCGTTTTTTTCAGACCCCCTCTGCCCGACTAGGTTGAACGCAACAGTAGTCTTCGATTAAATGCAGGTTTGGAAAGAAAGCCGCCTAGCAACCTTCCTTAAACCCCTATATCCCCCTTCTCTTCTCGACGTAGTTGTCAAGCACAATACCTCACTTCTTCTTTCTCCAAGCACGAAACGGTTATAAAAGAGGAAGGAGCCATGCGAGCGTCCCCCTATCAAGCCCTCTTTTTTTTTTAACCACAAGCAACTCTTCTTGTTTTCATGCTTTCGTTCCTCACAGTAAGCATTGAACCAACTCAACGTCTACCCCCCATTTCCTTTTAAGGTTAAAATCATGTTGCTCCTTGATCACTCCCTTTTTTTTGCTTGACGAACTGTCGTCTTACCCCCGACGTCTGAAGATACACTTTTTCCCCCCAAGTCCACTTATTTGTTTTTTATAATGAGTTCCTTGCCCCCTTTCTCTCCAACATCCGAACGCCAGATTCCTCTTTTTTCCACGCAGACAGAACCTCATCCCTTGGACTTTGGTCCTTATGTCAAGTTGTTACCCTCCTCCAGCCCTTTATTCACAAGGTCATTCCCCCCCTTTTCTCTTCCCCTGAAGGGATTCGCCTGGTGTTGAGGTTTTTCGAGCATCTCTCGAGTATTTTTCCTAAGCTTAGCGTAGTTGCCCCCCACCTCCCATCCCCACGGGAGATGAAGTCCTATCTCAACCTGTATCGCCTTCTTCCGCGCGTTTCGCTGACAGGTCCGGAAAAAATCGTCCCTCGTGATCCCCCACCGTCAGCTTCGATTAGCCTCCCAATAGTTTTTTTTCCTGGGATCGAAACCGTGCATTCCCCTGCCCCACATCCCTTACATCCCTCATTGGTCTTGGTACACTAATTTCATCCCCCCCTGCTTTGTTCCCCCGTTCTCTAGGGACGGATGACGCTTAAGCCCCCGGGGATTACCAGAAGGTTCCCCACTTGTTTAGATTTTTTTTCCGTCCCCCTTTTACTCTTAATGAGGAAGAACTGGGAATTTTCCCACATTCCCCTTTTTCGCGTTTGAATTTACCCGAGACCCCTACCAAACCGATTCTCACTCACCCCCACAGCCCGCCCTTTCATCGGCCTCCCCGTTCCGGCGTGGCACGTTTCCACCCCTTTTTGCACCGTATTCCCCCTCAGTCAACTAAACCTCTTTGTACCCATTCGCAATCTTCATTGTAGCAACGCACCCTCAGGGCCCTAATTTGAGCATTCGCGGCCCGCTCCGTCCCCCCTTCCCTGCCCACCAACACCCTGCCCAGACCAAGCGCAAATCGCGTATCAAGAGGTTTCTCCCCCCTCCCCCTGTTAACAAATGGATCGGAATTTGGATATCATTCCCTTTTTTGTTTTCCCCTTCAAACCAGATGTCCCTGTTATTCGGACTTCTTCCCTCTGCGCTTTTTTCCTTTTTCCAGTCTTCTCGATACCGTCAAGAAAGGATGATGCTTCTTTCGCTCCCTAGAGTTCAATTATAGAAGGAATTAGCTTTCGATTCATTGAATCTTTCTCGACTTTTTGACGACGATCAATGTTAGAAGCTCTTCTTTCCCTACCGACTTCGACATGTGGACGACGTCTCTTCCCTAGCACGGGAATGCCAGACGGATCCTGGTACGTCTTGTTTTCCAAAGTCACCTGACTTTTCCTCCAAGTCCCCTTTCATGAAGTCCACCCTGCAGTCCTTGCGTACCACGCCCAAATGATTTCCTTCCCCTTA
>Ga0179591_1349843_pt1 | contig 12300 bp, 11 predicted proteins | sample CZOMad2_1_08_16f_FD_182891 | JGI IMG/M metagenome (GOLD analysis project Ga0179591, IMG submission 182891) | Vadose zone soil fungal communities from Angelo Coast Range Reserve, California, USA - CZOMad2_1_08_16fungal (PacBio error correction) | ecosystem: Environmental > Terrestrial > Soil >... | reverse complement strand
TATGTCTTTTTCGAGCATTGCCTTTTTCTTCTTTGTTCTTCCCCTGCCATGAAGGAACTACCTTTTTTTTTTTTAGTTACTTTCCCTTCCCCCCCCTTAGGTTCTTGGAGGTCGTTTTTTCATTATAGTACCCTTTTTTTTTTTCCCACCCAAGTACTTTGTTTTGAGGCGCCGCTTGGTGGTCCCTGAAGTAACTAAATTAACCCCATTTTTCCTTTTTGTTTGATCTCCTTCTTTTCTCTCTTAAGAACCGGTATGAGGGTTACCTGGTTTTTACAACCCCCTCCTTCGCGTTGCGGAAAGATTGTAATCCAGCACGCTCCTTACCCCCCCGCTCCTTAAATAGATAATGATGCTGGTCGTACCCCCAGACTCAATTTTTTTTTTTTCCAAACTCCCACCCTCTTTTCATCCTATTGGCGAGGTCTAGAGTAGGTTTCAGTTTACCCTTTTCATTCTCTCCCCCTTTTTCCATTTGATCGATTTCTTGTGTGCCAAAGTGTCCCCCCCCTGCCCCCCTCCCACCTCTCAGGGCCACTTTTTCATTTTTTGAGCAGGGACGCTCCCTTTGCTTAGATCCCACTCCTCCTTTAGTCAGGTTCTTTCCGGATGGCCCTTTAGTTCCCCCTTGGGTCCCTCCGTTCCTTGCAAGCATTTTAAGAAAATTTAACCCTTTTCCCCCCCCCCACCATTTCCCCCTCATACCGGAACCTCCAGCTTCGAGCGGATGCACCCAATCCCCCTGAGATTCCTTTTTCATTTTCTGGTTGGGTAGGTTTCTTTCCAGGTTTTGTACAGACTTAGATCTTCTGTATTCCCCCAATTGACAATTTCTCTTTTTTCCCCCCAACATTTGGTGTTGGATGCCTTTTTTCAATATAGAGCAGATTTTCCAACGACCACGTAAGTATTGTTTGTGGCGCACCTCTCCCATTTTTTAGAATTTTCCGTCTTTACTTCATCCGAAAGATTGTCTCCGCACTTAGAGAATTTTTTTTTCTTTCTTCTTTTTTTCCCCCAAAATTTAAATTTTTTGTGTCGGGGAGGCGTCACCCCCCAACTTTCTCCCTTGTTGGAATTTTCTTTGTTCTTTTTTTTAACTCGGTAGTTTCCACGTTCCAAGGTTCCCCCAACAACTTGCTTGGTGTTTCCGGTTCCGGCCTGGCATGAAGCGACTTTTGTTGTCCCCCCCCCCCCCCAGGTTTTCCTTTTTTTATTCGAGGGTGATGAAAAACTTTTTTTTTTTTACAACATCCCCCCCTTTTTTCCTCTCCTGGAACTTTATTTTTAAGGTTCTACGAGCTTGCGGCAGGTTTGGTCTCGTCCCCACCTACCCTCCCCCTTTGTTGGGCCATTTGGATAGAATAGAGTGAACCATTTTCCCCCCCCTTTTCGGTCCCCTGACCTGGCTGTAGATCTGGTTCCCCAGCTTTTTCTCCGGTTTCCCTTGATTCTCCTTTCTCTGATTTTTCAAATGTGCGCCATTTTGTTTTTTTTCCATGTCTATCCACTGACAGGGACTGGAAGTTTTCTTTCCCAGAATTTAGTTTGGAACCCCGTGGCGGTTAAAGATTTTTTTATTCATCTTCTTGTCGCTTCTGTTACGGCTGTAAGGGATGGCCGTAGTTTGTGTTTTTCCCATTTTTCTGGTCCGGAGGCGGACAAAAGCTGCGTTTCTGGTTTTCATTTACCTACCCTCCTTTTCGGCCCCCAACCTTGGCGTCCCCTTTTTTTTCCCCCTCAATGAATTCAGACTAGAGCGATTGCCTCCCACCCCCTCCCCCCGTTTGCGTCTAGTTTCAATCATTCATGGTATCCCCCCCCTGGAATTTTTAGTTCTCCCAGCTTTCTGCCTGTTTTGGGTGCCTGTAAGATTACAGACATGGCGGCAGGGAAACCCTTGTTTTTTTGATTTCTTTTTTTGCCTTCTTCAGCCTGGTGTAAAGGGGCCCTTGTTTATAGAAATCCAGTTTCTTCTTTCTTTTTCCCCCCGGTGGTAGCATCTCTATCTTTCCACTAGTTGTTGTGCCAGGATTTACTTGATTCCTTATAACTTCCACTTCCTTTGAAGTTACAGGGGGCATCACCCAGGCTAGCTTTCCCATCCCGAAAACACTGTTTCTGTCCCCTTTCTTTTGAATATGTCTGTCCCTCGGTTTAACACCCAACGCCTGTTGGGGAGATTCCCGGAGTTTGTTTTTTTTGCCATTTCTGACCCCCCCCCCAAATAAACCAGTGTTCTGTGGTGTTAGGAAAGGAGCTTCCCCCAATCTTCTTAAAATCCTTGGTCTTTGTACTTTGCCGCGTTGCTTCTCCCTGTGCCACATGGAACCAGCCCACTGTTTACGCATATTTCTTTTCCCATTTGCCCCTCTTCAAGCTCGAAAAGTAAGTCCGGGTTCCCCTGCCGAATTTAGATTCCTCCTTTGGTGCCAACCCACTGTTCGTACCGTTCAAAGACGTGGTCTTGACCACTTGTTTTTCCCCAGGGGTTCCTCTTTGCCCAACTGGGCCCCTCCGGGCTCCACAGGTCGTCCAGTATTTTTCTTTCTCTCCCCCCGACTGCCCACTTTGGTCCCTCCATAGCGCAGGGTCGTTTCGGGGGGTTTGTTGGCGGAAGGCCTTTTTGCCCCCTGTAGAGGATTTCTTCAGTAAACCGGTTATTCGCGTTTTTCCTCTTTCCCTCTGACTTTTGTGAACTTCCCCCCAGCAGTTCCTCGAGTTAACCCTCCTCTTTCGTCCTTTTTCCCGCCCTAGTGACCCCCTCCCCTTTTGTCCACATTGTTGTTTTTTTGGTACTTAAACTTTCTTGGCAGAAGAATGCAATTGCCTTCCCTTCCCACTTGTCCTTTCCTTGTGGTACTGGAACACCCGGTGACCTCCGTAGTGTAAAGTCCTTCCCCAACCCCTTCCCTTTTTGGCCCACAAAACAACTTGCTAGGTTCCTAGGGCACCGTCGACTTTCCCCCTCAAAACTAGTTTCCCCTTTTTTTCCCTCTCCGATACCCTTTTCCTTTCAGAAGCCAGCGTCCTGGCTCAGCGGGGTCTGGTGTCAAAGTTTCTTTTCCTGCCATTTTCAACCCTTTTCCTACTGACAACCAAATTTTACTGATGAGTGGCCTTGTTCCCCCCAGTGGTGCCTGGTTTTTCCGTATTGAGAGTTACAACCACTGGGGCTGGGGAACCCTTGACATTTTTCTTTTTACTCCAACACCCGGACTTCCCGCAGTGCAGTCGATACACACCCGGATGTGTTTTTTTTTTTTCAGACTCTTTCATCCGTGCGGGATGAGTGAGGTGGGGGAAATTTTTTCCCCATTTTTCTTCTTTTTCTTTGATTTTCCACGAGGCTGATTTTGGGAGTGCCGACTTTAAACTGACTCCTGGCACCCTACTTTTTTGAGTAGTTTTTTTTCGAAATGTTCACTTCTTTGCCGTGAGTGTTATTTAGTGTACCTTGTACCTTTCTCCCCTTTTTAAAAAAAGCGGATTGAGTGACTACTTACTCCCTCCTTGATAGTCTGACTCGGGGTCGGTGGCCATATGAGTGACCTCTTTTTGACCTTTTGACTTTTTGTTTTCTTCTTGGACCCAGCGACTCTCAGCGCTTTTGTTTTTATGGTCGTTCGGGATGCTGTTCCGTTCCCCTCTCTCCTTCTTCCCTAGGTTAAGTTCATTTCTTGTTACATCAGGTTCCTTGCACGGTTTTTCCCGTTTACGAAGAGTGTCGCTTTTCTATCTTTCTCTGGGTCATTTAGGCATTAACAGTCGGCCTTCCAACCCCTTTTTTGGTGGCGTCTTGGACGACTCCCGACATCTTAGGGGGGCCTCAGGAGCTACCTCCACACTTCGGTGTGGTCGGGTCTGTTGAATACCCTTCCATTGTCCCCCGTCCTCTTTCCTCCTCGTCCCTTTTGATTTTCCACTTTTTGAGGTGTCCTTCTTTGAATTGTTTCCCTGGTCCTCTTATTTCCGCAATTGCAAACGTTCGCGGGGCGGGTCTTTTACCCCCGAATTTTTCTTTCTTTTTGAGTTGCGACCGGACCCTACACGGCCGAAGACGTTAATCAGTTTTTTGCCCCGTCCTGCTTTGCCCGGGGTGGGTGGGACCGCGGCTTATTCTGTTCTTTTTTTTTTTTTTTTTTTTTTGAGGCCAGATTTTTTCGTCCTTTTTTTCTTCGTCTTCGTTTTTCGGTAAAGATTTTGCTTTTTTGCACTAGGCGTTTCTTTTCCCCCCTTATATTTTCGCTCTTACTGTCGCTAGGAGCGGCTTGAGATTTTGCTGTTTCCCCCTTTCACCCCCCCTTTTGTCAGATGCCATACCTTTAGGTTTTTGGCCTTCTTCACTGTTTGCCTTTCCTTACTATGTAGATGGTTTTTTTTTCTCTCCTGTCTGCCCAAGCCGCTTCCCAATGGCATTTTTTACCCGCAGTCCCTTTCTTATTGAGGGCCCAGCTTGTTTTGTTCGCCTGGATCCTACCTTGGTTGGTTTCTTTGAGGAGTTTTTGTGCTGTCCCCAATGGTTTCTGACCCAATTCCCGCAGCCAGGGTCGCTTATGGGACTCTTCTTTTGCCATTTTTCGTCAAGGGGGCCGCCCTCTTTATCCCCATCGTTGTTGTGACTCCGGCCCGTTCCCTCCTCCGCCCTCTTCGTAGTGTCCTCTTCAACCCCTTTCTTTGTTCCAGCCCAGCAATTTCCAGTTCAATTAACCTCTTTGCCAGGCGTTTTTTTTTTTCCCCCCCTCCCCCCCTTGGAACTTCCTAATTTGTTGGTCCGGCAGCAGCATTCTTGAACTCTTTTCTGACCTTTTCCCCCCTTTTGAAGACTTTTTTGGCATCGTAGACCCAAGTTCAACATTTCGATAGTGACTGGCTTTTCCCCTGACAATTAGCCGGCGTTCCGGCAAGGACGTTGTCTGTTCCCTGTCCGCCGCGGAGCGTTTTCCAGGAAGTGGTTTCTGTTTCCAGGGACAGGGGCGACGATTCGGTCCCCCCCCTTTTTCCCGTTATGAAGGGAGATTTTCACAAGCCTTTCCTCTTTTACATTGCTTTCAGATTCATCCTTGCACACCTCCCTTTCGGGCTGTTTTTTTGTCGTCCCCTTCAATCTCTTTTTTCACCCCCATCCTTCATTTAATCATTCTTATAGAAGATGGCCGGGCCCCCCTGGTTTTTCTTTTTTTTTTTTCTTTTTTTCCTTCGACTCGGCCTAATGACGTTGGGCCTTTCATCTTGAAAGTCCCCCCCCTCCCCCCCCCTTTGGGTATTATTTTAGTCGTAGAATCTCTTCTCCCCCATTTTTTTTCCCCCATTCAAGTTTGAGTGAGGGACCCTCCCCTTGTGTGGAACCTATTGTGCATCAGTATCGCTATTTCCCCCCTCGGGCCTTCTTTTCCTACATTTTTGCTTTTTTCCCCTTGGTTGAACCCACTCTCGGGTCGCTTGGGCACAGAGCCGATTTGGTACGCATCCTCCCCCTATGCCCCCCCAATTGCGTAAATTCGCCTATGTGATTTTCCCCTTTTTTCCCGGATTTCTTCCCTAGTGGGCTCCACCACTCAGGATGCGTTTCGGGGTTACCTTTCTCAGTCCACTTTTTCTCCTTTGTTTCTCTTTGGCAATTTTCAACCAAACATCCCCGTTCTCCGGTTCACTCCCGCCCCTTTTCTCTTGAGTCCATACGTATCCACGGAACGGCGCCTGCATTAAGGATTCTTTTCCCCGTTCTGCGGGCTGGCGCGCAGTCTTTCTTTGTTAGCTTTTCCTCTGCATTCCGTTTGCAGCACAGTTCTCAGTTTTTCTTCACTCCCTTCCTTTCCCACGTGACTCTTCGCCAACGACCTGGCTGGACTTGCCCCCCAACCCCCATGCATCCCCCCTGAAGTAGATTTCCTGTCGGAAGGTTTAATTCGCTCCCATGTCACCCAGCGTACCCCCCCCCCTCCCTGGTAGGGTGTTGTTCATTTGGACCATTTCTCATCCCGACGACCCCCTATTTTTGTCCACCCCGCCCAATGCTAAGTTATCTTTTGTTGTTTTTCCATTTTTAGCCCGTTTTCCACCCTTCAGAAGTTTTTAACTATGCTTGCTGAGTCGCGAACTTCTTAGTCTCTAGATTCCCTTTTAAACCTTCCCTCCCCTTTTTTTTTGGGCTGGGAGGGTTGCCGGTGCCCCTTCTCCGTCAATTTTTTTCCCCTTTTTTTTTATTTTCCCTATTTTTTGCGGAAACTAGGTAGGCACCTTGTTCCAATTCCCTTTTTGACCTTGGTTTTTCCCTTCCTTGGACGGGACTTAGAGACGATGGTTTAACACCCAATGTTTGGTTGCTGCGGTTTTTTCAACAGGAGAATCCCATTGAGTGACTTGAGGAAATGATGTTGTTTTTGGTTCTCTTCCTCGTACGTTTATCTTCGCCCACCACAACCGGGTCTTGACGTTTTTGCTCGACCTCCCTTTCCCCCCTGGTTTTCCCAACGGTCCGAGACGGAAACTGGCTCTTTCTTTTCCTTTTTGTTTTGAAGGTTCCCCCCCCTGATGTTATATTCTGAGATCTCTTTAGACCTGGGAGTCAGGCACCATTTTTTTTTCCCCCTCTTTTTCTAACTGTGGCCCTTCCTTGTTTCGCAGCCGTCTTGGAACGAAGACCCCCTTTTTCTTTGTCCCGGTAGGACTATTCTATCCCCAGGAGGAGCCCCTTTCTTGTTTCTCCTTTTGGACCCCGCGGCCTCTTGTTAACACTCTGGTGTCTTTACACCGGTTTGATTGTTTTCTTTTTCTTTCTGCTTTACACCCTTTGTTCAGAAACTCTGTCCAAGTTGCACAGACTTTTGGTTTCAACCCCTCCCTTTCCTCCTTTAGACGGTGACCAGTGACAGGATCGTTCTCCCCCGCGTTTGTTTTGTCACTCCAGGTTTTTGATACCGACCACCCCCTCCTGGCGGCCGTTTTTTTTTGGGACCGTTACCCCCTCCCCTTTCCTTTGCCTTTTCCCCCCCAGTGGGGCGCGGGCTGGTGTTCAGTCCCCTTTTGTTTTTTGGTCCCTTCCCTTTGTAGATCCCAGCTATCGGGCGGCTGCGTTATCTCTCCCCTTCCCCCCCTGTGTACTCTATCTTCCGCGGTCCCAGCGCGGGATCTGCCGTTGTACCCCGGTTTCTTTTTTATTCCCTGTGTTCTTTCTGCCCCCTGCAGCCCCTGGGAGAGGCCTTCGGCCTGCGGGATCGGTGGTTTTTGCACCCCTTTTGTTAACCCCCCCCACCATGCCAGCCGCAGGCCGTTTTTGCCCTTAATGGTGTCTCTCCCGTTTTCTGTTGGTTAGGCCCCCCTCGCGTTTCGCTCAATCTTGGATTAACGAGGTTTATTTCTCCCGGAGGTCTAACTTTTCTTTTCCATGCAACTGACGAAGTCCGCCTCGAGGTACAGCTCCCCTCCCTTTCTTTTTGTCCTAGGAACGTTTTTCCTAAGGTGTTTTGGCGCCCTGGTAGCCTCTTTTTATGTCTTCGTTTCCCTTTTCCAAGATCCTTGAAATTTCCCAAGTCCCGTTGCTTGCCCACGGCCCGTTAGCCAGGGTCGAAGTCTCTCCCCCGGAGAGGTTTTCGTGGCTGAAGTGGTCTCATTCTGTTACCTTTTTTCCTTTCCTTGAGTGGTGGTTTCCCAAGTGCCGTCGAGTCTGAGGACGCACCTGTGATGTTATTTTTTTGGTGCCCCTTTTAGGTGCCGTTCGCAGCTCTTTTTCTCTTCCACAGCATTTTTTCCAGTCAGTCCACCCTCCCCTTCTTCCTTTTGTGGCGCATACTCCGAAAACTTTTTTTTTTTTCAGACCCTCTTGTTGGGAGAAGGATTGCATTTTTCCCTTAACTTGCAGGGCCTTTTTTTCCCCTCTTGTTTGGGAACTTCCAAATCTGTATTTTTGAGTTACAGGCCTGCCCCCCCCCTTGCCACTTCCAACTGCTATGGCTGCGGGTTCTTTACCCACTCCCTCTCAAATTACCCCACACACACCCCGTCTTTTTTTTTTACTTTTTTTGGTTTTTTTCTTTGACCTTTCCATACCGTTGCCGACCGCCGCTGCATGGTGTGTGCAGCTTTTTTTTTTTTTCTTCCTTTAAGAAGCCAGCGAATTTGCCCAGTTCCCCCCCCACTTCAATCGGTTTTTTTTCCCCCGATTTTGTATGTCTATGAGTCGGCAAACTCCCCACAAACATGTGGATCCCTTTCTTTTCCCGTTTTGTGGACGCTGATTCACACGTTGGCTTTCCGAGTGCTTTAGATGAGCCGTTAGGGTTTTTTTTTGCCTTCCTTCCGATAGGTTCGTTGTCGTTGGATGTTCTTGAGGGTCTTTTTTTTCTTCTCATTGGTAAGCAACTGTTTCTGCCCACTGCTGCCCGCTGCCCGCGTGGTCCCCTTTTTTTCATTTTTTCAAAACCCTCACGACAAGGAGAGTTTGTCTGACTCTTTCTGTTTCTGAGGTTCTTTTTTTACCTCACTCTTTTTTTTCGCCCGTGATGCGGTCAGTTTTTTTCCTCCCCAACCCCTCCCCTTTTTGACCCAGTCACATTTGGGAGATGCATCATTTCGGAAGCCCTTCCTTTTCCCCTCTGCCCCATAGCTCCAGTTTATTCTGTCTGTTACCGTGTCCGGGGGGTGAGTTCAACTCTCATCAGGAATTTCTCTGACCCTTGGAGATTGTTTCGAGGAGTTGTCTTTATTGCCCCCTCCGCTCTGAAGAATCGTTGATTTGGTGTTTTCACTCCTTTTCTTCTTTCGGAATAAAGGTGGGCTTTCTTGTTCCGGTACCTTCCCCTCTTCAACTTGTTCCCGCTTCCCAAAGACGGTCAGCTGTTGGTCCTAAACCGTGGTTCACTCTTTTTTCATTTTTTTGTTTTTTCCGTCAGCTTTATGCCGACTGTGTGGAAATAGACCCAGAGGTGCCTTTTCCTCCATTGGGTTAGAAAACTCCCAACGTAAGGATACGTTCATGTGTTAATACCCTTAAGTTCCTTTTCCGTTCCTTTCCTATGAACATTTCGAATCGTTCCCAAAAGAGTGTATTTTTCGGGGAACTCTTTTCTTTTGTTCAGTGGTTCCGCTTCTGTATTGGACAATTCGCTTCCCAACCATTGTTCCCTTTGTCCTTTCGTCCCCCCTGTTTAACCCCGTACCCTTTCGGAAGATTCCCTTTTTTGATTTTTTCCTTTCTCCAAACACGTGCCCGCCGACCGATGGAACGCTATTCACTGTTCTTTTTTTTGCCCCACGATTTTGGCTTTTCCCCTTGAGGGGCGTGGTCTACGATTCCGGACAATTTGGAGTTTTTCCTTTCGTATCGTTCCGGTTTCAAGATATTGGCTCTTGTGCCGTGCAAGATGGTCCCTCCCCCATTCCCTGGGAGATTCAGTCCTTCTTTTGCCCGGATCTGGTTTTTTTTTTGGATTTCCCCCTCCGAGGTTCTGGGGGAACAAAAAAAGTGTGTCAGCTTGAACAGTTGAAGGGCCTCGTAGGATTCGGCCACGGTACGTCCACGTTCCTTTCAATTCCCGATGCTAGTCACCCCCCCTCCCCTTACCACCCCTACCTCCCCCACCTACCCTCCCACCCTATCCCTATTACACCACACCCACCCACCTCTCCCCCTACCCTCCCCCACCTTAGGGTGACGGGGATTGGTGAAGGTCCCAAGAGTAACTTTGACCCCTCCTTTCCTTCCACCTGGTGAGTCAGAGTTTGGGTCTACCACGTCCTTTTCCCCCCTTCTTTCCTAAATTTTACCCCTCTTTTTTTGGTGGTTTGTAAGAGAATGACGGGTGAAACCCACACCCGCCTCCCTGGACCGTCTTGCCTTCGACAGGATCAGTCCGCTTTTTCAGTATAGACCACCCCCATTTTTAATCCTTAGGCATCTCCACACCCCCAAGTTGAAGTTCCCTTCCCTTATCCCCCCCCAACTATTAAGTCCCTTTTTTTTTTTTGCCCTCTTGTAACCACGTTGGGTTGGTCATTCCCAGCGTTCCGTTCCAAAGTCCTCCCTTAGGAACTCTGTCTACGACCTACTAAATCATGGTACGTAAAAAGTGTTTCCCTCGCAGTCCCCTCCTTCTCCTTTACAGAGTAACGATCCTTTCCCCTTTCTTGATCGAAAGGGTTCCTGCTGGTGGTAAACAAGCCACCTGTCCGTTAACCCAAGGTCATTTTTACCCCGCCCCCCCCTTTTTCATGGCACAGGTTTTACTTTTTGTTTCCTTCTTTTCTTAGTTTTCAATTTCCGTTTCCGGCCTGCTCCGCTTCCCTTTTCCCTGTGGTTAGGTTGGTCAAAGTTCTAGCCATCCTCCCCCTTTCCCCTTTATCTTAGGGTCTTTTCCCCACTTCTTCAGAAATCCCTGTTTTGGGCACATTCATTTGACCCATTTTTTTTTTGGTTGCTTATAAAGTGATATATGAGTTACTTTCTATTTCCCCTCTCATGATTCTCCCCCTCTCTCCTGGAGGGTCTCTAATGTTCATTGTGGAAGGAACTCAACTACTTCTTTTTAGGTAACTAACTCCCTTCGTTCCACTTTTACTGAGTGTCGGAGAGCGAGGCTCTCTCTCTGTCCCGTCCCCCCTTCCCCCTTTTGTCGAGGCCCAGTGACGGGCTGTTGCCCGTTATGGCGAGGTTTTCTCCAATTTTTCCCTAGGCCTGACCTTCTTCCTCCTCCGTCAGCCCTGGATGGCGGAACAGGTGAACTTCACTCTAGTCCGATTTTTCCTAGAACTCCTTTCCCTATTACTTTGAGAATTCTTCCTGTCCCAGAGCCAAACGTTCTCTCATTAAGATTCGTTAGTCAAAGTTTTCCCCCCACCCACTTCATTCCCCCCCCCCCCCTTTACGAAGGTCTTTTTTTCACTCCTCTTTTTCGGTCCATTTCCTTTTCCATGATTTCCCCCTCGGCGCTACGGTTTCTTTCTTTTACACACAGGGCAACCACACCAAAAACCCACCAACCCCCCCCTCCCCCCGCAAAGTAACCTTGTTTTTTTCCCCTTTTAAACCCTTTTTCGTGACGTTGACGTCCAATACGGCTAATAATGCCACACAGAGTCTTTTTTCCCCCCTCCTTTCCCCGGGACTTGTACGTTTAATGTTGTATTGATCTGACCTCGTTTTTCCCCATCCCAAGGCTCCATTCACCGAATACTACAGCAAGCTCAATGCCCTTCCACTGGATAGTTCCCGAGCCGCCCCCACCAAAAGAGACCGAAATTTTTCGCTACGGTAAATTCCTGCCGTGTTTCTTTTTTTCCTCTAACCTGGGAAAGTGTCGCTCAACGCGGGTTTTTTCTTTCCTTTTTTCCTAGTATGGATCCCACCCGTGTCAGGAATTTTTTTTTGTTATTGGGTGTCCCTGAATTTTTCTTTTCTCCTGCTTCCTTTTCTTTCAATTAGTCTCCCAGACCGCTTCGCGTTTTGATGCCGCGTTCGCCAGATTTGTATATCGTAATCCCCTGAGTGAACCACCCCCTTGGCTCCCTGACAGTCCACAAGTTGTGTCCTTGAGTACGATACCCGTTTCCCTTCGACAAGTTAAGAGAACCCACACCCCCGCCCCCCCCCACCCTCTGGTTGGTTGAGGGTTTTTTTCTTCCCTCCGGAGGTTTCATTTTTCCAGGAAAAAACCTTCGGACCTGCTTTTTTTTGTTCTTAAATCCAGGCTTCGGCGGGGGATATGGTCTTTCCCCCACCAAACCCCCCCCCCCATTTTCTTTTTTTTAAGGCTGCTCGGATGTGCAACCCTTTTTCCTTCCAGTGACCTTTCTTTCACCTCTAATTGATTTGCTTTGGCGAATTTGTGGTAGTTTGTCTGTTATTTTCCCCCCCCCTTCTCCTCCCCACCTTTGTAATGTGATAGGGAACTTTATGACCTTCCCCTTGGATTTCAGAAGTTTTTTTCTTTTCTTTTTGAAATTTTCCGATGATTTCTGGCACACAGTTTAGCGGGACGGGGAACCACTCTTCTTTTCTACTATTATATATTTGCTGAAATTTGACGTGTCAAGCCTAATGACCTTTCCTTGAGTAGACTCTTCTCCCCTCATTTTTTGTTCTTTTGTAAACGCGAGAACGTTCCGGCATTTATCGGTTATTTTCACCTTTTTGCCTTTTCTCCCCCTTCTTTTCCCCGTAGGGGACGTCCGTTACGTCTTCCTGGGTGCCCCCAGGCTGTTTTTTTTTTTTTCATTTTGCTCAGAATTAGCAACGCGGAAAACGTCCCCCCAGTCTTTGACTGATGGAGTTTTTTCCGGGTTTCAACCCCCTCCCGTGAAGAT
>Ga0179591_1319371_pt1 | contig 12300 bp, 17 predicted proteins | sample CZOMad2_1_08_16f_FD_182891 | JGI IMG/M metagenome (GOLD analysis project Ga0179591, IMG submission 182891) | Vadose zone soil fungal communities from Angelo Coast Range Reserve, California, USA - CZOMad2_1_08_16fungal (PacBio error correction) | ecosystem: Environmental > Terrestrial > Soil >... | reverse complement strand
ATGTTGGTCCGTTTCCTTCTGATTGATTTGTCCCCCCTTTCCGACCTACTTCAATGAATTTTTTGGAACCCTAGTTTTTCTTTCCCCCCCCTATTCATCGGAGGGAAGCAAGCTTTTTATTCCAGGCCGGCCACATGAGCTGTCTGACTTAGGGGACCTTCCTAATGGTTCTTTCCCCCCTTTGAATCAGATACCGTTCCCCCTCTCCGAATATCTTTGTGGGTCCCCCCCCCCTCCTTTAGAACCCCTCCCTAAACTCCGCGCTTGAGTGTCTCCCCGTTGGTAGACTTTCTCCTGATACTGGCCTCGGGCCCCCCTTGTCCCCCCCTGACCCGATGACCTTCTTCCTTCCCTTTGCATGCGGGCTTTTCCTTGTAAGCTTGTGTCCTACGTTTTCAAAGACAAAGACTTTCGGAATTCCCCCCCCTCGCGGGACAGGGTTCTCCTCCTTTTACCAAAACTTCCCCCACGGCTTTTTGGGCCGGGCTTCTGATGCGCAGATCTTAAGGCCCCCCCCCCTTTGACCACCTCTTCCGGCTAGAAAATGTCCCCGGTTTTCGCATGGGTGCCTCTTCCCGGATTTTTTCCTGGCGACGGACTCCAAGGGCCTTTTTCGCTTCTCCTGACTGTACCTTATCAAGTTGAACTATCCGAGTTGGCTCCTCCTCTTGACCTTCTGTTATTTTTGTTTCTAGTCTCTTTGTCATACATTCTGTTCTTTTCTTCTTTTTTTTTCCCTGAAGTTGTGCTTACCCCTTTTTTCTTCGTCTCCTCTCTCTCCCCAGCCTGACAAAATGCCCCCCCCCCGACTTTATTATGTCTCCTTCCTGTCCCTTCTAGTTGTCGAGCGAATCAACCCCTGACAGGAAGTTCTTTCCCTCGAATGAAATTGACCCCTTGGTTTTCCTTTCATCTCAATGAGAGTGAAGAACTTTTTCCGCTACCGCAGGGGGTCACGGCGTCTTGAGCAAATCTTGTTTCACTTTAACGGAGATAATCCTCCTCTCCTCTTCCCTCTGTGAAGTACCCATGTTTCCCTGACCCACTTGAGGACTTTTTTCCCTTTTCCTTCTCTACTCTCCTACCTCGAACGTTTGTGTGTCGAGATAACCTTGATTGCACACGCGGTAATCTTTTTGGTCTGCTCCTTTGTTTCCCTCACCGCTGGTTCTTTCTCTTTTTTTTTATGGTCCCTCATGAAAAGGGCCGGCTTTTTTTTCTCCGCCGAAATAGAACCCCCAACGTAGCTTTACGTCCTTCCCACTATTAGTATTGATAGCCGTGTTTTTCCTTTTCAATTAGCTCCGAACTTCCCCTGTTTGTATTCGCGTCGACATATCTTTCTATTTCCCCTCCCTCCACTTTCGGTGTCCCTTGGTTGTCAGTTCCCTTTTCATTGTCTTCCGACGACGCCCTTTCCCCTCCCTTTTAAAACGACCCCCTTCCGGGCAACATTTCCTCCCCTACAGCGATGTCTGTAACGAGAAAACGTATAGGTCTCCCTCCCCCCCCCATGATGACTTTCTTTTTTCTTTTCTCGAAGAGATAGATTTGCCCCCCCGAGATTTGAATTTGTGCCCCGTCATTCTTTTTTAAGCCCTCAGAGCATTCTCTTCCCGTTATTAAGACTCTAGGTGCCCCATCATCCCCCTTTCCTATCCCTCGTAGATGCTCTCGTTGAAACCTCTTGTGGATCTTTTTAAGTCGAGACTTATCTGTTTCATCTCCCCTCGCCCACACCTTGTTTTCGTTTGGTGACCCGTTTGGAATCAAAAGAATCGTGCTCCTTCTCCGCTCTGTGATCCCCTTTCCCCGTTTTTTTTTTGATGCTTGCCGGGTAGCGCCCCTCTCCTACATAAAGTCTGATCCTTTTCTTTTTAGTGAAGCGGGCAGGATCAGCCTATGTCCCCAGGTCTAGGAACCCCAGCAAACCTCCCTACTCAAGCGGAGTTATCGTTTTCTTCTTGGTGATACACCCCCCCCTTTCCTCTTCGAGTTTTTAATGTTCCCTCTTCCCCCCTTTTTCCACCCTATAGCCGACCCCCGCTGTCCGACTGAATAATCGAATGGACGAAAGGCGAAACCCTTTCTCCTCCTGGAAGCTTTTTTCACCCCGAGGGTGTTGAACGAAAACAGTCAAATTTCATTGCTCTGGGATAGGTCCCTTTCCCTAACGGTCCCTCAGGAATGCCAACCCCAACGAGAGTTTGCGAAGTCCGAAGATTATTACTCTGTTTCTCTTACTTCCTTCCCCAAACTCGGACCTTCTCGCCGAAGTTCCTCCTTTCCCCCTTTTCTTCATGTAAGTGCTACTCTTTTTCCCTGAAAGGTAATCTGGTAAATCTACTTGTCGAAAAAATATGTCCTTTTTTCCCCCAAAAGTTTCTCTTCCCACCTTTCCTCCGAACCGATTCCCATCCTTCTTTTTTTTTTCTCGGTATTTTTTTTGCGCTTATTACTCAGCTAAACTTCATTTGTGCCCTGTGCATGTTTCCTTGACTTCTACCAACAATCCTTTTCTCCTTCAATTCCCCCCCCCCTTTTTTGCTCATACTTTTTTTCTTCGTCCAACAGGCCCGCTTCCTCCATTCGACCTCAGTTGTCCGCAACCCCGTTGCTCTCCATCATCCCACACCTCTTTTGATAGCTTGTTATCCCCCCCCCCTTTTCTTTTCCGAGAATAGGTGGTTTCTTTTTACGCCCGAACCACGTACCCCAACACTGTTCCGGTTGTAGCGTATACCTTTACCTTCCATCGCCACGTCTCCCTTCATTTAACTTCAGGATAAATTGACTTTCCCCACTTTCACCAGGGTCAGATGTTTCCCCTTGTGCAATCCCGTGGCCATACCGGATAAATCCACATGTCCGAGTTTTTCCCTCTCTCTCCGAAGCACCCGTCCCCCCCACTTTTCTTACCCAAGTATTCTCCGAGTTTTCCAGGTTGTGTCCTTGAGTGATTTTTTACCTCACTTGCAAAACAACGCCGTCCCCCTTTTTCAATTATACGAGAAATTCTTTCCGCGCCTGTTCCTTTTACTTCCTCCCCGATTCCCTCCCTATGCCCACTTCCCCTTCAATTTTCACACTGACCGACAAGCTCGGGCCCTCTGTTCTGGATCAATCCCCCCCCCCCCCTTTGCAAGGCGGCCTTCCAGAGACTAGAGACACTCGTACTTTATTCCCTCACCGCAAGGGTCTGGTCTATCTCTTTGAATAACTCCCTTCCCCTTCTTGCCATCCTTCCCCCCATCTATAAACTGTGAATTTTTTCCCCCCCCTTCCTGGCATGTCTGGCACCCCCTTCTTAGCTTGCTGGATAGTGTCTTCGTGTACGTCCAACCTAAGCTAACTTCGATAATACCCCACTTATTCAACTAACCTCTTCATGCAAAGTCCACCCCCCCCCTGCACACTATTCACGCTTTTCCCTCTACTTTCACTGCCGTCGCACCCCACCACGGTAGGTAAGTGATTCACGAAATTTCCCTCTAGTGAATTAGGCTCTTCATTTTCCCTTAACCCCCTTTTCCAATTGCGAACCTTTTCTTGACATGCCAAGGCAAAGATTCACCCGGATCTTCTTCCTCCGTTTGGTCCCCCTCCCTTCTTGTGAGAGAAACCGTCATCCATGAAGTGTAGGGGACCCCCCCCCAACTACCCTTTCTTCTGAGAGAGCACTTTTGACCTGGCAGGAGAAGGTAACATTCCCCTCTCTTTTCCCCTAATTCTTTTTTCCCTCTTGAATATCAAGACAGCACTTTTTCTACGGCTTATAGCACCCTTTTTTTTTCCTTATCGAGCGCGCAGGTGTTAAATAGGTCCCCTGAGACCTCACTGTGCATCGGCTGGGGTTGTAAGCTCTTGTCACCCGATTTTCTCCGAAACTCTCTCTTTTCCCCTGTGTGTGAGTTTTTCCTTTATGACTCTGAGGCCGAATCGTCCATCCTGACCCCACAAAAGAAGTATGCCTTCGGCCATATGTCCTTTTCTGAGATTAGCCTATCCCCCCTCCCCCTCTTTTGCTCTTTCTACTCATGAAACCCTCCCACCCTTCCCTGCCCCCCGGACTTTTTTTCTCTCTTTCCACGGGCAGCCTGCTCGTTTACTTACCGTCCTTTAAGGGTCCCCCAATTTATCAGATGCGAAGTTTCGGGAGGGCTGAGTTGACCCTGGCCTCTTTGTCACCTAACGGTTTATCTGCATTGCGTTTTTTAAATATTTTTAGAATCGCCGCTTTTTCCTTTTTTTTTCTTGCTGGCCGTTTCTAAACAGTTCTTAGCAGGTACTCCACTCTTTCCAAGCCTCTCCCTCAGTCAGTCCCGCAGGGATAATAATTTTTCTTTTTTCTCTTTTTACTACGTGTGTGTTATTGTTCACGGACTTCCAAGAGGATGGAAAGTGTTCCTCCTCTTTGAAACTTATTTATTCTTCGTGGATAATTTTCCTTCCTTCTCTTTCGACTCTCTACCCACTCCAATCCTCTCCCAGCCCTCATTAACTGTCTATTATTCCGTTTCCCTTTACCCCTCATGGGTTTGTTCAACTTCTCCTTCTAATGTTGTGGAAGCTCCGGTTTTCCCTATTCTGTTGCGCTTACACCCACTTCTTTTAAGCTGACTCTAAGACGGATGGTTGTTTTCTCTCTTCCTCTTCGATGTCTCCCCTTTTTCTGCTTGCTTTCCTTCCACCGGGCCCCCCCCCCTTTTGATTCACCTTTTTCAGACTGTCCGCGGGGGTTTAATTGAGAATATGTAAGAAGCGTGTGCCTTCTCTTACAGTCAAAAATTTCCCCCTCTTTCGGTACCCCCTCTTGAAATCATTTTTTCCTTGCCTTTTTAGGTGTGGGCAATTTCCCTACTCACAATCGACTGCTCCCCCGGAAACGTTTCGACCATTGTCTCTCCTTCCCCCCTCTGGTGTTGGAGGGAGAGAGCAAATCCCAATTGTCCATTCCCTTTTATGTTCCGAGGCTTGCAGCACCCTTGAAACAAGTGTTTCCCTGAGTTTCCTTTTCTCCTTCTTGAGCCGTAAGAGGGACATTCTTTCTGGGTGTCTATGTTGGACGATTTTCTCCCTCGATCCAAACCCTGAAACTTTTTTAATGTGTTTTCGAACCTCTCCCCCTCTCTCCTGCCGGCGTGTGGTACAAGACGGACCCCCTTCTTGATTCAGAGTGTGACATTTTGATTTCTGAGATGGCAATGAGGTTGTAGCTTCTAAGTCCTCTAGCGGATTTCCCCTTTCCCTCCGTGCGGCCATCTTTTTCCTTCTATCACACCGTTTTTGGTGTCCCTTTCCTTCACCCATGAGGTGGTGATTAAGGTCTCCGAAGTTTTCACTTCACCGGTTAGCATCTTTGTACCCCCTCCTCGCGTACGAAGCTAAATCCTAGTCCCCTTCCTTTTTCCAGGAGTTTTCGCGAGTTTCAGGGGATGCTTGTTGATTTCCCTCTTTTCCTGAGGGGGTTCGCCTTTTCTCTCTTTCCCAGACGATGGAATTCAATTGGAGTGACACTTTTTCCTCTTCCAAAGCGGGAGTTCCCTTATCCTTTGTTTTGCCCCCCCCAATGATGCCCATGTATGAGATCCCCCCTCCCCCTTTTTTGATCATTGCTGAATACATTCTCCCCCCCTTTTCCTTTTCCCCCACAACTTACAGTTTCTCTTAGCGGAATGTTTGGCATGAAGGAGCTCGTCTTGATTTCTGTCCCGCCCCCCTTAATGATTTGAGATGGGAGTTTTCGATGGAGTTGACCCCCCTCCCCTAATTCGGGCGCAGTTTTTTCGGCCTGGCCGGCATGTTCGTATTGTCTTCCATCTGTCGGGCCTTAGGGTTTATCAGAACCCCCCCCTTTAAGATCAGGGGACCGCTCGAGTCTCCTTGTGGTTTCCCCCATCTCGGCCCCTTCCCTCCCAATCCGCAGATTCGTCTTTTGAGTTAATTTCCTTTCTTTTTTTTGAAAAGGCATTTTTCTGTCCTATTTTTGGCAATCATGGACGGGCGCTGGGGCGGCCCTGGTTATCTTTTTTTCTACTCACACTCTTTTTTTTCGGTTAATTTTTTTCCAGAGCGGGTCGCCGTCTGATGAGAATAACCCGGTCCACAACGTTTTTCCTTCCCGCGGCGATGCCTTCTTTTTTCCGGGACAAAGCTTTCCCCCACCCCCCCTTTTTTTTTGCATCGACGATCGACGAAGAGTTAAAAATTTGTAAGCATGGCACCGTCTTCCCTTGGTACGGGACGAGGACCCTGGTTGAGATTTCCGCTCTGACCTTTTCCCCCTTACACATCTATCGATTCTCTCTATCATTACTCCTGTCCCTTCATTTAATTTGGATCTTCTGTGTCGAATTCATCCGGTTTTCTCATGCAGTGGCTCTTCCTGGTTTTTCCTAGTTTCAAGGGGTTCTTGCCTTGCCTTCTTAGATGACCATCGTTTCAACCAACCCTTGTATTATGTCAGCTCTCTTTTCTTTTCTTACGAATAAAATGACCTCTCTTCTTCGAATAAGTGTAACTCCCCCCCCCTTTCCCAGAGCCATAAGGAATTTTTTCTCGTTCCTCCCTCCTTTACAGATACGTGGTATTTTGCGTCTACCTCGGGACCTTTCCCCCCCCTGTTTAAAATGGAGCATCAGATCAGAGTAACTCCGCCCCGGTCTCCTTTCCTTCTTCCTCCAGAAGAACATGATGTTTTGCCTTCATCAGGCTATATCTCTTTTCTCTAAGATTGGGTTGTGACTCACCTTTCTTCGCTTCCATTTTCCCTGTCTTTTTTTGCTCTGGGTACAATTTTTTCCGTATGCGGAATAATCCCCACCCTCCCTGGCTTTTTTTAAGCGCCCCTCCCCACCTAGCCCCTTACCTGGCTCTCTTCGATAAATCTAGTTTCTGTTTCTTTGTTCATTCCTCGTCCTCCCTGTCATTTATTCGCGTCGACAATCTGAGCCCATTCCGGTGGTCCCCTTTTTTCTTGACTCTTGTCATTCTGAGGAGTTTTTTCCTTTTACAGACCACTGCTCTACTGCAAAATGACACAATTTCCTGCGCCTCACCCTCCTCCTTTCCGAGACACACCCACTTTTCTTTTTTCTCCTCTCAAAAAATTGCTCCCCTTTCTTTTTTTTTTAGCTAGAGGCTTCCTCTTTCTCTTTTTCCCCTTTCGCCATGTCCAGAGCGTAAACCTCCTCTCCCCCTAGAGTATTTCCCCCCCCTTGCCTCCTCGCGGCACCCTTTCCCATTAGAAAACTTTTTTCGATCTCCCCTCTCCCCTTTGGACCCTATGTGTCCGTCTTTCATTCTGCGTTCCTCCTGGGGCAACAAAAACCCTTAATTTCTTTTTTCCGTTTGTCATAACCCTTTCCTATCGTTTTCTCCGCGCTGGTACTCTTTGATGTGATGGTCATTTCCCAAGCGCTCCCCTTTTTCCCTCTTTCGTAGCCCATGAGTGAAATCAGGTTCTCCTTGCTTTTCCCTTCCAGGCCCAGCTTCGAAACTTTCCCCTTACATAATTTTCCCATCCCCCTCTTCTTTGGTTCAGGGATTTTCACCCAACTGAGTAGATCTTTCCCCTTAGTAGTTCTTCCCCCCCCACCCATGAAAGAACCCTACGAGATCCCTCCTTCCCCCCCTAGCCGACAGCGACAGGCTCCCCCTTTGCGCCCTTCCCAGTTTTTCCTGAACTATGGGTGGTCAGATTTTTCCCTTCACCGCAATTTCATTCTCCTTCTTTCTGAAAGGTCAAATCAATTCGTCTTTCTACCCACAAACATCCCGCTCTTCCTTTTCAGCGCTTGTACGAACCGGGTGTCTTCGTAATCCAACCGCTGAATCCCCCTTTTCAGTATATTTTGCCCCCGCCGCTGTTACTTTAGATCCCTTTTTCATACTGCCAGGACATTGCTCGTTGGTTTCTCGTTCCAGCGACCCTTTCCGCCCCCCTCCTGCGGTCCTTTCCCACCAGTACCTACCAGTTTCTTTTTTTTTGTGGACTCCAACGGGGCCCTTTCGATTCTTTTTTTAAGCGCCAGTGTTTACCGCCCGCCAACCCTTCAGCGCCCAAAGGTGAACTCGATCTTCATCCCCCCCAATTTCGACCGGACCCATAACACCGGTGTGCGCTCATCCCCCCTAGATGAAGTTTCCCTTTCCCAGAGGATAAGCTCTCACAAGACCCTTTACTTGAACGGGGTGCCCCTCCGTGTCCGCCCTCAACTCCCCCCCACGCGGGATAGCCCTTCCAACTGAAGTCTTCTTTTTTCCTCCCTGTTTTATCCTTTTCAGAAACCACCAACCCTTTCATTTGTTTAGCGTGCTTTTTTTTTCTGCGGCCCAGCGGCCCCGCTCCCTAATTTGTAATCTTCTTAACCTTCCCGTCACCACAGTGCAGAGGAATGGTGTCCCCCCAGCAAAACATGGTTTCTCTCAAACCGGTCCCCCTCCTGGCCCTATTTTTTTCTCTACTCCGACAATCACCAGTACCCCCAGGTTCCAGTCTGACTCCAGTTTTCCCTCCTTTCCCCGCGCTTTCCAGTGAGGCCTTTCCCTTCGTGATTCCCAGAAATTCCCCCCCCCCCCCCCTTTTGCACTGAAGCCAGTATACAGTTCCCCCGATTTCCGACGATAACATTAAGATAGAATGTTAATTTTTGACCTTCTATTTTCTCACACGATTTTTCCCTTTCTCCCAGTCCCTCTAAACAATTCCCCCGAAAGCCCTTCCCTGCACACCTGTTATTGTTTTATCCGCAGATTTCCTGCGTTACAGCCGATCATCTCTCCATGTCTCCCCTTCCCTCCCCCCCCCACCGGGATTTGTACGCTCCCGGTTTTTCCAAATCCTTCCATCAACTCTCCTACTCAATCTCCCCTTATAGTTGCACCCCCTCTGGGTATCGGCACATCCTCTTCAGCGCTTTGGTAGATTGGAGTGGTTTGAACAACCGAAGATATCTTAGAACTCCTCCCCCCAAATTATGACTCCTCTCCACATAATAAGTCCCCCCTATTTCATACGCTCCCTTACCTTCCATTCCGTGAAGACTCAACCCAACTAGGTAAAAACTGCCTCCTTTTCCCGAAATTTCGACGATCTTCCTCGCATCGCCCTTTCATCCCCCCCCCCATTGACGTAAATTTTCCCCTCAAGTTTGAAAACGCCCTCCTTCGACCCAATCCGATAGCTTCTTGGACTTAGGGCCACCACTCGATGTGGCCTTACTTTACCTTACGGCGGCCCCCCCCTACTTCTGATCTAGTCCCCGCTGTTGATTCCCTACGAACTTCCCCTTTATACTCACGACTAAGTGGCTTAAATCTTTGTTGCTGACTTTTTTCATTAGTACCACATGGTGAGTTTTCCCCTTTCTCATCAGCAAAAGGTTTTTCTTGATTAGAGAAGAGTTTGTTCCAAATAGTAAGTAGCGATCAATCGTCAGTTTTTCCTTATGTCGGATGATTTCCCCTTCGTTTCGGATGTAACCTTCCCCCCACTATAAGTTTGATTCTGCTTCCTGTAATAGGAAGTCACACAGCACCCCCCCCCCCCGCCGTATGAAGGTGACGTTCCCCCCTCTATGTCACAGGCGCGCTTCTCTCTTTTTCAGACACTATTTTTGCGTAAAGCGGCAACCCCCTTTGTCTTCCCGTTCAACTCAGATTTAACTTTTTCCGCCGCTCTTGAATGATTACCGCCGCTGAGCACTCTGTGCCTCTTCCCCTCTTTCAGAAGATTCTCTTTTTTGCGTTTTTTTGTTAACCTGTCCCAGGCAGATTTTACCACGGTTTTCTATTATCCCCTCATCCTCCTCCCCGAGCATGATTGGGTTTGTTTGAGTCATTTTCCCGCCCCCCCCCGTTTTTCAAGCTTTTTACGCCCCCTTTGTGGGACCGTTCCTTTTTGCAGATGAAGAATCCGATTGCCTTGCTCCATTCAGTCTTCTGGTGACTCCTTTTTTTTCCGATCAAGGACGATGCAACAGCGGATTAATATTTTGTTACGTTACTTTGTACAGACGCTTTGATCGTACCATTTTTTTCGTGTGTTTTTTCTCTGATGACTTCTCCCGGTAAGTACCTCCCCTTTCTACTAACAGCACTTTGACCTTTCCTCATTATTTGCCTAGGAAAAACAGTGAACGACTTTTTAAACCCTACGCTTTTGTCGTCGGCGCCCCCCCTTTGATACTTATTTTCCTTGTGTTTTTTCCTCGACAAACTTCATTATTCATCTGTGGTCTTTTTTTGCGTACTGGTTTGGCCGCTTCTTCACTTTTTCCCCCCCCCCTCCCAGGCGGGCTTGCAATCATGCCGGTCAGAAGGTAAGAGGGGATTAGAAATTGTGCCCTCTCCCAGTCCAACATTACATGCGAGTAACCTCAGTATGACCCACTTTTGTTGGAGATGGGGAGTTTGTGCATTGGACAATCCTTTCCCCGGAAAAAAAGCTGGGTGGAACCACTTTTAGTGTATCTGTACCCCTTGTGGATGGCCGATACTTCCAGTGGTAGTTACCTTCCCAAGTTCCGGGTATGGCGCGGCTCTTCATTTAAAACTTTGTTCCCTCCCTTCATTGAGACGATTGAGCCGAATTTCCTGGACATTCCTTTGAGTGTCTTCCCGATGGGGTAAGTTTTCGATCTTCAACCCTTCCCTTTTAATGTGTAGGAGAATGGAACTGCCCCCCCCCATATTTCCTCTCTTCGCGACCCTGGTAAAGACGTTTCCCGCTTTCCCTTTTCGTGATCCGATCACTCCCCTTCCTTCCCCCCCAGGCCCGTTTGTTTTTTTTTTTTTGGTTAGACGCTGCGGATATATGGCCTTTGAAAAATGATCGGTCCTCTCCAGTGGATTCTTTCCACCCGTTTGTTTGGGGGGTCGAAATGTAGTGATCGGAATCGGCTCCCACCCGTGAGTCCGCTATTTTGAGGCTGATTTCAAATGCACTTTCTTCCCAACAGAAAGACATCAGGAATTTTCGCCGGGTTAGATTCTTCATGGAGGTATTTCTCCTTGGTTCTTCAACCGTCCTGGATGTAGTTGATGTTCTTCCAGGATTCCTTCCTAGATTTCTCTTTTTCCCGGCCAGTTATGCCACTTAAAGAGAACCTTAAAAGCCGGTTCCCCCCCCCCTTCTTCCCTTTTGCTGATGTATGTTTGACTTTTCCCCTAGTGATCCCGGCCCTCTCAAACGGGAGTACCACCTCTTCGGCACGTCCCCCCTTCCCTCATCTTATGTGTTTTCCAGGAGCGCCTTTCTTTTCTTTCGTATCTACTTTCAATGAATTGCTTTTTGTGGTCGGGCAGGTCCCCCCCGCGTGTCCAAAAAATGAAGTCTTCTCCTTGAGGTTTCTGCCCCTTCGCGGAATGAGATGTTCGTACCGTTAGGATATGTTTCTCCTTCCGAACTAAGGTGCATCCTCTAGATCTTTTTTTTACCCCCCCTTCACTAAGCACCCCCTCCCTTCGATGAGATCCTTCTTTCTAAGCTTGGGCCTCTATGGCTTGTCCCCCTTTGGAACTTCGACGGCCGATTAATTGTTCATATTTCTGCAAGCGGTCTTCCCAGTTTTTTTGTTATCGTGGCGCCCCCCCCCGAATCAGCAGTTTCTTAGCGGGAGCAGTTGCTGCTGTTTACTTCACCAACCTGTTCAACACAAATTCTTTTTTTGGGCGCGTCGACGAACTCCTCTCTTTTACAAAGGGGACACCCCCCATTCCCGATAGAATCGACGAGTCCCCTTTCCCTTAGCATTGTTTTTCGACTTTTTTTTCTTTTCGTTAGTTTTTGGTTATCAAGGCTCATTTTGCTTTACCCTTAAGCTCTTCCTTTTTCTCATAGGCAAACTCCCCTTCGAGAGACCTCTATCGATATTTCTAGCCCCTTTTTTTTTTTTTGAGATGGCCTCTTTTTGTATGCGGACTTCATCCGCTTATCCTCATGAATGTGAGTTCCGTGTCTGTGTTTCTGTTTTTTTCAGTAGAATTTTCCACCCATGGTCTTGTTCGCCTGCGGCTTCATGGTTTAAAACACCCACCGTTCCCCCTTTTCCTTTTTATTATGTCCATAAGATTTTCCTACTGAATTAAATTCCCGATTGTTCTTCTTTCCCAACTGGCACTGAACCACTGTCAATAGCATACGACTCTCTTCCTCTCGAGCCGCACGATACGTGGGTTCTTTTTCTTTAGGAAAAAGGCGGTCATTGGTTTTGTTTTCCCTCTTTTTTCCGCAGTCCTCCGCCAGCGGTGTCTTTAACCCCTCAGTTCCGTGACGTCAGAAAATGATGGACATTTTCC
>Ga0179591_1316211_pt1 | contig 12301 bp, 14 predicted proteins | sample CZOMad2_1_08_16f_FD_182891 | JGI IMG/M metagenome (GOLD analysis project Ga0179591, IMG submission 182891) | Vadose zone soil fungal communities from Angelo Coast Range Reserve, California, USA - CZOMad2_1_08_16fungal (PacBio error correction) | ecosystem: Environmental > Terrestrial > Soil >... | reverse complement strand
GATTCTTCTCGGGCTGCAGTGATTAGCCTCTTTTCTTCCTCTTCCGAAGGGGCTTGATAGTTTTTTTGGCGGGACCGAAACACTCGATTCCCCGTTTTTCCAAGGAAGAACGGCTTCTTTTCGGGGGTTATCTTGTGGGTTTGGGCGTTCATGATTTTTTTTTTTGCACACATAAGGACTTGGTTCCTCGGGTTTTTTTTTCCCCTTATGGTTTTCTTACTCGGTTGACCGTTCCCCCCAGTTTCCAACTTGCCCTGACCCTTTGGGAAGAGGTTCTTTGAGGATTGCTCCCCTTTCTTGAGTCTGTCACTTCGGGTATTCGGACCCCAGAAAGCTCTCCCTTCCAAATAATCGGCAGTTTTTCCCCATTTTCCCGGTTTTCCCCCCACCCCCCCCTTTCCACAGCCAGCTTTTCCCCCTTTGGACAGCGGAGTTTTTTTTTTTTATGGGGTGGCAGGCTTTTTTGGTATTCTTTTCCACCCCCCAGGCTGTTACCCCCGGTGAGCTCCAACAACGCCTGGATTTAATCGTCGACCCCTTTTCTTTTCACCTTTTTTGGCCTCGTTTTAACTAGATTTGCTTTTTTTTTTCCCTGTTCGCGCACGTTGCGAAAGACCCGAACGCCTCCTCCCCTCGTGCCTGGGGTAGCTTTTTTTCCGAAGCCCCTCGCACCCGAGTTTTTTTTTTTTTTTTCCCCTGCCGCAACTTATCGACTCGGAGCCGTTTTTGTACCCCTTCCCAGGCGCGGTCTCGGGTTAGTCTGGTTTTTTTTTTTTTTGAGTTGCCCCCCCCCCTTTCGGCGGCAACAGTTTGTTTTTTACAACGTTGTCCTTTTTCGAAAACTTCTCCAAAGGACCCTGATCCAACCCGGGTTTTTGCCCCCCCCCCGAGTCCCTTTTGTGAGTCGCAGACACACAGTCTTTTTTTTCTTTCTTCCCACCCCCCCCCCCGCACCGTTTTTGGAGCCCTGCGCCGTGCCATTAACTCCCCAACCATTTGTCGCCTCCTCAATAAGAAGATCCCCCCTTTTTCTCTCTTGTCTTCCCCAGACTTTTCATTCTCAAACCGTGTGCGGTTTTCTTTCCGTCCCGATTAGCTTCTTCAAAGTCTCCAGCCCCCGGAGGATAAAGCGATGGCTCTTTTTTCCGCGATTCGGGACACCCCTTACAACCGCCAAAAGCGTTCCTTGGTCTCTAGTCCACCCCCCCAACGGTCCAAGGAGTCCCCCGATCTCAAAATTGGTGAAACTTTGTACTTTTTTTTATATGGCTTTTTTTTCCGTGATCTTAGCCCTTCCCCCAATTTTTCCCCTCTTTTAGTTTCTTAGCGAGAAGCCCTGGCCTTTTAGATAAGATAGATCTATTTTTTTTTTGAAAAAAGTAAGAGGGCCCTTCCCTGGATTCTCTTTTTTTCTTTTAGTAAAAACTCCTTCCTTTTTCCCTATCCCCCCCCCCCCTTTTTTTTTGCTGGAACGGAAACCTTTTTTTAGCCTTGTTTTAAAATGGATCCTCCCCTTTTCCCTTGGATGGCTCGATTTTCTCTTGAGTAGGATAAGCCACCAGTATGGTGCTCCCCCCCCGGGATTCCCCTGTTCTTTTCCCCACAAACCCTGGAAGACCCCCTCACAAAAGATACCTTGTTTTAAAAAGGCCCTACCCGGACCTCCTTCTCTTCTTTTTATCGGTGAGCCTTTTATCTTTCAACGGAGGACACCCTTCCTCCCAAAGACCCTTCGCATCACGTTCACCGTTGAAGCGACTTCCCACGACCAGAACTCCCCGCTCCCGCCTTTGGCGCCGAGCATCCCCCCCCTCAAACGCCTCCCTCCCCTTTTTTTTTTTTTTTTTTTTTAACCCCCCCGATGCCTTGATCGGCGATGCCCAGCTCACATTTTTCGCGTCCCACAACCTCAATACGTTAACTCCCCTTCCCCTGCTCACCCCCCCCCCCAGTTTTAACCGTCACCTGCCCCCCACATGGTGACCGTGTCTTCCCAGGCGTGCAAGCCTTCCCTGCCTTCTGGTTTTTTTTTTTTCACAATTCTATTCGGGACCCCTCCCCCCCCCTCCCCCCTCCTCCGTTGTTGTTTTTTTTATGTAGAGGACTTTTTTTTCTTTCCTTCTTTCCTTTTTTGCATTCCGCGGCGTTGGTCCCCCTTTGGGGCGTTTGCACTGTCCACCTTTGGTGACTTTTTTCCTTTTTTTCTGGAGTATTGAGGAAACGGTCTTTCTCTGGTTTTTTTGGTTTTTTTTAGTTTGGGGGGGGGGAGATCTTTTCCTGGGGGGGGGGGGGGGGGGGGGGGGGTTCCTCGGGGGGGGGGGCGGGGGGTGTTATCGGGGGCTAGGGGGGTGGGGGTACTTTGGGGTGGGGATGCCTTTAGCTGGGTACCCCAGGGGGGGGGAGTTGGGGGGGCGGGGGGGGGGGGTGGGGTCGTTTGGGTGGGGGGGTGCATTCAAAACTCCAAAAAACCCAACCCCAAAAAAAACAAACCTCGGTTGGCGGGGATGTTTGGGGGGGGGGGGGAAAACAAAAAAAAAAATTTCAGGTGAGTCTTTATTTTTTTTTGGGGGGGGGGTGGGGGGTCGGTGGGGGGTTTTCAACTTTGGTTGGCGGGTGTTGACTTTTTTGCGGGATCTTTTCCTTCCCCTTTTCGACAAAGCATAAGGTTTTCTTTTTTTCTTTTGCCTCAGTGTGCTTTTTTTTTTTTTTCTTCTCGGTTTTTCCGCGGGCTGGCGTCTCGAGTTTCTGGTTTTCGGGTGTCTTTTGCTGCCTTTTTCCCTTAATACCAGACGGGGACTTTTTCTGTTGGCTTTTTTTTCCTTTTTACCCCAAGACACGCCCCCCCCCCATCCGATTCTTGCGTCCTTTTCCTCGGTGAAAGGACTTTTTTGTGCGGTTCTCTTCCTTTTTTTGGTCAAGTTCGTTTTGGCCCCTTTATGGTTTAGTCCTTGGTTCTCTTTAAACACCTTTTTTTTCCCCCCCTTCCGACCCCTTTCCGTATTCAGTGCTCCCCTTTCTCGTCGAACTGCAACTTTTCGGTCCCTTCCTCTTGGAGAGGAGTTCCTCTTTACTTTGTCGTTTTTTTTTTTTCTTCCCCCCCCAGCTTGCGTTCCCTTTTGCGATTTTTTTTTTCAAGACTCATCTGACCGGGCATTGTCCCCGTGCCTATCCCCCCCCTTTAGAGTGGTTAGTGGTGCGCGCCTGTCTTTCTGGCCGAAACCCCCCCCAGTTTGTCCCCACGTAATATCAGAGGTCCTTCTCCTTTGTGCACCCCTTTCCCCCCGGCGCCGGACTCCCGGAGGTTTTCTATTCGACGGCGGTTTTGCGTACCCAAGCAGGTGCTTGTCCTTTTTGTCCGATTTTTTTTTTTGAAATTCCGTGACCCAACCCTACCCGTTTTTTTCTGACTTTTTCCTCCCTGCGCCACCTCTTTTTTTTTCTGGACTCCTTCCCCTGCCCCATTTCGGCTGGATTTTGGGCCCCGCACAGGGGCATTTTCTTGTTTGAGTCCCCTTTTACCCACCCATGCGCTGTGGTTCCTTCACGCACTCCATTGGTGTTTCCCTCCACCTACTTATTCTTGATGTACCTTTGACCTTTCTCCCGGTTCGGCCTTACCCCCTGACACTTTGTGCGGCTGGTTTTTCCCACCACCCGCATGGCCTTTTCCCTGAGGGGCCGGTGCCCTTATTCGGAACACCTTTTTCCGTGCGTTCTTTGCTCTTTCGAAAAAATCTTTTTTTTTTGTCCTTGGTGCCCCTTTTTCCAGGCACACCCCCCACCGGCCGAGTGCCCTTCTTTTTTTCGAACGATTCTTGCGTTTTTTTCTCTCAAAAGTTCCTCTCGGTAACCCTTCCCCTTGACACAGCTTACTCGTTTATCTGACAGGGGTTTCCCGATGCCAAACGTGGCTTTTGGAGGATAAAACTTCCTTTTTTCACCAGCCTGGGTGTTCCCCCCCCCCCGCGCACCCCCCCCCCCGTATACCGGGCAGACTTCTTTCCTGCTGGGGACCTTGGGAACCGAGTTGGGCCCTTTTTTTGCCCACCCCCCTTGGTCCATTTGTCTGATTTTGTTTTTCAGTCGTCTTATGGTTCCCTTCCCCTCTTTGTGACCAAGTTTTCCAGTCCCCCTTCACCTAACAGGGTAGAACGCGTCCTTTTTCGCACTTTTCACGTTTTTCTAACTTTTTCCTTCAACCTAGATTCCCCTGTGACAATTCCTTTTCTAAGAACAAAATTATTTTTTTCCCCTTTTCCCCCTCCCAAAAGACTTCCTTTTTTTCCAACCCCCACCCCCACTAACGAGCTGGAGGATGGACGTGTTCCTCCTTCTTTGGCGTGACCCTTTTCCCCAAACTCTCCCTCTTTCGAAGACGAATAGGCTTTATTTTCCTGTAAGAATCTTCCCTTCCTACCTCCTGTTTGTTGAAGCGATCTTCTCTTGAAGGTTAATTTTTTTTTTTTTTTGGTCTCTTCAGTCTTTGTTCGATGTTAGTGTGGTTGAGGCCAGAGGTCCCCCCCCCCCTTTTTTCCGATAAACCCATCTCTCAGGGATAGGGTGTTTTCTTTCTTTTAGGTGGTTGGGGATTTAGTGAGGCCAATTTCCCCTACTTGTAAGTTTTTTTACGGGTGCCTTCCCCTCCATGGTCGAACTTTTCCGGTCACAACCCCCCCGTTAAAACATTTTCCTCTAACCACTTCCTTACTGGTAGGTTTACGTCTTCCCCGTGTTTTTGGCACAAAACGTGCCTCCTTTCTGTACCATAGTCCCCCCCCCAACTCATCGCCCAATGAGCATGTGCGGGGTGGGCAAAACTCTTCCAACCTTCGTTTTCCTTATGAAAAGGTTCTTTTTCCCCCTTCATGGTGGGGTTTTTTCTGTATTTCGGTTTTCCAAAAAATTTTTCCCCGACGGTTTCTATCCCCCCCCCAAAGGGCTTTTTTTTTTTTTACCCCCTTTTCCTTTGGGTCTGACTTTTAATAGGATTTTTTTTCGGTTGTCTTTTTTTTCAAATTTGTTAGCCCCCTTTGCGAAGCACCCCCCCCCCCTACATTCCCGTACTCGGGGCTTTTTTTTTTGGTCTGGGAGCTTTTTTTAATCCACCCCGGTCTAACAAAGTTGCCCCCAGTTTGCCAGGCACCCCTCCCTTCTACCTTTTCGGAGAACGTTTTTTTTTTGTCTACATATATTCTTTTCCCCCCTTTCCGGCCCAAGGTTTTTTTTTTATTGAAACCTTTTTCTCTGGTCTTCGTTTTTTTTAAGCCGACACCGTAACTTGTCCGCAAGTGCGAATGTGGTCTCCTGCCGAATATCTCTCTTTTTTTTTGAGGTCCCCCCCCCCCCTTGACGGGCCCATGTTGCGTCGCCCCCTACCCCCCTAATTGGTGTGTGCCTTCGCCAAACGCAAAAAACACCTCTTTCTGCCCACTCCAATAGCCGGTGAACAAATGGCCTTTTTCGTACCTTTTTCAGAAAAAAAATGCGGTTCCCGGGGCCAGCTGGATTTTCCAGTTGGTCCTGGGTTTTTTTTTCCGATTCCTTCGACCCCCTTCCCCCCAGCACCCCTTTTTTTTGTCGCTGTAGTGCGTCTGCTTCTGAGGGCGGGGAAACCCCTTCGCCCAGAGACCTTTCCCCTCTGGGGTTAGCGGGCCTCCCCCACGGTCCCTATAACTGACCTTGTTGCCAACTTGTCGTGTTTGTGTTCGTTAGGATGATATAGGCCCCCACACCACTCTTCCAAAGTCCTTGTCTCCTCAAGGTGATCAGTTTTTTTATTATGGCCAACAAGTGCCCATTCGGCGACCAGGCGTACTCTTTCCGTAAACGGACCCCTTTTTTCTTCACATCCACTACTGTGGCCTTTCACACCTCCAGGTCGGTGGATTAGGATCCACTGATCACTGGTGGACCCCCATCGTCATTTCCTTATTAGTGTTGAGTCTTCTTGCCTTTCCCAGCCCCTGGTGACTTCACTTAAAGGTTGAACTCCCTCCCCCACAATGGTTTCTGTCCGAGCTCCCACCCGATAAGGACCCCTGATCCGGCCGCGCCTTCGCGGTCAGCGGATCGTTGGTCGTGTCAGCCACGTTTTCCAAAACCCCCAAGTCACGTCCTTTCCCCCAACCAGTTTTTATTACACCAAGGCATCCCCCTTCCTTTGCCCCACCCAACCCCCCCCTTCCCCCCCCCGACTCGCCCTTTGCCCTCAAGGCCCCGGCTTATTGGCCGCAGGCCTCCCCGCCTCCTCCGGGAAAACACCTTTTTTTTTTGCGCCGATCCTTTTTCTCAGCCGGTCAGGTCACCCCCCCCGTGCCCAAATCCGGTCCCGTCGAGCAGTCCCCCCCCCCACCTCCAAAACCTCCCCCCAACCACAAACACGTTTGTTGTCCGTTGCACGAAGGCAAAGTCCTGTTTCTTTTTCATTTTCTCTGCTTGACCGATATTGTTTTCGTTGCCCTATTATTTCCTTTTTTTTTGTTGAGATATATCCCCTCCCGAGAGAGGGGCTCATTATTTTCGGCCCCTTGTTTCGTTCACGTACAACCAAGTGTGTTGATTTTTCCGCTTTTGCGAAGTTCTTTTTAACGTATTTGTTCCTTTTGGAAACTGTCTTATTGATCTTTCATAGACTTTCCTCCCCCACCTCCTTTTCTGTGTCTCAAGGGAGACGGTTCCTTTTTTCTGCGAAAGAAGCTTTTCGGAGGTTCTTCTAAGTCTTTTTTTGGGAAGTGATGCCTTTTTCCTTCTTTATCCCCCTTTTTTTTTTTTTTTTTGTCTTCCTGGCCCGTTTTTTGCCGCGACCCGCCCCCTTCCCGCTTCCGCCCCTCGGAAGGGTTACTGTTTCTTTTTGAGCCTTTCCCTTTTGGTCTTGTTTCCCAGTGGTGGTCCGCTTCTTTTCGTCTTGCTCTTGATTGACGCACCCCCTCCTCGCACCCCCCCCTTTTTCTCCAGCTTCGTTCCTCGTGATCCTCGGCCAATTTTCCGGCAACGGTTTTTTTGTATTTTTCTTCCCGAGGAAAGTTGTTTTTTTTTTCTAGAACTTTTCGATTCTCGCCCAGGCCCCCCGATCGGGTTGCCTTCATCTTTTTCATTGGATATTCGCTCTCCCTCTTTTTTTTGGTTGTCAGGCTAGGATCAGGACGTTTTCCCCTAAACCCCCCCCAGGTGGAGTATCTCGCTTTTCTTTTTACTTCCTGGACCATTTTTTCCACGTTTCTTGTGGTTTCGAGGAGCTTTTTCCCTCAATCGCGGCTTTTTTGGCGGGCGTTCCCCTCTTCAGGTTGGCTGGAGCTTTCCCCTTCCTTTTGAAATCTTTACCCGGACCCCCCTGTTGGATCATTTGGAAAGTCTTTCCTCTTACAAAAGTACCCCCCCCGTTAACCTTTCCTTAGGAATTTAACCTTTGATGAGCCCACTTCCAATTTGATGGGAAAGGCCCTTTTTTTAGGGCCCCTACTCCTCCCCTCCCCCACCCCTCCATTCCCCCTACCCCTACTTCTCCCTTTCTCCCCCCCGAATCTCTCATGTTCTTTTTGTACCTTTATACTATTTTGTTGTTCTTTTTCCAGACTACCCCCCTGGTGTGGGGTCAGGCTCTTCCCCTTCATTGGCACCCTTTTTTTTCCCTCCACCAACACAACTATTCCCCGTCACCCCTTTTCCCCCCCCCCCGTCGCCTGGCGATCTTTTTAACGGTTCGTCTTTCCCTCCACTGTGAGGGATGGCCGTGTCCCCTTTTTCCCCCCCCCTGCTGGCCAGCCGGGATCTTGTCGTACATTTTTCGGCTTTTTCCTTCTATGCTCTGTTGCGTGGCCTTTCCGTTCGAATTTGCCTTTGTCCTTCGGGCGGCCTTTTTTTTGACCCCCATCGTCCCGGATCGCTCCCCCCTCTTTCGCACAGTTCGCAACCACAGTTCCTCCCTCCCTTGTCACCCGACCTTTAGGACATCGCCTCTTGTAGAATCTCCCCGCGTTTTTTTTGAGTCCCCCTTTTTCCGACTGGGTTTCCACGAATCCCCCCGTCCCGCAACCATCCTGGGACGAAGATTTTCCCTCTTTCTTTTTTGATGGGAAACCGGTTGTTCCCCCTTCCATGCGACGTTTTCTTTTTTTCCCGTTTTTTTATGTGATATACCGTCTTTGTCCCTCCTTCCACGTTTTCCCCCCCCCTCCCCTGGGTCCTTTCCAATGGTAGGGAGCCCCCCCAATTGGTTTTCTTTTTTTTTCAACCCCTTCCCCCGAGGTTTCAGCTACCCTCGCCCATTTTTTGTTCCAAAGCAATGGTCCCTCCACACAGCCCCCCCCCAAAAGAAGACCCCCTCTGTGGGGACTTTCCCCTTGCGTTTTTTGGATGCCGCCCACCCTTTTTTCTGCGCCGCTGAAGACCCCCCTTTTCCCACATCTCACCCTCCCTCTCCTAATCTATATTATTTTTCCCCCTTTTTTGTTGTTTCTTTCTATGTCGCTGTTCAGCTGAGGTGGTCGTGATAGGCCAGATTTCCGGGACCGTGTCCATTTTTCAGTGGTTCTTCCCTGCTTCTTTCCCCCGTCTCCGGGTTTTCCGCCGGATCGTGTTTTTGGGGGTTCTCTGGTTTGGTTGCGGTTTGATGGTGTGCGGTCCCCTCTTTTTTGGCCTCTCCCTCTTTTCGGCGGACCCCCCGGTTCTAAGGGTTTTTTTGGAAAAAACCCTTTTTCCCCCCCTTTGGAAGGTCCCCGTTTCCCCCCCTTTTAGTCATGGTAAGTGTTGGGCGTGTTTTCTTTTTCTCCCAGTTTCTTTTTGTATTCATTTTCTGGACCATACCTCCTCCTTTCGTGTAAAATACCCGGTGTCAAATGGGGGAACCTGTTCTCCCCCCACAGTTCCTCCGTTCTGTGCCCTTTAGTGACTTTTTTCCTTTTTATGGTTTTTGTGGTGGTACCTTTTCCCCTTTGCTGTGCCTCTCCCACAAAAAACGTCCGTTGGCCCTTTTTTGGAACCCTTCTTAGATTGTCCTTTTTTGTCAGTTGGTCTTCTCCCTATTATTAACCTAGAGAACGGTTTTCCCCTTTCCCCTCTTTCGTCCCCCGTCCCTTGGGGTCTTGCTTTTTCTATATGCCAACATCCCCCCCTGAAGTTTTTTTTGCAGGCAGGGCCCCGCCCACTATCGACCCCCCTTTCCCGCCGAGAATTTAGACATATATCCCTCTTTGAAACCCTTTTTTCTTGCGGCCTTTTCTGGTTTTGAGTTTCCCCAGGCCGCCCCCGTTTTCTTTTTTCCGTAAGACGAAAAAGGTAGCCTGTCCTTTTCCTGTTTCCAGGGAAGGGAATAAGTTTTGGTCGTCTTTTCCATGGAGTGAGTCAGCCTCTCATTGGGGTTTCCTTCAACTCCCAACACCCCCCTGCCTTTTCCTGCCCGGCTTTTTTCCCATCACTCCCTCTTTTTTTTTTGAAAATTGGATGTTTTCCTTTTGGTTCCTCCCTCCCTGGTTCTTCGGTGAGCATTCTTTTTTTGTTCCAAACACCTTTGCTTTGGTAAATTCAGAGTGACTCGTTAGCCCAGTGCACATGTTTTCTGCGGGTCCCCTTTTGCGATTCGGGGCACCCTCCTTCCCCCAGAACGTGTCTTTCGGGGAGACCCCGTTCAAATTCTCCCGTCTTTTCTTCGATAAGAAAGCTGTTGTCCCTTTTCGGTCTTTTTTTTTTATTATGTGCGTTCCACCAAAATTTTCTTAGTTTGGCATCTTCCGATCCACCGCCGGCTGGATCAGCCTTTCCCCTTCCCAACCCCTTTCCTTCCCTCTCCCCCCGGCGCTTGTGTCTTCTCCTACCCCTTCTCGTCCCGGTGCCTAAAACCTTTGCGGGCAGTTTGGCTTCCCCTTTTTGCAGATTCCCCTGGGTTTTTTAGACTCAGCCCCCCCCCTGGTTGACGACCCCTTCTGCAAGCTTCCCCCCTTCCGCGACCGCCACCCGATAGTCGTCCCACCCCCCCGTAAAACCCGGCCCGCGGCGCCGAAAAGGCCCCCGGATCCTTTTTTTTTTTCCTCACTCGGCCAACCGTTTGCCCCCCACGCAAACCTCCTGGGATACTCACGTTCCCCCCCCCCCCCGCGACACTGACCACTCTAAAACACCCTCCCCCCTTAGTTTCGCCCTCCTCTGCGCTTTTTCACCCACCTGTCACCCCTCCGCGGCCGTTATTTCTTTCCCCCCGCCTCTTTTCGTGTCCCCCAGACACGGCGGTCAACCACCTTTTTCGTTTTCCGGCGAATTTTGCGGCCAAAAAAACAAGTACCCTTCCCCCAAACCCCCCCTTTTCACATTTGCCCCGGTTCAAAAGCTTGACCTTTTGGTTTTCTTCTCCGTGTGCTTTGATCCCTCCCTTTGTAGGGGCACCATCTTTTTTTATCCCCTCCGTGGTGTTTTTATGTTTTACGACCTCTATGGGCTCCCCCGCCTTCTGTCGTCCGAGGAGGCCCCCCCCCTCTGCACTTTTGTCCCCCCCCCCAAGTGTTTGTGCCTTTTCTTTTTCTTTTTGCGCAAGTTGGATTTTGTGTGGTTGACCTCTTGTCTGATGTTGGCTGGGGAATTCTCCTTTCGTGAGGCCCAGCCTATTTCTTCGGAACGGTGAGGGGTTTTGAGCAGTGGTGGTTTTTCGGGTTCGATTCCTTTGGGTTTTTTTGCAGTAGATGCCCTTCCCCAGACCCGGGAGTTTTTGGCGTGAAGTGTTGGCCTCCTCCCGCTTCCTAGACTTCCTCTTAGCTAGGGGGCTTGCTGGGTAATGGTTTCCTTTTGACCGCCCCTTTTTTTTTGGGAATCTTTTTTCTTTCTCGTGGTTTGTCGCTGGATTTGGACTTGATGTTCCGGGGCTGTATGCTCCCGACTTCCTCCTTCCCTCTGCCGATTGATCAGTGATCCTCTCCCCCACTTGCTACTGCCGGACAATTTTTGAAGGCCTTTGCCCCTAGGAGAAAAGAGGACTTTTCCAGATCCTTCCGCGAGTTTTTTGCGGGCTGTGTTCTCTCGTTTTCCCTCTCCTATCAGCAAGGCATTGTTTTGAATCATAAAATCCTCTTTTTTGAGCGACTTCTGCCAGTGGCCCCCCTCCCTTTCCCCAGTGCGTTCTCGAGGGCTCACACCGTTGGGTTCGTCCGCATACCTTCTTTCTTTTCGGGCTCTTTTTTTTGAAAGAACTTCCGAGTTCTGATCCCCCTTTCCCTGATTGCTGGCCACCTGTTTCCTCCTTCAGATTTTCCCCAACAAGACTCCAAGTCAGGTCCCTCATTCTTTATTAACCGCTACGGGTGTTTGAGTAGAACAGGCCTTTTCCCCTTTAACCAACAAAAAACCCCCCCCCCCCCACCAACCCCCCCCCCCCCCCCACACCCCCACCAAAAAAAACCCCCCCCACCACACCCCACCCCCCCGAACAAACCCCCCCCCCCCCACCCCCCCACCCCCCCGGCTGACGTTCTTTTTCCTGGGCCTCGGGGCAGGCCCTTTTTGAAGGGCCCTCCCCCCGAAGATGTGGGGTAGGCTCCCCCCTTCCTGGGCCCCTTTCCGACCCCTCCTATTCGCTATTCCTTGAGACCATTTGGCGTCCCCGGGCTCCTCCTGAAGACCACTTTGTTTGCGTTTTTTCGTGGCACTCACAACCCCCCCTTTTGCAGCCTTTTTGCCTTATAGTCCGAACCACTTCTTTTTTTTCCCCTTTTCCGGTTTGAGCTTTTTCGGAGCTGAAACCTCTTGACTGGGGAATTTCTTTTCCTTACCCCATATTGGACGACCGATTTCGTTTTCTCCCCCGTGAGGAGACCTCGAGGCCCTGAAAAAGGCAAATTCTTCCCCTAGGCTCTGTTCTACGGATTGCCACCCCCTTCCGTTTAGATCCTCTGTTCACAGCCTGGGTTTTTTTTCCAGAATACCAACGTCCCTCCTCTCCCGGGCACTTTTTTTTTTGGTTCCTTTTGGCTGTTTCGCGGTTGGGCCGCACCCCCCTTTTTTGCCCGCCTGGCCTATGAGGTTTTCTTTTTTTTATGGTTCGACTTTTTTCCTCCCCCAAAAGACTGTTCTTCCTCCCCACCCTTCGATTTCGTGGTGCAAACTTTCCCCTTTCCTCACCCCGAAAACCATAGAGTCCCCGTTTTTTTTTGCGGACAAGTTAGTATGGTTTTTTTCCCCTTCCCCCCTTCCCACACCCTCCCGCAGAGTTTTCCTTCTCCCCCGATTCCGGCGTTTCTTCAGACTATTGGCTTTGGGCCGCGCAAACCACGTTTTTCTTTTCCCGTGAAATCCTCCCCTCTCTTGTCCCCGTTCAGTCGAC
>Ga0179591_1292343_pt1 | contig 12301 bp, 16 predicted proteins | sample CZOMad2_1_08_16f_FD_182891 | JGI IMG/M metagenome (GOLD analysis project Ga0179591, IMG submission 182891) | Vadose zone soil fungal communities from Angelo Coast Range Reserve, California, USA - CZOMad2_1_08_16fungal (PacBio error correction) | ecosystem: Environmental > Terrestrial > Soil >... | reverse complement strand
TATCACGGACGAGTTTTTTGTCCGGTTTGTGATTCAATTGTTTCTGCTTTGGGCCTCTTATCTTTTTCCCCTAGACCGGGTCCCCCCCCCCAATTGTCCGAGGTCCAACACGCGGTTCGTTCTCACATGTCTGTTTCCCAAGAAACCCGGCGTCCCCCAGTCGCTTGCGCACGGGCTTGCATTGGACCGAAATTTTCTTATTTAGTCTAACTTCGTTGGCTATCCGAAGCTTCGGCGGCCCAGTCCCAAGAAACCCCCCCACTCCACTTCTCTTTTTTGGTTTGGTTTTCGAACCTTCCCTTGAAAATTTTGGTAATCCCCCCCTCCTGGCTCTTTTTTTTTGAGCCGGCGCGTGGCGCTTGCGCCGGATCCCGGGGTCCTCCCTCTCCCGGGGTCCCTTCGAGACCTCTGGTGACCCCTTTTCTTTCCTTCATGCACTTACTTTCGCTTTTGATGGCAACCGACATACAACAAGTCCTTGCCACGTGGATACTCCCCACCTGTCCGGATCTTCTTACCCCATCAATTCCGTCCCCTCTTGACCCCGCCCGTCGGGGCTTTCCCTTCCGATATTTTTTAGCCAACGTTAAGGGGCTTTTGGCCGAGGCTTTGACCTTTCTCAACACCTGGTCCCCCCCCCAGAATGGGCGGATTTTGTTTCCTTTGGGCGGCTAGACTCCTTTTTCAGGCTGCTCTTTTTCGCTGTCACCTTTGGATGGGCCCCTCCCTACTCCTGCACAAAATTGTATCTTTTGTTCGTCTTTCCCTACCACTCTGCCAAAGATTCCCCCCCGCCCTTTTCCATGTTCGCAGCCATCCAAACAGGACCCCTCCTTTTTTTGGTTTCTTTCCGGCAATGGGTGATCGTGTGCGCTTTGACCCCAAAGACGTCTTTCCGCACGTGAAATTTTTCCTTGTCTCTACAAGAATAGTGTCGGTTTTCTCCTTTTTGCCCGCAGTTTGCTGATGAATGAAGCGGGAATCCTCACCCTTATTGATAAGACCTAGTCTTTAGGTATTGCCAGATTTTTTTGGTCCTTTTGGCTTCCAGTTTCAAATGCCTCTCTTGTTTTTCCCTCCCTCCCAAGCGACTTTTTAGTCACAACCGGGCTCCAATGTTCGAAAGTTTTTGACACATTTGTCGCCTTTAATTCTGTTTTGGCCGACCCCTTCTGTTTGAGTCCCTCTGGGTCGGCCCAGGCTAGTTTTTAATACAAAAAAAGTGGCCCTTCGTCCGCCACTTAGTTCTATCCCCCTTAGTGCCCACTGTCAGTATTCCACCCCCCCCGACCCCCCAAGCCGCCCGGGCGTGACGGCTATTTGGTCACTCCCTCCAGGCGTTCCACACCCCCGAATATTCTTTGAGAGGTAGTTTTTTTTGAAGGCCCTACATCCTGCAGTCCTTCCATGCCAAGGATGCCCGAAGATCTCGTGTCTTAAGTATGTACTCAGGAGACCACCACTTTCCCCCCGCGACTTTCCTCCCCGGTCAAACCCCGGCGGTTTTCCAGGAGCCGGCTCGCTTTCTTGTTTTTTTAAAAACTTGTTCAGCCCCGGTTAATACCAAAATCCCGCCGCCTCGTGCTTTGTCTTCCCTGTCTGTCGTGGAGGGTCCACTTTGGAACACCCTTTTTTCCTCCCTGCAGTTTGTTACCACTCCTGAAGAGTCCACGACCCCCCCCTTCCCCTGATTCCTTTTCACGGGGTCCTTGCCTTCCCTATCGCTTTTTATCCATGGCCTTGATGGACATCTCCCTTTTTCCAGTACCAACCAGGCGTTTCTTTTAAAACTTTGCCGTCCTTTGACATGCAACCCCCACACAGACCGGTTTAACCCTTTCCCCTGCCTTGGCTTCGGTTTATGCAGGACTTGCACCCCCCCCTTTGAGTTCTCATTTTTTTAAATGTTACCCCCAGGATTTGCCACACCCTCACATGTTTCCCCCCCACTCCCTGCGGGCGCACCCGACCTTTTCTGTACTGAAGGAGCCTGTTTTTCGGCGGGTTTAACCTTTTCCTGTTAAAACACGGTCGTTCGGTTATCCGGATACCACTCTATTCCAGCTGGTAGCCTTCCGATCTCCCGTTTTTTTTCTTTTTTTTTTAAAACACATCTCTTCTATCGGCACCTGCACGTCAGTTCTACAGCCCTACGAAATTGATCATTAAATCGGTCTCTTCTTCCTGCAAATTTTTTCAACCCAATTGCTTGGCACGCCTATCTCGCATCCAGATATGGACGCCCTTTTTTGTCCCCTTGACGGAACCTCTGCATGGTTTTTGCCGGAACTTGATGAGCTCTTAAAATCATCTATAGCCCCCTTCCCTTGCCCCCACTCCTCTGTTTTTTTTTTTATTCTGCCGGCAGGGGGGCTCTCCTTCACCTAGACGTCGCTTAGTAACATGTTTCTCCCCCACAGTGAGAAATGTCTGGCGACGTTCTCCGACCCCGTAAGTATAATATTCCCTGGAGTCTGAGCGGTTTTCTCGCTTCCGTCCTCTCCCAGATATCATTTTTCTGATTCTTAGGTGACGGCGGCCTCTTGGTCTTTTGGCCCTTCTTTAACTGTCCCCAGGGCCTGGCGCTGACGTTTTGGGCCCCCCCCCCCCCCCCTCTTGAGCGGGTCCTTTCACTCTTTTAAGAGTATACGCAAGTCCCCCAGGACTGGAACCTCTCCCCCTTCGGCGCTTCCCGGACGCGTTTTAGATTCCCGGTCCTCACATCCCCGGCCGGCCGTTCATGGAGCCCATTGACAATGTTTCCCCCTTTCTGCGGTTTTCTTCAATCCGCCTGCGAATTGTGCCCCCCGTTTTTGGTTTTTTTTTGGACAAGGCCAAATCCGGCAAGCATTTTTGAAAACCCCCCCCCCCCCCGGCTGGTCCCCTATGCGGAATTTTTTTCCCTTGGCTCAACTTCCTTCATTTTGTCTTTGAGGTAACGAAGGTTGCGTACGTTTTCTCTTCCTACTAGTTTTTTTTTTTTTTTCCTGAACGGTCTTAGACTTCGCCTAAACTGCCCCCCTAGTTTTTTTCCGGCACCAAAGAATAACCAGAAAGTCGCGGTCATTGTCCTTTAGCGGTGTTTTCCGAGAAACGCTGGCCTTCCCCAAAAAAGGGGCTTTTTCACCCAAACTTCCTTGCCCCAGCCAATTTTCCCGAAGGAGGCGTAATGTGGGTTGCTTTTGGCGCCATGCCGGTTGCGTGGATTTTTACATTCTTTTTCGATGCTTTTTTTTTATGGCGCTGGTTAAGCCGAACGCAATTCCTTTTTTTTTTTTTTTTGAGGCTAATCGGGGCCACCAATGTTTTTTTGGAAATTCACCTCTACATTGACCTTAACCCTTTCCCTGCTCCCGTCGGTTCCCCCTTTCCCCAACCCAGAGCGCCGCCGTTAACCGTTTGTCCCTTCTTTAAGCGATATTTCGGGCCAGCCTTACAGATCTCCTTTTCACCGCGTCAGTGACTGAAACTTGATTTCTTAGCGCAGTTCTTCTCCCGCGAGCTTTTTGCGCTGTGTTCTAAGGTGACCGGCCGTAGTTTGCCGTGATTTTTTTCCGTATCGAGGTTTTTTTTTGTACTTTCAATTGCCGATTGCCCCGTTATGGTCTGAGTATTTACCGAGAGTTTGATTCTCGGGGCAAGGCAAAACACCTCCCTCCCGAGGCCCTTCCCCTGGGGACGAATTTTGTTTTTTGGTCTTCCCCCCATATATGGTCATTTTGAGTCTAGATTTTTCACGACTTTGGTTCAAGAATTTGGGACCCTTTTCCTCCCTGAGATGAAATTTCAAGCTGTCTACCTTCTTCACAAGGTGTAAAGTTCCTCCAGCGATGCAAGGTTGAACGACCTTTAATCCCCCGGTTGAGCCCGATTCCCTTCATGACGCCATATGACGATATGTTTTTCGTACAGACTTTGGCAGGTGGGCAGCGTTCATCTTTTTTCTTGGGGTTGAAGAAGAACCGTCCTTTTTCCCGCCCTCGAGACAGGGTCGGCTTCCCTTTCACCCAACAATTTTTCAGTCTAAATTCTTGGTTTGGACCCCAACCTAGTGTGTTTTTTTCCCCCCCCCCAATACACTTTTATTAAGCTATTTTTCGATCCCCCAAGGCGATATACAATCAGTTTCCTCAACAGCCGGCCTAAACTTTCCCTCCAATGTTCTTGGAGGGTCTGCTTGAGTGCCAAGCGTTGGCACTTTTTTTCCTTTGCATAACTTCTGAATGCCGTTTTTTTTCATGTGTCTTTTCCAAACCCCCAAAGAATCAAGACCCCTGTCATTTTCCCCGTCGCGCGGACAGCTTTCCTTGACAATCTTTTGCCAGAACTGGCAGGATCCGTTAGAACTTTTTGCCCCCCCCTTGCGGCAAGGGCAGACGACACCTAAGTCGTTCGACTTGCGGCTGTACAATTTTTTTGCTGATTTTTTTCTTCCCCCACCCTCCACCATTTCAAACCCCTTCCACGCGATTTTTTCCGCTGCATTGGACCTCCCGAATTGTTACTTCCTGTCCCTCAGTTGATCGTTTTTTTGCGGGGCTGACGGGCCTGAAGTTATATTCCTTTTCGAGTAACCCAGTTGGCGTAAACCCGTTTTTTGTTAGTGGTTTTTCTTTGAAAACCCCACCCTTTCTCCCAATTATATCTTTCCCTGATGGGTTGGACGCAGTTTCCGATTTTAGTCTATACCCCTAAAAAATCCTTGCCTTCCTGCCGTCGCCAGGCTAGGTTTTCTTTAATGGGTAGTATTTCGCGACCCATGAAACCCCCGGTAGTCCTTCCCGCGAGGAGGTGACCTCCTTCCGCGTTTTCCCGGGGATTAGGACCGATACTCTTTTTACCTCCTTCCTTCATCATGTTTTTCGTCTCACCATCATTCTTTCCCCCAGACGGAGCTGGGAAAGACCCCTTTGCAGCTCTTTGGTGATTTCGCCATGGTCCCCTTTTCGTAGTTGAGTTTTTTTATTGATGAGTTACGTTTTTTCCCCCCCCTTCGGCTTGCCTTCACACCCTCGTTCTTTTTGACCCCCCCCTGGGCTGAGGACCTGCTCGAGAAACCACACAATGCGAGCATCTAACTTTCATTCCTTTCTCTGGAGTCCCCCATGGTGGTGTTTGCTCAACGCCACATTTTTTACGGGCCTTCCAACCCTTTTGCAGATGAACGGTTTTTGGTCATCCAAACTCCTTTCCTTAATCAACCCGCGACTGGCCTCAAACTCCTGCTGTTTGGTCAGGTTCTCCGGTGTCCGGAAGGGCGGGGTTCGCTTTATCGGTTTTTTTGTTGGGCGTCCGATGGTTCGTCCTCAGAACCAATATGCTAGTTGGAGGTTGCTCGATGATGTTTCCACGTTGATGGTTTTGTCGTTCTTCTCTTGCGTTTAGGCCCCCCTCGTTCCAAGGGATCACTGCGATGGTCCCCCCCAGGGGTCCCAAATTTCTTTTTCTTTCTTTTGGCCCTTGACTTGGGGCGAGATTTCCCCTTTGACCTCCCGAAGATTTGGGTTTCTCGTCAGGAATTGCTTGGAACAATCGATCCAATCTTTTCCCCCATCGTTTGGTTCGTGGCGGTGACGCATTTTGAGCTCCTCTTTCTCGCACGTATGGTCGTGTTTCCCCCATGGGTGTTCACTGGATTTTGGGAGCCTTTCTGGTTCTCCCCCCGTACCACGAGATCCGGCGACCACAAGTCCCCCCTTCTTTTTTTTTTTAGCTCTTGCCCTTTCTTGTGATGTGATATTAACAGTTCGAAAGTTCTGACCCCCCCATACCACCCCCTTAAACCCCTACTTTGGTCTTTTTCTCCGACTCTTTGTTTGGGATACTACGAGGTTTTCTCCAGCCCCATTTCCCTTCACTAAGTTGCAGCCTGGTAGCCGTCGTCATTGATCTAACCTGCTTTTTTTCTGTTTGGTGTTCCACCCCTCCATCTTGAGGGCCGACCCATTTTTTTAACACCCTTCTTTACTTTCCCCGATTGAGTTCTTCCGTTGTGCTTCTTTATGAACCCTCCCCAAGCGCGGACATGGATCCCCCCACAACGTGCCCCCCCCCCCCCGTCCCTGGGAGTTATCTCTCTACCCTTTCTCCTCGTTTGATTCTATCCTAAACTTCCTCGTTTTTCCTTGTGTCCGTCGGCTTTGCAATTTCTATTCATTCCCTTAATTAGGAGAAACTCTGGTTCCCTTTTTCCTCTTTGGTTTTTTTCAAAAGTGGAGTGTCCCGTCAGCTTCCATGTTCCCAAACCTCCCTTTGACTAGCTGTCCTCCCCCGGGCTGAAATTTCCTAGTTTTCGGTAACTTTCCGTTTCTAATTCTCGTCTTTTTTTATTTTTCGGTCTTCCCTTTCTCCCCCCGCCCCCCGACCCACCAAAGCCGATCTCTTGATGTCTTTTGGTTTCTCCCCTGCAAAACACTTTTTTTTTTTTTTGTTTTTTTTTTTTTTTGTTTTTTTTTTTTTTTTTTTTTTTTTATGTCCCCCTTCACCAAGCTCTGCGCGCCGCAGTTCTTTTTTTTGCTTTGCGTTCGAAGGACGTTTTCTCTTTTTGCTCTTCGGTTGACTCGCCATCGTTTACCCCCTTTGACGCGTCCCTTTAATCAGACCGGCACGCACGGAAACTGTGTGGTAAATGAATCCACTTTTTCCTGGTAGCCCCCTCAATTTTTTTGCTCCTTCACCCCAAGGGGAAGTCTTTGGTTCCACCCTTAAGGTTGCCCCCTTTTTCCGTCGTTTTTTTCTCAGTCTGCCGATCCCCCGTGAAACCAGCTCCCGCTTCCTTGTTTCTTTATTGGCTGCGTACTCATTTATCTTTTTGCGTCGCGGCCCCAACGGGATTTTAGCTTCCCCTTTCAATTGGAGTTTTCGTCTTTTCGAGCCGAAAATCCCCTCCCCAAGGCATCATTTTTTTTTACCGCCCACCTTCCCATTGTCGTAGTCCCGGAAAAGCAACCTAGCCTTTTATCTGGTTGCGGACTTCTCCCTTTTTCTTTAGTGATGCCGGTGGCTTGAAAGCTCCCTCCGACCCTCTTGTGAACGCCTCCGGGAGCCGTGCCATTGTCCGGGAGTTGAGCACTGCCCGTTTTCCTGTGGCTCGTATAAAGAGCCTTTTTCCCTCCTTTTCCTACTTTTCGGAAGAATTTGTTCTTCTGGTACTTGGTGCCCCGAATGTGTACACAAAGGAACAAAGTTTTCCTGCCTTTTTTTCCCTATGTGAAGATCCCGAATCAGAGGTCTTTCAGTCCCAAGGCTTACTTGGACCGTAGGAACTGCGCACATTGAGTTTTCTATTCGCACTCGGTTTATGATGTTTTTCTTTTCCGACGAGTTAGCGGTGCGTGTCCACTTCACTCGCCTCCTGCACACACATGCCCTGTCGTCTAGAAGCTACGCCTTGCGACCGTTCAGTTTGGGAGGCAAGAGTCAGGTACCCCTTTCACAACCCTAAGTCATCCGGCCTGTACTTCGATCTTTGCGTCTCCACACCAGGCTTGAACATATAATGATATATTATTTTTTGGGAAGTCCCCCTACCCTACAGCCCTTGGCCCGTTTCCCGCCGAGATCGTGGTTTCCTTTTTAAAGGGCGCCCCCCTGGGTTTTAGAGCGCCCTTGCATGGGCCACAATTAGACGTTTTCATTTGGAATTTCAATCGCCCTCTTTCCATTTTTTGGTAACTGTTCTTTTGTTGCAAACCCCACAAAATGGTTTTAGCCGGCCTTTCGATTTTGCGTCTATGTCTTCTGGGCCGCCACTGGAACAAGTTTGAAGGGTCTTTAAGGTCTTGATCTCAAGGCCGCTTACGATAAATATTGATGCGGCATGGCCACTTTGTCTTGATCCATCCGTTTTGGTTGAGGTGAATGTTTCCGAATGCCCCCTTCCCCAGTGATGACTAAAACCCTTTTGTACTTGCCTCCCATCCCCTCCCAGGACCCATCTTCCGTCCCCTTTTCCCTTCGTTTTTGGCAGGTTGACCCTGGCTGGCCCCCTTTTAAAGCTCCATGGACCCTTTGTCCCCCCCCCCTTTTTTTTTTTCGATTTTTTCTACCCAAGCCTGTCCCGTCGATCCTTTTTCGTGAATGTCCCGAATTCCTTTTGAAAATTGCTGTTCTTGTCCCCCCCCAGGTGTCCGATTGACTTTTTTTTCTCGACTCACCTAGATTTTTCCGGAAGTCTCGTGCGCCACCCCCTCGCTGAATCCGCGGGTTACCTTTCCCCTTCTCTCCGCTGTACTCCCTGCATTTTCCTGCACCTTCCCGTCTTCGTCGAGCCACATTATCAAACCCTTCCTTCCCCTCCGACTACTCCTAGCATCTAGATCCTCAACTTTTGGCGGAACCTCTTCTTTTTTTTTGCGCCCCCCGATGATTTTCTCCGGACATCATGAGTTCTCAATCTGCACGATCCTTGACATTTTCCTTCCTCCCTCTCTTCCAATCAGAAGTCTACTTTACTGCGAACCTGTAGCTTTCTTTTCGCGGTCGATATGATCCCTTTCAATCTCTCTTTTAACGTTTTTGAAGACCTTCCTCTTAGTTTGAAAGTGGCTTTAGTTTTCCGGGAAGGTCTTCTGTGGCGAGTACATGTGATCGTCTTGGAGGATTTTGGGACGTTTCTTTTTTTGGTTTAGATGAACCTTTACCTGTGCCTTTCCTCTGATACTAAGCCCAGGCTTTTTTTTTCTCTGATACTTTTCCCGTGAGAATTCCCAATCCCCCAGGCGCTAATAATGACGCCACCCCAGCCCTTGCCCATTTTCTCAATCCCCTGTCCTCCCTTCAAGATTGAAATACCGCTGGCAAAATTTTTTGGTGTCCAATGAACTTTCAATCAACGGTTCATGTTCTAACCCCCCCCGCGGCCGGACACCGTCCCTGTCGGATTCTGTCCTCTGAACTTTTTCCCAGGTACCTCTTCAAGAAGGTCCGTCCCTTCCTACCTCATAAGTTGTTTTTGTTGTCCTCAGATCTTTTCTCCCAACACCTTTTATTTTTTCTCAAATTGCCCGAGGTTGTCTTTTCCCTGAAATCCAGACAACTGCCTTTAGTGTGCAATGGGTTTCCTCAACTTTCTCTCGCATTGACCGTCATGGTCCCCTCAATTTTTCCCTTCTCAACCAGAGCGGATGCATCCCATCCAGAGTCCAGTTGTGATGGCGGCTTGTCCTGATGTCCTCATTCCCCGAGTTTCTTTGACTTTTGCCGATATGCTTCACGAATTCCTTGGGCTTGCTTTCTGTCTTCTTCATCGTGTCAAATTTTGACATGTTGACGTGAATTCGCCCTTCCGATGTCAAACTTTTCAGCGCCCAGGCCCCCCTTAGTTAAAGTGACTCGCCAACCCGAAGCCCTTCCCCCTTTCGGAAATCCAGCGCACTCTTGGTGGAACGTCGCTCCCCCTGATGACGCCTTCTACTGAAATATGACTGGTCGCCCCAGCATCTTCCGTCTAGAACCTGCTGGGTCGCTAAGTCGACACGATTTTCCTTGCAGTCAGGCCCCCTTTTCGTTGCCCGGTGGATCGCGCGGATGTCCATTCTATTTTCTTCCCCGGGCCACAAAAACCTGTCCCCCTGCAGAAGATTGCCGTCTCGGTCCCAATTATCTTTGACCGTGATTCTGCTGCGGGTGCAAAATTGTTTTCCTGGTCGGTCATGAATTCTTGAATGCAAAGTTCGTCCCATGCTGCTATTTACTGTTCGCCGCGCCTTTTTCCCAGCTCGTTTGCCCCGCAAGATAGTCCATCGTCTTTTGACGATCTTTTTTTGGACTCCTTCGGATCCGCCCCGTCACTTGGGCCTGGGGTCCGTATTACAGCATTGTGACCCGTGCGATGCCTGCTAATTTTTCTGTCCCCCCCCCCCCCCACGGGCAGTTGCGCCCTTTTTTGACTTACCCCAAAATCGTGTGTTCACCCTACCCCCTTTTTCTCCTCTTAGAGCTTTCACGGCTGCCTATCCTCCCCAAGACACGCCCCCATGGATGGGCTTTTTTCCTTTGTTTTTCCAGGGCAAACTCTCTGCCTGCAAGCCCCTGAATCCTAATTTTTTACCCTGACATATCACTTACCCAAGGATAACCCCATTTTTTTTTTTCTGGATTACACGGGTTTCACAACCCCTTTGGCCTCTCGACGTCTAGCTTTGGACCACGCTTTGTGCCCCTTTGTTCCAGAAATGTTTAGGCCGTTTCAACTTTTTGCCAAAGGCGTCCAGCCGACCCCATTCAAGCGGCACTAGGCGGCCACCCCATTTGGTTTGGCTGCTTGGTTTTGATTTCCCACCTTCATTTTTACAACCCTGCGCCTTTGCTTTTCTTCGGTTAACTGGAACTTGATTTCCCCCCCTGTTCCTGAAGTCTTTCTCCCCCCCTTTTTTTTGGTGCGCGGTGACTCCTTTGAAACTGTAGTCTCGGAGTCCCAATGGGCAGTGTTTGGCGCTTTGCTTGTCGCTCACCCACGAAGATCTCCTCTCTTGGGTTGGGTGATTTACCCGTCGATTCTTCTAGTACTTTTCCGTGGCGGGGCTCGGTGTTTTTTCTAATGTCCCGGAGTGCATAAAGAAACCTTCCTTTGCAGTGGCGCGACCCTTTTTTTTTTTCCTTTTCCTTCTTTCAACAAGGCGTGTTGCTGTTTTTCCTGACCCGACTTGCGTCCAAGAGTCAACCCTTTCGTTCCCCCCCCAGTCCCACGGAGGAAGGGCCCCGGCTTAGATGGGCAATGTGTTCTTCTTTTGTTTTTTTTTCCTTTTCCGACGTCTGTGATTTTTATGGGAAGGCCCCCGGGCGATTTTCGGAAAAAATTTCTTTTTTTACTTTCCCCTCCTTATCCCCACCATTCTGGTAGCTCTTTGAACTTTTTTTTTTTGATAAGATGTTTTTTGGCCGGACGCCTCGATCTTTTCGAAACGCGGATGGATACCCCCGTTAACCTTTGCGGGCTTCTTTTCCTGCCACCCCGCGGGGGAGATGACCAACCTTGTTTTCCCCTCTTGTCATAAGATAAACCATTGCGGCTGACAACCATCTCTCTTTGCTCCGCGTGCGAAAAGCCTCCGGGCCCGGCGGTTATAGGGATTGCGTGTTTCGTTTTCGCCTTCATACCAAGTTGCAGGATTCGTCCGCGCGTTTTATTCCGTAGCCCCGGGCGTCTCCTCCTCCCTTCCACAGGATCGCACCCTTTTTGCCGTTTTTCCCCCTTTTTTTCCTCGGTGCAGCAGCGTTCTTCTGCCTTTTTGAACCCTTGTGTGGTGAGATTCGGAACTGGCTTCCCAGAATGCCCCAACTCCCTCCTTTTTTTCTCGTTTTGTTCTGCATTTGGTTTCTAATCCTTCCTCATTCCCCTTGGCGCACTTGTTTTTTTGGGACGGTTTTGCGCCTCTCCGCCGATAGATGTCTGTCGCCAAGGTTTTTTCCCATTTTTCGCGCTTCCACGGGTCTTCCCAAGTCGTACCCTCTTCCGGCGGCCACAGCGTTTTGTTGTCCCGCTGCTCCTCTGCAAAGGCGTGTGTTTGGTCTTTGTCTTTGCCAGATTTTTTACCCCCTTTGCCCAACCAAACCCGCAATCCCCCCCTCGACCGCGGTTGTTTTTTGCCTGGTTTCGTAAGCCTTTTGCTCCGCGATTAGCGACGTTGATGAAAGGGAATCCCCGGCAACAGGAGGTGCACTACACCGGTCCACCAAAACAATAAAACGACCACCCCCTTTTGGTTCCCCTCCTTTCCTCATTGTCCGATTTTGTTGTGGTTTGACCTGAACATCCTTCTTTCTTTTCCGTTTGACCCAACCTCTTCTTTTTTTTTGTTGAATTTGATATTATAAACCTCCCCCCCCCCACGCCTCGGACCATTGCTCACAAACCTCACCCCCCCCCCCTTCCTTTTCTTTTGATCTCTTTTTTCCTCCTCAGTTACCCGTTTTTGGGGGTGGGGGGGGGTTTGAGGAGTTTTCCCTCACCTTTTTGACTCTGTTTTTTGCCTTTTTTTGTTGATTCATTCCTTGAGACCTCTTTCATGCAAAATTTCCTCCCTTTGACTTCTTTTCTTTCCCCCTTTGTTGGTCCCCAAGGGCGGTTTCGGCCCTTTCTAATTTTTGTTAAACAAGAAATCTAATCTTTGATTGACTGCCACTTTCCCGTTTTAGTGCCTTTAAAATGCTTCTTCCCTGCGATCACCTCTTCTTTTAGAGTTTCCCTCTTAACAGACTACAAACACCATGAGGCTTTTTATTGATGTTTGGGTTCTCATGACCAAACTTTGAAAACACCCGTCCCCAATCTTACTTCCTCGAGTCAGGGGGTGGGGAG
>Ga0179591_1224080_pt1 | contig 12301 bp, 10 predicted proteins | sample CZOMad2_1_08_16f_FD_182891 | JGI IMG/M metagenome (GOLD analysis project Ga0179591, IMG submission 182891) | Vadose zone soil fungal communities from Angelo Coast Range Reserve, California, USA - CZOMad2_1_08_16fungal (PacBio error correction) | ecosystem: Environmental > Terrestrial > Soil >... | reverse complement strand
CCCCATGTTGTAGTCGTCTTATGTATTTTTGACGACGCTCCTGCCTGAGCGCGGATTAGCGCTGTTGTGCTCTGAGGAACACCCATCCGACGTCAGCGAAAACTGCGCGGCGAGTTCCTCCCCTCCCTTTCCCCTTTCAAAGCCGTGGCGCCCCCCGGAGTCGCCAGACCGCTTATGATGTCTAGACCTCCATGTAGTGAGGGACCTTCCCCGCGGAGAAATTTAGCGTCTCTGTCTTTCCTCCCCGCCAGGATTTTTTCAAATGCCCCCTCCGTACGGTCGGGTCGTCGATCCCCCTTCGTCCCTAGGCCTTCCCACACCATTATCACTCTGCTTTGTTTCGTCTTTCCCCTAGTTAGACGCCACCCGCTGCGACCACAGCACGGGTTCGGAAAAGAAGCCGACCCTTTTTTTTTCCGCCTTGAAGCAGCACAATCCCTGATGTCCCCCCCGAGGCGATAGCCCTTCTTCTTTTCGACTTTCGACCGTTCCGTGTTGTGTCCCTTAGATCATTGCGAATACACCCAAGAGCGCCCTGACTCTCCTTCCCTTTTCTTCAGCTTTTGCATTCCCGCTTTTTGATCGAGTGCACGACCTCCCAGGGATCCCGTCGAGGTGACCAAGGTCCCCCGCAGGATGCAGAATCACGAATGTCTCCCCCGGCCGTCGCGGCTCTCGTGAACCCTGTACCCAAACCCCGGGTCGGGGAAATACGTCGAGCAAGTTTAATAACTGCACAGCGCTACGTTTGAGACGGGCAGGGTTCCCCTGTGCACGTGGTGCCAGCTGAACATTTTCTCGCTGTACCCTGTGCGGCATTTTGCTCTGGCTTAGGACCTCCAAGATACTTCTAGACCTAAATATAGAGTCTCCCCCTCGCGGCAGACCAAGAGGACTCTTCTCACAGACGGCCTCTCTGTTGTCCCGGCTTGTACTGTTAAACAGAATAAGGTTATATCTTCTCTTCCTTTGGGTCCGCTGAGCGGGTGCTTCTTTGGTTCTCGACTGACTTTACCCCGCGGTTGCGGCGGAGTCAGACTGACATGTAGGCGGTAGGTCTTCGGGTTCCCCTTTCCCTCCATTTCCTGGAATTTTTTCACGGAGGGCCGTTTTTGACAGGGGTTTTGGGTTTTTTTACCTTCTGAGGGTTTCCGCGTTTAAAAACGTAGCGTTGACGTTGCGCCTCGTACTGCCGCTGGGGTGGACTCTATGTTTCAAGTAGTGAGCGACCTTCCTTCCCCCTTGTTCGATCCTCCAGCGTCCCGCCCCTGTCGTGCTGGACAGCTTTCCCCGATCATTAACTCCCCCACCCCCCCTGTCCGCAAGTCCCCCCCCCTCCGACCACGAGTACGTCGGCGCCGCGGCCCTTCCTTCTATTTGTCCTATACTCGTTGTGTTTTTTTTTTTTCTGGTGTGCGTCTGCCTTTCTTTATGGGCAAGAGGTTGTCGCGGTGTGTTCTTTTTTTTTTCTGATAGTCCTTTCGTACATCACCCGACTTCCGGCATACGGGCAGCTTTTGATGTTTCGAGCGCAACATTTCTTCTCTTCCCTAAGTCAACACTAGTCCCGTTTCCATTCCTTTGTTTCGGGCCAGCTCGTGTGGAGGATTTTCGCCATTTCAAGCGCTTAGCTTATCGGCTTCCGTTGTTCCCTGACAGGAAATTTATCTTCTTGTTCGACCCACGACTTTCCTCCCGCGCACAGGGACATTACCCCTGCACCGTTCGTTTTTGTCCCGGCTGCACCCCCTTGAGCCTTTCAAATCGCTCTCTTCCAAGGTTTCTGCCGCTTCCAGGAGAAAATAGGCCCGTTGTGTGAAACAACGTCTGTCCAGACCTCATGATCTGCGGCTTTGGTTCTTTCTTTTCGAGCATTTTCTCGCTGCTTGGCTCGCGCTCTTTTGGCGGAGTTCGAGAAGGAAGAGGATCCTCTCCCCCCTTCAGCGACCTGCCCTCCCTTAGGCTATTGTCTTTAACCCGGCACTGGGTCACCTGCCAGTCTGTATTTGCTTGTTGTTTAGGGCTGCGGTCAGTCCTCACCTACCGGTTTCGTCTTTGAAAATAGACGCGGCGGCGTTTCCTTTTCTTCCCTTTCCCTCAGCGTTCTAACGTGGATAGCTTCTCAGGTCCATCTTTTTTTTATTTTCTGGAAGCACCATTCAGCCGTCCAGTCTTCTCACCTTTCCTCGTTTTTTTTTTGTTTTCGCCCCACTTGCCTGCTCGCCTAACGCTTACCGTTCGACCGCGGCCTGTTCGGATATAGATTTTCACCCCCGGATGATGTGCCGTTTTCCCGGTCGTCCACGATGGTAATTAGGTTGGCTTTCCCTTGATTTTTTGTCAGCCGACGGGTGGAGTTTAGCACCGGGGAAAACCGTGCCCTCTAAGAGTGAGACCTGGTGTTTCTTTTTTCTCCTCCCTTTTCCCAGAGGGTACCTGTTGCCACGATCCCAGACCCATGCCGTGCTTTCGGTTCTGCGGTATGCTTGGATTCGTCGAGTGCTAAGGTGAGGTCCGGAGTCTCTCTTCCATTCTTTTGCGGGATTTGATAGATCACTTTGTTTTGAAAATTCCAGGCTGATCTTTTCGCCGCCGCTTTTCCGATAGGGATTCGGACCCCCGGTTAGTTTTACTCGCGATACTGCCGGCCCCTTTTTACATATAGTGCGTAAGGAAACCGCGATTTCTTACGACGTTCCCCTTCCTCGTGGCCCTCTCGTAGCTTCTCTTCTTTGCGGCTCACGCGCCGGACCCTTGCTGGCTTTTGGTCCTCCCATTTTTAGACGATAGTCTTGTTCCTATCGGTTTCCAAACTTTTTTTTTCCCCCCCCCCCACACCCCCGGCGAAATCTAAGACTCCTCGACCCCCGCGGTCCGACCGGTTTTCTTTTTTCCCTCGCCACTAGGCCGCTTATTCTCAGATCCCCGATTCTGACCGCTTCCCTCGTTTTGCTTGCCGATCTCTCTTTTGCCCCGATTTCCCCTCATAGCGTCCTTTCACCCCGATTGGCTGGCTACTCTTACCCCTTCGTTCCCCCGTCCATCAATTTTCCTTCCCTCGTTCCCCTTTACCGCCCGACGACAGAGGATTGACCAATTTCCGGTTGTTTCCCCCCCCACCAGTCGAGGACGTCAACTTTTAAGGATGCTTAGTTGTCTTGCCGCCCCCAACTTGGACCATGGCGCAAGGGGTCTTGATTGGCTCGCTTTTCCCCCTGTTCTTGTACTTCCCTTTGTTGGGTGACCGCGTTGGTTTTCCCGTCTTTGCAGTTTTTCACCTTTTGACCTACCTCCGATCGTCAACACCCCCGGCGCCTTTCCTTCCTCCCTTTCTTTTACCGCGCGGATCTTGAATAGTCTCCTTGTTTCGTGACATTTTCGTTTTTTTTCGGATATCCCTCTGCCGTCTGTTACAAGCCGAGTCCTTATTAGAATTTTTCCACTTCCTCGTGCTTCGATCCCTAACGAAAGAATTCCCCCACGAATTCTTCCTCTCCGAGGTCGAGATCTTAGGTCGCGCTTTAGTACTGTATTTTTTTTGGGCCTTTTGCTCGGCTCCGACCGAACGAACAGTCTTTCCCCCCCCCGCCATCTTCACAATAATAGCTTTTTTTCCCGGAGAGAATTGCATGGCGTCTTCCAACGAGATCTATTTTTTAGTCTTCCGCCGCGCGAAGGTGTGTGTTTCCTTCTTTGTTTTCGGCAGAAGGGTCCGAGATGTTTTCTGCCGCACTGCAGACCTTCGACTTTTGTCCGCGCCTTTTCATCCGCGCGGCGGAGGTTTTGTGTTTTGTGAATAGCAGTCCTTCTTCTCGCATTTCTCGAGCTTCGGGTGCTTCCTTTTGGTTGCGCGGTGGGCGTTTGCCGAGACCTTGCCTTTTTCTAACCACTCTTCTCCCCCTATTCCGTGTCAGATATCTTTTTCGCCTTTTTGCTTCCACTCGACCCTGAGACCCCGTCACGCTGGCGTCCTCGAACAGGACCCCTCTTCCGAATCTCTTTACTCTCTTTGCAAGTGGCTGCTACCTTTTTGCGGCTCGGTTCGACTATTTGACGACTCTCCCGCCCGAACCTTTACTATCTCATATTTTATACGAACTCCGTTGTTTTTTTTTCTTCTCGCTTTCTGGAAAACAAAGGGTAGCTTGCTTGTCATGTAGCGAATTTTCGACCACTTTTCTAAGCCCCTGTCGGCCAGTTCCTCTTCTGGGAGAGTTTGTTCTTAGGAGTGGCAATTTTTTTTTTGGCGGAGGAGTCCCCCTTTTCGGGTCTTATATTAGGACGTCGCACCAGTAGACTTCGTTTTTTACACTGAAAGAGGAGCTCGGTTCTGTACGGTGTCCTCCTGACCAAACTCGCTCTCACGGAAACGGCGGCGTCAGAGAGAGTAGGCCCCTTTCTGACTGAAGGGCGATTTCCCATTTCGACGTAACGGCATAGCGAAGTGCGCGTGCCCTATCCGGTAGTATAAGAGTTCCTTGTCAGTTTGAGGCACCAACCCTCACACTCTCCCTCTCCCCGACCAGTCCTTAACACTCGTGAGTCCCATTTCTCCGAGACCCTCGTCTCTTTTGCACTTTGTCCCCTGACTTGCGCCGTTTCCCCCCCGCTTGAGGTCGGTTATGTTGTTGGGCAGCTGTGCGTTTTTTGTCCCCATCGTTATGTCGTTATCGTCTTACTGACTTTTTCCCGAAACACCGGCTGTTTTTCCCGCCGTTTAGAGGAGCGAATTCCTCTCTCTCGAGATGAATCGCCTTCGGTTTTTGGGAGCTTCGGGATTCGTGATCCCTGCGGTAGTGACATCGATGGTCTCGGATTGTTCCCCTGCTCTCCTCTTTCCCCTTGTTCTGCGGGACTCTTTCCTGCGCGAGTTAGCGATGTTCCTTTTCCGCTTTTTCCTGTCTCCTTCGACCTTTTCTTTAGGTTTCGTAGGGGTGTTGACGATCGCTTCTTTTCCCACCCTGGATACCTGCCCCCTTCTTTTGTTCCCCAAGCCCGTTTCAACCGCTGGCCGGGCGAGTACGTTGCCCTGCGAGCCACGATCACACGGTCACACTTAGCCAGTTCCCTGTGTGTTTCGCATTGACTAACGGCTCTATGGTGGACTGTGCGCCGTGTTGGAAGCCCTTCCTTCAATTTTTCGACTTTCTATTTTTAGTTCGCGCGTTCTTCACAGTTCTGTGCGGGTATGCTACCCCCTGGCTACACTCGTAGAGGGAGACAGAGATCTTTCCCCTGAAGGCGCCTGGGGTCTTGCTCGGTGCAAGATCCGAGGATCCTGCACGCGCGCTTCTCTCGGCGTCGTGGAGTGATAGTTTTTCCCACCGCTGACTTTTTTTTTTCGCCCTCAACCTTTTTTTTTTTTTCCTGACTGCTTTTGCGGATGGCGTTCCCAGATTTTCCCCGGGGTGATCCGATGCTGGAACCACGATCTCGCGACGGGAGTTACCCATCTCTTTTGGTTTGCGTTCTCTGTCGGCCTCGACGGCGAGTGCCGGCCCTGAAGAGCGCTGCCACGCTTTTTCGCGTTCCAGTAGATGGAACGCACTACCGCCTTAAGACGGTGCTTTCCTCTTATGAGCCGGCATGGAATTTCGATTGAAAAAGACTTTCGACGATCCAACTTGCTTTCCTCTCCGAACTTTCCTTTCCCAGGCGTTGTCGAAGTAGGCTCAAGACCCGGCGTAAGATGTTTTCTATGCGCGACGCGCCTGTTCTTTTCCCATTCTCTGTAGTCTGCCCTTACACCGCTGCTTGACAACCGAACGCCGTTTCCCGTTTTCGGGCGGTGTTCGCCGTACCCGTCTTCTTGTCCAGAGAAGTGAATTCTCCCGGTTAGCCTCGGATCTGGACGGTGTGGCCTAGTTTGTCAGGCCCGCCCACCCATTTTTTTTTAGACCGACCGGTTCGGTCCAGCTTTTTTCACTCGCCCGGATTATAAGAGAACTGCGTTTTTTTTGGCACTTTTCAACTAGGCGTCCGCGCGGTTCGAAAAGGTCCCTTCTTTCAGGTCGCTCCATTTGGGAGAACCCGCCCCCCCCCATGCTGCTCCCTCTGATTCAGATATGGACGGGCTGTTATGCCCCCCCTCCCTGAGCAACTTCACGCCACATTTTTCCTTGCACCGGTTCGCTGATCCACGGGCGAACCGGCTGCGCTTGCATCCCTATATTCTTTTAAAAGAAAGATGATCTTTTGCACCCAGCTCCCCCCCCCCCCGTCGGGGAAATACTACTCATGATGCCCCGACCTAAGCGCCGTGAGTTTTTTTTTGGTGACCCCGTGAATTGTCCCGCGGAACCTAGCGCCGAATTCGGGTGGTGTGCGCGGGATAGGCCTTTCCCCTTCTTTTTTTTTTCCCTGATAGTTTTCCCCCTCCTACCGGCTCGCTTTCCTTATCGGCCAGTAGCGAACAGCTTGACAGTGTCGCCCCTACGAAGGAAGATTAGTCGTTCGCAGGGCCGTTTTGCACCTTTTTTGGTTTTTTTTTTTTTTTCTAAGCAGTTGGCGCGGCTTCTTTTGTTTTCATTGGGTGTCGCGCTTTATTTTTTCCCCTCCCTTTCCGGCGGAGCGCACCTTTTGGTCTTTTTTGTTAGGTCTTCGGGTCGAACATACTTTATCTCCGCAGAACCCCGAGAAGGCAGATGATAGCCATCGTCTTTCTTGGTGTACGCGCCGTCCAATGTACTGATGTTCTTTAGCATCCGCGATCTGGTTCGGGCCCCGTCGCGGCTTTTACCGGATTCGTGCGCGCTTTAATTTTTGCGTTCACGACTAGCGACGTACCCGGATGCTTTTTCTTACTGATGCGCGATCACTGCCAGACCTCTCGCCTTCTCAACCCCACGTCAGTACCTTGGCCGGCTTTTCGCGCTCCGGAACCCATTCTATCTATTCCCCCTTCCTTTTTTTTTTTGCGATGTTTTGTCTGCGCGGGCGTAATTCCGTTTTTTTTTCGTCTGGTTCTTCTGTTTTTTCGAGATCATTCCGGTTTTCCGCACGTGCGAAGTCCTCCTTTGTTGTCGTAGTGCGATCAGCACCTTCTTTTAGCAGCGTTTAGCAACTCGCTGGTTTTTCTTTCGGCTTCCGTTCCCCCTCCCGTTTGAACTGGCGCGTACACCTCGCATTGATGTTGCGCTCATCGGCCCCTTGGTGTTCCACGGAAAGGAACCCTCTTTGTGTCTACCCCTCAGTCCCCTACTTTTCCCCTTGCGCGCAGTCACGAAACCTTCCCCGTAAAGTGCGCTTCCACCGTTCCAGCCGCCCCCCTCCGCGCGCTTCAAAATTTAGTTTCAGAGAGTCAACGCTGAGGTGTGAACCCAAATTCTGAACAGGCGGCACTTTTTAAGCTTGACGGAGAGGTTGTTCGGCTCGTTCCTCGTCTGATTCGCTCTACCGCTCTCTTTTCTCGCGGCCGTTTTAGGGCGGTTCGCTCTTCGAGTGGGACTTCCGAGAAGCTGATCAATGCCCTCCCTTGCTCATCTGTTTTCCGCGGGCAACAGTTCCCTTTTCACCCGACGGGCTCCCTTCTAGTTGTGTTGTTCGGGCTCTGTCGTCCCCCATACGGTGGGTTTGTCTGTTGTTCCCCTCGCGGCGTTGTTGATACTCGTGTATTCTTTTTTTTTAGCCCGTGGATTTTAACGGACTTCCTCTTTTCCCCGGATAGGTTTTTCCCTGACACTTCGTACTTTCCAGATTTCTCCGCTTTTTTGTTTCCGGTTGTTCGCACATTTTTCTTCTTCCCAGCGGTAAGTTCAGATTTTTTTTTTTTCTCTTTAGGTATCGCACTGGGCCCTTTTTTTTTTTTGCTCTGGGGTCAGGTTCACTCTTTTTCTTTTCCTCCCCCCGTGTTGTTTACTTTTGGCTTTTACTCTTTGCACACCGGCCATCCTGCATGTGTGGAGAGTCAATATAGCCGGTCCTTTTTTCCGGTGACGACACGAGAATTCGCCGGCGTTTCGGTCGTCCTCTCTTCTGTTTCGCCTATATCCTATTTTCAGGTTACGGGACTCGTCGTCTTCTTGGTAATGACTCTGTTGACGGTTTCGTTTGCGCCAAATTTTGAGGTTTCACCAACTGTAGCGGTTCTTCTCTTTGCCGGCCTTGTGATATTTTCGCGGGCTCGGTTTTTCTCAGATCAAGCAGGCTTTTCTTCTTTTCAATCGGAGAAGGCACGGAATTGTTCTAGAGTTCCTCCCCTCTGGGCGGATTCTCTTTCCTTCCCTAGACAGTGACTTTTTCCTAAGTGGTCCCCCAGCTGTTTTTTTTTTCCTCCGTCTAGAGAGTTTTCAGAGTTCTTCCCAGGCGACATCGAGTTTCTAACCCTCACGCGCAGCGCCGCCCTGTTTCTTTCGTTGCCGACGCCCGGCGCGTGATCCTCTCGCTCCCCCCTGACTCTCTCTCGCAGACGTAGGTCCCGTCTTTTTTCTGTTCCAGATCCGACCCCTTTTCCTACACGATCGTGGTCTTCGACGGGTTCAAGTGTTCGACATACCGGAGCCCTGCGTCCTTTCGCGCAGGCGACCTGAGCTTTTCCCCCTTCCGGGTTGTTCCCGACCCCCCAAATTCTTCGTGAACCTTCACGTCGACCTTCTTCCAATGGGACACCGCCCCCCTTTGACATGCGATTGGGACTTGTATATGGATCGCGTTCCCCTGCAGACGGCCGTCTCGTGGGACCTTTGGTCCTTCGCAGTGAGTTCTCCCGTCCCGGTACCGATCGATATTTCCCCCCCCGGTCCCTCCCCCTCCGAACGTTTTCTTATACCCTGTTCCTGCATCGCGACATTCGGCGTGTTGGCAGGCGTCCCCGCAGTCCTCAGCTTGATCGTTTAGCCGGCTTCCCCCTTCCCGCCGAGACTCATCGAATGTACTCCTCTTTTTAAAGAACTGCTTCCCCCCCGAGTCTTTCTTTTCCTTTTTTTTGTAGCGGAGCTCTCGGAGGCTCTGCGGTCCTCCTTTGTTTGCCTCATCGGCGATGATCTCTTCTAGACTTTCCCCCCACTCCATATCACATCCCCGTCCGCGTGTTTTTGTCTTTCTCTCTCCGGTCGCGGCGGGCACCCTGATTTTTTTTCTCTTCTTCGCGCCTCGAAGGTGTTTTTTTCCCTTTTGTTCTTTAGGAAAATCTTTCGTTTATCTGGTGATGCCCTGAACTTCTGAAGAGATTAGACTACCTGTCCTCCTCCTCTGCTCGAGCTGTGGCGCTTTTTTTTTTTCTCTACTTGAGTATTTTTCGCTTTTTTTGACGAGCCGTTGTTGCGACCCTTTTCGCAGATTTTTTTTGAGTGTTAGAGAACCGCCGATACACCTCTATCTCCCGATTGACGTTCCGCTCTTTCTCAATTGTCGACGTGCGTGTGAGATCCCCGGCTGAACGCCGTTTAGCTGACCCAGAAAAAATCTCCCTGCCGTTCTTTCCTCTCTCGTGAGAGGGACACTTGATTCATTCCTCGGAGGCTTCTTTGTATACAAGCTCCCAGCCGTCGCTCGACGTGTTCCTATCTCTCTCTTTCCTCCGGAAGAATTTTTTTTTTTTTTTTTCGGAGAGATATGACTTTTTGGTCGAGTCGCGATTTCTTTCTCCGTGTTTCCCCCCCCTTTTCGTGCCGATTCTACTGTCCAGATCCATATTCATCGTTCTCTCCCTTCTTTGCGGGAATAGAGTGGTCGGGTAGAGTTTCCGAGTTCTTGTATCCTTCTTCGAGAGGACTTAGCCCGTCCCCTCCTTTTGCGCTTCCCTTTGCCCGGAACGAATAGGGTCCTCTTTTTGGTTTGTAGCTTCGGGGGTTCGGTTTCCCTCTCAGCGATCCTTTCTGCTTTACACTCTTCTCGTTCGACAGTCGAGCTTCCTCCTTTTTGATGCAAACGAAGACCACCCCTTTCTTCTCTTGAAGATCTTTCGAAGCCGCTTTCCCTTTTGGATCCCAGACTCCCCTCCTAACCTCTTTCACGCGACGGTTTTTTGGTTGGGTTTGGGGGGGTGGGGGGGGGTGTTTGTTTCCCCCCCCCTTCTTGTTGCGAAAAGGCTCGCTCGATCTCGTGTCCTCTCAGCGAATGCTATCCCCCGCCTGGCGTTTCCTAGATTTCTCTTATTTGGGCCCTCTTTCTGTTGCGTGAGGTCTGGTGTTACTCCGTCTTTTTTTCCCACGGCGTTCACACGCAGTCTGTTTCGAGTGCCGCTAGCTCGCTCTCCCCGCTCTCTCTTTTGGTGATTCCGGCGGTCTTTTTTCTCCCCACGAGGAAGTGCAATTCTCTTTTCTTTTCTTTGTTGCCGCGGCTCGCGCTCAGCGGTTCTTGCTTTTCCTCTTCACCTCTCCGGCGCCGCTTGGCTTTCCGATAAGCGCAGGTCTCCTCCCTGTTCTTGAGGTGATGGTAGTTTTCTGGTTGCTCCTCTACCAGATCTTGTCCGTTTTTTGAGCACTGCAACCTTGCGGGAATCCCCCGGCGGCACTTGGCTTCCGCGGTACGACGGCCCTTAGCCCGTCCCCAGTCTTCCCCCCGGCTCAGGTTCCTTGGTTGTTTTTTGTTTTCGCACGTTTAGCAGCGGTCGCCGGTTTTTGATTTTCCGGAGCCGTTGTGTTTTCCTCTTTCCTGTTTTCTACGATCCTTTCTTTTTTTCAACGTGCGCGGGCTACTTTTTTCTGGTCGACTGCCGTCGATTTCCCTCTTATTGACCTGTCGGGTTGGTTGCTCGGGCACGAGTCGCGCGCCCGTCTCTGTTTCCAGTGTAGGGCGCCAGAGCGGATGTCGTTTGGTTTGATGGTGATGGTTTATTTATCGTTTTTTTTTTTTTACGTTCGCCCGAACTCTGGACCTTACTGTTTCGGATGTTCCGTATTTCGTTTCCCCCAGATGCGACCAGAATATCGCTCTTGAGGAACCCCCCGCCGCGTTGCTTTGCGAGTTTCTGTGAACGATGGCGTTATTCCCCCTTCTTCTCTTTTGCGGTCTCTTTTTTCCGTCGGTCCCCCCGCTCCGACCCTTTCTCGGCTTGAGGGATCAGAAGGAAGTTTTCGTGTTTTATGTGAGGACCCACGCGACCTTAATTGTCTCTCCCCGGCGCGGTTTGAGTGTCCGACCCCCGCCCTTCACGTTCCCCGTCGTGGTGCCCGCGACCCAGACCTGAGCAGATCCCCCGAGCTCTTCCCTCTTCTTCCCTGCTCCGAGCGTAGGCGACCCGCACCCACGACGGCTCCTTCACCTCCGCCGGCAATGTTTTTCTTTCGTCCGTCCCCGTCTTGCCCCTAGTTCCGCGCCCAAAAGGTAGCACTCTTTCCTTGTGCGGTTTTTCTTTTGCTGCCGCCACCACGCTGGTTCCAGAACTTTTTTCACGACGCGACCATCGTACCTCCTCCCCAGGAGCCCCCATTCCCTCTCCAAGGAGGCCCTGCTGGCCCGATATTTCCTCGTGAGTGTAGAACGGTCGTCGTTGGTCGGTCTCCCGCCCCTTTTTGCGTAACCGCACACGCCCTTTTTTTTTGCTTCTGGAACGTTCCCGCGTTTCCCTATTGAGCAGCTCAAAAGGGCTGCCTCGCTTGGTCGTCTCTAAAGGTGCGCTCTTTTCTTCCCGCATCCGTTTTACGAAGTCCCCGCCGCTCTGCGAGGTTCTTTTTACCCCCAACCTCTTTTCCTTAACCCGAACCGCAGCCCTCCTAGTAAGCCACTCTTAAAACTGTGTAGCCACTTTGAAGGTTTCCCAGGTTGAACGTTTGTGCTTAGCGCCCCTTCCGCGGGTCGTTTGCCTTGACTCGCGGCAGAGGCCTTTTCCACCCACATAGTAATTCTCTCCCCCTCCTTTCCTGACGAGCATGCTAGCCCGAGAGGCAGTCGCGACCTTCCCTTGCCCCTAACAACCGCCGCCGCATCTTGTGCCCCGCTGGTCCGTTGTTCCCACGGTTGCTTTTTTCAGTTGGCCGGACGCGGATTTTTCTTCTTTTTTTGTTTAGTTTTGACGTCCCCTCCTCTTGCCGTTGCGAGAAATTGTGGCGACACCCAGTTGTTTAGGGGAGGGGATTTATTCGGTTTCTCTAAGCCTCAGTGGCCGGGCAGTGAACACATATATCTTCTCTTGTTCTTTCGTTGTTCACGGATCTTTTAGTTTTTCTCAGCCGCGTACGCCCTCCGTCCGGGTCGGTAGAGGGTGAGGATTTTTCGTTGCGCGCGTGCTTTTTTTCGCGGCCACACGCTTATTTTTTTTTTTCCGTTTCCTGCGTGCCCGTTTCCTCGCCCGCGGATTCCCTCCCCAGAAAACGCGCGCCGATGTCTTCCCTTCCGTGTTTGACCGTATCCCCAGATCTGC
>Ga0179591_1369588_pt1 | contig 12304 bp, 24 predicted proteins | sample CZOMad2_1_08_16f_FD_182891 | JGI IMG/M metagenome (GOLD analysis project Ga0179591, IMG submission 182891) | Vadose zone soil fungal communities from Angelo Coast Range Reserve, California, USA - CZOMad2_1_08_16fungal (PacBio error correction) | ecosystem: Environmental > Terrestrial > Soil >... | reverse complement strand
CACCAATACAACAACACCCCCCCCACACCATCCACCTCCCCCCCAAACCCGATAAAACACAACACACAAGAGATTTTTGAACGCGTCCCGTAGGAACCAAAAACCCGTCTTGAAATAAAACATGAGACAAACCACCCACAACCCACCCACACAACTTCGGTGACAGGTTTTGAACCAGCCCCCCAAGACCCCCACCCCCCCCCCCCCCAACACAGAAAAACACGCGGGGAGGGAAAACCCCCACCCTCGCCCCCTTCCAACCCAGCTCCCCACAAAACTCATCCCCCCCCACGTCTGTGAACCCCCCCCCACACCCCCAACCCCCCCCCCAAAACGCAACAAAGCCCACAGCAAGTCCAAAACACCCCCCACCCAACAAATTTGACCCCCCCTACCCTGACCCCAGCACCCAGAAACCACCCGATGCGGAACACCTCCCCCACGATAAAACCTGAAACAACCACCCACCCCCCCTGCAACGTCTTGGAACCAAAACCATGAACAACACCTCCCCAAATACCACTCCCTTCTACCCGGATTTCACCAAAAAAAAACAACAATACACACCCCCCCCACGGAAACCAAACCCCCCCTTTACCAAACGAGGGCACACCAAGAGTGTCCTCTCCTCTACACCCACCCCCTCCCATTGACCCCCCCCCTCAAAAAAACGGTTTGAACACCCCACCCCTCTGACACTCCAACTGCAAACCCCAAAGTGCAACCCCGTGAGTATCCAAAAACGTGATCCTACCCCCTTCTTCCAAGGAGACACAAAAAACCCACTATCCCCAGCAGCATTGGACCACATTTAGTCCGGCCCAAGGTTTCCCCATATTGACACAACCCCCCCAGAGTTTTCTGTCCCCCCCACAAGTCCCCCCAGACCCACAAAAAAAGACACAGAGTGGTCCCCGAGTATACCATTGCCACCCCCCACCCCCCCCCCCCCAAACAACCCTACGCCCCTACCCTTTCCCGTCTCCCAAAGCAGCTCGGCGAAACAAAATAACCCCCACGTCCAACCACTCGACACCCCCCACCAAAACAACAAAAACCCCCGCGTCAGTACCCTTTCCCACGTTTCACTTCCAGACACCCTTTTTAAAATAACAAACGCAAAAGCCCACAACCCATAAAAAACCCACACCTCTTAACTTCTACTGGGGGACGGAACACCCACCCCAAACCCTTACCCCACACCAAACCCCACCCCTCTCACCCCAAAACACCCAGCAGAAACACTCTGTTTTTCAGAACCCCCACAAACAAAAAGAGGCACAAAACACAACCCTCCAACCCCTTCCAACAACAGGATTGCCCAGTTCCCAACCCCCAACCATTTGACCCCCTGACCCCCCCCTCCCAAATTAGAAAGGAAGGGTCCCACAAAAACGATCCCCTCTTAACCATAACCCCTTAACCCCAAAAAACCACACAACACCAAAAACTGATCAGACCAACCCCCTTTTTTTTTTGGGGTCGGAAAATTCAACACAAAAATCCAACAAACAAGACATTCCAATGCCCCCCCCCCCCACCCCCCCCCCCCCCCCCACACCTAATCATCCCACACCAAACACCCCACGAAGGGAAAAACCACCAAACAAACCAACAGATTTCTTCCCCCCCCAACACCCTGCCCAACACCCACTTGTCAACCCACCCCCCCCCCAGGGACAATACACCCCCCCACGCCCCCCCCCCCGTTCCCCCGCCAGACAACATCCCACCCAAAAGACCCCCGTCGCCCCCCCCCAACCCCCCCCCAACCCGAAATGTCCAAGAGGACCAACCCAAATGGGACTCAGAAAAAGAGAAGAAAAAAAGAGGGCCCCCCAGGCCCCCCCCCCCAGCCCAAAAGGTGCACGACCCCCCCTCAACCCACAACACCACTTCAACAAGAAACCCATTTTTCAACTAAGCCCGCCCCCCCCAACCGCCCCCAAACCCCAAGCCATAGGAACAAAAACAAACCCCCCTACAAACCAACAACACACACACGATATCACCCCCACCACCAAGACCCCCCTTCGAACCAGAAAAAAATTTCAGAAAAAAAAACTCCCAAAGAAAATAACAACCCCCCCCGAACCCTTTAGAATAAAACATTCCACCCGATATGAGCTGCCAAACACCCACCCCCCCCCCCCCCCGAGAAGCAACGCCCAAACAAACCCCAAATTGGGACACACCCCACCCCCCTAGTGTCAACCACCAAAACACACCCAAACAACCAACCCCCCAACACCCAAACCATCCCCCCGGTTTTTCCACTCCCCCCCTAGGAAAAAAACCCCCGGTTCCCCCCCCCCATACCTCCTCCTGTCGGTCAACCTAACAAACCCCCCCCCCCATGACCCCCATTTTTTGAACCACCACCCCACAAACCCCCACAGAAAAAACCCCCCCAAAAAAAAGACCCCACCCCCCTCACCAAGACCACCAAGCCCAACCGAACCCAACCCAACCCCCCATAAACCCCCCCCCCCAACACAAAGGGGGCGGTCTTCCCCCAAAACCCGGACACAAGAGAACCACCCCCCCGATACCCCAAAACATACCGCTACCCTTAGTATACCCACCCCCCAACCCCACCCCGCCCCTCTTTCTCTTGAGAGAAAAGGTCCCAATAAAAAGCAACCTAAAAAGTGAATCCTAATCCCCAACCAAACAGTTTTTCCAAGGACCACCCCCCCCCCCCACATCTGGCCTTTTAAACAAACGCGGACAACAAACATCACATGGGAGATTCCCCCTGTTGGCACCACCAAACACCCGCCTCCATCGCCCTTCCCCCCCCTCCGGTTTTGGAGGTTCCCCCTTGTTTTGAGTTGGGTGACGCCATTTTTTTGCATACACCCCGGTTCTTGTGAAAATGATTTCGGCCAACACCCCCCCCCACCACTTGTTTTTTGAAAAATGAATTTTTTCAAAACAAAAAACCCCTCACCCCCCCCCAAACCCTACCCGAACATTTTTCTGACCCTCCAACCAACCCCACAATCCCCCCACCCCCCCGGCCCCGAAAAAAGACTTTTCCAAAGGGGGTCCTGCACCTCTCGAAACCCCACCTCCCTGACAACCAGACAACCAAGACGCCCCCAAATCCCCCAAAGACCCCTCCCCCACAGTGTGTTAAGAAACCCAACCCCCTAGGTTTTGTGTTTTTTTTTTAGACACGGTAATTTTTGACCCCCCCCAAAAACCCCCCAACCCACCACGCCCCCCGCCAATCACTCCAAACCCAAACCCCCCCAACCCCCCCCGCTTCCAAACAGGATAAGAAACGCAAAGTTTACCCCAAATCCCCCCAACCCAGAAGTCGCCCCCACTAACCGATTGCCAAACCAACAGTTGTCGGTAGGCACCCCCTACCAGAATACACCTCTACTGAAAACACACACCCCCGAAATACCCCCCCCCAAAACCCAACCACCAACCCCCCCGGGAAACCCCGAAAAAAACACCACCAAATCTGCGAGAACCAAACGATCCAAAACTTGACCCCCCCCCCACAACACCTCCCCAACACGACCCACATTTTTTTGGGTGGCGGGCCCCGACCCCCCCCCACAAAAAATAAAAACCGTGCCATGCCACAAATCACAACGACCTGTCAAAAGTTTGTCTACCCCCCACCCCCCCCCCCCCAAAACCCACAACCTTCCACACACCCCACACCAATCAAAAAAAACGAAAAAACCCCCCCCCCCCCCCCGACACCCCCCCCCAGACCAGAAATAAAAAGCACCCCGCACAACCCCCCCCAAATCTTTTTTGGTGAAAGCGAACTAAAAAGAGTCCTTCCCCCCCCCCTTGCTTCTCCACAAAATCCCCCCGTTTTTTGTGTTCTTCCCCCCAACCCCAAGGGTAAAACACCCTGATGCACCCCCCCCCCCCCTTTGATGCTGACATACCCCCAACCCCATTTTACGAAACCCACCGATAAGATACCCCTCAAACCCCAAGCCCCAACCAACCCCCAATACAACCGGAAATACCCCAAGGCCCGAAAAAAAGCCAACAAGAATAAGACTGACCCCTGGAGACCAACTACCAAAATCCCTTTTCAGCAAAAAACCCATATCCCCCCACCCCCAGAATGAACCTCCTAAACTTAAAACTCGTGGACCAAAACATTTCTTTTTCCCATCGCCCAGAAAAGGAATTTACGATCAAAAAAACACACACCCCCCCCCATGGAAATCCCAGCGCGAAAAACCGTCCCACAAACCCCCCCACCCGATTGTCCACCCCACCCCCCCTCCCTCCCCAAAAACACCAAATATCCCCCCCCTCCCCCCCCCCTCCACAACTTTGGAGGAAATCAACCCCCACCAAAGGGGGATTCCAAGACCCCCACCCCAACACAAACCACCACCCACCCAAAAATTTTAAGGAAAACCCACCCCCCCCCCAAAACAGCCCACCCCCATAAAAAAGACACCACTCCCAAAACCTGACCCAAACCCATACCCCCCCCCCCGCTGAAACCCACCCCCAACAAATAAAACAAAAACACCCCCTCCTCAAACCCCCAAACCAACAGAAATCCATAACCACTCCCCTTACAATGCTCTTTCAATAAAACCCTCCCCTTGGTTTGAAGAAAAAAAGCCCCACCCCCTAGCCCATTCCCCTGAACAAACCAAAACGAACACACACCCCCGCCCCCCAATTTTTCAACCCCTCCCCCCCATACACAAAAAAAGTTTTTGCTTAACAAATGTCTCCCCCCCACTTTTGAGGAACCCCTTGTCCACAACCCAATTTTTTCAAAATGTTTTCTTTTTCTGCCACCCCAAGACCAACCGTCTTTTGGTGCGTGAACACCCCCCCCCAAACCCATGTCCCCCCAACCCCCCCCCCACCCCCGAGACACAACCGAACAAAGTCCCAACCCCCCACCCCCCCCCCCCCCCCCCCAACCCCCCAACTCCCCTCCAGAAAAGGTGGCTTCCACCCCCCCACACCCCATCACCCCCTTTTTTTAAAAAACCCCCCCCCAACCCACCCCCACACCCTTTAAAAAAAACCCACCTTACGATATAAAACACAAACCCCCCGGTAAAAACTCGAACCCCAATTCACCCAACAAACCCCCTAATTCTTACATCCCCGGTGTTTCTTTCCCCAAACCCCCCCCCCCCCCCCCCTCCCAAAACACCCACACCCAAGAAGAAAGAAAAAAAACCCCCCCCCCCCAGAACCCCAACCTTCAGATAACTCCTAAGTGATTTTCCCCCCCCTGCATGAACCCCCTCCCCCTCCTATCAACCCACACCCAACTCGCAAACTTTTCAAAGACTGCCAATCCGCCAAGTTTTGGACCCCTCACCCCCCCCCACCCTGGTTTTTCCCCAAAAAAAGATTTTTGCAGATGTTTCCCCCCAGGTTTTCCCCCCCCCAAACCCCCAACAAAAAGTGTTAGTTTCTTCAACAATCCCCCCCCCCAATTTGTACCCACCCCCCCCAACCCCCGTTCCCCCCCATCTTTATGTTTCGTTGGGTAAACAAAACCCCTTCCACCCTTGACATCCCCACCCCAGTGGAACCTCTCGAAATCACTCTCCCCCCATCTTTTCCCCCCAATCCAAGAACCCCACCTAGTCAACAAACGAACACCCAAATAAGGTCCCCCCCCCCCCCACAGAAACTCACCCCCCCAAAACACAGACCCCCACCGAACTTATTTTTTCCCCCCCCCCCCCCCCCCCCCACCATGAAAAACAACCCCACAAAACCCCCAACCCCCCCCCCCACCCCCCACCCCAAAAGCCCAGACCCAAGCAACCCCACCAAACCCCCACAACCAAAACAAACACCAGGAGGGCCCCCAAGAACGAGGATCCCCCCCACCCCTAAAGATGCGAACACAGACCCACTGAGACCCCCCCCCCCCCCAAACCCCAACCCACCCCCATGGCCCAAAAACGTCCCCGAGGAAAACCAACTAAACCTCATATCCCCCCCCTCCAAAACCAAACCACCCCAAAACCCCCACATAAAAACCGCTGGACCGCCCGATTCACCCCCCCCCCCCACCTCCCACCAGTGATGGTCCCAAAAAAACCCCCCCCCCCCCCCCACCCAAGTTCTCCCCCGCGAAACACCCAATACCACCCCCAACCAGAACCCCCCCCACGATTTATTATGGCCCAAAATCCCCCCCCCTGGAGACCACCGTCCTTTCTTTTTTTCCTCAAAAAAGGCCCTTACCCCCTCAAAATCGTGAGGTGTTGTTGGCCCAAGCCCCCCCCCCCAAGACCCTCTTGAGCAAAGCCCCCACGAAGTAAAATCCCCCCTCTGGTCCTGAATGCTTGACATGAGAACCCACACCCAGAGGCAGTTTTTTTGCGCCCCAAGAAAAAACCACCCCCCCAAGAAAACCCACCGACCCACCACCATAAGACCCCAAGAAAATGACCGGTTTACCACCCCACCCCATACCTCCCCGGCTAAAACCCACCCCTCTAGCACACCCCAGACCACTTCCAACTTTAAGTAAAAACCCCCACAGGAAAAAAGGCCGAAAAAGAGCCCCAACCCCCACCCCCCCCCCCCCTACCCGAGTTTTTTCTGCCCGACCCCCCCCCACCCACCCCAGCGCCCCCCACCCCCAAGGACCCCCCACGTGAAAAAAAACAATGGGGGCTGGCCACTTGGGCGGACCACCACCCCCCCCAGTCCCTCTCATGTATAGACCCGAAAGTCTTCCCCATTCAAAAGAAAGACCCCACCCCCCCCCCCCAACCCACACGGGAAACCAGAGAAAGCGGCCATCCCCTCGGTCAACCCCACCCCCCCCCCCCCCCGAAAACAACTTTTCAAACCCCCACCCCACATCCCCCACAACCCTGATTCCAACCCCCCCCAAAAGAAAAGAACAAAAAGCTCCCAAAAAGAGACCCAAAAAGGTAAACCACCTCTGCTGCAAAATCCTGACCCCATCCAACCCCCAACCCCCCCAAACCCCAAAACCAAAATTAACCACCAACAAAAAAACCCCACCCCACCCAACACCCTTAAAGTTGAAACGCCTCCAACACACCCCCAGTCAACAAACACCCAAAGAAACCACACCTCCCACAAGAACACCCCAATAAAAAAGCCCACCATCATAAAACCATTTTCCCCAATAAGTTTTCCCCCCCCCCCCCCAAACCTATTGACCCCCCGTCCAACTCCAAAAAAAACCCAAAAAACCACCCCCCAACCACCCTTGAGGAGCCAAAATGCCGGCAAGACCCCCCCAACCCCCCCCAAGCTCCAGTCCCACAAAAAATTCACCCCCTCTTCTGAAAACCCGAATATGATTCACCTTTTTTTGACAACCAACCCCTGAGTGACCACCCAAAAACTCCCCCTTTGACCACTCCAATCCGCAATCTTATGAGGAGGGGTAAAAAAAAAAAAAACACACCCCAGCGTCCACCCCATGTAGCTGCAGCAGACCTCCCCTACCCCCCCCCCCCCCAAACCAAAACCCTCCCCTGACCAGGGTTGTTGAAAGAAGGGCCAGAAATTAACCCCCCCAACCCACCCCCCCACATTCTGACTGTGCGGGAAACCCAAGCCGCCCCCTGTTGGTGGTGGTTAACCACCCCACCCCCCCCCATCCCTCGAATAAAAATAAGGCAAAGTGAAGCGGCGCCACCCTGGGCCCCCAACAACAAAACCCCGAATTTTCCTCTGCACCCACCCCACCAACTCCCTCACCCCCCCAGGAGAAACCCCCCCCACCATGAAGAAACAAAAACCACCCACCACCCCCAAAAGGCCAACACCCAAGTAAGCCCCAACCTTCCAACCCCACCACCCAACACCCCCCCCATCCCCATACCCCGCCAAAAAAAATTTTTTAAAACCCCCCCCCCCCCTGAGAGCACCACCCCCCAACACCCCCACCCACCCCGCAACCACACACTAAAAAACCCTGCCGAAAACCCCAACAAACACAAAACACCCTCAATAAAATTCTTCTCAACATTTCTCCCCCCAAACAAAACCCACACGCCACCCCCTTTAAACCCCCCCCAACCCCCCCACCCACCCAAGCAAACAACCTCAAGAAACCAAAAAAAACAAACCCCCCCCCACACCTCTCAATTCCCCGAAACCCCCCACGCGTTGAACCCAACCCCCAAAAACCAATACCCACCCCCACCCCACATCTGCGGCCCCACTGCCCCCCCACACCCCCAAATAAAAAAAAGACGTCCCCAAGTTTACCCCCCCCCACGACCAAGAACACCCCCCCCCCACCCCCAGTAGGGTCATTAATGGACAAACACCCCAACACCTCAACAAGTTTCTCAAGACCCCCCCAATGTTTTTTTTTTCCAAACACTGCCACCTAAACCTCAACCACCCCACCACACCCAAAAAGACTCCAAAGTAACGTCCCAAAAAAGACGAAAAACTGAAAAACCCCCGGACTCTCAACCCCCCAACCCACCCAAAACCTTCCTCTCCCTCCCCAAACACTCCAATACCCAACATCACTTTAAATCCCAACCCCACCCTCCGACCCCGTTTACCCCCCAACCCTGTTGCCCCACAAAAAAAACCCACAACCCAACCCACCCCCTTTCCACCCTCCAAACCTTTTTTTCGTCCCCCGTGAATATAGACCCAACACCTCCAAACCTTCACACACTCTACCCAAACAAACAAATTCCACTCCAAACCGTGAAACTCAACTTTACCAAGAACCAGTTCAAAAACCCAACCTCCTCTCAAAACCGGCACCCACAAAACCAAACACTCCTCGGCGACAACTCTCCAAGGACCCAAACCCTCGCATCCTACTCAAAACCCAAAAGACACAACACCCCCTGTCCCCCACACCCCAACCCCCAGACCCAAACCAAACGACCCCCAAAAAGGAAGAACCAAAACAACCCCAAAAGTCCCACCCAAAAAATCGACAACCCACCCGTCCTTAAACCCAACCAAAGACACTGGGACACCTCAAACCCACACCAACAATAACCCCAGGACCAAGAGCCCCAGACACAAGAAACCCCAAAACCAACCCCAACCAAGCCCCCCCACCCCCTTTAAACCCCCCCCCAAATGTTCCCCCACCAAAAACCCACACCCCCGAGAAACCCCCCGACCTACCCCCCCCCCACCCCCTACCCCCTACCACCAACCCACCCCCCCCCAAGTACAAACCCCCCCCCTCCCCGGAAACCAAACCAGAAAGCCCCACTTCCCCAGTGAGTTACCAACCGGACGCAAATGAGACCCTCTAACCCGGAAAGAACTCCGAACAAACAACCCCCCCCAAAACAACCAAGAGAACCAAAACCCCAAACATTCTCCGCCCCACATGTTTCGGCACCACCCACCTCCTTCTAGAACAAAATACACCCCTCCCCCCACATCCCTCACATTCCTTATTATCTAAACACACCCTCAACAAAAACCAAAAAAACCACCACCAAGAGGGGAACACCAAAACACCCAACCACTCCACACTGCAAAACAACAAACAACCCCCCTAGGCCCCAACCCAACCCCCCCTCCCACCCCCCCCTTCCATAAACCACCAAAAAAAACCACCCCCCCCAAACAAAGTCCACAACAGACCCCCCCCAAAACACCAAGGAAAAAGTCGGAAACAACCTTTTTAAAACCCCCAAAAAACTCCCCAAAACCCACAACCCCCACCCCCACAACCCCCCCAAAATAGACCCCCCCTCCACACCCCCAACACCCCCACCAACCTGTACCCCCCCCCCCCAACCCCCCAAACCAAAAACGAAAGGGGAGTCTTTTCACCAACCCAACAAAAAAAACCCACGACCCTCTTGAGCACCACAACAATTCTAGAAACCCCCCCCAAACGAGACAAAACAAGCATCTCAAAACCGTTCCACCCAAACAAAAAAGGGCTGTCCCAACAAAACAACAAGCGCAAAAAAACCTCCCACACCAAAAAAACCCACCAAGACCACCGAAACACACAAACCCCAACAAAACACACTCAAACAACCCCCCCAGAAAACCACGCGGACCCACCGCCCCACAAAAATGACAAACCCACCTCCCCGCACCCTCCCCCCCCCCCCCAACCCAACAGAACCCCGTCACCACCACCCAGACAGAAAACTCCCCACCCCCACCACCAAAAACCTACAAACCCCCCTCCCCACCAAACCCAACACCCCAGAAACCCAACCCCCCCCCAAACAAGAGTTGTGCACCAAACCCAAACCAAAAAAAAAACAAAAAACCACACAACCAAAACCCCACCAAACACCCCCCCACACCCACCCCACAACTAGGAAAAACCCTCACTTTCCCAACAGGGACCTACCTCCCACAAAACCCCTCCAAAAACAAAACAACTCCCCCGAAGACACCCGGAACAATCCCCACTCACCTTTTTGTTACCCAGCCCCCCATAAAATTAAAAACCCCCCAAAAAAAAAACCCACCCCCAACCCGCCGCCTTTTCCCCCCCACCCAAAAGCCAAAACCCAAAACCCCCCCACCAAAGACCCCACAACACACCCCCGTAACCCACTTACCACACCCAACCTCACAACAAAGAGAACCCCAACCGACCCAACACCCACAACTGACCCTCAAACACGCAAAACCGCCCCCCAGCAACCTAAACGTAACAACCCACACCCCAACCAACTTCTAAACCCCAACCACCAAACACCCCCCGATACCCCCCTAACAAACAAAAAAACGAACCAAACGCCCCAGCACTCAAGTCTTCCCCCCTAACAACCAACCAACCTTTACCACCGCACCTACAAACTACACAACTAACACAGTCCCCCACCCAACAAAACCCCCCAGAACCTAAAAACACCCCCCTTGACCACCCCCAAAACCTCCCACCCAAACCTCCCCTCCCTCCCCCCACAACGAAACCCCCCCAACCCCCCCACAAAAAAACCAATCCACCAAACCCACCTTTTTGCCAACCAAAACAAATGCCCACCTAAAACCCAAAACCCGAACCCCAACCCCCCCAACACGAAACACAAAAAAAAAGCAACACCACCACCAAACCAAAAACCCGACCCAATCCTTTTTACCAAACCAAAAAATGGCTTTGGCCCCCACCCACAAAACTTGACAAAGCGCCTCCATAACCTCCCAACAAACACACCCCCCAACACAAACCCTCCCACAACCTCACCACGGGAAAACTCACCCCGCCCCAAAGAACCCCCCACAGTCCAAGACTCGACTACAAACACCAAACCTTGACGGATTCTCCACCACACTCCAACCCAAAACCAACAAAACCCCCAAAAACCCCTCCTACATAAGGTTTCTCACACCACACAAGACCAAAAAAGGTAACAAACCCCCAAACCCCAAAAAAATTTTTTAATGACCCCCAAACAACCCCACCCAACCCAGAGAAAAACAAACCAACACCGACAAAAAACCCCCCAAACCACAATCCAACAGTCCCCCACACCAACAAAAAAACACAACCCCACAATTTGCAAACAAAACAACCCCACAAAAACGGACCCCAAACAAAAAAAAAAAAAACACCGTGAGCCCAAACACAACCAACAAAACGAAACATCCACACCACCGCACCCACAATAATTGCACCCAACCCACCACAATGCCTCGCCAATCACACACACCCACAGCCACAAAAACAACAAACAACTCACCCAAAAAACCCAACCCTTGTGCCAACAACCCCCCCCAACCCGCCCCAGATAGAAAACCCAACACAACCAACAAAAGAACGTAAAACCCCCAAAAGACTCGTTTTCTAAAGAAAAAAACAACCCAAGACCCCCCCACCAACCCCCCGACAAACCCACAAAACCAGCTAACACCCAAAAACTCTACCATAAAAAAAGTTCAACCCGAAGGAACAGCCAGACCCCCCAAACCCGGGAAACAAGAGCAAAAACATCTGAGACCCCTTTGCTCACCCACCCAACACCCTCCCCCAACACACACAAAATTGACCACCAAAACAAAACAAACCCAACCGAGCAAGCAAAACACACACCCCCCCACCCCCTGACACAAAACACACACCCAACCCCCACCCCCAACAAAAACCCCACAACCCAAAAACCTAAAAACAAAACACAACCCCCCACAAAAGTTGCCCCCCCCACAAAACAAAAGAAACACACAACAAACCTACAAAACCAACCCAGCGCCACCACAAAAAAAACAAAACACACAACCACACTGAAAAATTTAAAAACCAAGACCAGCTAAAAACCCCAACCAACAGCCAAGTATCAAAAACCAAAAACAACCCAAAACCAAAACAAAACCTAACACA
>Ga0179591_1363025_pt1 | contig 12304 bp, 9 predicted proteins | sample CZOMad2_1_08_16f_FD_182891 | JGI IMG/M metagenome (GOLD analysis project Ga0179591, IMG submission 182891) | Vadose zone soil fungal communities from Angelo Coast Range Reserve, California, USA - CZOMad2_1_08_16fungal (PacBio error correction) | ecosystem: Environmental > Terrestrial > Soil >... | reverse complement strand
TACTTCAGTTTTTGCTGTCTGATTAAACCCCTCAACTTCTCCCCTTTTGCTTTTTTCCAACCGTTTTCCTTTTCTTTTAGCGCTATATAATAAGGTTCCTTCTTTCTTTCTTCCTGGGATTATCGATCGCGGGTTAAAAATGTTGGTCTACTGAGCCTTAATTGGGTTCCTTTCCCCAGATTAAGGGGATATTTTTCCCACTTTCCGTTATTGCTCCCTTTAACGAATATGTTGGGAACCTCCTCTGTCCTTCATTTGTGTGAAAGGGGGAACTCCCCCCCCAAAGAAGGGGATTTTCCTCCTTCATTCTCTTTAATTGTACTCGGTTCAATGAGATTCTCCCCCTTCCCGTTTCGGAGGAAAATCCGCCTCGGCACCGTAGAACGTTTTGTCAAGCCCTTCAAACGAATGAAAATTAGAATAGATTTTCCCCATTTTCTTATGGAAGAATCCAAGCCTTCTTCTTTTGTGAGAATTGCGATTTCGGAGACACCTTTTTATGATCAATTATGATTTTTTTTGCCAATCGGCTGAGATGCGCCTATGCAATTCGCCCCCCATGTAGCTCGAAATGAGAAGACCCCTGCCAAAATCCTCCCCTCACCCAAGACCCGCCCTCCTCATACGGCCCAGGGGAGCGATGACAAAACTGCTGGTCATTACTTGCACGGCTCCATGAACCAACCCCGCCCCCGTCAACCAATCTCCTCCCGTCTCGCAGCCGGCCAAAATTCCTACTTCTACCAATTCCGTAGGCTGGTGCCGCTTCCCCCGCTCGCCTTTTTTTTTTCTGGCTCGATCTCTCACGCGTCTCAAACGCGTTTATGACAATGCCGGCTTCGCCTCCTTGCCTCTACGTTCCATTCGTACCGCAGAAAGGGGATCCCCCCTTCCTGCTTCCTCGCAGCCCGTTGAAAAGGCCTAAATCGACCTCCCTATCCCTCTTTCTCACCCTTAAACCCCAGCGCATCACCCCCCTCGCACCTCTCCCGTCCGGCTCACCACATCGTTCCTCCCACCGCCTCCATCATGAGTACTCTCTGATTGGCGCGTGCAACTCAATCATAAAATTATCTGACCTCTCCTATATTACGGCCCCGCCTCTGTGACGACGAACCCCCAATCGATACAGAAACATCCCGACCACTGGTGCAGGTGCACCCAACCATCTTTTCCTTTATCCCCCGTTGTGTTGAGATTGGGTTGCCCTGACATGCTGCGGTGGATCCGCTTTTTTGTTCGTCGAGGAGAGAGTCCATTGGCCCATCAATTCCCCGAGGATTATGGTGCGATTTTTTTTATGTGTGTAATTGTTTTCAAGCAAAGTGCAGATATCATGGACCTGCCGGTTTTTCTACGATGGTTTGACTCCCTTCCCTGGGCGTGAAGGTGGGGGAGTCCCCCCGTGATAAGGCTGGGCTCGGTGGCTCCGAGAGGATAGCTCTGAGTGCGGGAGATGGGAGAGCTTGAGCCTTTACTGGCTGCAAGCCTCTGATCCCTGCTCTGACGTCCTCGGCGAGAGTCCCTCAGGCAGGCAAGTCATCCATGTTGAGACTGCTATGAGCTATCGAGCCTTCTTAGAGCCTCTGATGTAGTGTAACAGAATAGGATTGACCTATCGAGCGGAGTCCGGGAGGTGGGCCTGCTTTTCCGATTTATGACCTTTTTGTTCTTGTCGGAGGCACTGTTAGCAGCGCCTATGAAAGCCAACCTCCGTTTTCCTAAACCTGGGCCGGAAGATTTCTTCGTTGGGGGACATAGGTCTGGTCTGGCGGCTTTCTCTTACGTCATACCTAGGGCCGTGCGCCTAGCATGTTGATTGAATAGTTATCGCGATTGCCCAAATTTCTTTCCTAGACCAGGTGTCCCGAAAATAAGTTGACTATTTCCCAAATGCCTTTTTCGTAGTCTTCATAAAACATAAACTATGGTTTCCCCATCGATTCTCAAGATTCGGAGTATTCCTCTTTACCCTAATTCTTACGTTTTATTTGGGAGGATTATTCCTTTCCAGTTTCTCTTCTCTGCCATCCAACAGATGACACACTTTCCTGCGTTCCTTCATGCCGGTCACGATCCCCCCCCCAATCGGACACTCGCAGTTTCCCCCAACCCCCCCAAACTCCATACTGGACTTTTCGCGTAGTGTGTCCAACCAGTTAAGTCGTGAATTCTGTCCCAGATTGTCCTGTAGGCCCATTGCATTAGTGGGCTTATCTTCCTTTCCCCCACAAGTCCCTATTGCATTAGACCCAAATTACATCTTTACGTATGCTAGATCCCAAACCTGACAAGACGGACACTATTAGATACGCTCTTACATCTGTTAGCATAGGCTTGCGTTTATCCCCGACCTTCTCTCAACCCATTGACCTTAAATTTAGAGGTGTACTCCCATGAGAGTGAACCATCTCATCATCCCCGTATCCTTTCCCTGGCACGAGTATTGTGTTTCTTGTCTATTGTAGCAGGCTGTCTGGGAGAACCTTCCTCACTTCTCAGCCTCCAGATTAGATCTCGCGTCTTCTTTCTAACCTACCTTCCCCCCCAATGTATCAGCCCCCTTTCTCCGTCATCTTATCCGGCATTTCCATCCGAAGCAATTTTAGGGCCACGCTTTATCATCTCGCTGCGGGACCTTCGTAGCCCCCTCTTCTTAAGATGAAAACTCGACCTTTTCCCGGGCTATCAATTTTTATTACCCCCCCTTCTCCCACAACAATCAAAAACCTTTCTTCTACTCTCCAGAGAAATAATCAGTGTTCCACTATGAGCCTGTATTGGTTTGCGAGGAGGCCCTTGTCTAAACAGCCATTCACTTTCCCCCCCCAATGAATTTGTGAGGTATACCTTTCCCCATCTCACCCGGTACGAGAGCCGGGCTGACGATGGAATACCTCGCCAACATCCTATCAGTTCCTCTTCTAGCTTTCCTCTTTGACCCCATTATGGATTGTCTCCCTTTTGGTGCCTCTGGAGGCCGGGGAAGGATTTTGTAAGCGGAACGGTTTTGCCCGATCCTGCGGGCAGATGACATCCCCTGATAGCTGCGCCCTCTTCCGCCCGAGATGGATGAACCATATGATCTTTCTTATCCAAGCCATGTTCCCATCAGTGTTCGCCTGTGGATTAGCCTCGCGCTTCGGACTCGCCTTCGGTGTTTCGTGCTCTTTTGCGTGGTAGCATTTTCTCGGCGGGCGTGACGACCCGGTGAACATGATGAGGCGGTGATGGAGAACCCTCTCCCTGCGTCACCTGAGGCGGCCCGGACATGTCGATGGAGCTTTCTGTGCCGTAGACGAGGGAGTCCGTATTTGGCAATCTCATGGTGGGGTTCGTGAACTGGGATGATTTTTTGGGTCTTCGAGAGGGCGAGCCGGTCGACATTCTTCGGGATGTATACTATCCTTAGCTAACGCTATGAGGGTCGTATGGCGAGGAGCAAATCTTTCGAGTTTGGCTAGCACCCGGTCTCTAATTTTTTTCTGTTCCTAATTATCTATATGTTAATAATACTTTACAGTGTAGTTTGAGAGAGATTTCGTGGGAACCGGACGTTCTACAGTGCTGCTTTCCCTACGCCAACCATTCTTTTTGTAAAATAAAGCCTTCCCCGATTAGTTAGACAAGATCTCATCCGCAATATGTAGCCCTTCCCGCAATCAGAAGACACACCCATAACGTCGACCCAGGCACGCAAAAAGACGAATTTCCTTACCCTGGAACCCATACCAGTCGCCTCGTTACGGACACAAATTAGTGTTAGGCCGCTCCTGTTGACGCACTGATGCAATTTTCTCCAGTTCCCCCTCCCTCCTTTTCATGTTCGGACGGCCGTAACCTCGATCCTCATATAACCGATATCCACTCTCATAACTAAAAGGCGTCCTAAAGGAGAGAATCTCGAACAACCTTGGAGATACCCCTGTGACCGCTTCTTTAAGGAGAAGGGGATTGGGGGAGCCTTCTTCCTGCGGCCCGGTCGGCAGGCTCTCATAGCGAGAAGGCACTCGGCACCCACATCCTTCGCGGTCAACAACAAATCACCCGGACCATTCTCAATCTTACATCCAGATCAACTAGCATTTTACCGTCGAGAGTCTCCTTCTTTCAGTTTCTATAGGGTAGGCCGGCTTCATGTGGCATCGGCCCTTTAATTTGGTCCAGTGGTATGCTTCCTACCATAGCAAAATTACTTTTTTGCTTAATGGTAGTTTAGCAATTTTTTCCCCTTTCATCGCCCAAACTGTTGGCATCACATTATTTTTTCAATGATCGCGTTGATAAGAATGGTTTTTGATTTTTCGGATCATTTGGAAAGAAGCCCATGTCTCAACTCAGATTTTCCTCCCTTAAAGCCTAGTGGGATTTTGCACTCTTTCACTATTGTTCAAAGGCTGCAGGACAGTGATCCCTTCTTTGCCTCTACTCCATAAAGTGCTTCTGGAAGACTTTCCGATTCCCTTCTCGTTCGATTTCTTTACTACCTGACCCCCCTCTACTCGCTCGTATCTATTTCTGAACCTTCTACGATGATTCCTTGCCCGAGGCTCCCCATTCTTATTGCGCAAGACAAACCTCTCTTCCCAGCTAGTGGCATAGGCTAGAAGTGGGTAGCGTTTTAGAGTGTGGGCCCCCCCCCCCCCCCTCAATTTGAGTACCAGCTCTCCCTATCATTTAACCGCATTCCTTTTCTGATGGCTCCAACCTTCAACTGACCTATGGCTTCAAAGGTTTTCTATCGTCCGCGTACTTCTCCTCCTGTAGTTTCCTTTGCCCCCTCCCTTGGATCTGCTGATTCGCAATGTTCAACCTTCTTATTGCGACGCCTTTGCCATTGGGAAGGCCCTGACAAGATTATTGAACCTCCCTCTTGGACTGCGTACCTGAAAACCTTATACAGATTTAACCTGACTTCTTTTGACCCCAGAGACGATGGTCACTTGTGAAGAACTCCACTGAATGTCTTTCCCTTTCAACTTCTATTTCATGATTGAGAGCACTTTTTTAAGTTCCCACTTTGATGGAACTATCTCCATGCCTCTAGATGATCCCACAAGGAAAAACATGAAGCCGAAATAAGCAGTGAACTCTTAGCTCCCCCCCGATTTGTCCATTTTGACCGGATATCAACTCGACAAGAGGCTGGAATGAGATATTGAACCTTTTCGGTACACCTATGTCCTCCTTTTTGATGGGGGTTTGAATCGGCGGAAGCGCAATGAGCCAAGCTTGCAACAATCTCATAGTTGCAGACTTGACTATATAGCTCCCCTCCTCTTCACCCCACTTATTTTGCCCGCCGAATCCTTCGGCACCCTAGTAACAACTGCTTTGCATTTTCCTTTCGCATCTCGCTGCAACCGAACTAATGAACATCCTTCATACCCTTTCGCAGCCCGGCCCACCTCCGTAATCAAGAATTCGAACTACAAGGCCTTATGTTTCCCAACTCACCCCAGAGCTTTTCGACCTTGTGTCGATCTTCCTCTGTAAACATTTTATTGGGTGGGGGTCCTGCCGGTGTCGATCTCCTGAACCTATTCCTTGTGATACCGCAAACTGTGCATCCACGGCTGCCCTATGGTCCAAGTTAAATGCCTTGCAAGTGCGCCGCCCAAGCCTACCCCGCCAATCCCCCCCTCCCTAATCAATCTAGGCCCCCTCCCCCCCTAAAAACCGCGACCTCCGAGATTCCCCCACTCCCGCACTCGGCCGGCTACAAAAATTCGAAACCCCCCTTCCCAGATCATTATACCCCACTTGGCGCTTACAAAAAGTACTTTTGCTAAAATCGGCACTCAACCTCTCTCTTCTTTCTTGTGTCCCACCACGCGACGTCAACCACCCCCTCGAGCCCAGGCCTAAGAAACCCCGGCCGTGCAAATTCTTCCTCTCATAATAAGTTGTGTTGAGAGAATTGGTGTTTCCCCTGCCTTGTTCCCTTATGTCTACTCGGTATGGGGTTGTTTGTTTTCGTCGCCGCAGAGGACGGGCCAGAAGATCCTAGGTTGATGTGCCGATTTTAGACGAAGTGCTTTGTTTCCCAAGGGCATCTTTAGCGACGATTCCCGTGGGGGAGGGATGGTTTTCTCAGACGGAAGATTGGTGGAGGTAGTCTCGAGGCTGTGGTTTGTCGTCCACTTATAGGGCTTCTGTGTTTCCTTTGCAGCCTTTACTTCTCCCGATCAGGCAGACGTGATGCCCTTTCTCCTTTAGCCGATCGGATTCTCTTCAGGACCCGGCAGGTCCCTTTTTCGCGCGATCTGACGAAGCCATTTTTCTCTAGTTCGGTGAGTTTGGACCCAACCGACGGCCTTTTACGCGATGATGTCCGGTAGGTTGGCCGGCTTTTACGATTTTATGACAAGGCGGCTGTTCTTGTCTTTCATTTATTTCGGCAGCGCCATGCGCAGTATGCAGCTTTGCCCCACGGCTCCTTTTGAGTTTCCGGGGTGGCCCCTAGGTGAGTTTCGGGCGGATTTTTTTTCCTTTCGTCTTTCAACTCGTTCGATGTGTTCCCCCTTAGCATGTCGCATCGTACTCAATACAATCATCTTAATCGACCACGGTTTTCCCCGAAAATGGTAAAAGTTGCAAGTCTGCAACAATGTCCAATTCTGTATGCTTATCAACAAGACTCCTTCCGGGCAAATAGCTAAAGCTTTCTGTTCTTCCTTCTTAAGCCCCCTCCTTTTCGGATCTAATCTTTCAGCTCATCAAAGTGACCTTACAAGTGCAAGTCTCGTCTACAATGCTGCGTTCGTCAACACCGCCCCTCTTTTTTCAGTTCTTAACAACAATGAATTCCATCGGCGTGGTCCCCCATTCGGTTGTTGTTTCCGTTCGATATGGTTCTTTGCCCTAGTGCTGTCCTAATGTAATCCCAATTCACTGATTCGTCCTAGACCCCATTGTACATATTTCGGATCCGCATTCTCACCCCCCCCAAGGGCTCCCAGGATGAACGCGCGCCTGAAACTGTTTAATCTATCGATTGAAGTTGTTATCAGTCCCTTTCTTAAAACTTCATCCGTAAGCTGTTTATCCGTTGTAAAGTGTGAGAGATCTTCTACCTCTGCTCATCCAACGTAATCCCCTTTAAGCTATTTGGACAGATAGCTGTTATGTCGAATTAGAGATTCTCTACTTTATTTGCCAACATACTTTTTTTCATGAAATACTCTCCCGCGTGGATTTCTCTATATAAATTAAATCCCAAACCTTTTCTTTCCCAGATAAGTAGCTCGTTTCTAGGTTCCACCCCACCCCATTATTTCTGATACTTGTAAGCGGCCACTTTATCCCTTCTTTTGATCAGATTGTCGTCCCTTAACAGCTGACAGTTGGACTCTACGGATAAGATTATTACAATTGGCGTTGTGACATTCTTGAGTCAAAATACCACTTTCTTATAACGCCCATCTTACATTCAATTCGTGATTCCCCACTATGCGCTTATTTGTGTCTTCTTCACCACCCATCCACAATTCCTTTCCCTGAAATGTTGCTTTAAAAGCATCCCCCTGTAAGCCCAATATTTCAACCCCCTTTTTCCCCTAGATGCCCTTATGCAGCCTTGGCCTATACTTTCACCCTGACGCATATCAGACCTTTAACAACATTATGGTATTTTTCTGGTGGTGATATTGGCGCTGTGCAGGGTTCTTTGTTTGGCTCTTATGCTTGGTTCCTATCCGCATCGATGTGTTGTCGCCGTCCTACAGTTTTGCCCATCCTCTATCTTCCTCCGCACCCCCCAGACCCCACCCCCCCCCCAGCCGGTCCCCATTTCTGCGCCATTCAGGATGAGCCTACGCCTGTCTTTTTTGCCGAGTTTGGAGCGTGGTTCTCTGAGCTCGATCTCGGCGGGATGAGGAGGTAAGGGAATGAGATGAGGCCCCTTTCTCAGGTCTGAACCCATCTATGAGTAATTCTTCCCGCAGCGATGTCTGGTAAACTCGGAGCCACTGGTATTTTTCCCTCTTATGGAAATCTGAGGTGTTATTCCCCTTGGAGTTTCTCCCCCCTGAGGGTTTCTTTTGCGTCTTTGCGGCCCCTTTTGACTAGATTTGAGAGATTTCACGCTACTTGGAGCCAGGGTTCTTTCTCGCGGAGGAGCCAATCGGGCTAGTTTGGCGGGATTGGGGTTCCTCGGCTTATTCTTCTGTTTCCGAATACCTATTCCTTTGTTAGAGCTTTTAGGGAAACGTTACGTCTCCCGTGCGCTAGAAAACACAAAACTCGCCCTCCTTTTGACTCCTCGCATCCCCCCCCCCCCCCCCTTTCACCGAACATTCCCCCAGGAGTTGCGCAATAATGACAAGATGTCGCCTTCGACTACGCAGATCGGACACCCTCAACATCTTTCACTGTAGACCCTCAGTCCCGGTCCGGAGGGCCAATACCAGGGAGAAGAGTCTATTCCCCTCAACCCACGGACATGCGGCCGCCTCAGGTTCTTTTTCTTCCACGACGCCCCTCAGTCCTCCCGTACCGGCGCGCATACACGCGTCATCATCCAGCTCTCCCCCCCGTCCCCCCCTCCCCGAAAACCCGGGTCGAAGGAGCCCTCCTCTTCCCCGCAAAGGTCTTATTCCTCTCGTGCAGGCATGCTTTGATGTTGAGAAAGAAGGCGCAAAGGAAGCCGGCACGGCTCGTCTTCTCCCCCGGTTTCAGGAGGCTTCACCCCTTCCTCCGCTTACACACAACCCCATCGGCCTCCAGATAAATACACTAGCCATTTTTTTTTTTCCAAAACACTTTTTTTTTTGTAAACCCGCGACCTGATACAAGTTATTTCTTTTTTTCTCGTTAGGCCTCACTGGACCCTCTGTTGGGCTCAGCTGGGGTATGCTGCCTCCCCATACAAACCCATTTTTGGTACCTGCCTGAATGCTTCTCCCAGGTTTCCAAATCCTCCTACAAAACTCAGCGTTTTCTTTTTTTTTGCCCACGATTGATTCCTTCTCGTTATACTTCGCTCCCCAAATGGATCACCTTGCACAATTGCATCCGAAAGCTCTTGTCTTCGTTGCCTTGATCTTGGTCAGCCCCTGATTCCTGCAAGAGAGATGATAGTCGCAATCTAAATTTTATCTGGATGACCTTCCTGACTAGTTAGACGTTCCTCAGGTTGACAGACATTTTTGCCTTTATTTTTCTCGAGAGATTCTTATCTATTGCTCACAAAGGACTTCCTCGAGTTTCTCGCCAGTGCTACTCCACATGCTAACCCTTCCCCAACCCCCCCCCCCAGATTTACAGTGTTGGCCCCGGATCTATTCCTGTTTTTCGCGTGTGACCCTGTTTACTCTCGCATTTTTGTAACGGATTACCCTTAGCTGTCCCCGATTAGGCTCTGTGTCTGATAAACAAAACTTCCTTCCATGGTTTTTTATTCAGCGTATCTAATATGGTTCGTCCTTCAGTAACGTCCTCTCGATTTATCCTCCCAAATGGTACCCCATTTTCTTGCGCCTCTTTTCCTTTTCCTTTTGGCAGCTCCCACTATTTCCCCTTGCGGCCCCAATCTTGGAATCTCCCAATTACCGAATTCTTTTGACACCACAGCGACCGTAATTCATTTGTTTGTCCCTAACCCAACAGCGTCGTTTGCTTTCTCGTATTCATGAAAGGTAGTCTCCTTTCCCTTGTAAGTCCTTTACTTCTTAGATGAGGAACCCACTGCCGTTTCCACCACCTTTAACCCTTCCACACACCCCCCCACCGCGCCCCCCCCCCCCCCCCCCACTTCACATACCACCCCGCAAACAACACGAAGCCCCCCCCCATCGGACCCACCCCCCACTACGCACCATCCTCCCATACAATCTCGACTTTTTATTTGAGGTCCCCTTTGACCGGGTTTTGATCCTTGATGGTCATTTTCGCATGCGAAGTTACATCCCTTGCTTTCCACGAGGCTCCTGTCCAAATGCACGTATGGTACCTCCCCCTTTCTTTGTGTCCTGCTCCCCCTCCCGATTCCCCCTTCCCCCCTCCATTACGTCTCCTCCCTCCGCCCCCGGCCCTCTCCCAACCTGTTTCTTGTTATCTCCCTTCTCTCTCTCGTTCTTGCCTTTAATATATCCTCCATCCCCCTTGTTACGAGTCACAATTTAGTTTTATCATATATGGCACGGTTGGGGACAGCTTCCCCCTAGGAGACCTACCCCTTTTTTTGCGCCAGTCTTGACGACACCCCGCAAAATGTTCCAGATTTACGCAGATTATATAACAACTCTACCGATCACTACCTGGACCTCCATCGCATATTTCCCTTACCACCGGCTTTTCCCCAACTCTTTTTACTCTTGAGCCTCCACGGCGATTCCTCCAAGAACAAGCAAGACAACCCAGCTCAAGAACTCTCGCCAAAAGACTCCACCCCCTTCAACTACTCCCTGAATTAGGACAATTCCAGCTGTAAATACCTCATCAGAGAGATTCATACCCTTTTCGATGTAATTCGTATAAACCGTTTGATTCCCGCTCTTTCTCCCATGCAATATAACCACCTCTTTTCCCTGGAGTACGTATGCCTCCGCCGCATCGTAACGTCCTTTGAAAAGTCCCCCCCCCGCTTCCCTCATCGAGAGATCAGATCCCCCCCCCCCCAGAAACCGACTTATCCCACCCTCGAACGACAAAAGACTCCCCCGGGGGCCCCCCCCCTCCCTTCCTCCCCCCCGCACCCAGTCCTCCATGAGATACTCACGACCATTTTTGCTTGCCCACAAATCCCCCAACTGCCTCAATTCCAGAGATTTTGGGCACCCCAGCCATATGGTAACTTCGATTCAACCCCCCCCCAAGAGAATAACAATCTCCTATCACAATGGAAGGGAACCACCCCCTCCCTCATTTTCTCTGTTTTCTTCTCCTGCTGTAAAGGACCTTGGTACGATGCTTTTCTTAGATAAGTTGTTTGCGCTTTCTGAGCGGTGTCCAGAGAGGTCTTGAGGTTTGGATTACTGTATTTTCACGCTCCCCCGGTCTCCATAGGACGTTTGAGGTGGTGTCATTCATTTTTTTTAGCCCGGCGGTGCTCCGTGTTGTTTCGTCTGTGATAGGAGATGGGGTATTTTGATTGACAGCTGATTCTCTTTTCATAGTGCTTTTAGGGAGATTTGTGAATTCCATTGAACTACTGCGCCAGTCTTCTGATGCCCCCATTGCGGTTCGAGATGAGTCTAGAGTCATTCGTACACGAGGCCACCGGTTGTCTCAAGCGCTTGCTTAGATGATTCCTTGAAATGTCCTACCTTTAGACGACTTCTTGGGATAACCTCCCCATGACTTGTCGCTTCCCCTAGGCTCATAGCGGAGTTTTGATGGGATACCCCTACTTTTTAATTAATTAGGACCGGCTTTTGTTTTTTTCATGTTTTTGCCCGTGGGTTTTCGGCGTGTCCCCGCTCCCCATGAGCCCGACAGCTCCTTTTTTGCACGCCCCTTCCCGCAGAGGTCTTCGAGCTGGCCATAGGTCTTTTTTTTGTGAGAATGCTTTTATGATTTATCTTATTCACTATGGCTTTGGAAAGCATCTCATGGCGATTGCATTCTCCGCCTCTCCCTTGCCCCAACAAACCTCTTTTTCCTCTGCCCTGGTTTCAAAATATGCAATATCATCTTCACAGCGTCGCTGAGGACTACCCTGACTTCCGGTCAATGTTCCATAGCTTCTAACGCTCTGTTTCCTCTTCAAGTGTTTATTCTTACCATGTCAATTTTGAGGCGGATTTATATGCATTTGCTTCCCCGTGAATACAATTTCCGTCTCTTAAGTGACAAAGTAATGGCAGCAGGTACCGCTAATGCTTCAATCGACCAACCCTCTCTTGGAATTCCCCCAAAATGCATTCCTCGTCGCGTGTGGTCACACCTTTTCTATGTCTGACTTCCAATCGCAGGTCTCTTCCCCTCTTTCTGTCCCGTAATCTTTTTTAATGCCTGCCCCAACTTTTTTAGCCCTTTGTTACAGCCTTGTGGTTTTGATATGCTGATCCACCGGCGGCGCAACCGAACTTCCCCTTACCTTCTATACGATGACTAAGTCCCCATGTTGAACCCTCAGGTAGAATTGATTTGTTTATCCGAAGGCTCCAAACATGTTTCACTTTCTGCCCCGTAATTAAATTGAGAGATTGGCCATGATCCCTCCCAACGTAACAACCCTAACTTTTTCCCGTCTCTTTCGCGCTTTTTTTGTCTTTTTCCAGCGTGTTGATTGACCTCTCGCGGGAGTCGTCATCCAAGGTGCTCCTTGACCTTGCACAGCAGAGATGACCCTCTCGAAGCA
>Ga0179591_1350870_pt1 | contig 12305 bp, 13 predicted proteins | sample CZOMad2_1_08_16f_FD_182891 | JGI IMG/M metagenome (GOLD analysis project Ga0179591, IMG submission 182891) | Vadose zone soil fungal communities from Angelo Coast Range Reserve, California, USA - CZOMad2_1_08_16fungal (PacBio error correction) | ecosystem: Environmental > Terrestrial > Soil >... | reverse complement strand
GGATACTTTTCCCAAGAAAACCATTGGCCGTCATCACTTTGTTAAAATGTTATCATTTTTCACCTAGTAGTTTCTCGGGGTTGTTCACTTCAACAGTAATTGATTATACCCTCTTCCGGTTCTGTCTGACCTATGGCTGGTTCTTCCTCCCTGTTAACCCCTTTATAGGTGCCCATTCTTTTAGTAACCACCGTACCAGAAATTGTTTCATCCTTTTCCCTCACTGGTTTTTTTTTTTCACGTTTTGACCTCCTTTGACGACTAACGTGGTCTGTATCTCCCCTCCATTCGGCCTGGATGGTCCCCTCTCCATGGTATCTTTCCCATTTAGCTACGGTTGTTAGCACTTGCCTGCAGGTTCTTTTTCGCGACTTCCCCCACCGGACATACTCCTTCACTCCCTTTTTCCCTTTTTTTACAAACTACGCACATCCCCCTTTCCTGCCGTGGTTTACTTCTATACGGGCCCACGCCCTAAAAGCAAGTTTTCACCCCTTTTTTTAGCATCTCTTCTTTACCGTTTGACGCTTAGGACCTGGCATGATTTTTTTCCAAACGTTCACCCCCTTCCATTCCATTTATTTTTTTATATCTGTCCGATCTGCAAAACCTCTACTTACTTCTTTCTTAGCCTCCTTTCCGGTCCCAGGCAGGGAGAAAGTTTTCATGTACCTGGAAAAAAATCTAGATATGCAAAAAGGCGAGCTTCCAGTTTCCTCAGTTTTAAAACGCGTGCCTGCCACTTCTATCCTTAAGGTTGTTACTTCCCGTTTCGTGTTTGTTGAATTTTTCTATATCAAGTACTTTAAACATCAGCTTTTGTGGTCGCGCTTCGAAATCTGTCTCTTTCCCATCACATCTATTTTCGGTCCCTCTGGTGCCCCAAACTTATTAATATATAATCTGCCACGTTTTTTTAACGCTAGCTATCTATCTGGACAGTGAGACAGCCTTTCCGTCCTCCTGAAACCGTCGGCCCCTCTGTGTGGTCGCTTTGGTTCTCCCTCATCCTTTAATCATATGCACCCTTTAACAATGCTGTCCCCGGCTGGGAAGGGCCAACGAGTCACCAGATTTACCCCGACCTCTTAGAGACTTGGCCATCGGACCTGTATGTATGTTTTTCAAACCTTTTAGGGAAGTGTGCAATCCTGTTTCGCCTGGCAATGGACAATGGAGCAGTAATACAAAACGTCAGCTCAGAGAGTACAAAAAATTGCGGAGCGGGCCCATTCTTTTACAAAACCCACCAAGGTTTTCAGTGTCGATTCTGGAAATTTTTTTTATTTTTAAATCAATTTGCATTAAGGTGTGTTTTATGCACTCCTTTTTCAACTTGCCACAACCATGATCTATCAGGGTAAATTTATTTGAGAGTTTGATTACCCTTGTATTGCTTCCCCCCTCCCCATAATTAGCGTTATCACTACAACAGCACCTCCCCAGGGGAATGGAACCCAGGCTTTGCTCCTCCCTCTGGGTTTATTTTTGGTGTGGGACACTTCTTTCTGCCTATCTAAGTATTTTTTCTGCAGGGTGCCCCCCAGGACCAGTCTAATCATCCGTGGTATGTGACCCCATCCTCCCCCAGCATCCAACTGTGGTTCCTCCCCCACTTTACGTTGGTAGCCCCACTTGATATTTTTGACGCCCCCTGAAGATCCGGTTTTTTTCTTTGCCCCCCTATCATTTGTTTCCAGGAAGTTACAGGTGTCAAAGTTCAACTTTACCCCCATCGCCGCATAAATTGCGCTTGATTTAGTCTACCACAACCTTTTTTTGGTCCCGATCAACCCGGACGGCACGTCTTTCTTCAGTTTCTGGAGCTCGTGGATCACACCCGGCCCGGACCTTCTTTTTCGTGCCTTTTTCACCGCCCCAAAATTGATAGCCTTATACCCCCCAGGCCCCCCCCCAGACTCAAACCTTCCTCCCGGGCCCTCCCGATTGGCTCGTGGGTTTTTCTTTTCCCGGCCACGCTTTTTTTTTCCCCTCCTTGCCTAACATTGGTTACCCCGGACCTCAGATGGCAGTTTTGCTAGGGATTTCATGCCTCGCCCTTAGAAATGTAGCAGGTTTATTTGTACTGGGAGTATCGCTAGACTGCTCCTCAAGTACCCACGAAAGTGTTATCCCGCCGTCGCCCTACGACCCCAACCTTTTCCTCGCCTTTTTTTTTCCTGTATGGCAATCCGGCAGTCCACTTTAAAGGCCCCCTCGGCGCCTTTTTCACATGGCTTCTTGGAGGTACGGAAGCATGATTGTGTCAGACCCACTTTGCATCATCCCCTATTGATCCCTAAATCTCTCTTTGGATGGTCGGACAGGGGCAACGGTTCCGCTGTGTTGGCCCTTGCAGGTTCGTTTCTGCACCACAATCGACCCTGCCTCCCTATTTTAGATAGGGACCTTTTGGTGGTGGATCATTACCCCCCCCAAAGCCCCATGCATGCATTAGTTAACGACCCGTGAAAAGTGGAAAAGCTCCCCCTCCCATAATCCCTATCTGCCAATCTGTACCCTTTTTTACATTTATCTTATTTTTTTTTCGGGACGGTGATGCATTCCTCCTTTCTTTGTGGTTTTATAGCGGCTTTTTTTTTGTGTTGTGAGTTGACTACACACGGCCCTCCCCACTTCTCCTGTACGACCACAGAAGGGCACAACTGAACCGGTCCTTGAAAGCGACCTCACCTTTCCAACGCAGATTTAACTTCTTCAGAGCTTACCCCGGTGCACACCCCGAAGTCCTGGTCAGCTATAACTTGTTCCCCTTAGTATTACCATCACCCAGGCTTCCTTTCTAATTTGTGGTTCCGGTCCCCCTCTGTGTTTTTTACTCCTTTTTTCCCACCCCAAGTATGATGACAACGGTCCCTCATCCTCATTTCTCGTCAGCTCCACAAGAGAATACCCTCTTTTCCTCCATCAGTTTTGTGAGAGATTCTGCTTGGAAGGACTTTTTCCCCTTTTTCTATTTCCGATGTGGCCTCTCCCCCTGGTGACCCAAAAGAATCTTGTCCACCGTTCAGATGTCCTTATGGGACTACCAACCTATCCCCGACAGAGATGGCTTTGCTTGCTGTCCTCCCAGGTGACTTAACACAGTTTCTCTTTCCTGCTGCAATGGTGGAAAGGCAATGACGTTTACTTTCCTTGATCTTTTCCCTTTTGTCTGTGTCTATGGTTCAGGTCTTTGTTGTCTCGTTCTTGTCACCGTTTTCATGTTTTATCGGCTCGTGTTTTGTAGTTTCGTTCCCTAAACGCCCCCCCCTTTATTATAGCCAGAAGAACCTGGTATGTGATCATCTTCAGCTTTCATTTCCGCGACATACGGCCTTCCGAGTTTCCAAGTTTAGCATTTCATACTTGTCTGCTATTCATGATATTTTAATCTGTAACCTTTCAATTTTCGTTAACCTCGCAATGCCCAGCCTTGCGGAAAAAACCCCGGTTTGTTCCATTGACTGCCGGTATCTCTTTTGGCCAAATTTTTGCGTTTTATTCCCCCCCAAGTTTAATTGACACGCGGCGTGCAGAATTCCCGATGATCATTGTTTTTGCCCTTATCCTCGGTGATTTAGCTTTAGGAAAAAAAAGCCTCTTGTACAGTAAAGAATCGACATACCCCATTCCTTGCTTGCTTTTCCCTTCAGGATTGCAATCCCTCACTTTAGGTTGTGTCTTTTCCTAGGTCCGTTGCTATTTTCTCCACGTTTTTCTCTTTGGGGCGGATCTATCCAGACCTTTTTCCCCCCAACCCTGTAAACCCTTCCTATACCATATTGTATCCACCCAAAGACACCTTTTATCCCTGTTCCAGATTGTACCGGGCAAATGCTGTTTTCGCCTTCGGAGCCCCCCGCGGCTTTTTTACATGGACCCACTTTCCTGTGAATGGTCACGTATGCCTTTTTTTTTATGCATGTGTTCTCGTAAGATTCCGATGTTTCACTTCTTAGCCAGATCCTGTCTTGTCCCGGTTTTGCCTGGATTCTTTCCAGATTGAGGCGCTCTTTGTCTGATTATTTCACTCCCCCCCCACACTTTTGGATCTACAGCGTTTTTTTCTTTTTGCCTTTTTTTTTCCTCTTTGCTCCTTTTCTTTTGGGGCCATTACCTTTTGAGGCCTTTTCCATTGGATAGGTGCTGCCCGTACTTTCAGGGTGTTTGTCCCCTTCACTCCGTATACACACTTAGGCTTCCCCCTATTCGGCTGATCTTTGCGATTTCCGAAATCACCCCCCTCTTAGTTCTACTTGGTCCTGCCCGTCCCTTCGCATCTCGTCTGTCTTTTTGCCGTTTTCCCCTTTCACTTTGGAAGAAAACCTGACCACTATTTCAGCCACAAGTTTATTAGTAACTGATTTGCTTGATGTCGTAGCTTGCACTTTTCCCTTTATTTTTTCCCCCCGGCAAGCATCATTGAGCCTAACCTTTCTGGCCTAAGGATTTGGCCTGCCTTGCCTATGGTGGGTTACCATTTTTTTTGCTGTTTTCATTTTGGTCTCCCTACCCCTGTTCAAACAATTTCAAACGATGATGAATTCAACAAACCTTTCCCGCCCGGACTTTGGCCGTTTTTTTCTTTTTCAAATCTTGCCATTCGAAAAGATCCCCTCCCATTCAGCGTGCGCTTCTTTCCCTATTTTTCTTCCTTTTTCCTTTTGAATTTTCCCTAAAATAGTGGCCCAAACATTTACACTCGTCAGAAGGGCCCCTAAGGTCTCTTTTCTTTTTTTCCTGTGAAGTGTTTACATTCCCCCAGGGCAAAATTTTTACTTGCCAATCCTCGCTTAGTGGCGGTCAACTTCTGCCGATCTTTTCTGCGCTCCATTATTTCACTGTGTTCCTTCTATCTCTTGCTTCCCTCATTCCCTTTCCATCCTTTTATTTGATAGTGTTTCCTCGTTGCCACACAAAGGCCAACAACCCTGGGGATTTTGTTAGATCCCTTTGGACTCAACATCCTTCCCCGCCTAGATCGCCAATCTATCTTCTGTTATTCTATATCAAGGCCCCCTGAACGGCCCCGTAGTCCCCCCTTACTGATACCACCCCCTGTTCTCCCCTTTTTTTGAACACCTTGTTCCGGACCGCATTTCTCCTTAGGATCTTTTAGATTCCGATAGTTCTTTCACACGTGTTTTTTTGTTTTGTACCTACTCTCTTTTTCATTACACGAATAAAGTCAGCATTTCGTCCAGTTCGTAGTAGTTTGCATCCCTTTATATCCCACACCGATTAAGAGGGTTTACCAGGCGGTACGCCTTTCTTCTCTGCCAGGTCGAATCTGTGTCAACGTTCCCCAACCCCTATCTTGCTTCCCTCCACTGTGTGAAACTTTCTTTCATGGGTATCGATAAGTTTTTCCACCCCGTCGGAGTTTCGTCCGCTAGTTGTACACAAACCTGGATGTAACCTGAGTTTCTATGCCTCCTCTTTTCCATCCACCAGTAACATTCCTGGTTTCTACAATTTCTATAGCTCATGGGAAAGTACCAGGGATCTTTGGTATTCTTTCCCTTCATCCTTGCCTGACATGATGGATGATATGAATGCGCCAGGGATTTTTTGTGGCCCCTTCCTTCTTTTCAACACAGTTTCAACCCCACCCCTTGATTTGCGTCTTTTCCCATTTCTTTTTTCCTTTTCCACCTCCCTTCCCCTTCCCCCCCCTGGCCAAGCAGATGTACGTCCATTCGGAGCAGGGCTTACGTGTTGGAGTGCTTGCTTACTGAGTGATTTTATTTCAACCATCCTTCTTGGTTTGGCTTTTCCGTCCCCCCCCGGGTTGATTTACGAGAAGTACCTGGAGTTTTTCTGCTATTTCCCCCGCACAAAACTGTGATTTGGTCTGGATGCGTACCCCCTTTCGCACCCCATCCGCTGGGGGGGGTCTGCATCTTTTTTTTCAGCTGGTTGTGGGACGATTGGTTCCTGTTTCTACCGCTTCTGGACTACACGGTTTCCCTAATTCTTGTCCCTTCCTTCTCAGTCAGCTCTCCGGTCATCCCGTCTATGTCCCCATCAGAGTTATCAGGTTTTCTATCGTAACTGCTTTCTTTCTCATCCTGCTTGTTTTTATACCACTAGTACATCTATGGACCTGCAGATTTGTTGGATGCCGGTTACATGGCTCCTACCCCCCCTTGGGATTCCCCTTCCTAGTCTTTGCTTTTTTCAGTTGCTTTCCCGTATCCCCTTATTTACACTCGCCTATGGGAAATACCAAAGAGCTCTCACCACCGCAAAAAAACAATGGGTCGCCCTAACTTTCGAGTTCAAACCTCTGCTTCCATGCTTATTTGGTTTTATTTAAGTTCCAGATCTTCCTTCGCTTTGTGTTCGTTGTCCGCGTATATTTGTTACTGTACCAACACTGGGCGTACACAACCCCGTAGGAGGCACATCCTTGCTTCAATCCTGTATCATCTTGCCCCTTCACCCCTTGATATAATGTTACATTGGATCCTCATTCATCTTGTTAATAAATCTTTTGGTAGCCTTTTCTTTCCAACGTACACCCCTGAAAGGCCCCCACTAAGATCATCCGAATTTTTTTGTTTCTCCCCCAGACATTCCCAATTGAACCGTGCTGCCCCTCCTCGTTCTGATGGGTATATAAACGCCCCCCCCTGTTCCCCTTCTAGACTAGAAGATTCTTAGCCTTTCTTTTCTGTAGCGATAGATCCGGAATCCCCCTAAGAAATTTGCCATCCCCCCTGTTAACATAGCTCAAATTCAACTTCCTTTTTTTACCTTCGGCTATCCTCCCTTCTCCCATGACCAAAGAAAGTTCACCCCCGTCTTTGAATTTGACCCTTGAGGCAGCGTTTCTTCTCCCGTTTGACCCACATCTAACTGAACTGAAATACCGGAGAGAGATGAGCCAAGGGTGCAAAGTTTCATCTTATGTTTGTTTCTATATAGAGGCCCCCCCCCAAGACTTCCGGACCTCCCTTCATGGTTCCAGTCTCCTTTTTCTTATGTTCCTTCCATTCCCCCCCCCTGTTGACTTTGTCGCCACTAGCGTATAACAAGCTTAATCGTATTTTCCCTGCGTGGGACTTTTGGACACCCGGTCCCAACCTAGACCCTTTCTTAGTAAGGGTTACTTTTTTGGCTTTCTTGCGTCAAATCCCACCCCCCCTGGGTTTGTTTTTGAAAGTTTGTAATGTTTTTTTGCTTCCCCTCTTGTTCTCCGCCAGAAGATCTCCCCTCTCCCGAGTGTCCCCCCCTCTGTTGGGAAACCACACCTTTATTAAATTTATACGCCCTTCCTTTTGGAACTCTCGCTCTCCCCAGTTTCAGAGGAGTCCTCTTAATTTTACTCTCAGTCAAAGTATGACGGTAACTCTTGGGTGTTAGCGTCTGGCCCCCCCTCGAGTTTAAGACCCCCTCCTGTCCATCCCCTTTTTGCCCTTCCTCTCTGGTATTGTAACAGACCTTTTTTCCCCTAACTAAAGCGTAAGGCATATCTTCCTTTTGTCCATCTATTATTCGTGTTCGACCTCGAGGCCTTCGACTCTTTTCCTGTCCCAAATCTCCCAGCAGAGAAATTCTCCCCTTTTTTTTCTTCCACACCAAGGATGGTTTTATTTTCTTTCAATATTTTGAAAAAAACCCTCCAACCTGGTCTGCCCCTTTTCATCCCTAACTTTTTCTAATCCTTGTTTAACGTGTGGGGTGCTAAACTCCCTTGCCACAATTCTCGTCCCCGGTGGTAGACCCTACCCCCCTTCCTGAAACTGGGCCCTGATCTTTCGCTTGGAATTTTTTGACTTGTCACCATTCCCAGGATCACTCCCCCTCTCTCTTTCCATTTCCATAAACTTCTTTTTTGGGTTTTCTCTTTTTTTTCAGGGCCTGCGAGAACTTAAGCTGTGTGCGAAGGATTCATACCCCGCCATTTGACCGTAATCGTTTATTCCAATAGTATTCCCCTCCAGGTGGAGACCCTTTTCGTTCCATTTGGACATGACCAAACGTCCCTTATCCTGCTTTCTCCCTCCCACCCCTTTTCACATGGTCCCAGTCCTTCCAAGGTTCCCTTTTTCCACATCCCCTGACAGAAAAAGATGAAGACCTGCATTCTCCGACATCAACAGTTTTTTTGGTTTTCACCTTTATCACCGCCGAGAGCGTGACGACCCCTCTGAGCCCTTTTCCATCACAGGCCGAATATGATTTCAGTTCTCATTGTCACCTATTTCTATGTTCCCCCCACCTGCCGTTGACCCCCCCCAATACTGCCATTAGCGTGTCGGGCTATATAAGCCACTGGATTTGGTGTACTCCTTCCCCTATGCCACCGCGCCGACCTTCAGCTTGATGTACTTTCTGAACATCTATTCCTCTCCGGTGGTGAGGCTCGACTCTTCCCCTCCGAAGCACACCGTAAAGTTGTGTTTTATCCCTTCACTGCAGCAGCAGCCCCTTGATCCTTCAACCGACTGCATCGTGGAAGGCCTACCCGCCGCTTGTAAAAGTGTATATGCAGGTCCTTCCCTCAGGTCATTTTTTTCTTTTTTTCTGCCTTGCATCATCCCCGATAACCGTGCTTGTTTACGGGGAAAGTCCCCCCCTTTTGCCCGTGTCACGGGGTCTTGTGCCTTTTAACCGAGAACCCCCCATTTTTTGTCGCCCCGGCGTTTCGTTTGCGGACCTTCCCTCCCCCCCCCCGCATTGCATGTCCAGTGTTCCCGTGTTTTTTCTCAAACGTGTCCCTCCCTCCCACTCAATATAATTATTTTCCCATTGACATGATTTCTCTCTGATTATCCCTCGGCCGTACCGCTTTCGACGGTACCCTTGATCATATTTCGGTTCGTATTTTTTTTTCTGCTGTTCTGTCCTTCACCTTCCATTCGATTCCCTTATTCTTTACTCCCATCCTTTCTCCCCCACCTTTATTTGAAAGCCGTACACATACCCTGGAAAATCCTTTGCCCTGTTCTTTCTTACCCTTTTCCCACCCGCCTCTGGTTAGACATGCTCATTGTGGAATTTCACGGGCTACCTTTCCCCTCAGTCCCAGCGCTGTACGGGATAGTTTTGGTTCCCCCTGCGATTGAATTTTTGGACTCCCGCTTTTCGACGTGGTCACCCTCTCAACATCCCCTCCATCCCTCTTTGAAAAGCAACAACTCGCTATCTCTCTTTTCCTCCGTTGTTTTGAGAGATAGGCTTTTTTCCCCGTCTTTGACGCCCTTCTTGGTCTTCCTCGATTTGGCATGATTTTACACAAGAACCGAGGGCCACCGTGCCTGCTGTTTACCAACATTCTCCGTCCCCATTCTCTGGCTATGCTTAACGGTCTATCCCAGTTCACACAACCCCCTGCTTTAGCTGCTGCCCGGGTTGATGGTGGAAGACATAAGGTATACCGGGTTTTTTTACCCTGTTTGCTTTTCAGGCATGTGACCCATTTTTTCCCACTTCCTTTCCGGTTGGAGCCCCGTTAAGTTGGGAGTGAGACCCTCCAGCCTTGGGTAGTCCCTCCACGTGGGAACATTTTAGACTCCCGACGCCGACCCGGATGCTTGTTTTTCCTCCTTGCCCCCAGGCCCCTTTTTCTCATCATGAGAGATTCACGTCCCTCTGTCTTCGCACTTTTTGGCGCTTCCTCCGGTTTCTGATCAGGGCTTTTTCTGCAACACTTCGAATTTTTCGTAAGGGATCCAACCTTTTATTTACAAGTTTATAAGACCCCCGTTTTCCTTACCTTTGCCCAAACTGGGCCTTGCCCCTCCTTCACCTTAATGAGTTTTCATCCGTGTCTTTTTGATGCAATTTTTTTTCCGCCCCCTGAAAGTCCTGCTTGTCTCCCGTACCTGAATCCACACCTTTTACCCCCACCCGGCCTCCCCCGACTTTACCTGCAGGATTCCCCACGTTCAAGTTTCTCGTGGTTTCTCTCGCTCCCTGGCGATTTCTCCGAAGTGCCCTGTTTGAGGTTCGGACCCCAAATTTCAACCCGTGACACTTCACTGTCCCCGATGCGAGCGGCACAGTAAATCAATGCTTTTCCTGGTCCTGTTACTGGTTGGCCATTCTTGTTTCTTGGCTAGTAACCCCAGAGCCTTTTAGTACCCTTTCCGCCCCCACGAAGACGCGGTCCTGGGTCACCCACATTTGATGGTTTTGTTTATGGGCCCTGTATTGCCTCTCCGCTGGGTCTTTGTCCAACAGGACTCTGCCAGATGCGCCGTTGATGCCCGGGTTTCCTCTCGTTGACCCCCTCCCCCTCTTTTTTTTCCTTGTTGATGAAGGACCTGTAAACAGGTAGACGCGTGGAGACTGCAGGTCTTGCATCCTTGGGCCCAGTCCCCATTCCCCCCCTGGGAGAGTCCGGCCCTTTGAGAGAGGTGTCTGCTTGCTCACTTGCTCAGGGTTCCCACCATTCCACCTTCTTTATTTCCCCTTGGTTCCCCGAGTTTTTATTTGCGGTTGCGTCGTGATGCCCACCCCTGATGAAGGGTTGATATCTGGTGACGAGTTGCTTCAGCCGCTTTCTCTCATGTGACAGGACACCTGTTTTGCCCTTTCACAAACTTCCCCTCGTGTATTTTTCCGACAACACAGTTGATTCCATCATGAGCTGCCACCTTTTTTTGTAGTCTGCAGCAAGGGTTAGTTCCCCTTGTCCCCCCAAATTTCACAGATAACCCTCCTAAACCCCCCCTTTTCACTCTTTTCCATGGTAATCTGGGTTTTCCACGGGTCCTTCCCCATTTTCAGTGAGTTATACCGTAACAATTGATTTCCCCTTATTCGCCCGTTGCTCTGCTGACACACTGCCGGTGTGCCGGTCTTTTTTCCACTTGTTTCATCTCATTTTAATCGCTGTGGATTTTTATATGATAGCTTTGTACAGTTCCCCTCACACTAAAATGATATGGCCTTCCACAATACCGGCCTTCCGATTTCCCCAGGCCGGATATGAATGTTCGTTGTGAAATATCTATGGACATGACGGCGCCTTCCACATTGTATTCCCCAGGTTCCCTATCTTTCCGGTTTTTTTCGGGCGGTCCCGCTTTTGTCACTTTCATGACTCGATCTCTGCCCCTTCCACCTCTTATCATCTCTACCTGTCTGATTTACCTACTCCCTTCCCCTTATCTAGATTTAATCTTTTTGTCTAGGACCACGGCCAATTCTAATCTCTTCCGGGGGCCGTGATGATTTAACTTCGACCTTACCCCATGCAAGCTCTGGATTATTTTTTTGCTTCTCGATCAACCCGTCCCGTAAGTCCCCCCCCCTTATGACAAAGCTTCTCCCGGTTTGAAATTGTTTCTCAAATTCCCCATCGTTCAGTCCGCCTGTATGCTTTCGCTTTATATATTACCCTTTTCCCCTTGCCACCTCTTTGCTGTCCCTAATTAGACTTCCTAAATTCTGTCTTATTCTGATTTCTTTCTGAGTTTCCCCGATATAAAAACAACATAATGCACAGTTTAGAATCGAATGATACATTTTAATTTCATGCCATGTCTTAGATTGATTGACCCCTCCTCCCGCTGATAATTAAGTCCCCCGCATTTTTTCATAAGTCGTTTTTTAAGATAAGGTACGGAATTTGAAGTTTTTTCATGCTATGTTGGCTGTTAAACTGGTGAGTTTTGTGTCTTTCCCCCCGTCTGCAGCCTCTCTAGCAATTCTGACTGTTTCCGACCATTCTCTCCTAAATAATAGCTGTCCGTGTCGCCTGCCATGATTTTGACTCCGCTTTTTCCGTGGGCTTTTAAGGTCTTCTTTTCTTCCCCTCCCTTCCCCATTAAAAACCCCCCGGCTGGCCTTGTTGTCCATCGTTTTCTAACCTCGTAATAAATAACAAGGAGTCCTTCCCCAGCCCAATTCCGCCCACTTTTCCAGCGAATCTTCTAGACCGGGGCCTGGACCCGCTTTTACGTGGTCCCGAGGGAACCACGTTTTCCGTACGGTTTCGTTCCTTTTTTTCTGGTCTCTCCCGTTCTTCTTCTTCACGAACACAACCCACCACGTCGCGTCTTGCGAGTTTTACTTTCCTTTATCAGCAAAAGCTGGATATTGGTTCACGCTATTGCTCCTCCCCCCTTTGTTGTACTTCTTCCTTTTTTTTCTATTCTTCTGTTTATTCCCCAACAAGGCTTGTAAATCCCCCTACATATGGGCTTATCATAACCTGCCCCGGTTACGCCAAGGCACCCTTCACTGACTTCTCCCTGCTCCCCCGGGAATCCACGCTATAGTTGTCCCCCCTGTTTTTTTTTTTTTTTTTTTTTTTTTTTTTTTTTTTTTTTTTTTTTCTACCATTG
>Ga0179591_1312487_pt1 | contig 12305 bp, 15 predicted proteins | sample CZOMad2_1_08_16f_FD_182891 | JGI IMG/M metagenome (GOLD analysis project Ga0179591, IMG submission 182891) | Vadose zone soil fungal communities from Angelo Coast Range Reserve, California, USA - CZOMad2_1_08_16fungal (PacBio error correction) | ecosystem: Environmental > Terrestrial > Soil >... | reverse complement strand
TTATAACTTGATCAAGCTGAATTGTGGGTGGTGCGCTTCGCTTTCCTTCCTATCTTGCGTCTGGCGGTACGGTCAAAGGCCGCTTCGTACAAGGCGTTTCCCTTTTTTCTTCCTGGATTAGACTTCCTCCGTTGAAATACCGACCGCGAAGAGATTCCCTCCCTTGACGCGAGATTCTGAGTTTCCCTCCTTGCGTCACTTAGCCGTTTTCTTAACACTGCGTCGAGACTTTTTTCGCAGCGATCGGAATGCTTGTGCTGGAGTCTCTTTGTGGGGCTAGGCATTCCTTTTTCCGCCTCTGCCACGGAGCTCCTTTTGCACAGATTTGGTCGTATCTTTTCCGTTACGCCGTAATCACCACCTGAGAAAATCTTCGTCCACGTCCCCGATCCTTCGAATATTCCCTGTCCGCGCCCGCTGAATAATCTCCTGATTTAGTTCTTTTTTTTTTAGGACAAGACTTCGCCACCTGCTGAGTGAGTAGTAACTCCTACATTCCCGCCATGATTCCTATGACTCTTACCGCGCGCCAAGGCAGGTTTCTTTAGTTTAGAAATTCTTTTATCGGCGGAAAGGCAGCCGCCCCCCCCCGGCAACCCTGATCGCCCCACCCGCCGTCGCTCTATATTCTCCATCATCTTCGATCTTTATTTTTTGTAAATTGGCACGGTGTTCATCTTTTCCCCCCTCATAGTCTAAATCCCCTCTGTCACCCCTTCTTACCTATTCTCGACAAGCTCCCCCCCCCACCAAACGGCACGATGCGACACTCTATAGATAATCCTACCGTGCTTTTCATGGGAACTCCTAAAGCAGAAAGTATATCCCCAATTTATCCGACAACCCCCCCAAATCGTAGCGAATTCCGTTTTTCACGAAAGGAATTTTATTTCGGAACTGTCTTTTGGCGGTCCCAAAGATATAGGGTTGAGGACCCCCCCCGTCCTGACCTCACCAGTTCCCGATTGGACGAGGACATGCTTTCTCCGTGGTTTTCGGGTCCACGCGCCAGAATTTTATTGAGAAGTATTCTCCGGGCTTTTTCCCTCCTTTCCGTTCTCTCAACCCGAACCGGACGTAGATTTAAGAAAACCATTTCCCTATCTGCGGATGTTTTGAGCGTGGCAACTCCTTTGGTCCTTTGCCCTGGGTGTGCGATGTCTCAAGTGAGTTCTAGGCGATCTCCCTCTCGGATATAGGAAACTTGTTCCCTCCCGTAGCATTAGGAAGCCGGTCCCTGAAACTGACATCTGGTTCCTACTGGTTACTTTCTCCCCATTTCTTTCTTAATACACTCTTTCACGCTTATTTGTGTATTATAGATGGCTTGTAAGGCGTGGCAATTCGGGACTCTAGGAGATCCCTCCGACCCCCGTTAGGCTTTCATTGAAACGACCTAGTACTTCGGCCGGCGAGCTGTCATTCTGTGGGCAAAGATTTTCTTTTCCCAGTTAAGTTCCTGGACTAGGCTAAAAAACAGACGTTATGATGCCTGTGAACCCTCTTTGCCCGGTCTGGAGCCTTGTTTTAGGTACTTCGATTGCGGGTAAACGCGAACATGTCATCCTTTGGACAGTGCCGCGTCTTATCACCGAGTCTCACCCATTCGATTACTGTGACTTACTGACCGTTTTTTCCTTCTTGAGAACAGAGGATGGTCTACCCCCCCCTGACAGTGATCATCAGCAAGCCTCCCCTGAAATCATAGCGCACGGCCCAGAACCAGGCCCGAGATCTCTTCACCATTTATTTGGGCGATCGTGCTTGTCGGTCTCACCAGCTTGGTTTTTTTTACGATTCCCCCCATTTATGTCCGGTCGCGGTTCACTGACAACTCGCATCCTGGTGGCATCTCGCCATGACTGATGCTGGTCCCTTTTGGAGTGGGGCCGAAAAGCCGCAGCCATAGCAGCAAAACAAAATGACTCTCTCAGAAACAGTTCGACCCGCCGCCCCCTGCACGACAACCCCTTTTCCCCTTTCTTTTAACCTCTTTTTACAGTCCGCTCAAGGTTGGTTTCTCCCTCAGATGGACGTTTACTCCCCCGCTAACTTTGTTTGGTATCCATGAAGGAAACAATACTCCTTGACCCTTTCCCCCCTCGATTTCCGACTGTCTTTTTTAACGCATCGGGAAGGGCCCCAAGCCCCCCCCCAAAAACGCGATGGGGATCCTGAAATATGACACCCATCCCCTCTTTCCTTTTCGACGTCGGCTAAATCTCTGATTAAGGCGCAACAAAAGTTCATTGAATTTATCTTTGACCGTGGAGGGTTCTTTTTTAATAGATCGTTTTTCCCCCCCAGGCTCTTCTTTAACAAGTGCAGTATATTTCCTGCCAAAAAGCCTGTCAGTTTTTCCTGTGGTTCACCATGTTCTGTTGCTTAAGAGGGATTCCCAGCCGCAACAGGGAAAGGTAGACTCATGCCATTGTGGATGGGTACGCATGGCCTCATCAGCGGCCTGCGGACCATTAAGGTTTTCCCCTTTTTTTACACCTACAGCTTGGATTTTCCCGCAGCGCTGCTGGACGGCTGCGGGGGGAACCTTGAAATACTGAACCAACCCCCCTTTTCTAAATGCCTCCCAGCTTTGGCCCCTGGGGCTTATTTGCACCCATAGACGAATTAGTCTCGATAAAAGTTCAAGAAGCATACATTACCCTGCCGTAGTTAAACCCCGGTTTCGCCACCTTAATTTTTTTTCCTATGGCGTAACACCCATTACTAAGCATTTCATTTCCATTCCCCCCCGATCCTACCAGATTCCCTTATTTGCTGAGCACGGAATAGTGGAAGAAAAGTTGAGATTACTTCGAAGGCGACGACATGCAAAGCGTTTTTGGACGCCGTTTACTGTAGCGGAGGACAGAGCACTAGTGGAACCCCCAAGCGGAGTGGGCGCAGCCGATTGACACGAGGCACTCGAACTATACTTTCCCCGCTGAAGCTTCCGCGAATGCCGGCGATACTCCGAGATGGAAACCATCCAGACTTCTTTTTGATATACTTTTCGCCGTAATTAAGGGCCTATTTTTTGAAGTCTTTTGTTAGAAGATCCGGATGAAAGGAAGACACCTGGTCCATCCACCCAATTCCCTCTCCAGCAGACGACCTGTATTAAGAAGCCGCTATTTGATTAATCTATATTTTAACTTATTGCTGTTGCCGAGAGATTATGGTTTTTTCTTTTGCGGAGAGGTCCCCCGATTACTTTGGTCTAGATGAATTCGATTCTGCGGGAATTTTAGACTCTGATAGGTCCGAACAACAAGAGACCTTCCGCTCCCCCACCTCCCGGCAAAAGTGTATTATAGTAAGTAGTGTGAACGATCCCTTTTCGTGAAATTCCCGGTATATGTGGTTTTCCATTATAGGACCCCGGCAGATAATGTCCGTGACCCGAACCGCTCCCTTGATCATCGAGCTTGTGTTAAATTCCGCTATAAGACGCGCCTTTCCTACGAGCGGGTCCGCCTGAGTTAGTGACTTCGCCCTACTCCTCTACTCCTTAGACCCTCTGCAGACGAGTCCGTTTTCCAGGTCCTGTAGATCGGGCGGTATTTCATGCAGGAGTCACCGTGAAGGTTTTCCCCCACCCTCCCCCCGACCGCCGAAATGAAGGGCCCCTTAGACTCCTTCGCTTTGAGTCGATGTTTCCTTGCCCCTTTTCTAACCTTGATAGGTTTCCAAGCGAAAGGACCTCACTCCCTCGTTTTGAGGCGTCTCTTCGGAATTATGTTCACCCCTCCTTCCTTATCCTCTTTCGGTGAAAAGAACTGTGAGTTGGGTATACATGGTGCAGACTTACGCTTGAAGAGCATCTCTCCCTATTTCGCCGAATCAAATGGCCCTTTTCTTTCTTGATGTTGATGCAGCTTTAAGCCATAAGCTGCAGTTCCCCCTTAACCCCAAGGGACACGGCCCCCCCCTCTTTTTTTGTATTACAGAGAAGGAAAGGCCCCCAGATCCTTTTTTCACGGGAAGCTTTCCCACCCACAGACGGATTTACTTTCTCACTGTTGCCCTCAGAACGAACGACTTACTTTCTCTTTATGTCCCTTAGCAGGTATCGGAGGAGAGGGCTTGTGATTGCAGTGATCCACCATCTCTTTTAGTTCGCCTGGAAGGCACAAACCGATTTTGTTTTTACTAGTAACAAAGATAGAAGCCCCCCCGGAAATGATAATGTTTCTCAAATCATCCCCACCCATGTTGGTTGTTACATTCTCTTGTTACAAATCGTCTTGTCCACGTGGCGTACCCGGCCCCCCCCTATCTTTTTTTCTTCATGCTCCAAACCGGGCTTTTTGGTGAAAAGGGTTGCGCTTCCGGGACGGGGCGGTTCCCCTTCGGTCAGCCTTTTTACGGATGGTTTTATATTCGGCTACCTGCTGTCGTCTACTTGATCCTGATTTTTGTTGTTCCAAGAGACTCAATTTTTTCTGTTGAGATACAGTGCATTAATGCACGGATTTTGACCTGTACTCTCGACCGCGAGTCAAGGTGTACCCTTTTTTCCCCTCTGGCGGAAACACTGGTCTCGACCTGCCCCCCCCACACGCGCCATTTCAATGACCGATGTGAAGCTTTTGTGTCGGGCCGTGAGCTATGGGTCTACCCAACGGAGGTTCGCTTCCTTGGCCCTGCGTCACGTCGCTTTGCCCCTCCCTCGTTCTATAGAAGTGCCGAACGTGACCGTCCTGCATCGCACGCATATGTCGGCTCCGAAATTTGAATTAGCAGGTCTGCTCAGGAGCTTGACCAAGGTTAGGAAGTCATTTCAGGGATTCCCTGACAGCGTTCTTCCAGCGTTAAAGTTCTCCAAATCCTGCCCCTCTATCGATATGATCTTTTTTTTTATTTACGGCTGAGAGGGATATGAACGACGTCTCTCTGACATCGTGCAAACGAATGAGTGCCTTCCCCAATCCCTCCAGTACGTTAGTGCTTCATGGACGGCACTTATGCTGAACGAACACCCCCCTTTTTTTCAAGCCATAAATCGGCAGAATCTACAGATAAATTGTACCAGCCGTGCTGAATCGCCTTAGCGCAGCCCGTCTTACACGGTTTAAGCAAAGTAGTCCTTTGCCCGTCTCCACTTGCCGCCTTTGAGAATCCTTTCTCCAGACGGTGAAGGAGACCTGACCCAAACCGCTCGTGACCGCCTAATCACCCCCCCCTCTAGCCTTGTAAGCTAATTTCCCGTATTCTCAAATCCCTGGTAGCCACTATGTCCACCCAGTCCTTCCTCTAAACAACTCACGCTCTTTCGTGATTACACGTTCGATCGCGGAGATTAATCAGTCAGTCTTGTCCTTAGCACGTAAAAGGACGCATTCTCCGCCCGGTTTGCCCGATGCAATTCCTCTAAATTAGCATCCCCCCCTCCCCCCTTCCTCCTCATCCTAGCATTTTACGTAGTCAAAGCTGAAAGGCCGAAACGCGATGGTCTGCGCTTATTTCGTCAACCCGGAGGTCTTACGACACAAACACGTGCCTATTTCAGCACCCCGAAACCTCCCAATCGTTTGCCACAAATGGTAGCGGACTTTTTGATTGGAATCGGAAAGCTTCGTTGACCTCGGCATTACGGAGGTCAATTTCCACCCATTTTCCTTGTAGCTGGCCAGTTAGCTCAATTCGGCAAGTTCTCCATAGTGTCCCGTTGGCCCCCCCCTTTTTAGATCGTTGCCGCCTCTTATCACGTTAACTGTGTAGGAATTCTACCTTATCTGAGTGGCCAGCACCCCAGGTGAAGAAAAGAACTGATTAGATGCGCGCTGAGGCCGAATGAGCCTTTTCCCTGAGAGGCTGGCCTGCGTTCGCTTTTCCGGACCGTGCCCAGGCTTTTTCTCCGAGGGACAGCATCTTTTCCGCCACGGAATATCACAGGTTTGACTTGTTCTAGTCATCTGCAGAATTATTGCCCCCGTCGTCCCCTGGTCTGGTTCTCGTCCATCCGTCATTGAGAAGAATTTTTTCTTTGTGGTATCCGAGAGAAGATCAAGGAGAGATTTATCTCGCTTCGAAGTTTCCCTCATTCGAGCTCATATGACACGGTTACTTCGGTTTTGCTTACTGGACGCTCGCGAGCCCCACTTCGTCGACCTTAAAGAGATCCGTGGAGGATACTATCGGTCCAGCCCCAAAAATACATTCCAGCCTTGAACCCGCGCCTCTGCGTCAACCTTTGGTCACTCGAAAGATTTCCCCCTTAAATTCCCGAAGCTGATGCGCGAGAAGGCCCCTGCCATCTCTCTAGGACTTGCCGCGACCCAGTGCTTACTATCTCTTATTTTAAGGAGTGACTTTCGCTCAGCATAGAGAGCTTTCACCCTTCGGGAGGTCCCTTTGCAACCACTCTCGTCCGAAGACTGCTCATCCTTTTCCTTTTTCATGAATAAAGGAATCTTTCCAGTTGATTCATCCCCCTTCTTTTTCCTATCCTCCGTGTTTGTCGTTTCCTCTGAGTCGATTTCAATCCCTTTTTGACTTTTTTCTCTATGTCTATCGAGAAGTGGTGCGAGGCAGCACATACTTCTTTTTAGCAGCTCGCCGAGATCTGCGAGCACCCCCCTGTGCCATAGCAGAGCTAGTCCTCACTTGAGCCGAGAGGTAGGCCTTGGCCTTATAAGCACTCTTCGCGTTGCTTTTACATGGCGTTCTTTTGGATTCCAGCTGCCGATTTAGGAATGATTGAATTCGCTCTTTCCTTAGGCGACGCAGACGTCGACTCCGTTTACAACGTTGTATAAAGTGATTTCCCTTCTAAGCATCCAGCAACCTCCAAACTCCGCAAATCTCGTCTAGCTATGCGCTTCCTTCTCCTAAGACTGCCCTTCTTGAAGGGATCGATCATCTCCTGATTAGCGACTCTTAGTATATGTACAGTTTCCCCCCCCCAATTTCCTTAACTGCGAGTTGACTCTAAGACAATGATCTCTCTGCAATTAAGTATGCGACACCGCCCGAGTGAAACTGACGGTTTTCGATTTCCGGTTTGGCGTATGACCTTCCTGACCGGAATTCCCGCCGAACCCTTTACCCTCCAGATGTCGAATACCCTCCGTCTTTTTAGAATATTCGGCCCCCTTCTTTCCGAATGGATGCTTTCGTCACGGGGGGATACTTTTTATCCAGCATAGATGTGTTCGTTTTCCCATTTGACTAGGCTCCCATATACCTCCAAAAATTGCCAACGTCGCTGCGCTCATAAATACGACCGATACGAATCATAAACGTTGCCCAGCTTCGTTCATTTCCTACCACCGAAGCCGCCTTGCAAGCAAGCTCGATTCAAAAACCCATCCACTTTTTTCCGGGTTGTAAAATCGGTCCCTTCCCATTCTTTCTTCATTTATGGGAACTCCTTGTTTGTTGTACGGTTGCACTCATATTTCTGGAATTCCCAGTGTATAAATAGTTCCTCCCTCCTTTGAGCCACCTGAATTTTTTATGAATCTCCTCCCTCCAGCCAGGAGAGGCAGCTGCGCTCGTTTTCCTTCTCGATACTTCGTTAGCACTGTCAGGTAATTTTCCTAGACAGAATAAGCGAACGCGCGGTTTGATTTCTTCCCGCGCTGGTTTGAAAGCTGTTTTTGGGCTCTGATAATAGAGCCTACTACGCGATCAGATCGATGATATCCCCTTCCCACTTTTTTTTATTTTGCCCTACCCTGCCGAACTTGTCACGATTCTACTAACTTCCGGCCCTCAATAGGGGCTTGTACGAGAAAAAGTGTACCCTTTAATTTCAATACTTTGGGTTCTACTGAGTCGAGTAGGTTTCTTCCGGCGGAACGAGTAGTAGGCACTCCTTTGACCTCCGTATAGTATAACCACATTAATTTCCCTGCGGCCGAGCTTTAACGTCTTTTCTCCAAGAGGTCCACGTCTCTGTCCTCAGCTCCTTTAGAAGGCAATAGTTCGAAAAATAATGTCCTGGATCGATTGACTAGGTTTCCTATGGACCTGTTAGTGCCCCCCGTTGCCCAGCCCCTGCCCTTGTCCCCCCTCCGGGAAACTTCCTAACGGTTGTCGAGACTTAGGTTCCTGCGATAACAACGTTTTCCCCCTAAGCTAGCCCGAGGTTTGTATTAAGTTTCTGTGCGTCAAGCAAATCAGGACTTCGCTTCCCCCCGACCTTACCCACTTATAATTCCCCCCTAATTGAAAGATCCTAGCCCTACAGCCCCAAGGACGCCCGGACTGCACATTTTGAATTGAGTTTGTCTTGCTTGGAGTGACTGGCTGTGTGAATGCTGAAACTTTGATGTCCGTTCTTTTTCCCCCTCATAACGCGCCATCCTTTGAATCGCCGGCCTCTTAGTATGACCCTTTCTTCCTTGCTTACTTTCCCCCGGCCGAAACAGCCTGCAATCCCCCCCAAGCGCCAGCAGACCGCGCGCGAACGACCCTCTGAACCAGAAAGACCTTCTTGACCCCCCCCCTTGACCGCCCCTTCATTTCCTTCCATTCCCTGTACTCTAAAGGTTTGGATTTCCTTTTTTTTCACCGGTCGTTCCTTCACTTTACGCCTTTAACTCGATTACGATGGTATCAGTAGCTTCCTTCTTTGAATTTTGATCACTGACCCCCCTTCCCAGGAATTCTTTTTTCTCCTTAGTGAAGTTGACTACATCCCCCCCCCTACATCTTCTCCACTGCAATCTGGAAACCGAATAAGCCTCATTTTCCCAGGTCCAGACGCTCGGCCAATTCGCAAAAGGTTCTTCTCTCCAGACTCATTTCGCAGTAGGCGCCTTGCTTTTCGCCTTGAAAAGGGATCGTACCGTCGGATCTTCCTGCACCAAGCTTCCGTTGTTTTTGGTACCAACTTTTATGATTTTAAGCATTTGAGTCACTTTTTAACCCTTCCGCGTGCCCCCCCGCATTCAAACCGTCCCTCTTTTGGATGAGTTCATTTTCCCTGGCTCCTTCTCTGGACGCTGAAATTTATACGGCACCCCCTCCCCATCCCCCCCACCGCGGTGCTTTACCACGAAGTATTTCTAAGGTTGGTTAACGCAAAATTCCAAATCTCTATTTGAAGAAGACAACCCTTTACGTCGTCGTTATCCGTAAATGAAATTCTAGAATTTGCTGACCTTCTCAGAAGCCCCTCCCGAAGAAAGAGAACCACCCCTCCATTCCCCCACCCCTTAGTCTTAACCGTCCCTTACTTCGCCTCCTTCCATGTTACCGGTTTCGAATTCCCCTTTCCCCTTTAAATTCCGACACCTTACCCCTTTCATTACTCTGTTCTAAGACTACCGCGACAGTCCGAATCGGATGAGGATTCGCGGAAGAACAGTTCTCACATTTCTGTGGATTCAAGGCGACGTCTTCAATCCAGAATCGTGGGAGCCACCAGTCTTTGCCGTTGGCAATCTGCCTGCCCTACCGTGACGGTAGCGACCTCGACCGTCAGGCTCAGCATTTTCTCGCTTCGATTTTTTTTCTTTCCAGCCAATAAGCTAACCGACGTCGCTGGCCCCTATACTTACGTGGGCAAGTAATTCTAGATGAGGTTTCGATTTCTTCTTCCCCTTAAAGCATAATTCAGGACCCTACTCCTATTAAGTAATGAAGAATCCGCAAACTGTCTTTTTAATTATATCTATTAACCATCCTTGTTCGATGAGAGGTTTGATCTCTCAATCGTAGGATTAGATACTGGCGGCTCTTCCTCTTTCAGCAATAGTCTGGGCACTTCTTTTCAAATTTCCTCTCCACCATCGCTCCTTCCCTTATCTTCTACGTCAGGCGCCACCAAGCCTTCACTGACGTCCCCGTCCTGTTTTCCCCCGGTATATGACTCTGCCTCTGGACTGCTTCACAGTCTTTAGCCCCTCCCTTTTCCTTTTGATTTCTAATAATAGCTTTGCCCTTCTGGTTCCTTCCTCGGATCTTTTACTCAAGAGCCCGTCTCCCCTACCCGTTCCGCCTTCCCTTTTTTCGTCTCCTCCCCCCCTCCTCATATCGTCCCGAGTTGCATTCTCTTCCTAAGTAGCCTCTCCCTCGAAAATTAAATCTTTGCCCGTGATGGATCACTGGTTCAGGAAAGTTAATTGTGGGCCACTATCCTTAAATAATGCACATGCCTGGATTTTATTTCTAAGGGGTTCGAGGGCGATTTAGATCTTTTTATGGTGTCCTGATTATTGTACATGTTCTCTTTTTTCAAACTGCCTACCAGGGACCTCCTCCTCCTTCACACCTTGTCCCCAGGTGGGAGGCGCAATTCCTCTGGCTCTTTCGTCTCCCACGGCACCCCAATCCTGACAATTTTTTCTTGTTTCCATCATCTTCCTTTTTTACTCTTGGCCGGGAATAATGTCAGACTTCGTCGCTCCCAATCTTTCATGCAAGCCCCTTCAACAATGTTCGGTCTCTGGGCTCCCTTTCTGAACCAGAAGATTGAACCAACAATGAACAAACTTTACTTTTCTTACACTCCTGTCACGGGAAGATGCTTTTTCTCTGATCCTCACCGGAGCCTATGTCCGCAATACATTTCTCCCTTTCCCTTGTCCCTTTTTTAAGCGAAGGGAGCCTCCATCGTATTCTGTCTTTTTTTAAGCTTTCTTGCTTTTCCTCTTTCCCTCCCAATCGCTTTTATGATTTGGCTTTGTTTCGATCCTTACAAAAAGTTCCGCCAACCTGTTTTAATATATCATGTCCCTACCTTCTGGTCTTTCTTGTTCCCCTGTCTTTTCGGCGTCCCCTCTCGACTGGCGCATGATTTTTTTTTCCCCCCCCAACAGGGCACTCTGTGAAATGTATGGGAGCAGATTGTTCTTCGCTCCTTTGGTCGCAATAAAGGCCTTTTCATACCTTCCCGCGGTCTTTCGCGCGGACCTGTATGCTGGCGCCTCTTTGATTCATTTCCACTTTTAGAGGTGAGCAATCCGCGCTTAATCTCCATACGAGGTCTTCGTCCCCCCCCCTATGGCTCCCCTCTGTCAATATAATACCGTTCTTGGACCCTCATGATTTGCGATGGCCAAACGTTTTCTCGTCCCCTCCACGAACCTTCTCCACAAATGCAAAGGCTGTTACTTATTGTTCTTTATGACCTTTCTTTTTTTTCTTCTCTTTGGAGATCTAGGCATAGGTCTCCGGTTCCTGGAACCGGGTGACCCGTTAGCCCGTGCCTTTCCCAGAGTGCCATTTCTGACTCCTTCCCTGCGAAATTTCCAATATCTGTCGGGAGGCGTACGGACTTCCCTCCCCAATACCCTTCCCTTGTACAACCCCTTGTTCCAGGTCCCCGGGGAAGTTTTTCTTAAATTCAAACCTGGCCATCGATTCACCTTTTCACCCTGGATCCCCCTGATTCTAATAAACTGGGAATGAATCTGAAACCCTTTAGTGAATTCAGTCCTCTTTTTTCCAGATTTCACAGTAGCCGCCCGGCCGCCAATTTTCTCTTTGACGACTCTTACGGTAAGAGTCTGCCTCCCGACTCCTCCCCCCCCTTCAAGCAGAGCCGACCTTCATATCTCTGTTCCCCTTAATTTCCCAGCGGAGATCCGTTTCAACCCCCCCGTGTCAGAAACTTGCGCCTACCCTTTTTTAGCACTGCCGAAGTGAGCCTAATAGTTCTCCTTTCCTTTCTCTCACTCCCCCCTACCCCAAGACTAGGTAGCCCTCTTCCTTTGTTTTCCATACCCCTCTCGGAGCCCCACCCCTCCCCCTTACCTCTCTTCATAAGCTTCGGGCAGGCTAAAGGTGGGAAAGCTCCGTAAAGTTTCTTCTTAGCGTCTTTCTATATGTCGCAAGGACGAGGCGCCTGACCCCCTCCGGTGGTATTCCCCCTTGATACCCACGTACAGTCTCGATGTTTGCATAGGCAGAAATTTTCCCTCTTGATCAGACCTTGAGTAGCGCCCAGGCCGGAGTCCCTTGAAACCCAAACACATCCCCCCTAGCCTTTCCACATTAGTTGAAGTATTTTCCCCCATTTTTCCTCCCCAACTGCTATTTTTTACCAGGCCCGATTGCGTGCATTTTTTTTCCGTTACTTCTAGAAAAGGAATGTCTCTAGGTATTTCTTTTCTCGTTATTTTTTAGGCATTTGTCCTTTCTTGCCTTGTTAGAGTGGGTTTTCGTGTCCCTATTCAAGGTGTAGAAGGCTAAATCTTCCCTGCCTCCATTCACAAAGCCTTGCGCACAGATTTCTATGACCCGAACTCTCCTACGCTCTTAGGAAACTGCGTTTGAACGCTCTTAATCAGCGGGAAATTGGCGTTTTCTGTCCGCCGAGACGGTAACCCCCCCTGCATCAATAAACGTCC
>Ga0179591_1172125_pt1 | contig 12306 bp, 9 predicted proteins | sample CZOMad2_1_08_16f_FD_182891 | JGI IMG/M metagenome (GOLD analysis project Ga0179591, IMG submission 182891) | Vadose zone soil fungal communities from Angelo Coast Range Reserve, California, USA - CZOMad2_1_08_16fungal (PacBio error correction) | ecosystem: Environmental > Terrestrial > Soil >... | reverse complement strand
CTTCCCCCCATTTGGCGCATATGTACCTTTCGCGCCTTCTTCTCCGTCTCTTCTACACTATCTTCATTCTTATTTCTCTTCAAAAAATTTTTTTTTCTTCATTCTAGTATGGTCTGATAGACCAGGATGGGAAATGTGCATTCTCTTTTCTTTTTGGGGAGAAATCTTTGAACCGGACCGCCCTGTTTCTATTCTTTCCTCACTCGGAATAGGTTCCCTCCCGATGATTTCCTATTTTTTTTCTCGGAAATCCGCGTCGAATTTCAAGTTTCTTCTGCGGAGGAGTCTTACTCCCTACATTTAGTATGCAGTCATCCCTTTGTTCTTCGACCCCTGTCTCTCGGTATTTCCACCCTATGGCAGTGCCCCCGTACACGGTTTCGATCTCCGCCTTTCCTCCCCTTCTTGATTTTGCTGCGATCACTTCCCGGCGTTCTTTGATAGCAGAGGCCCAAACCCCTCTTCTGACGGCTCGCAAGTCGTCTAGTCGGGTCGTTTGAGCCCGTTTTTTTTTCCTTCTCTTTGATCTGTTTTTTAGCGGCTGACTCCATCTTTCGACCCACCACTCTAATACTCCTAGGTTGTCCTCTTGTTTCTTTTTTCCTTTGTATGATGCTTTCGAGATGGTGGGTCAGGACTTGAGACGCGGTAGTTGACGCTTTTTTTTTTCCGCTCCTTTGGAGCAGCGCCCCTCCATCTTTTTGCTGCTTCTGAAGACCTGGGACGCAGTTGTAGATCCTTTCTCCTCTAATTGGGGACCCTCTCCTGCACGAGCCTCCGCGTGAGGGGTCAAGATCTTTTCTTTCCTCCTGATCGACAGATTTTACTGGTCTGTTTTTTTGTGCCTTGATGCCCTTCTCCCCCAGTTCTGAGGAATAAGAGGTGTTTTCGGTCGATACGAGATACTTTTTCTTTCCTCTCTTTCTCATTCTTAGTTTTTGCATGTTAGGTACTATCTGGGCTTCTTTTGGACCGCGAGGGACAAAGATTTATTTTTGGCGTCTTTCTTCTCCTTTCACCTCTTCTCCTTGCAAAAGAGGGATAACCTTGCGCCGACCAACTCCTTCTTCCATTGTCCCTTTCGGACTTTTTCGCGAAGAAGGAGGCCGGCCGTAAGCCGGAAGGGGGGTGAAATTAGCTTTCCTCATTGCAATAGGGAGAGATTTCAGTATTGCGTGAATTCTTCCCTTTGGTACCGGCAGATCTCTTCGGGCCGGTTGACGACCAGGGATATTTGAAATGCTCCTGAGCCCTTACCATGTTTCAGAGCCCTGGCTGCTTCCCTCTGGATCTATCGAGAATTTAGGTTCATCCCTTCTGAATCGGATGCTTGACGTTGTCATACGCGAAAGCCAACCGTCAATACGGAAGGAGGAAGGCACCCTTCCCTTTTCTTTTGGGTCCTCTGGACTCCCCCCCCCATTTCTTCACCCTTCTTGGTTTATCCGCGAAGACAGTGTGCAAAAATTTCTTTTTTTTTTAGCCGATCTCTCTCTCATGGAGTCCCCGAGCATCTTCTCACCTTTTTGCCCCTCGAGCTGGGTTCGCGAGGTCTTCGAGTGATCTCGGATAGACGTCACCTCTTCTCCCCTTATCATCTCTCCTCAGATTTTTTCTAGAGTTCGATAGTCTGACTCAAGATGCTGGTCCCCCATACCCCATATCCAAAGAGTGTTAGCAATGGTTACGTTCCCCTCTCGCGACCTCTTCTCCAGAATTATGGTGAACCACCCGCTAGTTCGCCTCCTTTCTCCCTCTCTCATCTTTTCTTTTTGACAGAAGCCGAGGTAAGAGATTGTAGAGCCCCCCCTTAGACTATGTAGGGATATTTTGTTGATCTGTTTCTCTCTCATGGCTTTCTGAGCGAGACCGACTGAGCAGTTTTTCTACGCAGTTATCTCTTTTCTCGGGTTTTCCGTGTAGCCACTAGCAATCCCCTCTTTCCTACTGCATTAGCTCCGATAGCTAGTACTTCTCTGCCAATGCCTTATTTTTATCACCAAGGTCGACTCCCGATCCTACTCTGCGGATCGACAGACTAACCTCCCCCTGTTTTTCCCCAGCTAGAACACCTCCGGTCCGAGTGACAGGGTCTCGGGTTTCCAAAGGGCGTTGTAGTTCCCCACTCGGCGTAACGTGCCCGACCTAAGATCTAGCTCCCTGTCCCCAAGTGGATGAATATTTTTCTCCCCTTGCTTTAATTCGCAGACATTTCCTGCACGCTTAGTCCCCAACACGTTTACGTTCCACCTTTTTCTTCCCCCCTTTTTACAAATGTTTTTGTGAAAGTGAGCTTACGGCCGCCGCCAGTTCCTTACTAGAGTGACCGTTTTTCTTTTTTCTTGCGTTTCTTATGAAGAGGTTTTTGGCGGACGGACGTACCTAGACGTTTTTCTCCTCCGTCAAGGGGCATTAGAGAAAACATTAGTTTGTGGTTCTCCTCTTATTCCCAGACCGTTGACTCCCCTGAAGCATGCAGTCGATGATATCTAGAAATTTTTCTTTAAGATAGTGTTTTTGGTAAGTTATAAACTTCTTCTCAGGCACATAATGCTTATCCCCCGTCACTTTGCGCCGCTCCTCGTAACGAGAGAGATAAGGTCACGAGACCCTTTTTTCTCCCCTCGATTTTTTTTCTTAAACGGATGGTTCTCCCGTTTCAGCTAACCTCTTCCCCCTGAGGCTGATATTCCAAGCACTTCCTTTTCCTTTACGAGCGTGAGTGGAAATCGCCCAGAAGTGCGAATATTTCCCATAGGACTCGGATACTTTCTTTGTTCCAACCTTCTCCGCCCTTGGCCATCGGTAAGAGGCGCCAAGGCTCCCTCTTTTCTCTTCTCCTATCTTTATACCAGACACTCCTCCCTCGGTCCTGATTTCCCCCTTTCTTTTTTGTTCGGGTGGGATATTCTTCTCCTTCCCCGCTTTTTTTCCTAACTCGAGAGTTCTAAAAGCATTTTCTCCGGTCCACTATTCGACTTTTCCGCGTAAGTTTTCGCCCCCCTTCTTCCCGGAACCCACATTCCTCTGGATCCTACTCCGAAAGGCGTGCCCGTTTCTTTTTTCAGAAAATCACGAAATATGACTTCCGAATGTGCGCTAGAGTCTCCCCCTGAGCCCTTCCTGATATTCTTGGTTTGAGTTGTTTTTGTAGACCCCTTTCATCGGCGTCCTCCGATCGTTTTCTTAGTTAACGGCCAAATATCTCCGCATATCTCTTCCTCAGCGTTAAAGAGGCCCCCGATCTCCCCCTGAAAAGTTTGAGACAGCCGAGATACATTCAGTTCTCCCGAGTTGGACCTTTGATCGTTTCAGTCCTGATCTGCCGTTAAAACCCTTCTCCCCGGTAATCGCCCAGTAGGTGCATATTGGTCGCCGCTGACCCTTCTGAGGAACCACACCAAAAGTGACCGACCCCGCCTTTTGAACTAGTGCTTTTTTAGGCCTAGAGACGGAATTCTTCCCTTTTCTTTCCCCTTTTGTTGTGATAGATACCTTAGTCGGGATTCACCTCCCCGTACTGTTCCACTTTCCTCTTTTTTGGATCAGATTCCTTTGCCGCGCCCCGTTTCCCTACTTGCTTCCCCGGCAACATTCTTTTCCCTTGGGTCCGGACTCCCTCACACGCGTAGTAACACCTCTTCTCCTCCCCCGAGAAGCGGGCCCACGTCTTGCACCCGGGTAGGTGTTCATATGCGCCGTCGTCGCGTTGTCGCTCCTGCCCATAGACTCGGGATCTTTGGAAGTTTTCCCCTACGTACCGCATGTCATCTTGGTTTTTTCTTCTTAGAAGATTATCTCTGTTAAAGCAACCCTTTAGCGCTTTCATGCAGGTAAGAGAGAACAATCAACTTCTCGTTCTTGGTACTCTCTACGAACTCCGGTAGATTTCTCGATACCCCCTCCAGACTCAGTCCTAGCCCTTCCTAAGATTACACTCTTCTTTCCTTCCAAAGTCTCTGTTATCGTTATGGTTTTTCGCTGGGGACGTAGAAGGCCGATAAGCCTTCCCCCTGTCCAACTCCTCGTTCGCTTCTTTGTGAGTCTCCTTCCTTTATCTCAATTCTCTCTCACCCTTTTCATTTGGTCCCCTTTGCCTTGCCCTGGAGTCACCTTGTAGACCCTAATTTTTCTTCTTCTGATTAAGAGAGGACCGACTATCCTCTTTCAGTTACTCCCCTTGACTTGCCGTGCTGTGATCCGCCTTAGGTCCTTTTCTCTCTCCCTTACCGGGATCCCCGAAGCATTGCCCGGCCTCTTTGATTTCTTTTTCCCTTTCTCTGACCTCCGAGCCCGTGACTCTCGCGCGTGTCCCTCCTGAGCGGCCCGCAGCAGAACGGGTAGTGCTTATCACGCGTGCACTCCTTATCTTCTTCACAGCCCCCTTCAATCCGGCCGTTTCGATCGTTTCGTCCATGCGAACGAAGATCTTTGCGTTCCCTGGATGTTGACGCTCTAGCTTAGTTCCCTTCCTGGTGCTATCCGTTGTGCGTCCCATGGGACTCGCGCCATGATTAAGTTGAGGTTATTTCCTTCCCCCTCCCCTCGTCGTCTTAAACAGCGCTTCATTGCCAGACTACCCCCCTTAAGCATAGTCTAATTTTCCTTCGGATTAGTTAATCACGTTCAAAATGTGTGTCCCTTCCTCTTTTTCCCTTCTAACCTCACTTTTTAAAAGGTTCCCTAAGCCCTGAGTTGTGGGGTCTGATATAGAAGATCTACCGGAGAGGACACTAGATCTCCTCCCGTCTTAGGAGGACTTTTTTTTATCCTTAATATTAGATGTTGTCCCTTCTTTTCTTTCCACCACGCAGTGTATTTTTCCTAACCCGATTCCCCGGGTAGGGATTTCCTTTTTTCTTCCTTTTCCAGCATGGGGTCGACCTTGGAGTTTCGGCAGAACTGCGATTCTCTCTCTTTGGGTCCTGGGCGGCTTATTCTGAACTGGACTGAAACTCTATCTGTGCTTTTCCTAAGTCCAGTCGAGAGTCTATCAGGTACTCCTTATCCGGCGGATGTTCCCCCTTTTTCTCCTCAGAGTTTTTTCAGGCCATACAAGCGCTGCCCTTTTCACGACCCTTTGACTATCTTTCGCCCCCGGCGCGAGAAGGTTCACACTCTTCCGCGAGACATGAAATCGTTTTTTTTCTTTCTTTTCTATGGCTCCCTATACCGGAGCTTGAGGTCGCGTTGATCCTTGGGAAGATTCTCTAGTCAATAGCTGTGGTAGCACGGATATTTCAGAAGCTTTTCCAGAGACGATTCTCAGTCTTCTTCCTCCAATGTGCCTCCATCTCTTTAGGCCTCTCCGATCTTGGCAACACCTTTCTTTCTTTCGCCCCCCATGCACGATCGCATCTCTTCACCTGGCTTCCGAGCTCCATTCTACCCTTGCGATCATCTCCTCTCAATTCAAGTATAGGATAATTTTCCTCGTTTCTCGGATGTCTCGCCTGCCCCTTAATCCTTTGAAATGAATTTTTTGTCACAAGTGGCGTTTCGATCCCTGCTTCCTCGGGCCCCATTGAGCTCTTCCCAGTAATCCCTTTTTTTGCAAGTAACCTCCTTCAGGTTTGCCCGGTTCCGTCTAATTTAATGTTCTGCAGCGCAGGAAGGATCCCGTTTTCGTTCTTTTCCTTCCCGGCGTCGCGGATAACACCTCTTTCTTCCTTTCTTTCCCCAAACAAAGTTTATAGACTCTTTCTGAGTTCGATACGATAAATCTCTCCACGCCCTTGCTTCGGCGCAGCTACTCTCCTTAAGAATTGTCGCCTCCTTTCCCGCCCTCCAAGGGAAAGTGATGGAACGATCTCTTCTTCCACCCTTTCTAGGTGGTCGGTGTCCCCCTTTCTCTTTTTCCCTCTGGCTCTACTTCTCTGTTAAAGGTGATCCGGAGTGTAGTATCTCTTGGTGAGAAATCTGGCCCCCGGCGCTGTTTTACTCTCGCAACAGCTCCCCCGCTTCCCTTGTTCTGAATGCCCGAGGGCCCGATTCTCCTAGGCCTCTCTAACTTTCATGATCATGACGCATCCACAGCTTTTTTTCAGACCTCTCTATTTTCTCTCGAAGTACATACCTTCTCCGGCCCTCCCCCCTTTTTTGACGGGGAAGCTCTTTGTTACCCCAACATTTTTCCCTCTTTGAAGACACCGCCCCCGGCTTTTTGTACACAGTATCCTTTCTTGCTCTGATCCACCAGGATGTCCTCCTTCTACTAAAGCCTCCTTCTCCATATAGTAGTCGATGCTACCCCTCATCTCTTGACTTATCTAAGCTAGAAGGGCTTCAGCGCGCTGTTCCTAACCCCTTCTTTTCCCTCCCCCTTACCTTCCTATATCTCTCCTTTCGCTTTTTTTTCAGAGAGATTCATTGTGGATGGATGAGGTCGGATTTTCCTCTCTCAGTCTAGTCAGATTTCTTTTTAGTCGCTCTACAATCCTCAACTTGGCCCCCTTTCCTCTGCCATCGGAGTAGCAGGATGGCGTCTCTCAGTCCTAGTGAGATACAGACTTAATTTTTTTTTCCTCTAGAATTACTTCATGCGAATCTTTGGCCCCTTCCCTCTCTTTTCCCTGCGGTCTTCCCTCCTTCAAAGTTTCAGAGATGCCCAGGTTCGACCACCCCCTTCCTCTCCATCCCCCATTCTTCTTGCCCTATCATCCGAAGTTCCCTTAGATTATTCTCGCTAGCGTCGGACTGTCCCGGAAGCTTTTCTTTTCCCGCAGCTTGAGCATGCGCAGAGTTCTTTCGCTAGAGGAGGCCGACCTCCTTAGCTCGCCTTTCCAAGGGGGCTCACCGCTGACCAATTCATAATACTTTTCCCAGCCTGCTTCCCTCTGCTGCATCTTACTCGCATCTTCCCCACCGAGGAATAACCCACCAAAAAAAACCCAACGTTTTTGAGAAGTCTCCGTGCCCGATGTAGAGAGCGGAGTGAAAGTTATCCTTCATTCGCCCCCATTAAGATTTTGCCGAAGCATGGCTGCCTTCTCTCATCTTCTCCAGACCCTCATAGATCTCCTCTCTCTCCCGGCGTTCATAGGGGAGCGAAGTAGTTTTTCCCCTCCCTAAAGGAATTCCTTACCTGAGGGAGTGAAATCCCCTCTTGTCCCTCCTCCCTCCAGGAGTTAGCAACGGCCTTGTGATGCTCAGCTGGCATTATTCCCTTCATCATCATATGGATGTGTCGAGGACCTTTTTTTCCCTTCTGATGTTGTTTTCTTATACGCTCTTCATCAAGAGAATCAACTCTCATACTACTCTTTTAGGACCCGCGCTGGGGCAGATGCTCATTAGTCCCTCTCGACCCCCCCCCTCTTTCCTTCCTATCAAAATCCTTGGAGCGTGGCCTTTCTCCTCTGTCGTGGTGCCACAGATCACCACGAACGGTACTCCCCGCTCTTCTTATCCCGCTCGACCAGGTCTTCCAACCCAATCAGGCGTTCTACCTGAACCATCGGGCTTTTTTTTACCCCTCTCTTTAAGATTATAGTCAGGCCTTTCCCTCTCCTCCCTCGACTTTCTTATCTGCTCCTAAAATAACACCCTGCAGCTGGGTCCTTTCCTGTCCCGCTCCCCGCCCTGACGGTTTCGCTTGGTCCCTCGTCCTCGCCCCTTTACTTCGGCAGACTCCTCTGGTCGGTGTCTTTGCACCCCGGCAGTCGCAATGGCACAAAGCCTTGTTCTTCCTGGAGCGCCCCTCAAGAGCTCTACAGTTCGCACCCAGAGTCTTCCCCTTGTTGAACCTCCACTCGCCCTAAGCCTCGCCCTCGACTCCAGTTCTCACCCCTCTCCTCCCCCTGAGAACAGGCTCCACATCGTTCATCTTCCTTTTCGATCAATTCTTTTTTTCCACAAGAAGCGTCTTTTCTTCCCGTATAGACCCTTCTCTTTTTCCCCTGAAAAGGAAGAGATTCTTCTCCCGCTGATTCGCGTCAAAAATTACGCCAAACAGCTTTCTTGCCCTCTTCCCAACCTTCACCCCTGTTAGTTACACAGGAATACGGCTTTTCCTTCCGTACCCTCCGTTTCTTCCTACGCCTCTTCAGTCTTTTCCACTACTCCTTGAGAAGGGAGTTTCCCCAGAAGTCGCCTCTGTTCTAACCGCTTTTCTCGTCACTTTCAGTCCCCCTTTTTCAAAAAGAGTCCTTTCTTTGCCTCCTGCCTGAGTAGCAAACACATATTCTTAACTGGCCCTCGAGAGTCATACCTCTCGCCGACCACTAGATGCCCCCGGTCGCTTTGATTGAAGATACTGTCTTCCTCTGGTTTGAGCTTTTTTCCCTTTGAACCTATGAGGTCAGGACGACAGTTCCCTACCCTTTATGGCTTCGTCCTCTTAACTCGCCTTCCAGGATCTTTAGTCAATCTCCCCCCCGCCACATACCCCCCACCATGACGCACCCCCACCCCCCCCCCCTACACCCGGCACTCACCCCCCCCCCCCCAACCCAACCCCCCCCCCCCCCCCCCCGCCCACACCACACCTCCCCCAGACCTCTGCCCCCACACCACCCACCTTCTTCTTGCTCTGATCCTGCTTATACCTTGGACCTGCTTGCACCCCTCAAGGTATTCGCAGTCGTATCATTCGTTTATGTCCTCCTCGAAACCTCTACCTCCCGTTCCATGATCTGGCCCCTGAATACGGGACGTCTTACGTCTTTTACAGCCTCCCCCGTTTCCGCGGCGAAAATGTATATACTTCTTCCCTCTCGCTCCCCTCTCCACGGCCCAAAGACTATAGAGTCTCTTTTTCGATACGGGGTGGGTTGGCCCCTGAGTTATTGAGGAATGTCTCTTCCCTACTCGTCCTGTTAAACTGAAGCTGGATCGGCACCCTTTGTCGAGTCCTGTTGTACTCCCTCATTATCCTGAAGCTCTCTTCCCTTTGCCTATTTTCGGGCCTCTCGAGCAAACGGAAAGAGGAAGTTTCTCTTTCTTCTTCTGAGAGTGCCTCTCCCGCTAGTTGGTTGTTGTTCTGGTTTCTCCGCCCCCTCTTTTTTCTAGCATGATTTTCACTTTGTGGCGACAAAGATCCCGATTTGTCTCGCCCTTTCAACCGCTTACCGATCGCCGCCCGACCCCGTTCGCCGCCCTCTCTTCTCTCTCGCTTTTCCAGATAGTGTTCTCAGATCGAGAGCCCTTTCCCTTCGATTTGAAGCGCAATCACCTTCTTCAGTTTTTCGAGCTCCTTATCTTCTTGAAAGCGCTTTTTTCAATGGAGGGAGTCGGCTACCTCAGCTCTCTTTCATTTTTTATCTATACTCTTTTTTTTTTTTTGATACTCCGCTTCTTTCTAGGTCCCCCCCCCCGCCTTTCCGTCTCTGCCTGGCGCCGCCTCCCTCATAGAAGGAGTCCTCCAACGCTTGAGCCCTTGGGATTAAACAAAGTCGGCTGTAGTAGTTCCCTCGGACGGACCCCCGAGTTCCAACTCATCCCCTCTCCTCTAGAGGCTCGGAAGTTTCGTTTTGGCTCTGCGAGAGCTCGTTACTTACCCTATCTCTTTTTTTATTTGGTAATTTCAACTTCCTCTCTTCTCCCCTAGGCGCACCAAGAAGACCTTACAGCTCCCCGAATAGCCCCCCAAAACTCCACCGGGCAAGGCATACTCGACCTCCCTCTCAGACCCTGTATAGCCGGGCCAGTCCTGCAGAATACCGAGTAGCCCCTCGATAAGCGCTATTTCCTTTTTATTTATCATAACTGGCCTCCTTCGCCGATTTCCGTAAAAGTTATCGCATATTCTTGATGGCCCTCTGAGGTCCATCGCATTAATAAGTGCCCCCACCCCTCCCTCTTCCGAATAGAGGATGTTTTTTGGATCACTTCTCATTAGTCTCCCGATTTCTGTCAAGCCGTTAAGCTTTTCTCCCCTCGTCCTTGCTTCCCTTGAGGCCTTTTTGTCTTCAGTACACGGAGACCTGATGCCCCCTATTTTAAGTGTAGATTTTCAAAGCTTAATCCCTTTGCCTTTCGCCCCTCAGTCACGGTTTTCCTTTCCAGATTGGAAACGGGATCACTTCCGATGTTCTATCTCTCTGCATTTTGTTCTCCCGATTGAAGACCCTTGGCCGCCGGCTGGTTTCCTTTCCGCTGATGCGGCCGCACTCACTTTCTTTGCTGCCACGAATAGGGCAGACCTCCTGAGTTCTCTCCCCCCCCGGCCCAATAGAAGGTGACTTCTCAGTAGAGTCGAGGTTCCACTCCGAGATATTTCCCGCAAGTGGCTGTTGAAGCTCCTTTCTCATGTACCTTCTGCGGTGCTGAAGCCCTCAATTTTTTTAGGCGAATATAGCGCTCTTTCTTTAACTATACCATGATCGTCCCTTCGTACAGCCCCTATCCCCCGTAGCCTCTCCTCCTTCACAGTGACGCTAATTTACTACCGGCTTCGCCCCCCCCCGTTAACGTAGATTGTTCCATCTGAGGGTAGATCCCGGTGACCAGGGTTTCCGTCCCCCGTATACCTTGGTCTCGATAGACTCTCGACCCCTCCCCCATTCTGCTCTTTTTTCTTTTAATGTTAAAATTGTATGCTTATCCTATTTCTTCTGGTCAGGCATCCTACGAGATTCTCCTCCCAGAATTGCATGCTTTCTCAAAATTTTTAGTCTAGTCTGCGCCTTATGTCCATCCTCCTCTGTGGAGATCAGAGTTCTCTTGCTGAGAAGCTTCTTTGGGCCTTTTCTTTTTCGATTTCTTTCCCCTTTCGACTTCTTTTACTTTCGCGCTTTTCTGGAGATCATTCATCACATTACAACCCAGGTTCTGTTCGCTATTGCGGGCATTACGGTTTTCCACGAGTCCCAGAGATAGAATCAGTCGAACTTTGCTTCTCATTCCCTTTCGATCAAGAGACTCGGATTCTCTCCCTTTCTCGCCTGAGAGACTTTCAGGCTCTGGTTCCTTAGGTGACGGCCCGGGCCTGCGCCGCCCGGAACCTTCTCCCGATGTATCGGGGGTAAAAGTGATAGGCGCCGCAGGTAGACCGCCCTCGACTCTTTTCTAAATCGTTCTTTACGCCCCCCCCCTTTTGGGGTATCTTGGGGAAACCCACACGTCGTCCCCTGATCTTCATGATCCTCGGATTCAGACCGTCTCGTACCCTCGCGTGGATGGTAGACCCTTCACTCTTTTTTCCCTCTTAATAAAAAATCCCGATAATTCCTTCTTCTCTTCCCTGCCGACCCGCTAATCTGCCTACGACCCCCTCTATCTACCCCTCAAATTAGGTAACACCTTTGTCCCAGCCGGCGTCTATCTTTCCCAATTTTATGCCCAGTTACATTGACTTTCCCCACGTCATCTTTCCACCCTGGTTTACTTTTCCGGACTGATTATGAAATGCCTTACTTCTAGGCTTGTGTACTCTTCCCTTACATCCCGGTAGAGTCCATCCCTACTCGCTACCCCTAGGTTGCTCCTCCCTGATAGAATGACCCCGAGAATCTCTTCGTGCCCTCCCTCGTCACCACGTCCGTTAGTTCCTCTCTGATTCCTGTCACCTCGAACCACCTTCTCTAGCGTACCTGTAGTTAATTGATTCTACCTCCTCGGTAACCCCTCTTATCTCCCGCTGTTCCGCCCGTTATGCTCTCGATTCTTTCTCTGGCACGGGTAGAGGAGGTGTTCTTCCTTCCGGTTCTCTCTTGGGACGGCGATCACCTTTTCTCCTCCTCCTTTACACCGTTCCCTCCCCGTGCTGTGCGTATACCCCCTCGGCATTCAACCTTGCTTTCCAGTTTTTTTTTTCTTGGACCTTTCTCTCGCTGCTCCCTCAAGCGTAACAGTCTTCTGCTTCTCTCTTTACACCCCCCTAAAGGAATGAAATCTATATGATCAGACAATGGTCTTCGATCGGAATTCGTCCAGAGAACTATTAAAGTCCCCCCCTCCTGGCTTCCACCTTCTTCTTTCCCCTCCGAGTAACCTCTTTCCTGCCCTACTGGACTAGCGCTAGACACGGACGACTGAGCTTTTCTCCTGGGCTCTTCCCACCTCCATTGCTCTTTTATCTCCTACCAAGAAAACTAGGGGGCCTCGTCCACCGGCCAATGGCAGAAACCACCCCAGACCCTTCAGGAACTAACCCCGTAAGTACTGTTCTGGAACGTGCCTGGAATCCACCTAGCAACGGTCAGGCTAAATAAAAACCACCTTTGAGGCTTTTTCTGTTTCCTTCAGGGTAGGGTCACTGAGGCCCACTCTCTCCCTCCTTTCTCAGACTCTCCCTTTGTGATGATCCATTTTCTCTTCTGATTGAGCGCTGCTAGCCGGTCCTCCTACCGTATTTACCTCCCATAC
>Ga0179591_1369771_pt1 | contig 12309 bp, 15 predicted proteins | sample CZOMad2_1_08_16f_FD_182891 | JGI IMG/M metagenome (GOLD analysis project Ga0179591, IMG submission 182891) | Vadose zone soil fungal communities from Angelo Coast Range Reserve, California, USA - CZOMad2_1_08_16fungal (PacBio error correction) | ecosystem: Environmental > Terrestrial > Soil >... | reverse complement strand
GCCGTTGCCCCCAACTGTCAGACGCCCCGTGGCCCTCTTCCACCCTTCGCGCTGGTTTTAAACACCGGTGGTGGATCGTACTTTTTCACCCTTCTCCCCATTGCCGGGGAAGCATTGATGAGTTTCCCGAGGCCCCCCCCTTAGAGATCCTACTTTCGTTTCCACTCCGCCTGGGAGAGAAAATTTCCTCTCCCGATTCCCCCCCTAATTTTCCCTTCCAAAGTTATGAGAACGCCTTAGTATTCACCATTTTTCGAAGCGTCTTTAAGATACGGAGTAACTTTATTATCCCCTGTCGCATTCCTTTTTTCGGTTTTTCGTGGGAAACCATTCCCTCAACAACTCGGAGAGCAGTCCCCGCGCAAGTCCCCTTGGGGCTTGAACCGCCCCTTCCCTTTCCCTTTTATTGTCACCCAGCCCCCTGCCGATTATCGCTAACTCGATTTCCTCTTATAACCACCAACCTCCATCCGACCTCAACCCATGAATTTCTCTTTTTTTTTTCCAATCCGGGTGGAGTTAAGAGGATTCGATCAATCGCCATGACTGAACCGCCCAGACAACCCTAACTCAACGTTCCTTCCTCCGTCTTCTTACACCGAAATTGATAATTTTGTCCTGGGCTTACGATGATTCGGCATGACCACATTCGATTTGCGGTTTGTACGCTTCCCCCTTACTCTGAAGCATTCCTATTAGGAGCTCAGCACCCGAGGAACGTCAGTTATTTCCTGAGTCCACGATATCACTGACCCCTCCCATTTTCCACCTATCGAAATCACGTTCCCATTAACCGACCTTACGATTTACTACTCGAATGAGGGAGAAAGGGTTCTTTCTCCATTAGGGTGCCCGGTGTTTTCTTTCCATCTTTTTTTTTTCCAATTTGTCCCCTGCTTTTTACCTGTCCATTCCTAATGGACGTGGGAAGGACTGGTGGGTGGGCCCGAGTTACCAGGGGCAGTTTATAGGAGCTTCCAAACTGTGGACGGGTGTTGGGATCGCGAAGTGTGTCCGCGACCCTTTCAAGAATCTACTTCTTGTTCGAGTCTTCGGCTGCGCCCATGTTCCCTTTATCGTCCTGGCACTTTATCGTGACTCTCCCCCGCCAGTTAGTACTATATACTTAAAAACCCCTTTTCTCTTCCACCATTGTATTACCCGTTCGTTATTGTTGTCCAGAGATATGCAGAGACTTTTTTTGGGAGGCTTCTTTTCCCCCCCTCTTCGCCTTTTTTTACACATTCACTCTGCTCCCCCCCCCCCCTCATTCCCTTCCTGACTCAAAACCTTGTTGAACCGTTTGTTTTTTTTCCGATGGTCCTACCTCCGGGAAAACCCTCTTTTCTGAACTCGGCCAGCGTATTCCCCCCCAGTTCCGTGGTTTTTGGGGACTGATGAACTTCCTCTTCATTTATTTCCATTGGATTGGAAAGTCAAAGGCTGGACGTGGTCTTGGTTCCTGAAGCGACCATTTTTCTTTCCTTTTTTTTCTGATCTTTTGGTTTCCCACTTTGAATGTATCTTCCCTCGTAGGAACGAGATAGTTGTCTCCGGAAGGTGTCATTAATAATATCCCCCTTCAGGTCTCCATACTTTTCTTTTGGCAGCTGGGGATTATTCCACCCCAATCAATAATAATGTTTTGTTTTTATCGACCAAAAGACCCTTCCCTTTCCCCCGGTCCCCACTTCCTTCCCCCCACCCCAGTCTTGTACCGACCCCTGTTGATCCGCATCGGCGCCCTGAGCGAAGAGAGATAATCCAGAAAAGTTTTTAAATTGGCCACCTTTCCTCGCCCCACGTCCCCACTCTTGCCTCTTCTCACACTCGCAACCGAAAGAATCTCAAGTTTCATTTGGCCATCCTTTCCTAAGATTGCCAGATTTCCTTTTTTCCCCCCCTTTCCTGGTAACAGTCCACGGAATTTTTTACGTGCGCTTCCTTGACAGAGCATTTTTTTGTCTTTAGGCTCCCCCCCCTGTTTAACAAGGTAGGTCGTGAATGATGGTTTTGTTTTGCTTTTATGGGTCGCCTCTTCTTAGCCCCCCAATCTTTGGTTTCGCTCCCGCCTCATCAATCGTTCTTCCTTTTTTCCCCTCCCGCCCCCCTAATTTCATCCGATCTCATTTGAAATCTCTCTCACCCCCAGCTCCCCTTTGCGTTCACCAGCTCATGAAGGAAATTCGGACTTCCTTCCCTCGACTGTCCAATTGCCGATTTGCCCGCCGCCCTGCCCCCCTGCTAGGTCCGAACGTACTTTGTCCTGCCCAACGCCAGTAAGTTTTTTTGAAACCCCCCTCTCCTCCGAACTGGTTGTCTTTTTCTTTCGTACCACTATTACTCCCCTCCCCCGTGTTCAAGGTTTATTTACACGCGTTTCACTCTCTCTTTAAGAAAATTGCAGACTGCTCTTGCTTCCCCCCTCACCTGAAACTCGTTTTTTTTCCCCCCCCCCCCCCTTGCTAACCGCCCCTTTCTCTTCTCACTGTCCTTTGTCTTTGCCGATTCTTCGATCTTGTTGGAGCACGATTTATGGATTACATCGATCGTGTCCTACCTATGTGAAGGTCCGGCCTTCCTTCCGCCTCCCTTCTTCCTTCCCCTGCTTTTAAATCACTATAGATTTCCAGTCCCAATCCACGCCTTGATGTTTCATGATCATCGGAGTGAACCTCAAACGTCCTCCCATCCCCGGGCCGATCTTTCCTTACCTATCTTCGTTGGGGTCGTCCTGATTTCAGCTGTCTCCACATCATTTGTGCATTGAACAGTCACCCTCCCCCCCCCCCCCTTCCCTTTTTCACTTATTCCCAACTAACCCTCAATCTAAGTTTTTCTTTGAGGTGTGTGCCCAATAGATCAGCCCTCGTTCCTATTCCAAGTTTTAATGTTTCCCTCGAACCCTTTCTCCTTTTACTTTTCCTTTTTCCAGTCACAGCCCCCAATTTTTGTCACCACTTTGCTCTCTTGCCACCGGGAAAACAATCCCCCAAATCCATTTTTTTTTTTTTTTTTTCTCCTTTTATCCACTTTTGTTAAGTGATATAAAGAGAAGTCTTGATTCACCACCCCTCATTTTCTTCTCCCGTCGTGGGTAGACGGTCCCTTCTCAAAATTTTTTAGTCCCTTGGAATCCTAGAGTAAACCCAGCGCAGCATTTTCCTGTTAAGGGGTTTCATTGATGGGAAAGTCCCCTTCTCCGTGTCTGTAAAGGGTGGGCACCTCAACTCTTTTAAGTACTTGAGCTTCCCTACGGCTTTTCGCTTTTCTACTCCCCCTGTCTCCCCCCACTGATGTTAAACCCCAGTCTCAGTAATCGCATCTCCCACATCTTCTCTTTTCCCGTTCCTAATCTTTTTCTACCCCCCCTGTTGAAGCTGATGTGCCTTGCCCCCTTACGGAAGGTGAATTGTTCCCTTACCATGTACAGTATTGTTTTCCCCTTCCCTGTTTTTTGGCCGACGTAGCAGCTATTCTAACACATCCTGCAGTGGGCTCCAGCTTGCTTTCCCCTTTTCGGGTACCCCCAATAGTGTTTTTTTCCAGAAAGATGTTCCAAATTAAACGGCTCCTTTGCCTTTCTCTCGGGGTACCCATGTTTTCCGATTACTTGTTTAAATCGATAGTTGTTTTCCCTCGATACCGCGCCACTACGGTCCCTTCTTTGCACAACCCTTTCCTCATCGCCTCATTAACGGAGTCCCTTTTGAGATTCCCGGAGCCCAAAGTCCTTCTTTTCTGTTTGATTTCCCTTTTTCTGCCCTTCCGTCCAAGCCCACTGGTCTTATCTGCAAAATGTGTGTCCTGTGACCACGCAGCGGACTGTCCCCTTCTTCTTCCTTTCCTTTATTCTCAAGGAAAGGCTCGCCGCTTGTTTTGTCGTATCAGATTCCGAGTTGTACCCCCCCAACCTCACCATTCCCCCCGACCGCCGCAACCATGCTCTCTTTTCCTCATTTACCATCCCGGGTGGGCTCATTAGTGGCAGCATTGATTTGGAGCGCTGATTAATGGGCTGTCCCCCCTCTCCCAACAACTCAAGTTTCCCCCTTCCCCCCGAGCTGACGCCTGGATTGGAGATGTTTTGGGACGTGGGCATTGTTTTTCACCTGAGACCCCCCTTCCCTCTGTCAGATTTGCTTTTTGATCTCTTTCTTGTGAGCATTTGCCCGAATCTAAGGGGCTCCTTCCTCTAGTGACCGGCCCGTTTGGACCTTTTTCTCCCCCCCCCTCTATTTTTCTCTTAAAGATCCACTTCCTTCATTCCCCAATACGATTAGTGATTCGCCCAGCGACTTTCTTTTTCCTCCGGGAGGTTTTGTTTTAGTGCGGCCAGTTTGTCCCCTGGTCTTCTTGACAGCGTGGAACCCGGGTCGGAAACGTCTTCACCCTCTTTCTTTCGTTGTGAGGGACAGCCAGGATCGTGTTGGTTTACCTAGAATCAACGGGGCACTCATTAGGGGTTTTCCCCCTTTTCCTTTTGATTGTATTAGCCTTACTCTCCTGCTTTTTTCACTCGCTTTCTCTTCTTTCACGGCTGCTTTTTTCAGCCCCCCGGATGAGGCCTGGACATGATGTAAATGACCTTCTCTCCCTTTCTTAAAGAAGTGCGATTCTTGGCTTACTCCGTCCCCCCCTCATCAGCAGTACTATCGGTTATGACTTCTTCCTTTTTCCTCTTTGCTTGTGACCCGCGCCTTTTCATCGCCTTTTTTCCCTTCCTCGAGCCTCCCCCCCCCCTTTGCCCTTGGAAAACCAATCGCCTCCCCCCCCATATTATTCCAAACTTTTTACCGGTGTGCCTATGATACTCAAACTATGCACGACCGACAGAAAGCCGGCAAAGGGAACTTTATCAGTTCCGTGCACGGAGAAATTATTTTCCTTTCTCCAGCTTTCCTCTTTATACCCTTTTCCAACCAAGGCCATTGTGCGCCTTTGGTTTTTTTTGAGCTTTCTCTGCTTCCAGCGTGTCGTTTTTGATTTTTCCCGCGGTGTTTCAATGGGATTTGGCCCGTCTTTGCTCGAGGTTCATGACTTGGCTTCATTTCCGTTGCGGTCCCCCCTGGGTTTTTAGTTTTCATAAATAGTTTCCTTTTTATATCTTCTATTTTTCCCCCCCTCGTTGGGTTGGTTTGCCTTTCTAACCCCGTGTTGAATACTGTATTAAACCCCCAACCAGGAGGTGGTCGCCGCCCATGGGTGAATATCCCTTCCCTCCTTTTTCCCTGGCCTAGGTCCTCGTCAGCACGTTCCTTGGCCAAGGTAACCTCCTTCACCCAAACCTTAACTCTGGACAAGCTCTTCGCAAACGCAAACCCCACTCCAGAAATTCCTTCCCTCCCTTCCATACCCTACGCTGCTTTCCTTTCCCGAAATCGGTCCCCCATTTTCCCCCCACTTTCCGTGCGTCCTTTTGGGAGAAATGTTGTTCAGTTGGTATCGTAGTGCCAGGAACCCCCCCAACGGTCACCCCTTTTCTCTTGATCTTGTGACCTGGGTGACTACAGGTTGGATGAGTCTTCACCTATGATGATGGTTCCCGCTCCCGCCGCGATCCTTTCCCTTTTCACCCCTTCGGGTAACAACTGACTCGGACGATGGTAATAGCTTTTAATCTTCGAAGTTCTGAACGTAATTGATATAGTACCCAGCAGCCCTTCCTTCTCCCCCCCATGGATTCAGTCCCCTGTACTCATTGCCGGTCCCTTCTATCAGCCGGAAATTGTTCCCCCTCCGCGTGGTGTATAAGAGGCTTGCCACATTTTCCCTCCTTTCCTCCCCCCCTTCGTACCTCTCCCCCAAATCCTTCCCAAGTGTGTTAAACTAAGGACAATGCCGTATGTATAGTAACAACAAGATCCTTTGCTCCAGAGCTTCCTCCCCCTCGGTACCCCGTTTCGAATCAGCCCCCATGTTCCCATTTACGATTGCTCTAAACCCCCTTCTGCCCCCTAACGGGAGAAACGAAGTATTCTAAACCTTCTTTTTGCATGCCGATTCTTCACCTTTTCCTTTCTTCGATAGGCCCCTGCCTAGTTTAATCAAGGTCCCTAGTGCATTTCGTCGTCAAACATTAGATTCTTTTACATGATAATCCCTATAGCCTCAGTCCTCAAAATATTCCTCTCCCTTCTCTTTCCTCTCCCATATTTTCACCATAGACCCCAATCCCACTTCTTTCTTTCTTCTACGATTGATTCGGTCTGGAGGGTCATTTTTCCGATTTCATCCGCGGCTCCACAGGTCCTTTGCACCGACACCCTCTTGTAATGTTTCCCCAACTCCATTAATGGTTTTTTCGTCATGTGGGAGTTTTTTTTACCACCCTAATTTATATAGCCCTTTTTCCCCCCCCAGGAGATTTCCTCGTCTTCACCTCCCTCTCCCTTTCCGAGGGGTAAGCAAGAGAACCGTGCTGCGCTTACTCGAAAGTTTGCTTTTCCTTTTCCTTTCCCCCCTCCCCCCCCCCCCCCCCCCCCCGGCACATCCCCTCCCAATCTCTTTTTGATAGCGAACGTGCCTTCCTGGCCTAGTACAGAATGCGTGCAATTGTTGAAACAATACTTGACCCGTTAACCGGTCTCCCCCTTTTCTTTCCTCTTCACTACCCTTCCCAACACCCTGCTATCCCGGTCCTTGGTTCCTTTGATTGTTAAGTCTTTTTTGCTGTTTGGTGTTGCCCGCCTACGCTAATCAGCTTGAGACCTGCCAGGGATTTGACTTTATTCTTTTCCTCTTTCTTGATCCCCACCCTTTTTTTTTTTTTGTTTCAACAACCCCCATGTTCTTATTATTCCCTTACCCTCACTTTGCTCGACCCATTGTTTCCCGCATCTCTATATTTCCTCCTCTTGTTGAGAGATGCCGGGGTAAAACTTGCTCGCAAGTGGGCTTTCTTTGTTAACCTGTTTTTCAATCCATGTGGTTTAGTTCTGCTCTTTCCCCCTTTCGCATTGAACTCAGATGTTGATCGGTTCCGAGGGCACCCAAAAGCACGAGATCCTTCCCCCTCCCCGAGGTTTCCACTTTCCGTCCTGGGTCGTCTTTTCCCCAGTAAGCTGGAAAATATAATTAAGATGTCTAAGGTCCCTTTTTTCCGTCTCCCCCCCCTCCCCGCTTTCCCCTTTCCATGTTTCAAACACCCAATTTCTCTTAGCCCCGATCACTGTCCCTCCCTATCTTCCCCACTGTTTACAAAGTCTCTTAGTTGATTGGGGCCAACCCATTTCCCCAGGAGTTGTTCCTCCTCTCCCCCCTTCCCGGTGGCTGGCCCCCTTCTTTGACCCTGCGGAACGTTCACGGATGCTTTTGAGGCCGACAAGTTTCCCCAAGATCGCCGACTTTTATCCTCGGGCCTACCGATTGACCCAACAACCCCCACAATACGTCCCTTTTCCGAACAAAATGCAAGATTGAGTTTCCTTTTGAAGGTGAAAAGACCCAGTAGGGAGGTGCTTTCCCACTTTTCTTCACCATGCTTGATCCGCGTGAATCACGTCCTTTCCCGCCCACGAACTCATCGTCTCCGACTAATGGCCAGCAGGGCTTTCTTGAATGAAATGGGAATTTTTTCCCCTTTTCTTTTTTACGAGTCTTCTTGATGACATATGCGAGCATCTTGGCCGGACTTCTTTATATATTTGTGAAGCATTTTCCCTGATATAAGGGTTTTTCGCCATTCCGAATTACCGGACACGTCCCCCTATCCCTTTCCCCAGATCGACTCCCCTTCCCCCCTTCGTCCATCACAGATCGAAATCCGCGTAATCCCAAATTAAGGACAAGGTTTCCCAGAAGCAGTAACTGTTTTGTTTTTTTTGGCGCCCGTTAGGTTTTTCGACATTGGTGCGGTGAGGTTTTTTTCTGGGAGACCAATGGTTCCTCTCGTTCCCTTTTGAGGGTGTTTTTTACCTTCCTAGTACCAGATGGCTTCTTGAAGGACTTGATCTTGGTGTGTCAGTTAGCGTTCCTTCTTCTCTTTTTTCAACAAAGTGCTGTGGATTTTTTTTTCACGCCCCGAACATTCGTATTAGACAATTCTCCCCTCCCCTAATTTCAACCGAGGCGGCAGATTCCGGCTGAGTCCTTTTACCCTTTGCCCCCCCCCTCTCTTCCGGTACTGATCCTTCGTTGCCTTTGCTAGTTGCGCTCTTTCTGATAATTCCATGCCTCCTCCCTGAGCTTTAACAAGCTTCTCAGTCACGGGTTTTACCTTGTTCAAACGCGCCCTGGTTCCCCCCCCTTTTATCTTCTTCGCTTGAGATAACCCCCGAGCCTTTTTTCCTCCTCAACGTCATTTAAAAAAACATCCTTTCCCCTCCACCGGTTACCCAAGTTGACACCGGTGGGTTTTTCTCCAGACCCCCTTCCCCCCCCCCTTGATGATGAAGAACTGTGCCGAACGATCTCATCCGACTGGGGCGTTTTTTTCCCGCTCCATTCTGGAAGGACGCAGTCCAGTTCTTTTAAGGGGGTGCAAAAGGCCACCCTTTTTGTCATGGTCGTTCGTTGCGCGTTGCGAAGAGCTAACGTGGAATTTTCCCTGTTTTCTCTTACCGTTTTCCACCTTCCCTGTTGGCTTTCGCTACCCCCTCACTCGCTTTGTTGCTCGCTGGGGATCATACTCCGTCCTTGGGGCGACACCTCCTGGTTTGGAAGGGGAAAATTATCTTCCTTTTTGGGATTACCTCTTTGTTCACTGTTAGTCAATAAGGTTCCCTTTTATTCCCCCTCCCCAACCGAGGTGTCGCAGCCATGGTATGTCCGCCGCCTGCGTCACCTCTTGGTCGCTCATTTTCCTCGAAGTCCCCCCCCTTTTTTCCCTCATACCGATCCCACAAAGTGTAACGTCTTAGAAACTTGCCCCCCCCCCCCTGAAAGACAAATTACAGACCCTGTCCCTTTGGCCAAGCCTTGAAATACGGCAATGACCTACATTTCTTCACCCAATTTCCACCTTGCTTTCTGATGTTCCGTGGTTGTTCAGGTTCGTTTTGTATTACCTCTGCATTGCCCCCGTCCCACCCCACCCACACAGTGACCCGAATTTTGGAATGATGGTGGTTTTTCTAGTGTGGACGTGAGAATCGAGGTTTACCTGCTTCCTTTCGATTTACCCCGTCGCCAGGTTCGGGTCACCCCGACCCGCGACCCCGTGAGGACTGTTCCCTTTTTTTTACTTTTTGAATCTGAACGGGACATGATTTCCGAAGCTTCCCTTGCTGAAGGAACGGCTCAAACTTTACCTGATCCCAAGGACAAATTTTTTGAAATTATGCCTCCTCCGGGCAATTTCGTCCCTTGATAAGGTCGAAATGAATTCCGGCGAATCCCCCCCACATCTAAAAGTACCCCGATTCAAATTGCCAAATTCGTACCACCCCCACCCCCCCTCTCCCCCTTCTATCCCCCACCCCCCCCCTCCGCGTGGGATAAGTTTTCCCCCCTTTTAAACTCGTCGAAGACCTCCCCCCATGGCTCATACGCTTCTCACTCCCTCACCTTTAGCAACCTCCCCGGTTTCCCCCCCCCTGCAGTTCGCGTCGGAATTTCTTTCTGTTCTTTTGGCTTTTTTTCTTTTGGCTTACCATTTCGCCGGAACGATTGGAATTCGGTCCCGCCGGGTACTTTCATTTCTCTCCCCCCCAAGTAGTTCGGCCCCTGCCCTTTCCCAATATAGCCCTTCGCGCGTACACTTCCAATCCCTTTGATTCCATGCTCCCTTCCCTGCGGCTTTTCAAATCACCTTCATCCCCTAACTGCTTTTAGTCTAGTATTAGCCTATTGAGTTCGTTATCTGTAAATTTTGATTTTACCCTTCCACTCATGGGTGCTTCCCTAACCCTTCACCGCTCCCGTCCGTTCACCTTGAACTCAATTTCCGGTTTTCCTTAGTTTTTCTGTGTGAGTTTGGGGTCCCCCCTCGGACCGATATAGTTGTTCCTTAACACGTCTTTTTTGACGGTACGTCGTCCTCCGAATTCCCTTACGTGACTTTTCCCTGCAAGGCCTTCCAACAGTGCTTTGTCTTTTGTTCCCCAAGCGCCGTTTTTGATTTTTCCGTCCTGAAGGGAACCCTCCACAATCATTCTTGGGGGTCTCGGTCTTAACGTACGCCGAGATGTTCACCTCTTTGCTTTCCAATTGGGTCCCCCCCCCATTTGTCCGTAGTTTCGGGGTACTCCTTCTTTATGATACTCTTTCCCCCTTCGGTATCTTTCCCCCTTTGTATCCAGCGTGTCAGTGTCTTGCCCTATCTAGTCAAGCTCTCGATTTTTTGTCCGACGCCTTGCTTTCTGCAGGTGTGGTTCTCATGCTTGCCTCCAAACCTCCCCCCCTGGATTTTTTCCAACCCAGAGTCTTTCGTAATTTTCCCCCCTTTCTACCACTTTTTTGAGGAGGTTGTAACCCCCTATCCCTCCGTTGTTTTTGAGTCGCTTCCTACTATTGTCCTCTCCATTTGGATGACCTTTTTACGTCCCCCATGTAAGAGGCCTTTTTCTTTTACAACCCCCGGTTGCCTAGACGTTAGACCGGCATCCTTCTCAACTACCATCCTGTCGTGAAGTCACCTGTGCGCGTCCACCTTCTCTTGCCCCCAACCACCCCCTACAGAAAGTTTTTTTTTTTTTTTCGCCTTTAACAGCCCCTCCAGTTCCCAGTCAATCGTGGATGCCCCTTTTTTTGAACTGTTTCCCTGATACGCTGGTTCCCACGATAAGTCTGAGAACTCCTTATAACGAGCCTTTCTTCCCGTAGGTGTTCAACACTTTTTCTCCATGCGGGACTTTCCGGCACCGCCCAGTATCTCCCCATTCCTTATTTTTAGGGATTTCCAGGGGGCAACCTTTCCCCCCCTCCCCTCAAAACTGGGTTTTTTTTCCCAGTACTGAGCATTGTTTTCACAGAAGGGAACTTTTTCACTGATTCAGTCGATCTTGACACTGCTTCGCCTTTTCTCTTCAGTCGGGATATATATATTTCGTTTTCCCCCCAAAAAACATCCCCCTTTTCTCTTCCCACCCCCCTCCAGTGAGTCGTGTTCCGAGGGAACCCTTGTTGGTATACGTCCACGGGCGCACAGGCTTTTTGTCGGATTGACATCCCAAAGGGTTACTTGACCAGAATGACTACCCTCCCCATCCGTCGGACGAAGATCGACCGCTTTCTTTGAGCTGAAGTCAGTGTTATTGATTCAGTGCAAGGAATGGAGTGACACCTTCTCATGGTCCCCCTTTCGGCTCTCAGGGCTATATTGATTCTTTGGCCGAATAAGGGGCCTCATTCCGAACATTTCCCCCTCTCCAATTCTTTCCTGCGTTACCACGATCTACGGCCGAAATCGTACCTTCCAGATGCCAATATCTTTTCCTTCCGACGACTGATTTCCGACGCGATGTCTGTGGCGATTTTCTTGTTTGACATTTTGCTTTGGCGGTTTTGCCTTTTTTGCGCTGTTTGTCTTGACCTGCTTATTCCTTTTTTTACGCTTGTGGAAACCGGAATCCATTTTTCATCCGGGCGGAGGACCTCGTTTTGTGGCGGAGAAATTTCCCTTGCAGTGTTCTTCTCTTGTTTCAACCTGTTGGTTTTTTTTGGACTTAGCCGAAGTGACGCAGGTCCTTTTCAAGCCTCCGTTTCTTTTTTTTCACCGGCGGTGTCCCCCCCCCCTCCTATTAAATGGGCACGGCTTTCCAGTTTAAATGTCTTTCGTGATCCCTTTCTGAACCAGAAAGTTGTTAAGCGGCGTGGATCCCCCCTCCTTTTCCTTTAAGACTCTCTCCACAAGATGTCTCTTTTCCACCCTTCCCCTACTGTTTGCTCCCTTTTTTTTCCCTCCATGGTCAGCTCATTGTTTGGATCTGTGAGCGACCCTAGAGAAGAGTGGCCTTCATCCGCCCCCTCCTTTTGATACACATAAGACATAACCTTTTTGACAAAGTTTGGCTGTTTCCCCCGTTCTGGTCCCCCCCCGTGAAAACACCACTGATTGCTGCCGTTATTTATCCCTAAGGACTCCTTCTTTGGCCCTGGGGGCCCGAAACTTATTCGGAAATCGGCCTCTGGTATTCACGGTCCCTTTCAAACGGACGCTGGACCCCTTGGTTTTCCCTTGCTCGTGCGAAGAGGTCCGGGGGACGTTGACTTTTTCCTCCTATAAATGGTTTCCAAATGCAATCTTTTTTCCTCCTCTACCCCGCGCGCGTTCGGCTCCGCGGTTGCCGCAGGACTTAGCTCTTCCCATGGGCGTCCCTCAACCCCCTCCTTTTTTTGGTTTGGGATAATTTATAAGGTGGGTCCTTT
>Ga0179591_1280599_pt1 | contig 12309 bp, 18 predicted proteins | sample CZOMad2_1_08_16f_FD_182891 | JGI IMG/M metagenome (GOLD analysis project Ga0179591, IMG submission 182891) | Vadose zone soil fungal communities from Angelo Coast Range Reserve, California, USA - CZOMad2_1_08_16fungal (PacBio error correction) | ecosystem: Environmental > Terrestrial > Soil >... | reverse complement strand
AGAAGAATTGTAGCCGCGTCATTTGAAAAATTCCAACCTTTTCCTTCCGGTTTTTCCCGGTTTGAGGGGGGGTTGTTAGTTATAACTTCCCTTTTTCCCCCTGATCCCTCCCGATTGGCCCCTGCTTTGGGGACAGGTAAGTGGTTTGGGACCCCCCTCCCTTTTGAAACTCCTGTATTTTCCCTGTGGGGGTTTCAGTATAAAGATCGGTTGTGGTTTTAACCCCCCCAGGGACCGCTCTTTACGTATCTTATTTTTTTAATAAAGCCTTTACCCCCTTCCCTGTTCCAGCCCCGGGGACCTTTAAAATTCCCGTCAAAGTGCCCACACAAGGAACTCATACACTTTGCCGTCAGCCAGTTGCTTATGGCTCCTTTCTCCAAAATCAGTGTTCGAGTTCCTCCGTGACCTCTTTTTACTCTGATGAACTCCCCCCCCGAACCCCCTAATTCATCCCCCTTCCAGTTCGGAATTTTTTACACTAACCTTGTACGGGGACCTCTACGTTTTTTTCAAACGGTTACCTTTCTATTTTGAGTCATTGACAGGATTCCTTTTTTTTTGTAGCTTCCCCCCCCTATTTTTTTTTTAGTTAGGGGTATCCCCGGCGTGGCGAGTTTTTTTTACTCCGCAGGTCTCTTTTTTGGTCCTGATCGTTATTCCCCGCCGATTTATTTGTTTTCCCTTGGCCTTCTTTTTTCCCCACGATTTCAGAGCCCCTGCCCACCGATGTACTTCCACCTCGGTGCCGATTTTTCCCCAGCTGTTTTTTTTTTTTTTTTTTTAACAAAGGTCCAGATAGCCTTTGGAACTCCCTAAACACATGTCTTTTTACACACCCCAACCCGCCTCCCCAAGCCGCCTTCGATTTTTTTTCCCCCTCCCGAGGTTTTTTTTCCCTACGTTTTTTCTTTTTCCCTGATGCAATTCTTTCTTCCTTGGATTTCTTTCTGACCCTTTACGAGGTCCCCTTGGATTGTTTAAACTTTAGTTGACTGGCTGGGAACACTTCTGACGTTCCCCTTTCTTTTTTTTATTCCCCTGACCCAGTCGGTTCTCTCTCCTTTTTGAGTAGTCGGTCTGAGTTGGACTTCTTTGCGTCCTTTGAAACCCCCTTTCCTTCCCCGGGTTTCTTCAAACAACTTTAAGGAAAATATCGGGGCCTTGCACGGTGATTTTTGTCCCAGGTTCTTTCTAACCCCAATCCAGAGTTGGATCCGTGATATCGTTAGCCCGTTTTTGTTTGTTTTTCTGCCCACCTGTCACTGACTCTTTTTTTCCGGTGAGAGGTGTTAGCTCCTCACTGAAAGTCCCTTGAACCAAATAGACTCCTTGGACCTTAAGTTTTTACTACCGTTTCGGACATCAAAGCAGAAATCTCCTCGCTCTGGGTTTCGCGGTTTCTTGGCCCTCCTGTTCTCTTAGTGGGAACATCCATTTTTTCGACTCCCCCGGGCCCTTTTGGTGTCCCCCCAAGGAAGTGTCCAACTAACGCCGACGTTTTGGGATCCTCGGTTTCCCCTTAGCCTTTTTTGTGGGATTTTTTTCGATTGAGTTTTCCTTTGACGGCCTCTTTCTCCGGACTTATTTTTGTTTCGAATTAGTCTCCCGCTTTACGTCGCATTTGTGATTTGCCGTACCCGATTCTTTTTAGAACCTTTCTCCGGAGACGGAAAAATAAGCGGTGGGTTTCTTTGTTTCAAGGACTTGTCCCCATTTTCTTTCCCTTATTCGCCCTCCCCCTATAGGCGACCCCCTCTTCTGGTTTTTTACTGGCTCCTCTTCGGGAAGTGGTTTCAAGTGGGTCCCGTGATCGTATGATTTTTTTCCGTTGACTTTTTCTTGACTTTTCTTCTTTTGGGAACGAAAATTTCCAAATCTTTTTGGGGGGACCTTGTATGTGTTTGACGGTTTCATGTATTTTGGATTCTTCTTTCCGCTCGGGACCTGCATTTTCCGACTTCAGCCGGGGTCCTATGTTAGACTTATTTTTTTAGAGATAGGGTTGTGTGCGGGGTCCTAAAGGTCCACTTCCCCTCGGTTTTGGAACGAGGAAGGTGGTTTTCCCCGGTCCCTTAGTTTTTGAAAAACTTCTTTTCTTGCAGCCCCCCCCCCCCCTTAGCGTTTGGAACAACGAGCTGTCCCCCCCAAGTTGCGGATGTTTCACCCTTTTTTTTTTTTTTTCTGATTATGGGGTCCTTTTTCCTTTTTGCATGGTGTGGCCCCCTTCCGTCAGGGACCTCTTTAGTGGCCTTAAGTCCCAAGTTTCGATTCTGCCGGTCTGGCTCCCCTTTTTGGTTTTTTCCACACGAGTTTCGACCTTGAGGTTTTGCGACCACTCCATGCAACTTTTTAGCATTTTTCACGGGAGGCCGTCTTTCCCTGAGTCTTTACCCAGTAGGGAGATGTTGTTCGGGATGGCCCGTGGCCCTCTTAAGTTTTTTTTTTTTTTTCTTTCTGCTGCTAACCTACCCCCAATTTTTCTCCCCAAGCCCTGAGACTTGGCCCTTCAGTCGAGACTTTTTTTTACCTTCCCCCCCTTGAAGGAAACCCCCCTTTTACCTTTTCTTCATTACAAAGTGTTTGTTGAGATACTCCATTGTAGGATTTTCTGGACTTTTTTCGGACCCCCCCCTCTCTCAACTTCTTTCTTTTCCCTCAATTGAAAGTGTTTCCTAACGTCAGTTTTTTCGTGATGGGAATTCCCCTGAGCAGAAATTCCAGACTTTGACCACTTTTTCTCCTTCCTTGAGAAGGGATCCCCCCTTTCGTTTGGAGTGTTCATGGCGTTGATCGTAAAATTTTTTTTTGCCCTCAAACCTTCCTTCCGACCCAGTACATAGACCAAAACTTTCCGATTTATTTTTTCTCCGGCTTTTCCCAATCCTGTTCCCCCAACTTCTTTTTTCCAATCTCCCCCCCCCCCAACCACCCACCAAATTTCCCTCCCTTTTTGGTTTTCTCCCCGCTTCCAGACCCTCCCCACCTTTTTTTCCCAAAGGGTTGGCAGTTTCAATTTTGGGGGTCCGGGGGGTCGTCCCCGGACACGATTTCCAAGCCCCAACAAACCTCCTTCCCCCCAACTTTCCCCCCTCCTTCGGACCCTTTTCCCCCCCCCTCAGTTTTAAAACGTTCTGCCTCGTTTCTTACCCCTTCATGTGCGTTTTTTAGTCCTCCCAGGCTTTTTGAACCTTTTCCCATTTTAGTGGTGATTGGCGGACGAACCTCAAATGTCCCCTCAGGAGTTTTCATTTACGATTTCGCCGTTTTTGTCCTAGTCCAGACCCCTCTCCTATTCCTTCAAGATAATGGACAAACAATACGGCGGGTTCCTCGCCCCCCAACCCCGGATTCTTTTGAAGTGAGGTCCCCTCCTTTAGGGCAGGTCTTTTAATCAGCTTTCTCTTTTTCAACTAAGGCTCCGCACACCTACGTCCAAATCACCCCCCACCCCCCCCCACACCCCCCCACCCCCCCCCACGGAAGTCAAACCGGAAGGTAATTCCTTTCAGTCCTCCCTTGGCCTCCCCCCGGTGAAGCCCCACAGTTCACGCTTTCTAAAAAAACGTTCCCCCAAAACCCTCCCCCATTTTTTCTTTTCTACCCAAAAAGATAATGGCTAAACCCCTTTTTCCCCACCAGTCTTTGCTTGCACACCTTTTGGGTGTTGAAGGACCCCTTCCCGATTATCCCCAACCCCGAGTTTCGCCTGTATGATTTTTATGCGGCTTTCCTCATTCCCTTTTCGATCCCCTTTTCTCCCCCCGACAATGAACGTTTTTCTCGCTTATTTTCCGTTGTACCCCTTCCCGGTCCTTCCCGCATTCCCTTCCCTTTTGAAAACCCTTTTTTCCTGAGCTCCATTCGGAGGAGTAACGATGTTTAACTCCGGTCCCCTTTCCAAGTTCGTTCCCAGGTTAGTATACCTTTTTTTTCAGGTTTCCCCCGTTATGCCCTTTCCCCCCTTTTTTGAAAACTTTTCCGGACCCGCCCCAGTCGTCGCATCCCCCAGAACCCTTTAGTGACTTTTTTTTTCGTCTACACATCCACTGAAGTGACGACAAGTTTCTCTCATATTTTCCCCAATGACCTTTTCTTGAACCAAAACTAACAGGTTTCCCCTTGACTTTGACAAAACCCTTTGGAGTTTCCCGTACCCCCGTTTTATGGCCCCCCCCCGTAGTTCAGGTTTCAATGTCCCGTCTGATTCGCCATGATTCCCCCCCCCTAGTCTCAAAAACCCCCATTCCATGCTTCGTCCCGTTTACTTCCCCCCTGCAAGATTCTTCCAGGTTTCCTCCAAGCCACGAGGCTCGGCCAAACTTTGCTCGGGCTTTTCACTTTGGCCTTCTCAATATCGCTTTCACCGGACTGTACTTTTCTCTATGTGGGCCCAAATCCGGACTCAACGCCCTGGCGTTTCAAACTATACTTTCCGTAATTTCTTACCCTTCTGCGCGCTTCCAACTATTTTGAAAGGAAGTTTGATTTGTCGACATCAGGATTGTCGGGCCCCCTTTTAAGTTTGATTCTCCACCCCAAGGTCTTGTACGCCGTATTGGCGCCCCCCCTGACGAATTTTCCCCAATTTTCGATTTAGCGATGGACTGTCCCTCTTTTTTGGCCTTGTTTCTCACCCATCGCTTGTAGCTTCTTCTCCCTTCTCTTTGGGCAAGGAATCCCCCCTCCCTTGGGTTGATGTGGCGCATATCCTCCGTCTTTTTTTTCAGGTATCAGGAAGGGGTTAGAAGTCTCCCCGTTTGAAACCCACCACCTTCCCTAGGTGTTTTTAAGCTTCCCTCTCCCCCAACGTACTACGGTTCACTTCGCGGTAGGTTCGAGTTAGTGCGGTCACAGTTTTTTTTAAAGGTCCCCCTTTCTACGATTGAGGGATCCCCTTCACAATCCCCCACCCCCCTTATAAAAAAAGGTACGGTGGATGTTCGGATTCGCTCAAGGTCCTTCGAACCATTTTTTTTCCCCTCTTGTCATCATCCCTTTCCCCCATGCGCCTTTTTTTGGAGGTATATGTATTTCTCCCTCGATGGCTTTCCCCCGTAAGTCCCGGCAAAACACCCAGTCAGGAGTCTTCCCCCAGTCCAATTTCCCCCCCCACCGGTTCTTTTCCCCTTGAACAACCCGGGTTCCTTCCGTTTCCTTTAACCTTTTTAAATCCCTCCTTTCTTGATCCCACCTTTAACCATGGGTCTTCCTCTTTTCCTTTTTTTCGACGAATGGTATGACTAAGTGCGAAAACCCGCGAAGCGTTACGTCCCTTTCCTATCCCAAACCCCCCTCCCGGCCCCCTTTTGAGTGAGGAAATACTAAGCCGAAGTCCATGACGCTCGCCCCTATTGGTCCCTTTTTATGGTCCTTCTTTTTTGTTCCTTTTTTTTTTCACGAAGACTGCCTCCGGCGGCGTCCGGCCTCGTCCCCCCCATCAGTTTCCCCCCCCCCTTGCCTACCTGGATTTTTCCCCCCCCTGCGAGTTGACGCTGTTGCAACCCCTCCTCACCCTTCTCCGTGTTCACCCCTCCCCCAACCCCCTTCCCCTTAACTTTTTTTTCTTTTCCCTGACGTAAGTTGGTTTTTTTTTTTGTGGATGGCGGGCTTTTGCAATAAAAACTTTTACTTGGAGCCCCCCCCCCCCTATATCCCCTTTTTTTCCCCCCCCCGGGGGAACCCCCACAAGTCTTTTACCGGGGCCCGCTCGTAGCTTTTTTTTTTTTTTTTTTTTTTTTACGATCCCACGTGGTTCGACTCCGAACCCCCGCCCCGGCGCCCCCCCCCCCTTTTCAAGCCATGGTTTTTCCCCCTGGTCCCTTTTAGAGTGGGGCGTCCCTTTCCGATCGCAGAACACCCCTTTTTTGAACCCCCTTCTCCAACCCCAGGGCGTTTTCCTTAGACCCTTCCACCCTGTTACTTTGAGAGAATGTCCTCTTTGGTTTCCCCTCTTTTTCAAAGGGTACCTTCCTCCGAACCCTGCACCCCAGCCCCTCTTTAAATTTCTTTTTTTTAAAAGAACTGTCTTTTTTCTGCCCTGTTCCCTTTCTGAATCTTTATCCCCTTCCGGTTTAGTTTCCTTTGCGGACTTTTTTCCCGAAGTCGTTTTTCATCATCTTGTTTTATTGTCGAGACCCCCGGGCTTTTCTTTCCTTCCAGTGTAAAATGTGTTCTCGGTCCCCTTCAACCCTTCTTTTCAACCTCGGCCCGGATCCTTTTTCCTTTTTTTTTTCCCCTTTTTTTTTTAGACCGTTCGGGGTCTGGTTATCGTCTTCTTCAATGTTTTCTCTGCCGTGCAGGGTTTTGGTGTTTTTTCTTTCTTTTTTTTTTACCCTGGGGGAGGATTGACCCTCGCTGAGTCTTCTTTTCTCGTTCCCCCTCTTTAACGTCTCTTCCGGGACCCCTTTACCGGTTCCAGCAAATTGGCAGATCCTCCTTTGCTTGAATTACTCGGGATTTTTTCTTTTAGTGTCCCTCAAAACCCCCGTTCACGGGACCTTCATATTGTCTCCCAGCAGGAACCCTCTTTCGCAGAGCAGTTTGTTAATCCCTTTTCTTTTAGTATCCCTTCCAGTCGAGTGATTGAACTGCTTTTTTTTTGATTGCCGGCTTTTTTCTTGAGAACTTGTGTCATCTCCGGGGTTTCTTTTTTGGATTCCCCTTTTGAACTTTCCTCCTTTTTTTTCCCAGGATAAGTCTTTTTTGGCCCTCCTTTGGTTGGGGCTTTTTCCTCCTGTTTGAAACCTGGTGGGGGTGTGTGCTGGGAGTCTTCTTTCGACCTTGAGGCGTTTCTCCTTTGTGATCTTTTATTATATGGGTTCCTTTGGGTTGAGTTACCTCCCCAGCCGGAGAGTGTTCCCCCCTAGATTTCACTCCGGCGTTTTAGGCTTTTGGTTTCTTTTTTTGGGAGTCGCACCTTCGTCTCCTAAGGCTTTATTTCAGGCTTGTTTTGAAAACCATTTTTCCTTCCCCGTTCCTATACACACCCAACGGTTCTTTGTTATTTTCTCTGGTTTTTTTGCCCGAGAAACGACACCACCATGACATTTCCTCCCAGCCCCAACTCTCTTATTAAAGTCTGCTCTTGTTTCAATTACCCCTTGACCCCCGATACTTTGGGGGAACGGACGTCCCCAGGGCTTTTAGTTCCAGTTGCAACAAATCCTATCTTCAGTTGTTTAATCCCAAGCTTTTTTAGTTTATTGAACGGTCTTCGAACCACAATCCTTTTTGGCGGTGTTTTCAGAATTTATCCTAACATTTGAAACTCGTTAGAAACCTGATTCACGGTCCTTAAGCCCCTTCAGGGAGTTCTACTTGTTTAACATTTTGCCCCCCCCCTCTTTTCAATCTTGCTTACCTTTTTTTTTCTTTTCCCGAACGGGGGACGGAGGGACTTTTTTAGAATTTTCTGTTCAGTTCTCTTCCTCCCTTTTAGGTTTCTTTCAATTGCTTTTCAGTGGTTAATGACCCGCCGTCACCCCCCATTCGTTATAAGGAGATGCTTTGTTTGTTTTTTTTTTTAACCTGTTCTTTGATTTTTAGAACTTTTTTCTGAGATCCTTTCGGCCCCCCCGACTTGTTAGTTCTTCAGAAATTGTGTTCCCAGGTTGCGTGCCACCCTCGTCCTTTTCGGGATCCCCCCAGGCCAACCAGGAAAAATTTTCACACGTCGCTTTTTTCTGTCGTTTTACCTTCGCTTGCAGAATTCCCCCAATGTTTCAAGCCTGCTTTCAAATAAACTTCCATATTTACGCTCCCCTCTCAACTTTCCTTGCTACACAACTCCCGACCACATTGTTGATCCGGTTCTTTTTTTTAAACAGAGAGTATTACGGGGCCGTTAGCCCCTAATTTGACCTTTCCACCTATCCTCAAGGTTCTTCCCCCCGATGTCTTTTCTTTCCTCAAACTCGGGATTTTGATGGGGTTGAAGAATTTTTTGGAAACAACTTGTGTTTAACCCCCCCTTGGAGCCGATCGGTTTACCAAACGGAGGACGAAACCCGGGAGTTTTTTTTCGGGTGAAATTTTTTGGAGCCACTTCCAGATACTTCACGGGATCGGCGGCGGATTTTGTTGGACTGTCTGTTCAGGGGATAGGGGTGTCCCCTGTCTGAAACACGTCCACAAATTTTTCGAAAATATTTCACAACGCCCCGGACTCCGGAAGGTTGTTCCCATTGTTCGAGGCCACAAATGCCCAAATCCCAGTCTCCTGGAGAGCCCTTTTAACCCAGAGGGGGGGTCGAACACTGCCAGGACGTTTTCCTTGTGCTCACAACCCCCGTCCTAGCGCGTCCCCCCCTGGTAGATCGGAAGTTATTTCCGTGTGATCCTGTCCCCTGAGGTCTTTTTTCCCCAGAAGTCCTTGAAGCCCTTCCCACCCTTTTTGAGTGTTTCTTACGACTGGGCGCTTCGGGAAAGCTAACGGTAGAGTCAGTGGGAATCGGCCCTTTTTTTATTGTTTTTCGATTTTTTTTTTGTGGGGTGGATTAGTAACGATGAGTGAAATGTGGGAGTGACTTTTTTCCTAACTTTTTTCTAGCTGGGACTTCTTTTCTCGACTTTTTAGAAATTTCCTTCTTGAGGTTATGGACTCCTTTTCTTAACTTTCCACCCTTTCTTCGACTTCGTAATGTTTTGTTTTGGTTGGGATTGCAACCTATAAACACTCGTCCTGGGCCCCGTGGTTTTTTTCCCGTGCCCACCCCCTTCAAGAGACGTTTCACTTCAAAGGATAGTGTTCTGATAAGTTTTTTCCCCTTTTTTCCCAGGGAAGACGTTTTTGGAAGACTCATTCTTCGTTCTTGAGGTCGAATTCCACGTTTGGGATGGTCTTATTTTCTCACAGGTTCCTTAGGACAAAATCTTTCCTATTTTGTGGGACCCTTTAATCCCTGAAAAGTAGACTTTTAGTAACTGGGAGATTCTTCATTTGCCTAGGGGCCCCGAGGTACATTTTTTTCCCCCCCCACCTTGAGGTTTTTCCTTTGTTTGGGAGATATGGTGGAAGGGTTTTTGCCGGCGATTTGCAGTTCCCCTCCTTGTTTTTTCCCCTTGAAAGAAGAGCAAGGACCTGGTTTCCCTTATCCCCGGTGTCCAACTCTTCATCTTGTTCCCCCCCCCTTCTTTTCAGAACCCCCAACTTGGCCCCCTTTCTTGGTCTGACCCGCGAGGTCTTTCACAATCCCCGGGCCTTTTCACTCCTTTTTTCCCCCAGGGAGGGCTGCTTGACCCTCCCCCAAGTCTAAACATTCTTCCTACTTTTTTCCCGCTTGATTGGTTCCTCTTCCTCAGGTACATCTCGTCTCCCCTGCTTCTTTATCCTCCATACTTCTAGGAGACCCCCCCCCTTTCCTTGGGTGCGTTTTCCCCCTGTTGATGCGGGCTTGAGTGCACATCTCTTTCAGCTTTTCCAAAGTTGACTTAACGTGCGGTGGCGGTCTAATTTTTTTTCTAAAACATTCCACTAAGCTTCCCCCCTCCGCTCCCTTGGCTCCCAACTCCCTGTTTGTTCTGCCCGAACCCCATCCTTCCTTTTCCTGGTGGTTTTTGAATCCTGACCTGGCCCCGTTTTTTTCGCTTCCCCCCCCCCCAATAAGAGGGTCCCCTTGTTTTCCCCCCCACCTAACGTTTTTTTTCCCCTTTTTTAAACTCCAAAACCCCCACTAAAAACTTTTCCCCTTTTCCCACGCTTTTTTTTCGATCCTTATCACGATATCCTCTCCGTTTCTTTCCACGGCTCTGTCAACCCCTTCCAAGGGTCCTTTCCCCTTGAACCCCCTCTCCCCCTCGAAAAACCAATGGACTCGTTTCCGCCCTTTCTTGGGAAACCTAGGTCCTTCCATTTCCCCCCCCCCCCCCCCCCTTCTCTTTCGAACCCCCCTACCTTATCTTCAAAGGCCCTGTGTCAACTTATCGCGGGATTACTAAACAAGTTCCTTCCCCCCGTACCCCTAGTACCTTAAATTGAGTTCTTCCTGTGCTCTCTCGGCACTCTTGCCTCTTCTTTTAATTTTAGGGCACGGCAGGTTTCCCGCAACTGCATCGGGTTCTTTCTGATTTCCCTTTTTTCGAGGCAAACTGGCCCTGTTAAATCCGGCAACTTTCCTCCGAGACCTCCACGGCCTTCTTACAAGGACGTTTCTTTCTCTTTTTGAAATTTTTTTCATAATCCCCAACTTTTTCTTTCCACGTCGAAAAACCCTGTTCCCCCCAACTCAACACAACTTTTTTTTTACCATCCATTGTCTCCCCCCCCCCTCCGCAGTCGAGATTTTTCAAAAACGTTCGAGGGGACTTTTGAACAGCCTTTTCATTTTTTTTTGGGTTTTTATGTGACTCTCGGTCGTTCTGGACAGAAGACCCAACTTCCCGCAAATAATTTTTTTTTCTACTTCTGTCGCCCCCCTCCAAGGCTCGGCCCCCTTTTTCAAGAAAAGACGGTCCTGGCAGGTATTCTTCAATCCTCTCTTTCCTTAACTGACATGGGTGGCACACCCCCTTTCGGAATGTTTCAGGCCCCCCCCCCGGTTTTTTTTTTCCCCTTGTTTTGCACTTTGTCCCTCTGCAACGTACTTCCTACTCTTTCGGACCTGAAACGTCTCCCCCGATATCAATAACCTTTTCTGGAGTCGGGAACCCTTCTATAGTTCCCCATTTCGGGCAAAACTCTCTTCCCTCGCAATTCCGGACCCCCCCCTTTTTGACGCCCTCTTCCGTCTTGTTAGGGAGGACTGGTGTGAACCGTGGTGACCGCCTCGCCTCTCCTCTGGAAGTATTTGGGCACCTGTGTTTCCCGGGGCGGTTCCGTTGCGCCTTTGACCTCCCGATTTTGCCACTTTTGGCTCTTTCGAAGGCTCTTCGGGGCCCCCCAGTGGTTCCCCCTGCACGGTTCTTTTGGTCCTAAAGTCTAAATCTTTCTTGCTTAGGCGCACCTTCTCCTACTTCTGCCAGCCTTTTCGGCTTCTTGCCCGCCGTTACCCCGATGCACGCCGGAACCAAAGTCCAGAGTACTTCACTTTCGAAAAAGCCTGGTGCATTCTACTCCCACTTTTCCCTCAGGGCTCGACAAAATTTCGTGAAGTACGTGGTGATTCTGATTCCTCTTTACCCCAATTCCTTTCGGTGAGTTCCCGAATGGGCGGGGGCCCAGCCCCCTTTTCTCCTTTTTTAGTGGGTGAAGGTGATTGCTTACACCGATCTGTGCTCTCGGACCGTGATCCTGGGTTTCCTTCGAGATAGTACGTCTGTTCATCCTCAGTTTTAGTCTGTGGGGGCACTATGCCCCCACGATTTCCCTATCAATCTTTTCCCCCCTGGGGACGGGGGGTTCGGTGTGAGGTTATTTAACCCAGGTGGCCCATTTCTTCCCCCTTTAACCTCCTGTCTGGCGAGGTTTCTCCAACCCCCCTTTAATCCCCAAAAGGTCTTTAACGTTTTTTTTTGAAGATCTTGCATTGTTTCCTGCTGACGGTAGATGACCTGCCCATTTCACGTTGGCATCATTTCTTCTCCCATTTTATGAGTTATACTTTCCCTCTGTTCTCGCACGCTTCTTCTCTCACCCCCCCAGAACAAAGACACCCCCCCATGAGGCCCCCCTCAACCATTGCAGAACCCAAACTCCGATTCTGACTCCACGAGGTTCCTGCGGACACCCCTTCTAGCCCCCCCTTTTTCTTCCTAGACCCCTTTTTCCTTTCGGCCAACACGAACACTGGCTTTACATTCAATTGTTCCCCTACCAAGAGGCCCCTCTCGGAGACCCCCCTTTCCAACGTTTCCCCCCCCCAAATTGGATCACTCCGTTTCTAGTGGAGGTTTTTACAGCTCCCGTACGCTCGACTCTTTCTCCAATTGCTTTATGTTTTCAAACAGGTCCTTTTTTTTCTTTTAGGTCCCCGTTGTTACTTTTTTTTCCGAACACCCCCTCAGACCTTTTCTTCCTTGATTTAAAGATGTAGTACCGCCTTTCAAGTTCGGCTGCATCAACGTTCGTTCCCCCCTTCCACAAATTGACAGCTGGGTCGAACCAGACCCCACTTTGCCTCCCATAGCCCCCCCAGACACTCTTTTTCCCTTTAAGAATTCTTTTTTAGTGGCTTTGACTCCCTTGAACGTTTCCCCCCGTTCCAGTTAATATAAAATTTCCCCAAATTCTTACTCCGTCTTTCCCAACCCCCTCCCTCATGCCTTCCCACGCGTATTCCTTAACTCCCCCCCGTTTCTTCCCTTTTTTCGACATACTCCTGCGGCTTTTCCCCATTTATTAATGTGAATCTTTTTCGAGTGATGCTATTT
>Ga0179591_1320120_pt1 | contig 12310 bp, 9 predicted proteins | sample CZOMad2_1_08_16f_FD_182891 | JGI IMG/M metagenome (GOLD analysis project Ga0179591, IMG submission 182891) | Vadose zone soil fungal communities from Angelo Coast Range Reserve, California, USA - CZOMad2_1_08_16fungal (PacBio error correction) | ecosystem: Environmental > Terrestrial > Soil >... | reverse complement strand
GGCCCCCCATGACTTCGGAATTTAGCCGTCCCGTTACACGTTCTTTTTTTTTTTCTTGATCGCTCGCCTCGTGGCAGTTTTTGTCCGCAGTTCTTGTGCATCCTTCCCCCCTCGCGCCGACTGCGCGAATGTTTTTTTACCCACCAAGTTTTGACTATCCCCTCGGACATCCTCTTCTTCTCCTTTTTTGCGGCGATTTCTCGCGCTACTCATTTTTCAGGACACGGTTTCCCCTCATATAGAGACGACGAAGCATTTTGTATCGGGGCCCTCATCTTTTCGCCTCATCTTTTCTCCCCCCTTTCTGAGGCTTTATGCTCCCCTTTTGATTTTTGCGCTTTGCTGACAAATACGTCTTTTACTTTTATTGGTTTTTTTGAGATTTTCTCTCTATGCGTTTTTTCTTTCTCGTCTTGCGTCTTTTCTTTTTCCTTTCAACGAAATCCCGGCAGGGTTGATCTGCGGAGATGTATTCGCTCCTTTTACCTGGTCGATAAAATCTATGCCTTTTTTTTTCCTGCTGAATAAGTCAATTCCCCTCGCCCCCAATCCTGCAGCGCTTTTTTATCCATTTTTTGTCGCCACCCCTTTCCCTTGTTTAGTTTCGATCTGAACTCTTTTGGGTCCTTTTCCTTTGGTTTGCGTTTGGGCGCCCCCAGCCGGAAGGTTGGCAGACCTGTCTTGGACCCCAGGCGGGGTCTTCTTGGTTAGCGGGCTTCTTTCGTGTAGATTTTTATTGTGCGTTTCTATTTCCTTCTTCTTTTTTACTCCATGATTTTTTCCCAGCCGCTCGATATTTAGCATTGCAACTGTCTACCTTCAGTCTTTTGTTTATAGTTCTTTCAGTGACTCCATTTGAATGAATCTTTTCCCCCCCTGATTCACCGCCCCACTGCTGACCCATTCGTTGCCCCTAACAAGCACGATCCCCTCCTTCTCCGCTACGTCGCTTTTTCGTACTACCCTTTTCCCCCAAAAACCAGCTCCCCTTTATGCCAGATCGTCACTGGGGTTTGTCTAACCTTCCTAAACTTTACCCTTGAAAGCGCTCATATTTTTTTTCTTCCGCGAGTGATAAGACATGCTTTCTGTATGAATAGGTTTAGCCCGTTCCTAGAGATCAAAGCGTTCGGCTTTTCGCGAATCCCTCCCCCCCTGAATTATCGCCCTACCGTGCTTTGCTTTCCCTTCTCCCAGTAGTTCGGCAAAACTTTTTGGATGAAACCTTACAGTTCCGGTGCCTCTCGTCCGCTTCCGCATTGGATTCGTCTCTTGAATAAGTTTTCTTTCTTTACTAGCTTTCCCCTTTAGCCGATTCCCCTAACGAAGCCTTATAGTTTTCTTTCCCCTCTCCAGCACCATGCCCCCTTTGCTTTTCTTTATCCAAATTATCTCTTCTAATACGAGAATTTCAGGTGTGGTCGGACGCAGTTTTTTATACCCCGGTGGTCGTTTCCTCCCTTTTCTGATATAAGTGGGTGAATGGGCAGCGGGATTGTTTTTTTTTTTTTCTTCCTAAGGTGGCCTTCGGTCTTTTCCCGTCATAGACGCCTCCGCTGGTGCGATAGTTAGCCCCCCTGGATTGCAATCCAAGCCCTTTTTTTAGAATGTACGAATTTCTTTCAGCCCATCCCTTTCGGCGATATTGCAAATCTCTTTTCTTCCCTTCTGCGTAACTAGATACGCTCTCCCGCTTCTATCTGTTGAAGATTTAGTACTTCCGAGCGGGCGCCGCTGTTACACTCGACATAGGCCGCCCACTTTTACGTGTGTCAAGCGTGGTCTTCCTTCCTTTTTCACATCCCTCGTCCGCGATGCTGGCTTTTTTTTCTTCAAGTGAGTGGAGTTCCAATGAGACGCTTTTAATTAGTTCTTCGTGCGTTTGAGATGATGTACATTCTTTTATTTCTAGGCCCCCCTAAGATGTTCCAATCGGACATTCCCAATTGGAGTCGATTATCCCGTCCTTCCCCCGTCTTCCAAAGAGATCTTCCCCCTTCGAGACGTGACCTTTTTTTTCAGGATGCGTGCCCCCTTCCTTCTTCCTTGATCTTCTTCTCAACGTGCCCTCTCTCAAATAAAGTGCCACCCCTAGAGTGGAAGAGTTCAGCCGCCTCAAGTATTCTTTTCTGCCCGAAGTTCACTTTTTTTTTTTTTCCAAACGACACCCCCCAACCTTTTTTACACCAAACTAATACAGCCTTTTTCCTCCCCCAAGCTCCCCTTTTTTCTTTTGGGTCCGACCAAGCTTGGATTGCGGCGGCGGGGGCTTTTTTGCTTGTTCTTCCCTATTGACTCTGACGCATCTTCTTTCCTCCCCCTTCCTCCTATTTGGGAGCTCTATTTTAGCGCGGAAAAACATTTTCTATTTTCTGTGGAACCTCCCCTTTAAGGTCACTCCCTCTCTTCCCTACATGAGCCCCCAATCCCCCCTCTCCCATCGTCGTCCCCAGCAACTGCACCCACCTTTATTGAACCTTCCCGGGTTTCGCCCCCAGCATCGACTCTTTTCCCGCGCTCTCTCGCTATATCGGCGAACCAGATGGGTCCTGGTTTCCTCCCCCCAAACTGCTGTCGTTGGATCCGCTTCTGTATTTTCCTCTAGCCGGAGTCCCCCTGCACGGTAGAGGAAAGTAGGTTGCCCCTTTTTAACCGGCCCCCCATCTCCTAATTTCCTGTGCCCCCCCTTCCAGGTTGGGCTCTCACCTTCGCCGAGGTTTTCACGCTGAGGGTAGGTGATACTGTGAATCGTGAATTGGAAGCAGCTTTTTTTTTAAACCTATCCTTACGCTTTTTGAAGAGCGAAGCTTCCCTGATCCTTTCCCCCCACCCCCCCCCCACCCCCCGCCCCCCCCCTTTCGCCCCCCCCCCCCCCCTGTTCGTTTCTTTTTTCGTGTTTTCTTTTTGTACTTTTTTATTCCCCCCATTCTCCGACCCCCCCCCCACCTGGTCACAGTCTTTGTTTTTTTTAGTCCCCCCCCCCACACCCCCCCCTCCCGTCCCCCGTGCCCCCCCCCCCCCCACCTGGAGCCCCCCGGCCCTCCAACCAGATAACACACGCCTCCCACCCGCCCCCTTCTATCTTGATGCATCAACAGGTTGTTTCCCCTCGAAAGCCGGCGCCTCGTTGGTCCACTCTATTCCTTCTGTCCTATTTTCTACCTCGGTTAAGGATCCCCCGACCCCCTTTTCCTTTGAGGAAATCGGCGACGAGAACCTTTTTTTTCAATCGGCGGGCTTTGGTGCCTTGGCTCAGCTCCTCCCGGACGTTCCCTGGATTCTTACCTTTTTCTCCCTTAGACCCGGACCCCTCTTTCAAAGTCCCTTCTCTCTTTCCTTCTTTTTTCTCGATTTCATCTGTTTCCCCTTGGATGATTTACAAGGAAGTCCATAGTTCAGGGCAGTTCTTATTTGGCCAATCGCCGATTTCCCCCTAATTGCTCAGGGAGCTCGTAACTGCAATTTTTTTCCCTTGCCGAGGCCCTCAATTGGAGCCATCGAAACCTTTTTTTGATCGCCATTTCTTTTCAGCGGGTGAATAGTTTCCCTCCTCTTGTTTGTGCGCTGGTGTCCTCCCTCGAATGATTTTGACTGGAGAGTTCGTTTTTCTCAAGAGAAATCTAGTGCGTTCGTTTTCTTCTTTTATTGAGAAGTGCCATATTTTTCCCTTTTTCCATCGGATGTCGTTTTCCGCGACAGTTCCAAAAGGCTTTTTTCTGATCTCGCTCGTGTTTTTTTTTCTCCTTCCGCCACTTCCAATCTTTTAGACGCGACCAGGCGATTTTTCCTCAAATCCCCTTCTTCAAATTGCCATTCGTCTCCGTCCTTCCGTTTTCCTTTGATTTATCGCCGAGTGTACGGTCAAATTGCTGACCGGCTTGGTCTCACTATCCTCCCCCCTCCCTGTTTTGTCCTCGGTTGACCCTCCTTCTTCCCTCTTCCGCCGTAGTATTGCCTGTTCGATGATCAAAGGGTGAGGGCCCGTTTTGACATCGTGCATTTCATGCTTTTTCTTCCAGTTATTTGGCTCTTTTTTCTTTCCTTCTTCCTTTTGTCCTGATCCGCGGGTCCCGCAAGACACTTCACACCCCCTTTGGAACGCTGTGTGTTTGCGCTCTACTGGAATCCTTTTCCCTGAGCCAAACCCTTTTGCTCGTTCTTTTCCTAGCCCTTCCCGCGGCCAGCTCCTTAGTTTGAAAGAATCGCCGACCCTTCCCCTTCGGTGTTTTCAGCTTTCTATCTGAACAGTGGGGTCAGCCCCTTTTGCGTTTTTACGTCCGTTGGTGCTGCAGTCCCGCGAGTTTTTTCCCAAGGTGGCTGGAACGGTGGTCTGACCCTTCTTTTTTGATTTTTTATTTCTTTTTTTTTTTACGCATCCTCTAACCCTGCGGCAGTTCGTATTGTCCAAGGCCTCGCCCTCTTGTAATTGCTGTTTTATCCCATCGACTTGTTTTCGTGGCCTTTCCAATTTCCAAGACCTTTTGGGTCAGGTTTCACCTCTCTTCCCAATTCTGTAGTTCCTATGTTTCCCCCCCCTCCCCCCCCTTGAAGATATTCGAGCTTCCCTTTCCCGACGTCCCCCACTTGAATCACGAAAGCCCTTCTTCCATAAGTCGTGCCGGCTCTTTGCAACTTTCTAGCCATGAAGTGCCTAAGCGTTCGGGTTCCTTTTCTTTCGGCCTGGAGTGTAGCACGCTCTTCGGGCGTTTGACGAGACAAAGCGGACTTCAGTCTTAGTTCGTGGAAGGTATGATCTCTTCCTCGTGGTTTTCGCACTTCCGACTTCCCATCCTAAAATTCGCAGTAGTGTTCCTTTGTGGATTGCCCCCTTGTGTCCTTTCCCCCGGCTCTTCTTTAGCGCAGAAGTGGCTTCGGAATGACCTTTATCTTATCGGTTTTTTTCGCTTCCCAGGAACGACGCCGGATATCTATTCTTCTCCCCGACGACAGCACCGATTGAAACCGGCGACCGCAGCTACTCTTCTCTTTCCTCCTCATTGTTCTTTTTTTTTATCGGTCCCCCTTTTCCCTCCTTAATACGTTTCTTTGGGGCGACACTTTTTCCCCCGTTTGGCCACCTTTGGAGAGCGTTTGTTTTTTTTCCCTTTTCTTAGACTTAGTGTGACTATCCATGCGCAGCTGATCGCGACCGGCCCCCCCCCTCTCACCCCCCTATTTTTGTGCCGTCCCCCTTGTTTTTTTTCATTTTTCGCAGCCGTCGGCGTCTGTCCCCCTCTTTCTAACGCATTTCTTCACGAACATTTCTCCCCAGCCGCCCTGACCCTTTAACCTGCATCTAAGACTTTCGACCAGCTTCCTCTCCTGCGCTCGCATAGGAAGAATCAGCACTTGGATCTATTCTGATCCCCCTAGGCCTTTTTGCTGCGTAAGGTTATTCAACTCCCCCGAAACTGAGGGTCTTGTGCTTTTAGGAGTTGGTAATTTTTCTTGAAAGGCGCCTCATTTTTAGATTTTGCGCTAGGGCCTACTAAAGGGGTCAGGTCTTTTCATCTCGCCTTCCCCCCCCTTTGTGGCTCTTTCCTTAAAATTTATTCTTAGCCACGACTCCTTTAAAGGCACGCTGTTCGCCTCTAGCGGTGAATGCCAGTTTTGGACAACTGCCCCTTGTGTGGCGTTCATCTCTCTTGCAAGTCGCTGTTTTCCACCATCTTCACACATCGAGCTGGAAGGTCCGGTTTCTCGCATTTAGCCCCGCTCGCCAGTATTCACGGCGTAGTTTTCCCCAGAAAACACATTGGTTCCCCCCATATTTCAGATCGCCCGCTCCCTCTCCCTATTGTGGACTTTTCGGTTTTAACTAGCCGGTATTGCAGGGCTTCGCGGCTTCGGGGATTGAGCGTATGCCTTCCATTAGGTGATATCTTTTTTCCGTGCTCCATAATTTTTGCGCTTTTCCTCGCCTCATCCCTTTTCACTAGCTGTTACCGTAGTTTTGGACTACGAAGGATCCGGCCACTTCTTCCCCCCTTTTAAAGACTCTCCCCCCTAAACTCCCTCCAAATCGTTTGCGTCCCCCTTTTTTTTCTTCCAAGGAACCTTTCCCCCTGTGGCTCTGGCCTTCACCACATACCCCGCCGACGCCTCACCGCTTTTTCAAGGAGGGCGCGCCCCCCTCTTTTCCTTTATCCCAAACAGGTCTGTTTCTTCTTTTTTACGTATGACTCCTCCGCCTCAGTTCCCATCTTGCCCACTTCTTCGTGCCCGTCGAGACATTTTTTTTTAAACCTGATTTAACCTCCTCCTTGGGTTTTTTTTTTTTCCAACCCCAGAAGTTTTTTTGGGTTCTCTGAACTCATGCCACTCCACTGATTTTAGGCTCTCAGGCAACTTTTTCTTGAAATCAGCATCTCTTCGCCTCCTCCCCTATTTCTTTACGGGATCGGAATGAATCCGCTGGTGAATTTCTCATTGGACTGTCGTCTCCCTTCTGACCCACGACGTCGAAGAGAGGGAGAGGATCAACCCTTACTCATTTCCCTGGGACAACAGTTCTCAATCGTGCGTTCTGAAACCGACTCCCCGGCCTTTTCCCGCTTCCATCTGCCTGAACGGCTTTTTTTCTGATGCTTGTTCCCCACACATCTTTCAGGCCAATGCGGCCCCTCCTGCTTGTGTGCTTGCGCCGATGGGCCCCATTGCAGAGAATACGGATCTGTCCCTCCGAATACCCCTTCTCCTCTCCTCTTTTCGTTAAGGGTTCGGAACAGATGACCTCTCTCTCTCCCTCCTCCTAAGTTTTTTTTTTCCTGAGCTCCTTGTTTCGCCATCATTTTGTCTTCTCTTAGGGTAAGCATATTTGTCTTTTTTCTCTGCTCTTTACTTGGTTGGTCATGGCCTTCCCCTCATCGATCAGGGGAGCCTCCGGTTCACGGCCCGTGTGTTTTGAACCGACCTAACCGACGACCGTTTCCTCTCTTCACCCCTGTAACCCCCCCCGTTTGCGTTACAGCTGATGGTGTTTTTTTTCCTGCGGTGTATGATTCTTTTTGATCGGCGAGTTTCGTTGTGGATTGGACGATTAGTTTTGCTTCTCCTCTCTGCTATTTCCTATGACCATCCCTTTTCTTCTCCCGTCCCGCCCCGTTCTTATTTTTGTTGGATCGTCTCGCTTTTTTTCATTCTTCTCTTCCGAAGCTTTGGATCGGTTTACCTTGAGCCCGACCCTGCGTCCTTCCCACTTGGGAACTTTTTTTTTTTCCCCCCCCCCCCTTTCGGCTGTTCTGGCGCATGTTCGCTTATCGCGACTCCGCCTTTTCCCTTGCCCTTTTTTCAAGACTTTTTCTTCGTTTTGGATCGTTCCTCTTTCTTCTTTTCCCGACCACCCTGTTTTTGTTTTTTAAATACCATCTGGTTCAGCCCCTAACCCCCCCTGTGCGCGCTTCCGATGCAGAAAGTTGGTCGATTGATGTCCGGCACCGCTTTCTCACCTCCTTCTTTTCCCTCCACTTTATGGCGTTTTTTTCCCGTCTCTTTTTTTTTGGTTTTCCTTCTCTTTTTTGGTCCTGATCCTTGTTTTTGAATCTAACTTTCCCCCACGTTTGTGGTTACCGGAGTTATTTTTCCCTAACTGGCTCCTTGACGAGGAAAAATCTCTCCTGGCTCAATTGTGATGGTATTTTCACGCCCCTCCGCTTCGCCCGCCACCTTTTTTTTTAAATCTGAGTTTTACAGTCCGTCCCGATCGCCACCAATTCCCTGCCTGGGTCGATCTTAAATTTTTTTCCTCCCCTTTTTTTTTTTTTTTTTACACAAGCGGGGAATGCTGGCAGTCGGAAGGATTGTTCCCCTTCCCTGAAGGCTGTTTTTTTCCTTTATTTGACTCCATTTCTTTTCAGCATCTCAACCTCACAGGATTTCTTGTCAGGACATCGTTCCCTCTCTCCTTTTTCCGGCATTCCTCCCCTTTTTGCACTCTTTATTTTCCTTTTCTCCCCCAGTTGACTGAATTCCGCTTTATTTTTTACCGCTTATCGATATTCAAATGAGGTAGTTCCAATTCGAAGAATCTCCCCCTCGCTGTATTTTTTCCCCGTCACTCAAACCTTCCCTACTTGACGCACCTTAAGTTCGTCGTGCGGTACTTTGACTAAACTCTGCCCTTCTTTTGACCTCTTCAGGGCCGGGTTGCCTGTCCCCCCTTTCTTCTGAGTGTTTTGCCGCTGAGACGCTCGGGTTTTTTTTTTACCAATCTCCGCTCTAATTTGAGTTTCTCTCTGTTACCGCTACCAACAGATGGTTTTCTTTCGCAACTACGCTGGACCCTCCTGACACTCCCGCAGTAGTGCACAAAGATGGTTGTTCTTTCCCCTCCCGACTTTCCGCAGTTTCCCTTCCTTTTCCGCATTTTTCTTCGTACGAAGACTGGACTCTTCTCTCTCTAGGCGCGGGTCCAACGCTCGTTAATCTCAGCTTCTCCGTTCTTCTTCTTGAAGTTCCAGCACCGATGAAACGGCGCTCCCATTTCTCCCCCCCCCTCGAATCCTCTTTCTCCTCCTCCTCCCTTTCTTGTTTCTAGTCTACTGGCGTAAGGCTCGGTTTCATAAAACCTCCTCCAGGGAGTTGGCTCTCCAGGCACTCACCACGAAGGCTTGTACTTGTAATTCCAGAGGTTGTCCCTACGATACCCGACCCGCCCTTTTCGGCTATTTCGTTAAGCCACGATATGACCGACCGTCTGTTCCCTCCCATTGGATTGGTATCAATGCCAATAGTTTTCCGAATACTGGTTTCCTGCTGCCCTAAATGCACGGTTTCTTCGAGACCTCGATTGTTCCTTCCCGCGTAACGCGTCTACTCCCTTTGATTCTCTGAATGCCGCTTTCCGCTTGCGCTAATTTGAATCGGCGACACTCCTGCACCTTTTTTGTAGGCAGGCCACGAGGGGCTTTTTCCAGGCAATTCCCTGTCCTAGTAAAGGTCCGCCTACAGACTGAGGTCTTCCCTGCGGGGATCCCCCTTCGGGACGGACAAATTCCCTCTCGGTTTAGATATTCTATTCCGCTCCTTCCTTGAGCTTCTTGTGGGTCTCGTTTCCTTGGCCAGATCGGAATTTTCGCTTCCTCATTTTTCGTAGCTACGTCCTTCTTTTTCAACCTGCGGGCGCCCCTAGCCATTCGAGTGCGTTGAATGCTGCCTTGGACCCGCTTTCTTGGCTGCAGAAGTGAGCTTTTTTAAAGATCTCCCCCCCTTTACCTACTCCCTCTTGGCAGACACTATTTCGCCTAGACCCCCCTTCTTTCAGACGTTCCCGGTCCAACTCAAAACCCCCCTGTTCTGCCCCCCCACCTTAAGTTCTGACCGCTTCAGCCTGAGCCATGGTGCTTTTTTGCGGGTCTAAAGCCTCAGTTGAAGGCGGCGGGCGAGTCTGTGCTTGAGCGTATGCCCCTAAAGTCCCTCCTCTATTTTATCGCAGGGCCCTCCCTTGCGTAGGAGAATCACCGCTTGCAGTTCCACACAAGTGTATATTTCTTTTTTTAAAAAGCCTTCACTGTGAAAAGGCCTCAAGGCTCCCCTTAAGACCCCCTAGTCGGTCCAGCCTTTCCCTTCCCCAAATGCCGTGATGGTCATCCGTCGCCTAACAGCCTAGCCGGTCAGCTCCTCGACGACGAGGAATGTTTATGGTTCCCGCCCCCTCTTCCAAAGGTTTTCCTTTTAGGATCTAGATTTAGGATCCTCCCTTTTTTTCAATACGGCAAAAAGTACTTTATCGTAAAGTTCTGAGTCCAAATAGCTCCCAAACGTGCGCCTACAGAGGACTCGTCCGAACAACCCCAGTCCTTTTTGCTCACACTTTTTTTTGGCGGCCTTCTTTCTTGCCTTCCTGACAAAAGTTCCCTCCCGCCAGCAATGCCGTGCTAGGCTCACCCAAGAACTGGGACGGCAGCCGCTTCTTGGTACATATTTCCTCTCATGATCGAGCTTGTTCCCCCTCTTTTTTTTACGAGATGTATGATCAACGACTCGTAGCTCCCCCCCCCCGGAATTATTCTCCCGCTGACCCACAAAAATCGTGCGGTACCAACCCCCCGGTGGCGGCTTTTTCCCCTTTCTTTCAACTGTCTGGTCCTCTCTTCCTTTTTTTTTGTATCAACTCCAACCTTGCCGTTTTGAGACCCTTTTCTTTTTCGCTCTAAATCTGGCGGATTGGGGGTTAGCAATTTCTTGCATCGGAGTAAATGCCCCCGCTCGAATTTCTTCAACTTGAGCCAGCTCGTCCTCGGGAGACCCTCTTGACATTTATTCTCGTTTGTTTTTGAGGCTTTCACTCTGTCATCCACGTTGTGCATTAAGGTGTCTTCCCTTAATTCTCTTTAGGACGGGACGTTCCGTCTGAGAATGGGGGCAACATCCCCCCCGGATTCGCCGCCTTTTTTAAGGATTTCGATCAAAAGGAAAGGTGGCGACTTGTAATTCTTTCTCCCTCCCCGGTCTATATGGCTAAGCTTCACCCCTCTTTTGACGGCGGTCGTTAGCGCTAACGACACGTCTTTTTTGACAGCTGTCCCTCAATTCTAGAGATTGCGTTAGTAGTTGATCCGCGACATCTTGAGGTTAAGGCCCTCGCTCCAGGAAAATTTCCCCCAACATCGTCAGATTAGTAAGAGACCCCTCCTTCCCTTTGGTTGTTTATCTCCCTCGCCTTCCCTTTTTAAGATTTCCTGTTTTGACGGGTCTCCCCCTCCTGAGATTTCCCTTTGCGGCACCCCCCCTTGATTTTCAAATTCTGCCCTCGTTTTTGGGGAGCCCCTCGGTTTGCTGCTATTCCGTGTACTCTTTTTTTTCTTTCATATTATGACCTCCTTTTGTTGTCCTACTATCATTAGATCTCCGACATTTGGTCCTGCAACATGACTTGGTTAATTTACGCCGTCTGATTATCTCCGCACAAGCTTTCCCCTCGTATCTCTTTTTCCTCTTTCACATCGCATTCAGACTTTTGCTCTTTCTTTGACAGAAGATTCCGGTTTTAGTTTTCCCCGAAGCGTTCTTTTCCCTATAGTATGGGTACATGATGGCGGGAATATTAGGTCCCCCCCTTTTTTCCGCTTGTCGTTGCTTCTGCTCTTCTGGTCCTTTCTAACATTTCGACCTTTAATTGTGCGGGGGAGAAGCCTGCTGCCCGCTCTTTGACCGGAGGCTTACAGACCCGATCTTCTCCCATTTCTTTGTACCGGTCTCTGACAATATAGTTTCTCCCACTTTTTTCGGACCTACGCCGGTAAATTTTAACCCCGAGACTCAGGCTTGCCGGTTTTTCCCTCTCGAGGCTTTGAGCTTTCTTTCCTTGCCTACGATATAACTATACCACTCGGCAGAATTCGTTTTTGTCGGCATCCACATTAGAGTTCTGAGCCTCAGTTGGGGATATGTTGTGTCTTTTCCTTTCCGCGGACTACCCTTCCTCTCCCTCGCAAATGCTACCTAGTTTGACGAGTCGGAGGTCATACTCTGCTAGTGCCCCAATCAGTCAAAACGCCCCGCTCCTTCTCTCTAGCTTTTCGCCAGTCACTTTGTGAACTCTCCCACCCAGGACCTTTCGTTCTTCGGATGTAATTTTTTTTTTGTCCAAACTTTGCAGCCACTCAGACGTCTTTCCTCCTTGTTGCCTGCTATCCTATGTCGTACTCCCTTTTTTTTGCATATTTCGGCTCCTTACAGGCATTATCACTGCTGCTCGTTCTCTAGTTTTTTCGATCATTTTCATCTGGTCTAAAATTCCCGAGTGCTCTCTTCTTTTAGTGCGCCCTATTTTTTAAGGACAAATTCTTCAGCCGTCGATCTCTGCCCTCGCCTGTATATTGAATTCTCTTTCTTCGCTGGTCAAACAGCTCGCCGTTCCATCTATACCCAGTAGTCTTTCTTATCGCCCCCTGGCAACGATCAACTTCATTGCAGCCGCCCCCCCAACCGAGACTTCTTTCCCTCTTTTTTTTTTTGTTTGATCTCTTTATCTTTTTCTATGGTCTGCGGCGCCGGTTTCGTTGCGATCCGATACTGATATTACGTTCGTTATTTTAATCGTGAGCGCTACTCTAGCATGAGGTATCCAGCCTCCTCCATTGAAGCCTTACGATCTTATGAACTTTGATTGCAATCCAGCAGTTTTTGCCCCCTAATGTGCGAATTTATTGCCGCAAGCACGTCGGCGATATTGCCTCTCTTGCGTACCTATCCGCTCTCCGCGTTTTCCCTCCCTTTTGCGCGGTCGATTCCTCTTTTTTGCCATCGGACACTTTTTCCATACTTCAGGCACGCCCTTTTTACCGGATTTGTTGGTTTATTCACGTAC
>Ga0179591_1257756_pt1 | contig 12310 bp, 12 predicted proteins | sample CZOMad2_1_08_16f_FD_182891 | JGI IMG/M metagenome (GOLD analysis project Ga0179591, IMG submission 182891) | Vadose zone soil fungal communities from Angelo Coast Range Reserve, California, USA - CZOMad2_1_08_16fungal (PacBio error correction) | ecosystem: Environmental > Terrestrial > Soil >... | reverse complement strand
CTTTTACTAGTCACCTACAGCCTGACGTTTTATAATGTTGCTCTTTCAAGACACCACCAACCCCATTACCCTTCCGGTCTATGATGTCCAAGAGCTCTTCTTTGTTCGCTTTTGATAAGTAGTCTTGAGCTCTGCCGGGGTCCGGGTGGTCCTACTGCCGACTCCCTATAGAAGCGCACGTGTATGACTGCCTGTTTTTTTTTTCCTCCCCAGTTTTATGTCACTTTGAACGGCCACAATACTTTTTTGCCCCTCACATTATGCAACTACTTTTTCAGCGCCGATTAGACCCTACATGGTTGACAATAATGCTTCGTCTCGACAGATCATTTAACGAAGTCACTTTGCCCAATTCCCCATCCAGTCGCTTGTCGACGCCCCATCGCGAATTGGGCGAACGCCCCTGAGTGGTGCTCTGGATCTCCGTTTTTACTTGGGACGAATGACGATTTGTGCGTATGCACGTGTGACTGCTACTTTGACTATGTTTAAAAAGAAATCCTTTGACTTAAGAACGAGAGCACCCTTTTGATGCCTGTGTTTAAGGGAAAACGAGCGAGGCGCGGGAGAATGGAAACTGAGAACCCATCCCTTGGCCCGGCAGCAGTCGACTGACTTCCAGGGGCCGTAACGGAACAACAAAGATTAGTTCGCTCGGATTTCCAGGAGAAAGCTTATCAAACGGTGGGTCGTTCCTTTTTCCCCCACCCTCTCCCAGGGACTGCTGATCCGACGCAGGCATCGCTTCCCCGTTTTTCTACAGATAGTTATTGAAAGGGTGATAGTAGTCTTCCCCCTATTTTTTCAGACTTAGTAAGGTCGTAGAACCCCCTAGGCTCCCCCTCTGTCGAACATAACAGGCGATGGAGAACATAGGATTTTTGGCCCCAGTCACGAGCAGCGAGACATAGTGGCGCACCTCCCCTGATGAGCCATAGACGAGGTATAAGGCGGAGGCTAGTTTCATTGAGTTGGAATTTTGGTAACCCCAATCGTTTTTATCTATCCTGAATCTGCCTCTGAGGATGTCCCATGAGCCTTAAGAGATGTGAGGACAGTTTTAAGGAAGATTGTAGAGTTTTAGAGTCGGAGTCTTGATAATACTTTATCAGCCCCTGCTACTAATTCTTGCGAGGACTGCCTTCGCGGGAGCAGGTTGCCAGGACACACGAAGCCGCGAAAGATCTACATTTCCCCATGGGCCAGTCTGGCAAAGTTCGAACCACATCCCCTAGAAAGTTCCAACTTTATTGGGAACCGTTTTGAAGCACGGTTACCTTCTGTTAGAGAACCCTGTCAGCTTGCCCCGACTATTTAGAAGACTCTGGTAACCGCTGGTTACTGATGAAAACCAACACACCTGAATTCTGCTTTGACGAGCATGGCTGTCTCCGTGAAGCATTCTGAAGGCTGCGAACAGCACAAAAAACCCACGCTGAACACTTTCAACACTCCGCCCACACCATCAAACACCCTCTGAACGAATCGACCCCCAAAGCAACCTCATCACTAAACAGTTTCAGTTAAACCCCCCCCCGAAACCAAAAACATAAACGATAAATTTAAAAAAAACCCAACGAATACCCACACACAACAGGAAAAAAAACATCGACGTCGGTGGATTTCCACGGCGGGCCTCTTCAGTAGTTCGTCCGTTGCCTTTCAATGGTTCACCATCTTTGGTGGAACCCCGTTTTAGTTGCCCCACACCCGTACCAGCTCCGGGAACTGAACAGGTTCTTTAGGACGTACCCCAGAGGAGCCATCTTCGGCGAAGGGTGTCACACGCTCGTTTGCATCGCCCCAACGAAACCGTGTCTTATGACTTTCCGTTTTGGACGTTTTCCGTGCTTGGTACCTTGAAAATGGTCCACTTTTAATATCATGACAGTGGTACCTTATCCGAAAGCGAGAGATGTCGTAATCCCTTCTATGACCTCCAGAACCCCCATTGATGGTTATTAATCGGCGCCTAAGAGACCCCCCGATGTTCGTCTTTTTTCGTGCACTCACCTTCTTACATTGGATGCCCCGCTGTCGGGACGTCGCCCTCGGAAACTTTGACACTGCGCACAAGGGAGTGCTAGAGAATTCCCCACAGGCCTTACATAGCTTGGAGACCCGCATGAAAGGGATCACGACGCGTGCACATGTGCCTGTGCTGTAGTTCCACAGAGAATTTCCAGTTGAACATATGATCATCAAAACCTCAATTGGTTAGTAAAGCTTTTCCTTCCCTTAGTCTTATCGACAAGTTTAATGTCCTATCTCTGCACAACTCAGGTGGTTCCGTTGCCTCTGCACGCCCATCAATATATGTAACCTAGAAAGAAAAAGGCCTCTTTAGAAACACCCGTCATTTCTTGACACATTAATCAGCCAGGGGTGTGCGTATACAGTTCTTTAAGTGACTTCCTGAAGAACAGAGTAAAAGCTTCTTTTTGAACGGAGCCTAGGGTTTTCATCAGACAATACCGCCTTAGTTTGCAGATCCGGAAACTCCCTAAAGAGGTGAAAGTACGTTGCTGGACAGAGACCGATACTGGGTTAAGACCCGCATTCGACTAGTGGCGACAGCCCTTGAATAGGTAGATTCATTGTAAAATTTGTAATTCTGTACGGTGAAAAGGTCGTCAGGTAGAACCCTGGCTTCTCAGGTGCTTGTATCGAAAAGAGTACTATAGTCGGGAAAGAAAGGACTGAAATCAAGCCTTCCGATCCTCTGAACTTGGGGTCTAAGGGACCGATGACACCCCCCAAAGAACAGGATGACGTGGTCTGACGGTTTTGTATCGGTCCTTGTTTTTAGCCCCCGCAGTCGTAACTCCGTAGTCCCGCAGCCCCACGCAGGAATTCCCCAGCTGGACGAGGATTAGGCATTTCTCGACTCTCCTTGTTTATGCAGTGATCCTGCCGATCTTCGCGGTTTGATGATAGTCCTCACAAAGTCTTCCTTCCCCACAAAGTTAGCTTCCCGGTAGACGTTAACTTCAATACCTCTACCCCCTCTCTTTAATCAATGCCTCTTGGATTGATGTGTCCCCACGATCATTTCGGTGATCTACATCCGGTCAGTGCTCCGAGACAGAACTTCGAATCGCCCAGCCCTCCGTTCTCCCCCCTGAACCGAACGTTTCTAAGCTTCTTCTTCCCTCCCAATAAGGCGATACTTTCTGTTCGCTTGTTCGTCTTGATTCATTCTCCAAGAAGTGAGCACATTTTTCCTCAATCCCCTTTGTTTGAGATAGATGCTCACTTCGTCCCTCCCTGATACTCTCCCACAAACCCCCCCTCATGGAGCTCCTTAGGGAGGAATACGCTTTCTTCATTTATTGACCACTGGAGCTAGTCCCTGTCCACCGTGATTTACCTTTTTCTAGCTCCTTTCTCTTAGATTCTATCCCCTATATATATCTTTTTGCATTTAGGTGTATCTGTTCCGTTCAACGGCCCCTTATCGGGGAATTTGGATCCCGCTTTGTTTCTTTACATCAGAAAGCCCCTAGAAATCGCACGTCTAAAGTCACATCCCCATCCGCTCCCTTCTCGTTCCTTGACAGAGAAGATCTTCTTCTTTCTTCTTCATTTACGGTTTTTATAGCTGTTTTCTAGCTCAAATTTACCTATTTTACAAAACCTTCCATCTTTCCTTTTATTTTTCTTCCTCAGGATCAACTGCTAAGTTGAGCGGAATCTCCTTATTTCTCATTCCCTTTGTGTTTCCCTGCCTAATCCTAGATTTTTTATCTAGATTCCAATGAGTTCATATATGTCGTAGATGCCTTCCGATGCCCTTGACTTTTCCATTAGATCTCCGAAGGGTGATTTAACCAGCTAGAGGTTCATCCTCTGCACCCAGGATAGCCACTTGTAACTCGTCCCTTTCCTCTGCCCTTCTTTCCTTGATAGTCTCAAGACACGTTTTCTTTTCCTTCCCCCCCCCTACTCCCCCTTCCCCCCATATCTTCCTTTCTGAGGAAGGAGCCCTTCAAGGTATTTTCCGAGCAACCAAAATATCTCGATCTTCCTGATCGGTTGTTGAAGATTTCCAGTAGTATACGTGTCTCCGATGCCGCTTCGGTTGTAGCGCCTTTCCCACAAAAAAGTGAGTGATTTCTTTTTCGTGCTCCTTGACTTGGAGATAACGTCGTTAGGCAATCTTTTTAACGAAAACCCTTGTCTTGTTGATCTTCGCCTATTCGGTTTTTCCCTTCTTCAAGTATGGTGCAAAGATCCGGAACCTGTGCTGAGCGAGGCCCTCGACTGCCCGTCACGCCTCGAGAACGAGTTTGACCCGGTTAATTTTGCTTTATAACCGAACTTTCTCTTCTCCTCTCTACCTGAAGCTCCCCCCCACGCACCTTTAGACTATGCCTGCCCTTCGTATAGTCTCTCCGGTGACAAAATCCCTTTGTGGGTTCTGTCATGCCGGCCCGATTCCAATCGCATCTACTTCCGAAGAGGGACACAAGCCATCTCTATTCGGATTACATGCTGCTCTCGCCATAAGTGCCCCACCCCGTCTTCACTTTTCCCTCCGGTGTTTTCTGGTCATCTACCAAATAGTGAATACCGAATTCTTCCCAGTCTGACGTCCAGCCGTTCTACTACGGTCCACCTACTACTTCCTTTTTTTGTTTTTATAAAGGTTTTCAAACCCACCCTATGGACTGACCGTACATTCCTTCCAAACTCAGAAACAAATGAGGTTTTTTTTCCTATTACGTGTATGGTTCTTGCCTTTTTTTTTTCTTTTTCAGTTGGTTTGCTGGTTTCCGGTGTTCTAGTGACACCTCCTTTTTGCTCTTTTGATCGGGTGATGTCAAGGTTTCTCGGGTCTGCCTTCATGTTGTGTGGTCACATTGTAGGAATCACGTCGTACCACGTGCTTGGGTTGGGGTGTAGGTAGACCCTCAGCCTTCCCTGAGACCTCGCACGGAACATGGCCTCCGCCACTGCTGAATGCATTGTTTCCCTTCACCCATAGGCTTCTCCCCTCTATGTGAAGCCTCTTTCCCCCTTTTATTTGATACTTTCACCCCCTTTCCCAATCTACTTGCCGGGACCCCCTTGTTTTTCCTCAATGTCTTGCTTATATTTAGATTCTCTCCTTCAAGACTTCCCTTCCCCTGTGGTCTGAATCTTTTTTTATGGATTCATTAGTACGATCACTTCAGTCTTTCAGTCCCCCTTCATTTATCCCCCTTAACGGTGTGTCGACACGAGCGTTTTTCCCGCCCTCCTCACCTTGAAATTTCCTCACAAATTCGTTGACTACCAGCTTTGCCTTCCTGACCCTCCCCCCCTACCCCTCTTCCTTAGCCTCCCATCCTGCCCCCTCGGTCACCTTAACTAGCCCGCCCCCACCCAATCCCCTCTTCCCCTCTCAAAGATTTTCTTCGCCCCGCAGCACCCTTTTGATAAAGTTGAGTCCCAAGGTTAGTGGATTTCCCACAACCCCTTCTGCTTCCCTGAAAAGCGTCCCGGTGGCGGTAGAACCTCTTTTGTGAAGCCACGGACTTTCTCTTCCTCTCCGAAGCTCCGTCGCTCCCCTTCTCTGCCAACTCGGTTCCCAAGTGCTTCTGGAATACCTTCCCCCACCTTCCTCTCCCCAAATATTTGTCATCTTCCTTCTACTGCATGGAGATTTTACTTCATACCCCTTCCCTTTTTTTTCCCCCGTTTGTTCTTTTTTCTTTTCGTCAGCTTGGGGCTCATATTTTTATCTCCTTTCCTTTCCCCCACTCTCACAATGTCTTCCTTTCATAGGGCTTGAAGTTTACCCGGTACCTCTTGAATTTAGCTAGACCTTCCTATGCATTCCTTCTTTTCTTTCCTTTCCTTACCCTTTCCCTCCGAGTCCTCTAGGAGTCCCTCCTTCCCTTCATCTTTTTACTTCTCCGATCTTGTCTTATTAGCTCTCTCTTTTCCGCCAGCTACCCGATTTCTTTCTCGGTGCCCCCTTGCCCTCATACCCTCCTCCCTAACATTTCCGGCCGGCTGAACCCGGGGCTAGGCCCAACCGTCCCCTTTTCCGTTCTACTTTTCCCCTCTTTTTGCAACGGATACCTTCTCCCTTTTTTGTTCAGGCGCGCCCCAAGTTTTTCTCACGTATTTCACAATCGTTTCACCTTCTGAATTTCCTTGGCATCGTTGCCGTTTTTCCCTGAGAACTTTTCCCTCCTCTTCCTTCCAGGAGTTTACCTTCTTTCCCTCGCTTTGGTTCTCTTTGTATAAGGTTCTCCCCTTCTCCCTTGTCCTCCCTTGTGATTTGCTAGACTTCGCCCCGTTTTCGCGCTTTCTTTCTTGCTTTTTATACGCCCTTCCCTCATGTTCTTCTGGTTTCTCTTTCCCCCCCTTAACTTTCCTGTTGCCCACCCTTGCCCCGATGCGATATCTGTAATTTCTCCTTGTCTACTTAACGGCCCTTCTATGCCTTTATTTCCCTTTCCCCTTCTACTTCCCTCCCCCTGCCAGCCTACCATCTTCCCCCGATCTCGTCTCCCTCTGTTCGGGGTGATAGTCCCTTCTACCTAGCTCTCCCCTTTGTTTACTGAGGTGCATTGCGGGCTTCCTCTCCCTATGCTTTACTGAGAGGGCCAGGTGCTTTCTTCTTCAGAAATCTATTTCTCTTTTCGGGGCAATAGACCTCCTTTGTTTTTGTTTTTGACGTTCTTTATACCACTCCCAACTTAAAGACTCCCCGCAGTTTCTGTCATCCCTCCATTATCTTCCCCCTAAACGTTTCGTTCCCATGAGAATTTGCTCTAATCAGTCCCGAGTGACCTATCCTTTCTCTTCTCGTGGCTATGGACTGCTTCTTCCTCTTAGTAGATCCACCCTCCCTTTCTTTTGCCCTACCTTTTCCTTTCGATTCTACTTTGCCCCACTCACCTTCCTTTTTTCTGGTCCCCAGTCAGCCTCCCCCCGGTTCTTTTAATTCCTGTTCTTCGCTACCTCTTTTTCGTAGCCAGTTACCCCCCCAGACTTGTCCCGTAAGATCCCCAGCCCCTTCTATGACCCCCTGTCTCTATGCTCTTTCTTATTTTTTCTTTCCACTTTTAGTCCCCCCAGAGTTCCTTTCCCGAGTGCCCTCCATTATTAGTTGATCTCCCCTGTTTGCTTTCCTTCCCTTATTTCCACTTTCCCCGGCCAACTGCACTATTGATTCTTACCTTCCTTTTTTCTTTTTTCCCCCCTCAAATCTAAACCGCCCTTCTTACCCCGTGTGGGCTATAGCATTCGTCTACTTTTGCTTGCTTACATTTGGCCCTGCCCTCCTATTCGAGTTTCCTCGGGCCTTTTTCCCTCTGTTTTCGTACGAGTGTCCTTTTTTCCGTTCTTTTTCTTCTAGGCCTTTTAAAATGTTCCTTTTTCCCTCTTCTCATGTCCTTTGAACTTCGTCCCTCGTCGCTTTACTTTCCATTTCCCTTTTTCAGTCTGATACGATCCGTCCTCCTTTGGTCTGGCTGATACGTTCTCTTTTCTCCAATTTGACAAGCAGCTTTCAGGATCCTTGTTTTTTCCCCCTTCCCCCCGTTTTCCGAACACCTGTCTTTCCCTTTCCGTGATAACACGAAGTTGTCTCGTGCTAGGAGATCCTAATCCTTATTATGTGGACCTTCAGTCCACCCTTTTTTTCCATTTACCCAACTGTGATCCGGTATTATATTCTCTCCCTGTGACGAGTCGATCTCTTTTCTACCCCATATTTTTTCGTCCCTTAGTTGCCTTCTTATCCACCCTCTCTTGTTTACCCCCCAGTAACCCTTGTGCAACCATTTCGACAACCGTCTATTACTGAAGATTTCTTCCATTTGCAAAGTCTTTGTTTACTCATTACCTCGCCCGCTTTCATGTACCCCTATTCCACCCCCTTTTTCTTACCTTAATATTTCCCCACGTGGAACTATTTCTACTTCTCCTTCTCGTGACCTTCTCCTTAATGTACCTGGTCTCATCACTTCTAGCACGTTGTTCTCTTCCCCCCCCCAATGTTCGCCCCACTTGCCCCTTCGCATTACCCTTCGTTTTTTTCCCTTATCCCTGTGCGCGTAGTTTCCTTTTTTTCTTTCTTGTTGCATACCCTTTTTGATGTCCAATATTCATACCGACTTCGATCCATGCGGTTTCCCCCCCTCTCTTTGAGACCTCTGTCACATGATTCCCTGTGTATTTTGACTCCTGAGTTTTTGAGCGCCCTCTACCTGTGCCTTCTTCCTTCTTATTTTCCCGCTTCTTTGCTCCCTTTTACCTTCGCCTTTTCTGTCCTTCTGACATCGACCTTTTTTTTCTTCGTTGCCTTCATCCATCTCGGCGTCCCTGGACCCGGCTATTTCTATCCCTTTCTTTTTTCCCTGTAGCACCCTTCCGTTTTTTATTACGGTTCTGCTCTTCCCTCTTATTACATCTTGTATACGTTTTGGCAGTGTGACTGGCCACCATTACTTTTTTTTTTCTTTCTTCTTTTTGCCCTTGCATGTTATCTTTCTCAGAAGTGCATAAATTTATTCACCCTAGTGCTTTTTTTTTCTACTTGATGCCCTGTTTCCATAGTCCTGCTTTTTACTACTTTTTTTTGTACCGCCCCCCATTCTTTTCGGTCATCATGCCATATCCCGGGATGCGGACGACCCCCCTGTCTGTGGAATCCTTTACTACTTGTACCCACCTCCGCCGCGGCCGTCTTTCCCGGCTGTCACTTTTCCCTCCTTACTTCTTACCCTTAGTTCTTCACGGCTTCTTACCTTGCGAACGCCGCCATTCTTTTCCATGACTCACTTTTTTTCTCCGCAGCTGACGGTTCTCTTCGGCCTCTTTTCAGTCCCCCCGAGTTCCCCTTCCCGCTTCCTGCAGTTTTTTGCCTTCCTGTGTGCCGCATATCGTTCCCCGGTTGTACTACCCCCCTCTACTAACTCATACCCAATTACCCCTCTCGACCCCCCTGTTCGCCTCTGAGTCCTTCGTCCCGTCCTCATGTCCGCTTCCTTCTCTTACCTTTTGACGCCGTCGATTCTCGCTTCACCCCAAAGCGAAAAATGACGGTCCCGCCCCTGATCTACCCCTAAGCTGTACGTCTCTATCTTTTTGCCCTTTTCCTCGCCAAACAAGTTTTCCGTTCCTCCCCAAGACGTCGTCCCCCCCGTCACAAACCCCAACTATCCCTTGCCGTCCGTGCATATCTTGCCAATTCCACGCACACATTGCTGTATCCCTACATCTCACCCTCTCCCCTACCTTCTACGTACGTACCTCTTGGCTGTCCAACCGAATAGACCAACATCCCCGGACATCCCCCCTTCCCTCCACTTTTTTCGTCCTCCGGCCCCATTCGGGTGTTGTATTTTGCTTCCCTCCTTCGTCCACATACTCTTCCTCCTCAAAACCTTTTTCCTTTATTCCCATTTTTCTCTTTTTCTTCCGCTGTTCCCCCCTCTAATTTTGCTCCTACAGTTCCGACGTTACCCCCCCCAGACGCTCCCTCTCCCTGTGTGCTAATTCTCACCCCCCCGCTTGATGTATCCCTTCCCCTCACCACAATTGACCTTACCCCCCTCCCATCCCCCATATTCTGCTGTCATTCCCTTCCGTTCACTCAATCTGGAGCTGTGGTCGACTTGTCGTCACACGACTTTATAAGTGCGACTCTTTTTTGCCCGTCTTTTTTTTTCTTGTCTTCTGTCCCCCCACCTCCATCCCTTGTTCCCATTCGTACCACCTCTTACATCCGTCATTCCACGTCGTACCGACTTCCCCTTACTCTACCTTCTTCCCCCTTCGACTACTGCCCTAGATTGGTCCCTTCCTGTCCGTGTACCCCCGCCTTGGCAGCAACTGTTGACCTTTTGGCCCCTTATTCAGTCGTTTTCCCTTCACGTTTCACCCCATCACTTCGTGCCGATTCGCTTGCCGCGGCCGCCTATTTGCACCTCCCTTCTATGCCTTCCCTTCACCTCCCTACACTATTTCACCTCGGCCCTTTTCTCCGCTCGCTTTATTTAGCTTACTCTGGCTCTCGTCTTACATAGCACGAGCCACCGTGTTCTTTCGACCCCTTCTTTTCTGTGTCACCATTCAACATTTCAGCCCTGCTCTCTTTTTTTCATTCACAGCTCGCCTTGCTTTGCCTCCCCCCTTCGCCCAGAATGTCCCTGCCCCCTTTTTTCTGGTTCCCCCCCTTTTGATACTCTCCTACTTTCTCTTCCCTCCCTCCCCCGTTAGACTACTGTCCTTTCTTGTCTTGTTCCCCCCCCCTCGCATCCTTTTGCCCTTCATCTGATCCTCTCATTCGTTCCCTCTATGGTTTTCCTACCCTTCTCTCTTTTCCTCTCTTGCCTTCCCATACCCTCTCCCTGCCTCACAGTTCCTTCTGATCCCCCTCTCTTCTCCATTCCTCCTTATGTATCTCATGTACCCAGGCAAATTAGGTTTGACACCGGCCTTCTCTCAATCCCCCTCCCTTCCTTTTTCCCCCATTGCACGCTTGTCAGTGTTCCTTTATTCAGCCCGCCTGCGTCCGCCACATACTTCCACTCACCCTCTCTCTGTCTTATTATTCCTCACTAGACACTTCTCACCTGCTTTTGCCCTCCCCCCTACCCCTGCCACCCGCTTCTTACACCCCATTTTTGCTTTTTTTCCCCTTCGGGTTGATTCCCTTGGCTACCGCTGGATCTTTCCTATCCGCCACTCTTTTATCCATATTTAGTTTCTCTCGGCCGTTGCTCCTTCTTTTTTTGCACACTTGTTTGTATTCCTCCCCCTGTTGTTCCATATCTTTTTCTCACCTCCCTTTTCAGATCATGCATGTACGGAGAGTTTTACTCCGTATCTCTTCTTGCCTCCTTTCCTTTCTCCCTCACTTCCCTTTTCTTCCCCCGTCATTTTGTAGTACTTCACACACTGCGTCCTTGCCCCCCCTTTTTAACTCCCAGTTTTATCTGCCTCAGTTGCGGTGGGCTCAATACCTCGTTTCACCCGTTTAACGGTTGCTTTTGGTTTTGTTTTGTATACCCCGCTGTACCCAGTCCCTGACCTTACTGCTGCTTTTCCTTCTTATCCGAATCTCGACATTGCCGCTCGCTTGTCCAGCTAGCCCGCCATCTCCGACCTATCACGTGACTCCTCCTGTATCAATTCCTCTTTGATTCCCTCTCTGCTTCTTCTTTTTTTCCTCCCTCAATTGACCGCCTTACTTCCTTTTTCTTGGTCACATTCTTCGCCCTGTCCCCATCCCGCGCTCCTTCTTGTATTTTTGCCTCATTATTCACTGTCTCTTTTTATGCTCCGATCCTTCCTCCCATTGGCCCTTTCCCGTCTCCTTTCTTCATTCCCTCTTCTTCTTTCTATATGGTCTTTCTGGTGTAACCGACTATTCTGACCCCAATCTAAACCGATCCCCTCTGTTACTTACATCCCCCTTTCTTTCGATCTTCCCCTTTTTATTCTCTTTTGTTTTCTCTCCCCGTCTTCTCCCCTCAACCCCCTCCCGAATGACCCCTGTTTTCACCCTCCATCGCATGTTTCCCACCCTCTTTGTCCCCCCGCTACTTCCCCCCACTCCTTGGGCATTATCTTCTCTTTTGATTGTCACCTCCCCCCTCATTTTTGACTCCTTTTACATTTTTCCTCCCCGTAGACTTTCCCTTTTTCTTCCGTTTCCTTTCCCCTTTTTCCCCTTTTCTTTCTCTTATCTCCCCTTTCTTTCTGTTGTTTTCTGTGTCTTCCGCCGCCCCGTATTCCATTCCCCCCCCCTCTCTCGATTCAATCAGTCGTGATCGCCAGTTTTTTCCCTCCCAAGTCGGACTCTTCCCTCCTTTTTTCTTCCCCTGTATTTTCCCCTTCATGTGAGTCTTTCGTTTTTCTCCTTGTGTGACCCCCTGTCCTACCTCTTCTGCTTTTTTTTATCTTTTTTGGCCCCCGACTTTCCCTGCTTTTTCCCTGGCAAGTGACCTGCCTTTTTGAATTCGATTAAACATTCCTGCGTTCCAATACTTTCCCATAGATTACCTTCCAGCTTATTTTACCTGCTACTTTCTTTCCCCTTGCCCTGTCCCTTTTTCCTCACTTTTTTCTCTCAGCAGCTTTATCTTTACCCTGTTATTTTCGTTCCTCTTTACTAATTTTCTGTTACCCCTCCTTGCACTTCCGCTAGTCAATATTCCCTTAACTTTCCCACCGACATTTCCCTGCTGTACGTTTCCTTCTTTTCCTTTATTCCGGTCTCCTCCTGTCATGCCCTTCATCCTACTGAACCTTTTCTTCCGCGTTCGTGGGGAGTACCCGGACTTTTCTCCCCTCCTGACGTGTC